>SDBT01000212.1_pt1 | contig 84331 bp, 79 predicted proteins | sample 2277101 | NCBI WGS metagenome assembly SDBT01 (sample SAMN10404973, study PRJNA504765) | marine sediment metagenome | isolation source: marine sediment core GS10_PC15, 103 cmbsf | place: Arctic Ocean: Southern Knipovich Ridge | collected 2010
CTAAAAAACGTTCTCTATCTTGATTAATTTCCTCAATTCTCAAAGATGCAACTGTTAGTCTTAGTTGACCAATTATTATTTCAGTTGCCATTGATTCTATTCCCTTATGATCAAGATCAAGTAACCTTACAGCTGCATTATTCATAAGCTCTGAGACCAAACCTATAGCAACAGTAAAAGTACTAGGAACATTAACACGAATATTCTGATGAGAAAGAGCACCTTTTAAAGGGATATGTATTGTACGTGGAGTTAAATCTAAAAAAGAACAGCCTTGAATTACGGGCCAAACAAATGTTCCTCCACCATGGTAGCACTGAACAGCTTTTTTCTCTCCAACTTTTCCATAAACCACAAGCACTTTATTTGAAGGACATCTTCGATATAATTTAGATAAAAAAACCACAAGTGAAAAAATAAAAACTATAAATCCTATTACGGCTGTTGATAAAAATGAAATATTCATAAATCACCTATTTTAATGGGGACGACACTTACAGTATTCTCGTCCACTTTATTAATAATTTTAACTTTTGTAAAAGAAGGAATTTCTTCTTCATTTAAAGCAATAGCATCAATTTCTCTTGTTAAATTATTTAAAGAAATTAATATCTTACCTTGATCTTTTTTTAATATTCGCTGATAAATCATAGCTTCCTGTCCTATTGCATCTTCAATCTTAAATACTGTTCCTGAATTATGAAGTTTTCTTGCCATTTTAAAAATAAATCCTGAAACAAACATTGCTAAAACACCAGCTATAAATGCAATTGCTAAAGAGAGGAGTACATTAAATTCAAATTCTTTTAAACATGAAAGACCGACCCAACCAAACATCATAAAAAAACCAGAAAGAGCTTGTTTAGATAGCCATTTAAAATTATTGGTATCCATTTCACCAGTATCTATATCAGTATCCCCAATATCGTGATGATCTGATAAACCAAATAAATTTAAAATCAATTGAATAAAAAGGGTAACTGATCCCGAAAGAGCAAAAAACCAAAAAAACGTCTCTTTATTTAAAACAATCTTAGCAAACATAAAATCCCACATATGTCTAAATCAAACCATGATTCTCAATCGAAAAAAAATACTAACATTTCTCTTAGTATTTATAAACTTAATAAGAAACATTATCGAATTTCAAATGAAAGAAATGGTGGCCAGAGCCGGAATTGAACCGGCGACACAAGGATTTTCAGTCCTCTGCTCTACCAACTGAGCTATCTGGCCAAATAAATATAGATTAATAATATATGAAGTTTGAAATTAATGTAAATTGATTTTTAATATAAGATTAAAAGCCTGAAGCTTTTCTATTATTTTCCTTTAGATAAATCATATCTCTTAAGATATTTACAGCTTCTTTCATTTGAATATCAGTATTATCTTCAGTAAATTGTATATCTACTTCTTTTCCATCTAGCTTTTGTTTAATAATCTCTTGTTTTTTTAAAAAGTTTTGAAAAGATGAATCCTTAGATAGTCTATGCTCACTATTTTCTTTTAAAACAGGCACCATATTTTGCCAATATGTAACCTTTTTTTGAAGGGTAGGTTTATAGTTTTCTTTAAACCAAAATCTTATTTTGGAATCTAGATCAGATAAATCATCATCATACGCAGGGTTTACTTTGTCATTTTTAAGTGGGTAATCTAAATATTTTTCTCCTACTTTATAAACAGCATATTGAGTTGGTACTACAACGTCAGCTTCTACTCCTTTAATTTGAGTAGTTTCTCCTGAAACAGTATAATATTTTCCAATAGTTACTTTATAAAATAAATCTGCATTTTTATCAGTTATAGTTTGATATTGAATTGATCCTTTACCAAATGTAGTTTTGTCTCCTACTACTAAAGCAACGCCATAATCTTGCAACGATTTTGCAACTATCTCTGATGCTGAAGCAGACAACTTTGAGGTAAGAATTATGAGTGGACCATTATACTCCGTATTACCATCTATAGCTCTTAGATATCTAATTTCATTTTTATGATTTTTAGATATTACAACAACTCCATTCGAAATAAATAAAGAGACAACTTTTATGGCTTGCGATAAAAAACCTCCTCCATTTTCTCTTAAATCTAAAACAAGTCCTTTAATAGGACCTTGTCTTTTAAGTTCTTTTAAAGCTTGTATAATATCTTTTTCAGAAGTAACACCACTTGAATTTTCATAAAAAGAGAGTAGATTTAATTTTCCAATTACCCCATTATTTGTTTTTTCATATGAATATGTTAATCTTTGATCATCCAATGAAATTGGCTTTCTAATTAATTTGACTCTCCATTTAGCAATATCATCTTTATGTAGAATTCTTTTAAATCCTAAAATAATATTTTCATTTTCCTTTTTTTTCATAAGCTTCATAACTTCATCAAAAGATCTGTTTTCAACATTATTTCCATCAATTTCAACAATGATATCATTTCTTTTAATAAGCCCTGACTCATCAGCTGGGCTATTTTTTATCAGATCTGTTACCATTACCCCTTCAACGCTCTCTGACAATATTAATCCAACCCCCTCAAATTCATTTTCTAATGAAAGTCTCATTTCATAAGCTTCGTCATCTGAAAAATAAGCTGTGTGAGAATCTAAACTTTTTGCCATCGCTTTTAAAATATTCATGGAAAGCATATTTTCTTTTTGAAGATGATTTGCATTATCATTAAAATAGTTCTTTTCTTTTCTGATTAGTCTTCTTTCTAAAAGTGAGAAAATTTTTTGTTTTTTTTCATCCGTTAAATTAACAACTTGATTTTTGTGAGATTCATAGTATTTAACAAGACTTCTTGACTGCCTTGAATGTAGTTCATTTAAATTACTTGCAAAGTCATTATATTTAACATATTTAGAATCCGCATCAATATTTTGAGTAAATAAAATATTAGCAATTCTTTTTCTGTTATTTTGAGCTCTTATAATAGATTGAATAATAAGTTTATTTAATTTATTAAAATCAGAGAAATCATCTCTATTTATATTTTCAAGAATTTTTTTACTATCGTTTTTAGATAAGTTAACGTATGGCAATACTTCACTTTCTAATAAATAAATTTTGGATGGATCAAACTGATCTATATATAATTTGAAAGATCTTTGTATTAAATGAGGCTCAAATGATTTATGCTCTATATGGTAATTAAAAAAAAGATTCATTACGTCATTTATATCTGCAAGCCTAACAGGCTTTGCAAAAACAAAAATAGGAAGTAATATTATTAATATTATTTTTTTAATCATTTTTTCCTCTAAAAAAACAAGGGAGATTGACAGTTTAAAGAGCGAATTCAATTCCAACCTTAGCGTCGTAAGCTTGCTCTAATGCCTATCCCCCTATGATTTTATTATAGATTAATTTAATTTAATTTATCAAATTAATTTTTAATTATTAATTAATATTAATTTGAAATTAATTATAATTAAGGCTTTATAGTTAATAATAATTAATTTTATAAGTATTTTTTAGAAAACAAGAAAAAGATTTGTAAAAAAATAATGGAATCATTTATATTTTTCCTAAATAATTGTAAGTTAGGAGATATAAACTAGATTATGCCGACAATTAACCAATTAATTCGAAAAGAGAGAAAAAAAGGGATTAAAAGAAAAAAATCACCAGCTCTTCAAAAATGCCCTCAAAAAAGAGGCGTTTGTTTACAAGTAAAAACAAAAACTCCTAAAAAACCAAACTCAGCTCTAAGAAAAGTTGCATGGGTTAGGCTTTCAAATGGACAAGAAGTAATTGCCTATATTCCTGGGGAAGGACATAACTTACAAGAGCATAGCATTGTTTTGATAAGAGGCGGCAGAGTTAAAGACTTACCTGGCGTTAGATATCATATTGTAAGAGGCGCGTTAGATACTGCTGCTGTTAAAGATAGAAAACAAAGCAGATCTAAATACGGGGCTAAAAAACCTAAGTAACTTTAAATAGCATCTAAATTGCTATTTTTCATTTGTTAGATGATGGACTCATAATAGAGCCAAGTGAAGATAAAATTATTTATAAAGAGGAAAATTAAAATGTCAAGAAGACACAAAGCTGAAAAGCGAAAAATTAGAGTTGATCCAAAATATAAAAACGCAATAATTGCAAAATTAATCAATAAAATAATGTATAACGGTAAAAAATCTATTGCCCAAAAAATAGTATACGAAGCTTTAGAGGGCTTTGCAAAAAAAGTTAAAACTGATTCAGCTTTGGATGCTTTTGAGAAAGCGCTTGAAAACGCAAAACCTTCTCTTGAGATTAAATCAAGAAGAATTGGAGGAGCTACTTACCAAGTACCTATAGAAATAGCGCCAGATAGAAGAACAGCTCTTGCCATGAGATGGTTAATTTCAAATGCAAGATCAAAAGTTGGCAGAAATATGACAGAAGGACTTGTTACAGAACTCTATGATTGTTTTAACAATCAAGGATCAACAATTAAGAAAAAAGATGACACACATAAAATGGCAGAAGCTAATAAAGCATTTGCTCACTATAAATGGTAAAAAAAGGTTAATTAATAATGTCTCAATATAAAAGAGCATCTACAGATGTATTACAAAACGTTAGAAATGTGGGAATTATGGCTCACATTGATGCTGGTAAAACTACTACTACTGAAAGAATATTATATTATTCAGGACGTTCCCATAAAATTGGAGAAGTTCATGAAGGTGCTGCTACAATGGATTGGATGGAGCAAGAGCAGGAAAGAGGAATCACAATTACTTCTGCTGCTACAACAGTATATTGGAAAGATTGTAAGATAAATATTATCGATACACCTGGACACGTAGACTTTACAGTTGAAGTTGAAAGATCTTTAAGAGTATTGGACGGTTCAGTAGCTGTTTTTTGTGGAGTTGCTGGTGTTCAACCTCAATCAGAAACAGTTTGGAGACAAGCAGAAACATATAGAGTTCCAAGAATTGCTTTTATTAATAAAATGGATAGAACTGGAGCTGACTTTTTTGCAGCAATAGATTCTATGATAGAAATGCTAGGTGCAAATGCATTTGCAGTACAATGTCCTATCGGCGCTGAATCTGATTTCATTGGAATGGTAGATTTAGTAACTATGAAATCATATATTTTTAAAGATGAGACGCTTGGAGCTGAATATGCAGTTGAAGAAATTCCACAAGATTTAAAAGAAAAATGCGAAAAGATGAGAAGTGCTTTATTAGAAGAGTTAGCAACTATAGATGAAAGCGACGAAGACTTTATGATGAAAGTCTTAGAAAGCCCTGAAACACTTACTGAACAAGAAATACATAAAGTTATAAGAAAGGGAGTTATTGAAAATAAATTTATTCCAGTACTTTGTGGTTCTGCTTTTAAAAATAAAGGTGTTCAACAAGTTTTAGATGGAATCGTTAATTGGATGCCATCTCCATTAGATAGAGGAACAATTAAAGGTATTAATATCGAAAATGATCAGGAAATGGAAATTCAACCTTCTGATGATTCCCCACTTTCAGCTTTAGCATTTAAAATTGTTACAGATCCATACGTTGGAAGGCTTACATTTGTAAGAGTTTATAGCGGAGTTTTGGAAAAAGGAGCTACTCTTTTAAATACAACGAAAGATAAAAAAGAAAGAATTTCTAGACTTTTAGAAATGCATGCAAATCAAAGAAAAGATAAAGACGCTTTCTTCACAGGTGATATTGCAGCATGTATAGGTCTTAAAAACACATCAACCGGTGACACCCTTTGCTCGAATGATAATCCTATTCTATTAGAAAAAATGGAATTCCCTGAACCCGTAATTTCTATGGCAATCGAACCTAAATCTAAACCTGATAGAGAAAAATTATCGGTAGCTTTAAGATCACTTTCTGAAGAAGATCCAACATTTAGAGTAAAAACTGATCATGATACAGGACAAACAATTATTTCAGGAATGGGAGAACTCCATCTTGAAATCTTAAGAGATAGAATGTTTAGAGAGTTTAAAGTTGAAGCAAATGTAGGCAAACCTCAAGTATCTTATAAAGAAACAATTACAAAATCTGGAAAACAAGAAACAAAATTCATTAAACAATCTGGTGGGAGAGGACAATATGCACACGTTGTATTAGAAGTAGAGCCTAATAAACCAGGTGAAGGTAATGAAGTTGTAAGTAAAATAGTTGGTGGTGTGATTCCAAAAGAATATATACCTGCTTGTATTAAAGGTGTTGAAGAAGGATTATCGACTGGAGTTCTTGCCGGATATAATTTAGTAGACATGAAAATTGCTATTGTTTTTGGATCATACCACGATGTCGATTCTTCTGAAATGGCCTTTAAAATTTGCTCTTCTATGGCGATTAGAGAAGCGGCCAAAAAATGTGGTCCTATTTTACTAGAGCCTATTATGAAAGTAGTCGTAACAACACCTGAGAGTTATCTTGGAGATGTTATTGGCGATTTAAATAGAAGAAGAGGAAAAATACTTGGTCAAGATATGAAAAAAGGAACATTATTGATAAATTCAGAAGTTCCACTATCAGAAATGTTTGGATATTCAACACAACTTAGATCTCTTTCTTCAGGAAGAGCAACATATGTAATGGAACCTGCTCAATTTGAAAAAGTTCCTGTGAAAATACAAGAAGAAATTATTAAAAAATAGGTAAGTAACTTATGGCAAAAGAAGCTAAAAAAAGCAAAATTAGAATACGTTTAAAAGCTTATGATCCACGTCTTTTAGATAGGGCTACACTAGATATAGTAGAAACCGCTAAAAGAACAGGGGCTAGAGTAGTTGGACCAATTCCACTTCCAACAAAAAGAGAAATTTATACTGTACTTAGATCTCCCCATGTTGACAAAAAATCAAGAGAACAGTTTGAATCTAGAACTCATATCAGACTTTTAGATATTATGAATCCAACTCCTGATACTATAGATAAATTAAAAGTTTTACCTATAGCTGCAGGCGTTGATATCAAAATTAAAGCTGCAACGTAATTAAAAATGATAGAAGCTTTATAAAAAGCTTCTATTGTTAAATCTTTAATATTTTATTGTGTTTGCATTTCGTAACTATTTCTTTCCCAAGAAGGTCTATTTAAATCGATTATCTTTTTTGAAGTTACTTGGTCATTTTGTAAAATAAATAAATATTTTCTTTCTATTATAGTTCTTTTATTAGCAGTTATTCTTTCTATATATATATATTCTTCTTGATTATCCCCTAATTTTTTAATAGAAAAGGGCTTTCCCATTTGTTGTATAAGCTCATCTTTTGACATACCTATGGTTATCATTGAAAAATCATCCATACTAGTCGCTTTAGATCCACTAGAACATGAAATAAAAAAACCATATATAATAAACATTAATAAAAATCTCATAAATTATCTTCCTCATCTTCAATTTTATTATCTTCTTTTTCTAAATTAGGTGGAAGCCAAAGTTTTCCATCTATTTGGGTTCTAAATTGATCTGAGGTAACATATTCAGCATGCATTATATAAGTCCCATCTTTTTGAAGATGATAAGTTTCATAACCTTCAAAATTTAAATCATTTTCTCTAAACTCCCAAGCTATCATATTATCATTATATACACCGGTTCCAACAACTCTTCCTATGTTTAAATTTTCCATTTCAATGCTAAATTTCCCTTCAGTGAAATCATAAAATGTAAATTCATTTCTCATATTTTCTGAAATTCCAGAAATTTGAATTTCTTGAACAGATTGTATTTTACCTGCAAAGTCTGCTTCATTAACGCTCCATTTGGTGAAGAAATTCAAATCTTCTTCAACCATATTTAAGGTTATTATACCCTCACCTATCCAAGATTTAGAATCAAATAAAAATATATGTTTATTATTTTTCAAAACACAAATCTCCTTGTATAAATATTTTGTAGTATCCCAAGAGCACTCATTGTTGTCAAAACTGAGTTGCCTCCATATGTTATTAATATTAAAGGAACTCCAGAAATTGGCAAAAAACCACACATCATGGTTATATTTACTATAATATGCATTGCTAAATAAACTGCAATACCAGAAGCTAAAAGTCTGCCATAATAATCTTTTGCATAGTTAATAACCCCAAAGCTTATATGTACAAGTAAATAAAAAATAAATAATAAAAAAAGAACGCCTATTAACCCAAATTCTTCTGAATATGCAGGAAATACTGAGTCTGTATGAGCAGCAGGCAGCCATTTTTGCGAAGCAAACTCACTTTTTTTCCAACCTGATCCTGTAATACCACCAAGAGCAATTGATGTTTTAGCAGCATTTTGATGATAGGTTTTAGGGTTAAATCTGGCATATTGGTATTCTTTAATAACTTTAGTAAAATAAGGTTTTAATTTTTCATGTGATAAAACATTTGTAAAGATTAATACGACTAAAAAAATTAAACTAAGACCTATAAAGGACATTGAATAAATAATCTTTTTATTGATATTTGCAAAATAACACATTATTAATGTTATTGGATATAAGACTAATGCAGTTCCAAGATCTGGTTGTTTTAAAATCAATATAAAAGGTATCCCCACGATAAATAAAAGTTGAATAATTGTTAAAACTTTATCCTTTTCTCTTTCTTTTTTTTCTAAAAACCATCCCAAAGCCATTACAACAATTATTTTAGCAAATTCTGATGGCTGTACATTCATATTTATAAAAGGAATCCTATACCATCTATGAACACTTTGGATTGGTTTTGCAATATATAAACCTAAAAGTAAAACAATCATTAAAATATATAAAAAAAAAGATACTTGATAAAATCTTCTATAATCAAATCCTGCAAAAAAGAAAAAAACTATCCATCCTAAAATAAACCATTTTATTTGTGATTTTACATATGGAGTAAAAAATAAATTTTTATCTACAGTAAAATCTGTCATAGATGAGATAACCATTAAACTTATTATCATAAGTGTAATAATTGCTACAATCATCTTTAAATCTAGTTTTAATAATGGTCTATGATCCCACATAATTATCAAGCTATTTTATAATAGCAATATAAGCATGATTTAGTTTAGAATTCAATATAATTGAAATAACAAATTTTAAATTTATGAAAATACAAGATATATTTTTAGATGAAGTAACATCAACTCAAGAGTATGCAAAAAAAAATATATCCTCTTTAAATGAAGATGATTTTATTTGTATAAGCGCTAAAAAACAAACAAATGGTAAAGGTCGATTTAAAAGAACCTGGCTTTCTAATGAAGGTAATTTATTTTTAACATACGTATTTAAATTAAAAAAAAACATTCTTCATTTAACTTCAATATCTCATATTTTAGCGCTAAGCTTAATAGAAGTATTAATAGATGAAAATATAAAGCCGTTTATTAAATGGCCAAATGATATTTTTTTAAATAATAAAAAATTATCTGGAATATTATGTGAGCTTAAGATGGAAGATGATTTTGTAAATGTCTACATCGGAATTGGAATCAATGTAAACATGAACAAAGAAGAGTTAGAAAAAATAGATAAGCCCGCAACATCTTTATCTATTGAGATAAAAAAAGAATGGAATTTAAAAGAACTTCAAAAAAAATTATCTTATAAATTTATAAAAAATTTAAAAATTTTTAAAAATAGTGGCTTTACTCAATTTCATGAAAAGTTTGAAAATCTACTTTTATATAAAGGTGATAAAATTAAATTTTTTGATGGAGAAAAAGAGCATGTTGGAATACTTCATTCCATTACTTGTGATGGCAGATTAAACCTATATATGCCGAATAAGGAAATTAAAACATTTTCCTCAGGTGATATAAATTAAAAATGTTTTTGTCTTTTAAAAATAAACATTTTTTAAACGCTTTAATTTATACTATCATTGCCTGCATGGGAGGCGTTTTATTTGGATATCACACCTCTGCAATATCTGCAGCTATGCTTTTTATTAATAAAAGTTTTCTTTTATCAAATATACAAATTTCATTTTTAGTAAGTTTAATAATTTTAGGAGCTTTATTTGGCTCTATAATGGGTGGTGCTATAGCAGATAAATTTGGTAGAAAAAAAGCTTTTTTTATAGCTTTGATTTTAATGTTTTATGGAACTGTTTCATTTATTTTTTCTAAAACTATAAATAATTTATTTATTTATAGATTTATAGTTGGAATCTCAATTGGTCTTTTTTCTTCTATCGTTCCAATATACATAGCTGAAATTTCAACTTCCAAATATCGAGGAAGATTAGTATCAATAAAATACATGGGCCTTGCAACAGGTATTTTGTTTGCAAATTTTATCTCTTTTTTATTTACATCAACCTCAAATTGGCAAGCAATATTTCTAATTGGTTTAATTCCTGCTATTATAATGTTTATTGGTTTACTTATCATTCCTGAAACGCCAAGTTATTTATCTAGTATTAATAAAAAAGATAAAGCCTTAGAAATATTAAATGTATTAGATAATTCTAATAATACTTTAGAAACATTAGAAAAAGGAAAAACAAAAGCATCTTTTAAAGACCTTTTTTCGAAATCAATAAAATCTGCTCTTTTTGTTGGAATCGGAATTAATATATTTAGACAAATTTCTGGAATTAATATAGTTACATATTATGCTCCAAAAATATTCCTGCTTTCCGGGTTCGCATCTGAAAAATTGGCAATTAGCGCCAATTTATTTGTTACTATTATAAAAATCATATGTACTATTTTAGCTATATTTTTTATTGATAAAATTGGTAGAAGAATTTTACTTATGATCTCTTTTTTAGGAATGAGCGCTTCTATATTTCTTTTAAGTATTTATTTTTTATTAAAACTTAATTTATTAATAATTCCTATCATCGCTCTTGTTGGATTTTCATCTTTTTTTTCATTTGGAATAGGCGCTGTTACTTGGGTTATAAATTCAGAGATCTACCCAAATGGCATTCGAGGAAGAGCTGTAGGATTAGCTACTTTTTTTAACTGGATTTCCAATTATTTTGTCTCTATGAGCTTTTTATCATTAATTGGTTTTTTAGGTAATAGCACAACATTTATGATGTATTCAATTATTTGTTTTATTGGATTTTTATTTGTATATTTTAAAGTGCCTGAAACTAAAAATAAAACCTTTGCTGAAATACAAAAGTTTTGGAAATAGCTATATACTCTCTTTTACCCATCTTCCATCAATATATTCATATACAATTGGATCCCCTGTTGGGATTTCAAGTTTTACAACTTCATCTTTTGAAAGATTCTCCAAAAACATAATGATTGCACGCAATGAATTTCCATGAGCTGATATAAATACATTTTTATTTTTTTCTATATACGGAAATATTTCTTTTTTAAAATATGGCAAAGCTCTTTTTGCTGTTTGTTTTAAACTCTCGCCATTAGGAGGCGCTGTGTCATAGCTTCTTCTCCAAATATGCACTTGCTCTTTCCCAAATTTTTCTCTTGCTTCATCTTTATTTTGTCCTTGTAAATCTCCATACATACGTTCATTTAAACGCCATGAGTGATACATTAAAATAGTTGCTTCTTTCGCTTTTTCACTATTAATATATCCCATTTTTTTTAGTTTTCTATTATTTGAATGATCAAAGACTAAAGTTTTTTTTGAAGAGTGATTTAACATTGCCAAAACAGCAGTTGTTTGAGCTCTAATAAGTTCTGAAGTGAATGCTATATCTATAGGAATATTTTTAATTTTTTTACCACCTTCAATCGCTTCAAATACTCCTTTTTCAGATAAAGGAACATCCACCCATCCTGTAAATAGATTTTTTTGATTCCAAATTGACTCTCCATGTCTCATCAATATTAATTTAGCCATAAATATCCCCTTTTTAATAATAATAACAAATTTTTTGAAAAGCACAATATAATTGAAACCTTAAAGATTTTTATCTATAATATACATAATTAAATCACATGATATTTTATGAGCTTAAAAAGATTAAATAAATTTTTATCCCATGCAGGCATAGCCTCTCGAAGAAAAGTCGAAGAGTTAATTTTAAATAACAAAGTTAAAGTAAATAATGTTATTACAAATGATCTATCTACTAAAATAGATTCTTCAAAAGATAAAGTCACAATAAATAACAAACTGATAAAAGAACAACAAAAACTATATTTTATTTTAAATAAACCAAAGGGATATCTTTGTTCTAATCAAAGAAAAGATGATGAAAAATTAGTAATTGATCTTTTTGAAAATTTTAATGAAAGATTATTTACAGTTGGAAGACTTGATAAAGATACTACTGGTCTTATTATGGTTACCAATGATGGTGATGCTGCTAATAAAATAATCCACCCCTCTTCAAATATTGAAAAAGAATATCTTATAAAAATAAAAGAATCTATAAAAGACACTGATCTAAAAAAAATATCAAAAGGATGTTTTGTAGAAAATCAATTCATAAAGCCTAAAAGTGTAAAAAAAATAAGAAACGGCACTTTAAAAATAATTATTACTGAAGGAAAAAAAAGAGAGATTAGAATTATGATCAAAAAAGCAAATCTTTCTTTAATTAGCTTATCTAGAATAAGAGTTGGTAATTTAAAATTAGGTTCTTTAGAAATAGGTTTTTTCAAACAAGTCAAATTAAATGATCTTTTAAAAGTTTTTTGAACTTCCTTCTTTTTAATAAATTTAAATAAATATATTATTTAATTTAAAGTAGGAATTTTGATGAGAACAATTGCAAAACTTTTTGGTAAATCCCCATTTTCTCCTCTTCAAGCTCATATGGAGAAAGTATCTATTTGTGTTTTGTTATTAGAAGATTTATTCACATCTCTTTTAAAACAAGATTATAATAAAGTATTTGAGATATCTAAAAAGATATCTAAAAAAGAGCATGAAGCAGATCTTACAAAAAACGATCTTAGAAATCATCTTCCTAAAAGTTTATTTATGCCCATTGATAGAGCTTCTTTTTTAGAAATTTTAAATTTTCAAGATTCTTTTGCAAATAAAGCTGAAGATATTGGCATTCTTTCTACATTAAAAGAATTAAAAGAATTAGATGAATTTGAAAAATTTGAGACCTTTTATAAAAAAAATATAGAAGCTTTTAAAAAAGCTCATTTAATTATTAAAGAATTTGATTCTTTATTAGAATCTTCATTTGGTGGTATTGAAGCTAGAAATGTAAAAGATATGATTGATGAGCTTGCATTAATGGAGCATGATTTAGATATTATAGGTTATGATATTTTAAAAAAGTTATATGCTTTAACAGACAAATTATCTTATTCAACTTTTCATTTATTAAATACACTGCTTAAAGAAATATCCGAAATATCTAATATTGCTGAAAAGTTAGGAAACAAAATTAGGACAATCTTAGAGATTACATAATGGAACTTAAAATTCTTGAATTTTTAACATTAATTGTCGGAATTTATATGGCTTGGAACATCGGAGCTAACGATGTTGCAAATGCTATTTCTACATCTGTTGGATCCAAAGCATTAACTTTAAAAAAAGCTGTAATAATTGCTGCCCTTTTAGAATTTTTCGGAGCTTACTTTCTAGGTGGTAATGTATCTCAAACTATTCAATCAGGAATTGTAAATCCTGATGTTTTTAAAAATGATTATTTGATTTTTATTTTGGGTATGATGTCTGCTCTATTAGCTACTGGTCTATGGCTTAATTTTGCATCTTACTTAAGAATGCCTGTTTCTACTACACATGCAATTATTGGAGCAGTTGTGGGATTCGGATCTGTTATTGGAGGAGTTCATGCTGTTAATTGGACTTTAGTGCTTCAAATAGCTCTTAGCTGGATTATAACACCCGCTATTAGCGGAGTTATTTCTTATTATATTTTTATTTTTCTACAAAGAAAAATTCTATATAGCCTCTCCCCTCTTAAAGCTACAAAAAAAATTGTCCCAATTTTAGTTTTTTTTACAATTTTTGTTTTTTTACAAAGCTTAATATTTAGTAAAATCACTAATTTAAAACTGCCTTTTTCAACTAGCTTTGCTTTTATAATTGTCCTAATATTAGCTCTTGCCATTGCAGTTATTTCGTATTTTTTAATAAATAAAATAAAAATAGATTCATGCCATGTAGTACTGCATCACCCAAATCAAGTTCTCTCTTTAGAAAAAGCACATAAACATTTACTTAGATTGAAACTCAGTTCTAAAGGAGATACTAAAGAAAAAGTTTCTAAAATAACTAATGAAGTAAATGAAATGCTCTCCGATATAAAAGAAAAAACAAAATTTTCTGAAATGTCTAAAGAATATTTAAAAGTTGAAAAAGTTTTTGGTTTTCTTCAAATAATAAGCCTTTCTTTAATTGCTTTTGCACATGGATCAAATGATGTAGCTAATGCAATAGGTCCTGTCTCTGCCATTATTCAAACTATAAATTTAAAAAATGTAAATATTAGTGGACTGGTTCCACCTTGGATTCTTTTAATTGGTGCTAGCGGAATAGTTCTCGGCCTTGCTACTTGGGGGTATAGAGTAGTGGAAACTATTGGCCATAAAATAACAACTCTTACTCCTACTAGAGGATTCTCTGCTGAATTTGGAGCTGCAACTACTATTTTAATAGCTTCTAAATTAGCCCTGCCTATTTCAACAACTCACGCTCTGGTTGGATCAGTACTTGGCGTTGGTCTTGCAAAAGGACTGACTTCTTTAAATTTAAAAATGCTAAAAGATATTGTTCTATCTTGGATAATTACTCTTCCAATCTGCGCAATTTTAAGTATTTTAGTTTTTTATTTATTAAAATTCTTTTTTTATTAAAATAGTTCTTTTTTTATAAAAAAAGGATTTTATATGTTTATCTCTAACTATTTACCCTCTTATGCAAATATAAAAAGGCATACTATTTTTACTCTTGGAATGTTTGGTTCCACTCTACCAGCTTTTGTAATGAGCGCTTCTATTACATCACTTGGTATCTTTGGAGGAAGTGATATGCAATCATTTGTAGATATTGCAAAAAAATCAAACATATTAAATGGAAAAGTAATTGATGTTATAACACCACTTTTAAGTCCTTTTGCAATTTCTTTATTAGTAAGAGTTTCAGGTTATGCTGCAGGCTTATATAAGGTGAGTAGTTTAACCTCTAATTACACTATTAAATCATATACTGCAACAAAACCACATATCTCTGAAAATCAAAAAAAAGCTTTGAAAATTTTAGTAATATCATCTTGCGCTTATGCTTATAGTTTCACACTTTATTCTCTTAAAGATTATTCAATTACTATGACTAGCGAAAAAAAATTATCAAACCGATTAGGATTTGTTACAGGATCCATTACCGGATTTTTAAGTATTATACATTTAAGTTATAAACTTTTTAAAAGTTAATTAATTTTTATATTCTTTTTTAAGCTTAAATTTTTTATAAATAAAATTACCAATACAAATTGTTAATTTTATGGAAAATGATAAAAATTCTGAAATTTTTGATTTCATGCAAAAAATAAAACGTTATCTTATCACTAATCTTGGCAAAGTTGAAAGTGTTGCTTCTAATGAAGAATTTTATTTTGCTCTTTGCATGGCCCTTAGAGAAAAAATAATGATTAACTGGACGGCTACTGAACATTCTCATAATGAACTTGGTGCTAAAACTCTATATTATTTATGTATGGAATACCTTCCTGGTAAATTTTTAACTAATAATATTACAAATCTAAAACAAAATGATTTAGTTTTAGAAGTAACAAAAAGAATGGGAAGAAACCTAAAAGACATTATTTCTTGTGATGCTGAACCTGGCCTTGGAAATGGTGGACTTGGAAGACTAGCTTCTTGTTTTTTAGATTCATTAGCTACACTATCTTATCCTGCCTGGGCATATGGGCTTAGATATCAATATGGTATTTTTGAACAAGAGCTTTGGAATGGAGTGCAAGTAGAGAGACCCGATTGTTGGCTGCTAAATCAAAATCCTTGGGAATTTAGAAAAGATAACCACTCTCAAAATGTTAAATTTGCAGGAACAATGCACCCTGGAACAAATATCCATGGTGATGAAGTTTTTTATTTAGAAGATTATGAAGAAGTAAGAGCTCTTCCTTTTGATACTCCAATTATTGGATATCCAAAAAATCATGATTTTAATATTGTAACCCTAAGACTTTGGTCAACAAAAGAATCTCCTAGAAACTTTGAGCTACAAAGATTTAATGCTGGACAAATTAACGAAGCTGGTGAAAATACAGCTATTACAGATGTGTTATATCCAAATGATAATAATGAAATTGGAAAAAAAATCAGATTAAAACAAGAGTTTTTATTAGTCTGTGCATCTATACAAGATATTTTACATCAACATTTAAGAGTCTATGGTCAAATAGATAATTTAGATCAAAAAGTACAAATACAAATCAATGACACTCATCCTGCATTAGTAATAGCGGAACTTATGAGAAGACTTATAAAAAATCATAATATCTCATGGAAAAAAGCTTTTGAAATGACCCAAAACATTTGTAATTATACAAATCATACTATTATGAAAGAAGCATTAGAAGAATGGAATGAGTCAAGACTTCAAACTCTTCTTCCAAGACAATACAAAATCATTCAAAAAATTAATCAAGAATTTTGTGATAAGATTAGAATTACCTTTCCAAATGACCCTGGCAGAATAGATAGAATGAGTATAATACATAATGGTCAAATAAAAATGGCGCATCTTGCAATTTTAGGATCTAAAAAAGTAAATGGTGTTGCTGAATTACATACTGAAATATTAAAAAATGATCTTTTTAAAGATTTCGTTGATATGTATCCTCAAAAATTTATTCCAATTACTAATGGTGTTACTCAAAGAAGATGGCTATTTCAATCGAATCCATGTCTTTGTGATTTAATTACAAAAAAAATTGGTGATAAGTGGAAATTAGATTTTCATGAAATTCAAAATATTAAAGCACATGCAGAAGATTCTCAAACAATAGAAGAATTTTTAAAGATTAAACAAGAAAACAAAAAAAAATTATTTAATTTTATAAAACAAGAAAATCCAATTAGAGATTATAAAGGAAAAGTTATTGATCACTACCCTGTTTTTGAAGACTATGATGTATTAGTAGAATCTCAAATAAAGCGTTATCATGAATATAAAAGACAACTAATGAATGTTTTACATGCTCTTATGCTTTATAATGATCTAAAACAAGATCCTTTATCTAGAAAAGTTAAAAGAATGATAATACTAGCTGGAAAAGCAGCACCCGGATACGATCTTGCTAAAAAAATAATGCTTTTTGCATTTCTAGTAGCTAAAAAAATAAATACTGATAAAGACGTAAATGAAAAACTAAAATTTGTAGTTATTGAAAATTATAATGTTTCAAAAGCAGAACTTATTATTCCAGCATCAGATTTATCCGTTCAAATATCTACTGCCGGATATGAAGCCTCTGGTACTGGAAATATGAAACTTTCTATGAATGGCTCACTTACCATTGGAACAGAAGATGGCGCTAATATAGAAATGAGAAAAGCAGTCACAGATGAATACTGGCCCTTTAAATTTGGGCTTACTAAAAATGAAATTAATGAAATAGTTAAAAATAAATCTTATAACCCAAATCAAGTGTATTTAGAAAATGAAAAAGTAAAAAATGCACTAGATATGTTAAAAAATGACTCTTTAGTAAATTCAGAATATGAACATCAGGCGCTATTACAAATATATACAATTCTTTTAGAATATGGTGAAAATAGTGATAAGTATTTTGTATTAAAAGATCTAGTTTCTTACTACGAAACTCAAAAAAAAGTTGAAGACTTATATATTGATCGTCATATTTGGACGAAATTTGCAATTCATAACATTGGTGGAATGGGAAGGTTTTCATCTGATGAGGTTATTAATAACTATGCAAAATCAGTTTGGGAATTAGATCCATGCCCACTAGAGCCACAGATACTAGAAAAAGTTAGAAATGAATATTTACAAAGCTCTGCTTGCTATGTTGGAGAAAAAAGTGATACTAACAAATAAGAGTTAGTATCACTAAAAAAATTAATTACTGTACTTTTTTTTCTGTCGCTGTTGTATCTGGATTTGCATCTGCAGCACCAGCTGTTTGAGTCGTCTCAAATAGTTCACCAGCTCTTTTAGCTTTTTCAGCTTCTGCTTCTTTTCCTAAAGCTTGAGCTACAGCAGCAGGTCTTTCTAATGCAGAATTACTTGCATAATTACAAACAACGCTATATAAGATAGATGCTTTTCTAGCATTTTTAATTTTTCTAGCTAAACCTTTTGAGCAAGAGAAATTAACAGTTGCATACATAACTGAATAACCTACTTTTTTAGCTCTTCCTAAAAATCCTAAAAAGCAAGTTTTATCCATATCATTTATTTTTTCAGCTGTAATATCTCTTAAACTTTTTTGTCCAACATTAAATTCACGAGCTTCATTTAAAAGTTGAGTTCTTTTTAAATTTATTTCAACTGCCATAATATTATCCTCCGATATTTGGGTTAATTTATAAAAGTAAAAAGATAATATTCAAATTGAAAATAGCTGACAATCATTAAAATAATTTCTTTACAAGATTGTTTTAATATAAATTAAATTGCTATTAATTATTTACGAAAATACACGTAATTTCTATGATGATTATCAAGCGCGCCTTTTAAAATTAATCTAGCTCCAATTCTTTCAATGAAAGTTGATATAAAATGCAGTTCTTCCGGTAAAAATTTTGTAATTTTTCTATAAAATATAGCTCTTACTCTAGTCTTTAATCCTAAATAACAAAATTTATAAATCTCTTCTATTTTTCTTTGTTCTAAATATTGATTATTTCCATATAAATTTTTGTACACACACACTTGTAGTGCATATTTGTATGCTTTACTTCTTTGTATCGGATCATAATTTTTAAGAGAAAAATTTAATATTAATTTAATGACCATTTATCTATAAGCTTTTTCAATTCACCATTTTTTTTATATTTTTCAATATAAAAATCTATTATTTTAAGTATTTTGAGATTTTGATTTTTTAAAGTAATAATGCGAATAGCTTCATCACTAACAGGTGATTTTAAAATTTTTAAAGTATTATAGTAATTATCTTCGATATATTTTCTAGCTATAATAATAGGTAGTAAAAAAGCATCTATTTGATTATCTTCCAAATCTTTAAAACCATTTGGTATATTTGCATATTTTTCTGCAAAAACTTCATATTTTTGTAAAACATCATATAGAGCATCATCACTTATATAACCTATATGTTTTTGAAAAAGATCATCAATAGTTTTATAAGATGAATCTTTTTCAACTATCAATACATACCCTATATCTAAGATGTTTTTAGAAAAATCAAATTTTGCTAAGTTAAAATTATACATTTGCATATTTGATAAAACAGATCCATATTTATGGTTTTTTAAGCCATTTAATAAGTCATTATTGTTTGTATTGATAAGCGATATATTATGATTGGAGTCTCTTGCTATTTTTATAAATAAATCTTGAAAAAACCCATTTAAATTGGCGCTTTGGCCATTTGTAACAATATTTTCCCACTCATTATTATAACCAATAGAAAAAGAAATATTTTTTCTCTTAGTACAAGAAATACTAGATAACAATAATAATAAAATTAGTAAAACTTTCAATTTTTTCATAATTTTATCTTAATAAAAACTAATAATTTTTACTACTAATTTTAAATGCTAATTAGTAATTATTTTTAAAAAAAAATTAAAATATTTACCTTTTGTAAATTAATATTTTTTTCTCTATACTAATTCGTCGAAGGCTACTAAAAAGTAATTTTAATATGATACAAAATAATAAAATCGGATACATTTTTCCTACTATAGAAAATGATATTTTAGAAATACAACCGAAAGAAAATTTTTTTTCAAGACTATTTAAAAAAAATAAAATTACAAAAAAAAATAAAAAATATAATTTTTTTGATGAAAAACTAGAAGAATTTCATAAAAAAATAAAGCATCTCACTTTTCAAAAAACTCTTTTTTTTAATTTAAACGACACTTCTTTTTTTGAGAGTTTTTTTTCAAATATTGAAAATGAAATAATTGATAAATGGTATGTATTTCCCCTTTTTTTTCAGTTTAGTGAAGCTACAACTTCAAAAATTGCTAATTTTTTTTTAGAAAACCTAAATGAAAAAACTTTAAATAAACTGTTTTGGATAAAATCTATTTCAAGCCATACAAAGTATATATCTTTTTTACAAAAAAAAATAATTAGTCTATTGAGAACTAATCATTTAGATGAAAAAGATTGCGTTTTTATTTTTTTTACTAATACTTTTGATGAACTCTCCCTGCACTGTAACTTATTTAATTTAGAAATTAATACAACTTTTCAAAAAGTTATAAAAAAATTCCCCTATGCCTTTTGTGAAATAAACTTTTTTGATGATATTGAGAAATCTTTAAAAAATTTAGATGATACAATAAATAAAACAAAAAAAAGAAAAAATTATATATTTATTCCATTAAATATTTTTGATGAAGTTAGATTAAAAAATAATTTAAGCTTAATTTTTGAAAAACTGCAAAAAAATAATAAAAATTATTTTTTATTATCTAATATTTTTACAGAAAAAGAATTTTTATTGGATATTTTTGAGATAATAAATGAAAAAAACTTTGTGACCAACCAAATGCTCAGTAATAATATATGATCTCAAAAAAAAGTAACTTGAAAAATTTTTTAATTAAGACAATATTTTTTCTTTCTACTTTTTCATTAAAAAAGAAAAATAAATTTAATGAAAAAAATCCTAGAATTTTAATAGTAACAACAACTGCAATTGGGGATACTCTTTGGGCTACTCCTTTTATTAAAAGCATAAAAGAAAAATATTCTAAAAGTTATTTATCCGTCTTAACTAGCAAAATTGGATTTGAAATACTAAAAAACAACCCTTATTTAGATGAGCTTTTTTTTATAAAAGAGCCTGTATATAAATCTTTTTTTTCTACTTTAAAAAAAATAAGAAAAAATAAATTTGAAGCAATTTTGATTTTTCATGCCTCTCAAAGATTAATTCTTCCAATGATAGCTCTAACAAATGCTTCAATTATTGCAAGCTCTCATGGACTTAATAAAGATTTAGATTTTTTATTAACTCATAAAACTAAATCAAAAAATTTGCATGAAATTCTAAGAAGAGATGAAATAACTAAAGTAATAAATATTAAAACTTTAGATTTTTCTTTAAAATATTATTTAGAAAAAGAAAAAAAATATCCTATTACCTTTACTCAAGAAAAAAAATATCTATTTGTAATTCATCCGGGAGCTTCTAAAAAAGAAAAATGTTATCCCCCAAAATATTTTATTGAGCTTGGCAGACTTTTAAAAAATAATTTTGATTGTAATATTATAATTACAGGATCTATGAAAGAAAAAAAATTAATAAAGTTTATTTCATCACAAATTGAGGCTTCTTTTAATTATGTAAGCACTAGTTTAAATGAGTTTGCTTGCATTCTAAATAAGATGGATCTTTTAATTACCAATGATACAGGACCAATGCATCTAGCTAGCGCTTTAAATAAAAATGTTGCTGCTTTTTTTGGACCTACAAATCCAAAAATTTCAGCTCCATATAATTATAAAAAAGTCTTAGTTTTTGAAAGTAGAAATGCATGTAAGATATGCATATATAAAAAATGTACGAATGCTATTTGTTTTTATAGTATAAATCCTAATATAGTGTTTAATAAAATAAAAAATTATTTTAATTCAAAAAAACAAAATTTTATCTCAATTTAAATATTAAAGATGTTATAAATAAATTAAATGATAAGGAATTTTAGAGGATTATGAAAAAAATAATTTCTTTTATTTTACTAGCTCTAATCTTAGTTAGCTGTGAATCTAGTAAAACAATTGTAAACAATCTTGATGAGAGAAGCGCCAATGAAATCGTTGTGTATTTAGCTTCTAAAGGAATAGCTGCCCAAAAAATTCAAGCAGGATCAACAGGACCAGGTACTGGTGCTACAAATCTTTGGAATATTTTCGTTGATGAAAAAAAACAAGTAGATGCTATGACTCTATTAAATCAAGTAGGTCTTCCACGAATTAAAGGTACAAATTTACTTACTTTATTTGATGGAAAAAGTCTTATGAAATCAGATAAAGAAGAAAATATTCGCTATCAAGCTGGAATCGAAGAAGAACTTAAAAATATAATTAGAAAAATTGATGGTGTTTTAGATGCAGATGTAAGAATTTCTTTTCCACAAGCTCAAGAGGTTGGTTTTACTGCAACACAAACTCCTAAAATAAAAGCTGCAGTTTATATAAAACATCAAGGAATATTTGATGATCCCAATCAACATTTAGATAGTAAAATTAAAAGATTAGTTGCTGGGAGTATAGATAATTTAAGCTTTGATGATGTCACTGTAATTTCCGATAAATCTAGAATTGCTGATATTCAAATGATACCCGATGTCAAAACGCTAGGACCTAGAGCTTTAGATAAAGAGTATGTGAAAATATGGTCAATTATAATGACTAAAAATTCTGCAAGTAAATTTAGAACTATCTTTTTTACTATGATATTTTTAATTTTAATCTTTGCAGGACTTATGGGATATTTGATTTATAAATTTTATCCGGAAATTCAAAAAAAAATAAAAGCATCAAAAAAATAAAAAGAATAAATCAATAGATATCATTTTAAATGTTTTATTAAATAAAGAACCTCAAGATGAAAAAAACAAGCTTCTTTTATTTTTAGATAGTAATACTGTAGATTCAGTTACTAAAAAAAAATATGATGCTATTGATATTGATACTTCCGTAATATTAAAAAAAACATTAATTGATAATATCCACTATTCTTGGTTTATTCCTCTTTTAAAAAGTTTTAAAAAAGAAGAAATTGATTTTTTCTTGTTATCAATGAGCTCAGATAAAAAAAAATCATTAGAAAAAATATTAAGTCATAAAACTAAAAATATCACTTTATCCGATGTAGTGAAAAAATATTTTAATGAACTTTTATTTGAAAATTTGATATCTAAAGATTCATCTCTTTTACCTATAACCTACCTTTTAAAATCAAATCTATCCTCTCTTTTATCATTAAATAAGTATCAGCTTGTAAAATTAATAAATTATTTATCTCTCTACGATTTAGTAAAAGAAATGAAATACTTAGTCGATACAAAGTATTTAAAAAAAATATATTCTTTTTTAACCTCTGATGAAAAAAAATTTTTAAATAAAATTCTTAAGTATAATGAGCCTTTTTCTACTAAAAGATTAAATTTAGAAAAATTTAACTTAGAGAAAAAAACAATTAGAAATATACTACATAAAAGAGGTCTCGAAAGACTTGCATATGCTATTTCTTCACAAAATGAAGATTTTATATGGTATATTATGCATTTTTTAGATATCGGTAGAGCTATGATATTAGAAAAATTAATAAGAAAGAATAAAAACTTAGGTATATCAGATATTATAATATCACAAATATTTTATGTTTTAGAAAATAATATGAGCAATTTATGAAATTTTTTAGTTTTTCAAATAAAGAAATACATCCCCAAATTAATGAAAAAATAATTGATTCAAAAGATTTCGCACAACTTTTAGAAATTGATGATTTATTAAAAGAAGCTAAAGAAGACATTAAAAAACAAAAACTACTTTGTGATAAAGACTGTGAAACCTTAAAAAAAGAAGCTAAAAAAGAAGGTTTTAATCAAGGATTAGATAAATTTAACAAACACATTTTAAAGATAGATAAGAATTTAAAAGAAATTTCTAAAACTATAGAAAAAAAGATTTTTACTATAGCCTTAAGTGCTGTTAAAAAAATTGTTGGTCAAGAATTAGAAATTCATCCAGATAGAATCATAGATATTGTAAAACAAGCCCTAAAACCTGTTCTCCAACATAAAAAAATTAAAATTTATGTAAATAAATTAGATTTAGAAATTTTAGAAAAAGAAAAACAAAAAATTAAAGATATATTAGATTCAATTGAATATTTTTTAATTCAAGAAAGAGATGATATTCAAAGAGGTGGATGTATTATAGAAACTGAAGCTGGAATTATAAATGCTCAACTTGAAAATCAATTTAGAGCAATTGAAGCTGCCTTTGAATCTTTTAAAAAAAAATAGTGAATAAATTATGAAAATATTAAATAAAAACTACTTTAAAATTTTTCTTATGCTTTTTATATTTTCAACTATTTCTATTTTTGCCCAAGAAATTCCAGGTGATTATAATGTAAATCCTCCTCTTGTTACTAGACTTGCAGTCTTAGCTGGACTTGCTCTTTTACCATTTGCTGTTATGCTACTTACATCTTTTGTAAAAATTATCATTGTGTTACAACTTCTTCGAAGTGCTCTTGGAGTGCAACAAACTCCACCGAATCAAGTGTTAAATGGAATAGCTTTAATGCTTACAATTTATGTTATGTTTCCAACTGGCGTTAAAATGTATGAAGCTTCTAAAGAAATTATCGAACAAGCAAGACCTAAAGAGATGTTTTCAAATCAAAGCGCTCAATATATTATTGATATAGTAGATAAATCTAAACAGCCTTTAAAAGAATTTTTACAAAAAAACTGTGTTACTAAACATATAAAAAGTTTTTATGCTATGGCATATAAACTTTTTCCATCTCCTTATAAAGAAAGTTTAAAACCAAATGATTTTATTGTATTAGTCCCATCATTTATTACATCGCAAATAAAAGCTGCTTTTGAAATTGGAGTACTCATATATTTGCCATTTTTCGTAATAGATATTGTAACTTCAAATATATTACTTGCTATGGGAATGATGATGTTATCACCTTTAACTATTGCTCTTCCAATTAAACTTTTGCTTTTAGTTATGATTGATGGTTGGACAATATTAGTTCAAGGTCTAGTAATGACATTTAGGTAAAAGGTGAATTATGTTTCAAAATGAAATTTATCAATTAACATATCAAGCTTTATTTTTGATTTTGTTATTATCGGGACCTCCAATTCTAATCAGTATGATTTTGGGATTAATGGTAGCTATTTTCCAGGCTGCCACTCAAATTCAGGAGCAAACACTTTCCTTTACTGTAAAACTTTTTGCAACAATTTTAACTCTTATGATGTTAGGTGGATGGCTTGGAGCTCAAATAGTGAATTTTGCAAATACAATATTTAAAAATTTTCCATCGTGGAATATGTAAAAAATGCCAACTTTAGTTGAAACAGATACCTATTTAAATCTACTTTTGTCAATTCCCGGATTGAACCCCAATACTATTTTATCTGCTCTTTTTTTAAGTTTAGCTAGAATTTTTCCAATAACAATGCTCGCTCCTTTTTTTGGCGCAAAAAATGTACCCGCTCCTGTTAGAATAATGTTTAGCTTATCCCTGCTAGCAATTTTGCTGCCTTCCATATTATTAAACTTAAAAGTAAATATTCCATTTGATTTAAATTACATAGGCTATCTTTTAAAAGAGTTATTTATTGGTTTTATTTTAGGGTTTTTGGTAGCTATCCCCTTTTTTATAGCTCAATCCGCAGGATCTTTAACAGATCATATGAGAGGAGCTCAATCCTTGCAAGTTACCGATCCTACAACAAATTCTCAAACAGGACCTATTGGAATTTTTTATAACTATGTTTTAATTACTATATTTTATTTTATTGGAGGACCATTTATTTTTTTAGAAGCTCTTTCAAAATCTTATATTATAATTCCAATTAATAAATTTATAAACCCTCTTTTTTTCTCTTTAAAATTACCAATTTGGAAATTAATAATTGGCCTTTCTAATTATATTTTAAGTATGGCTATACAACTAGCCGCTCCTTCTTTAATTGGTGTTTTAATGGCGGAGATGTTTTTAGGGATCGCTAATAGATTAGCGCCTCAAGTTCAAATAGTTTTTCTTGGGATATCCTTAAAATCTTGGGTGGGATTAGCACTTTTAGCTGCTGGCTGGTATTTTATTATGATACAACTTGGAAAAGAATCGGAAAATTGGCTTAAGGTTATTCAAACAACATTAGATCATACAAAAAAATTCATGTAGATAATTTAGCTATTACTTCTTTTAAAGAATTAATAAAATAATCTATATCTTCAAATGTTGTATATATTCCAAAAGAAATTCTAAGAGTTGATTCAACATTAAACCTTTGCATTGTAGGTTGTGCACAGTGATGACCTGTTCTAATTGCAATTTTTTTCATATCTAAAAATGTTGCTACATCCATTGGATGAAGATCTTTTATTATAAAACTAATAACAGATCCTTTGTTTTTGCTATCACCTATTATTTTTAAATTTTTTATCTCTTTTAATTTAGAAGTTGCGTAATTTAAAAGCTCTTTCTCTCTTTTGTAAATATTATCCATGCCAATTGTTTCTAAATAATCCATAGCATCTTTAAAAGCTATTATAGCTGCAATATTAGGAGTTCCCGCTTCAAACTTTAAAGGAGCTTTTTGATATGTAGTTTCTTGATTAAAACTAACCGTCTCTATCATATCCCCTCCTCCTTGAATAGGAGGCATCATTTCTAAAATATCTTCTTTAGCATATAAAACTCCAACACCAGTTGGTCCATACATCTTATGAGAAGAAAAAACATAAAAATCTGAGTCTAAATCTTGAACATCAACTTTTTGATGTGCTATAGCTTGAGCCCCATCTACCAAAACTAATGCAGAGGTTTTACTTCTAACTTCTTTAATAATTTCTTTTACTGGATGAATAATACCTGTGGAATTTGCCATATGAGCAATACATACTAGTTTTGTTTTATCTGATAAAAGTGTTTTAAAATAATCAATATCAATTTCAGCATTTTCATTTACTTTAGCTACTTTTAAAATTGCATTTTTTTCTTTGCAAAGCATTTGCCATGGAACAATATTTGAATGATGCTCTGTTTCTATAATTATAATTTCATCTGATTGCGATATATTTTTTTTACCAAAGCTTAAAGCTACTAAATTAATACTATCAGTTGCACCTTTTGTAAAAACTATCTCATTTGAACTTTTAGCATTTATAAAAGACTTTAATTTATTCCTTGTCTCATCATATCTAATAGTTGCTTTTTTAGAAGGAGCATATATGCCTCTATGTACTGTTGCATATTCATTTTTATAAAAATGATTTAATGAATCAATTACGCTCTTAGGTTTTAAAGAGGTTGCTGCCGTATCTAAATATACATAAGCATTTTCTTGCAGCAAATAAGGGAAATCTTTTTTTATTTTATCAATATCAAACATAATTTTTTTATAAGTAATTTTTTGTTTTTTCTTCTTTTATATTTTTGTCTTCAATTTGCTCTAAAATTTCTTTTATGAAAGAAAATATTAAAATATTTTGAGCTTTTTTTTCATTAAAGCCTCTTGTTTTTAAATAAAACATATCTTCTCCATCTAAATTAGAAGTAGTAGCGCCATGCGTTGCTATAACATCATCTGTAAAGACTTCTAAATTAGGTTTTGTTGTAACAGTGGATAAATCATCTAAAATAATATTTTTATTTATTTGATTACTCTTAGATAATTTGGCAATTGAATTCATATATACATTAGATTCTAAATAGAATTTAGAATTCTCATTTAAAATGCTTTTATAAATAAATAAAGAATTAGTTTCTTTATTTAAATGATTGATTTTTACATTAGCAGAGATTTGATTTTCATTTATTAAATGAGATAAAAAATATAAGCTAACGCCAGCATTTTGCTCTAATAAATCAATGTTATAGTCTTGCTTTAAGTTTTTAATATTTTTTGTGAGATTCACTATTTTTAAATTAGATTTTTTTTCAACTTTTGCTCTTATAGAATCAAAATAAAATGCATTTTCACAAGCATTAGAGTCTTGAAAAATTGATAGATTACTGTCATTATTTAAATTTATATCTATTAATTGATTAAAAAATGATGGCTTTAAATTTTTTTCAATCTTAATTGTATTAACTGAAGCATTTACATTTTTTTCAACATTGATAAATATTCTACTAGCTTTATGAGAGCTATCTTTAGTGATTATATTATAAATATTTATAGGATTTGAAATAGTTGTGTTTTCTTTTATATTTATATATATACCATTTAAAAAGGCTGTATTTAAAAGACAAAAAATATTTTTTTCTACTTCTAGAGATTGTAAAAAGTGCTTTTGCAAAAATAAAGGATATTTTTGCATAGCTTTATTTAAATCTAATATTTCGATGTTTTTATCAAATATATTATTTTTTAAATAACTTCCATTTAAAAAAATAATAGAATTTTCTCTATTGCTAATAGACTCTTTATCTTCTTGATTAGCCGTATCGTTTATAAATGAATAATCAAATAATCTATTTAAAAAATTATTTTTTAAAATATCTTTTTTATTAAAAATTTCAAAGTCTTTATTTCTTAAAACAGATAAGAAATCATCTTTTGGATTTTTTTCAAATTGCTCATTTATATTAAATAAAAAATTGTCTATTAGATTTTTAGTCATTTAAAAAATCATACCCTTTTTCTTCTAAAATTTTAGCAAAATTATGATCTGCGGATTTAATTATTTTACCATCTTTTAAAACATGTACAAAATCTGCATTGATATAATTTAAAAGCCTGTCATAGTGAGTTATAATGATTAAAGAGTTATTTTCATTTTTGAAATGATTGATTGCATTAGCAGCATCTTTAATCGCATCAATATCAAGACCTGAGTCTATCTCATCTAAAATTGCTATTTTAGGATTTAATAAAAGCATTTGAAGAAGCTCATATTTTTTCTTCTCTCCCCCTGAAAAACCTTCATTTATTCCTCTATCTAAAAAAAATTTATTGAAATTTACAATTGTTATTTTTTCTTCTAAAAGATCGTCAAACTCTTTTTTAGATAAAATTGGCATGTTGTTTGCTTTTCTATTTATGTTAACCATACTTTTTAAAAAGTTATAGTTAGATACATTTGGTATTTCTATTGGATATTGAAACCCTATAAATACTTTTTTATGAACTCTTTTTTCAATCTCTAAAGAAAGTAAATTTTCATTATCTAAAAGCACTTCACCTTTATGTGGGATGAAATCCACATGCCCTGCTATAGCTTTCACTAAAGAAGATTTACCCATACCATTTGGACCCATAATAATATGCAGTTCATTTTTATTTACTTTAAGATTAAGTCCGTTAAGTATGTTTTTTTCATCTATTTTTACATGTAAATCTTTAATTTCAAACATTTTATTATCCCACCGAATTTTCTAATTTTATGGAAAGTAATTTTTGTGCTTCTATAGCAAATTCAAAAGGTAGGTTTTTTATTACCTCTTGACAAAAGCCTTTTATTAATATTTCTATTGCTTCTTCCTTTGAAAATCCTTTTGTTTGAAGATAAAATATTTGATCTTCACTTAACTTTGAAGTTGAAGCTTCATGTTCAATTTTAGAGGTTTTGTTTCTTGATATAATAGTTGGGAATGTACTTACAGAACAATTATTGCCAACTATCATAGAATCGCACTGTGTATAATTTTTTGCATTTGTTGCAATTGGCGTCATTTTAACAAGACCTCTATAACTACTTTTAGAAAAGTCTGCTGATATGCTTTTTGAAATAATTTTAGATTTTGTGTTTTTACCTATATGTATCATTTTAGTTCCTGTATCAGCTTGCATATTGTTATTTGTTAAAGCTATAGAATAAAATTCTCCTATTGAATTATCTCCTTTTAAAATACATGATGGATATTTCCAAGTAATAGCCGATCCTATCTCTACTTGAGTCCATGAGATTTTAGAGTTTTTTCCTTTGCAAAGACCTCTTTTTGTAACAAAATTATAAATACCAGTATCTTTTTTATCTTTATCTCCCGGATACCAGTTCTGAACAGTTGAATATTTAATCTCAGCTGAATCCAAAGCTATTATTTCAACTATTGCTACATGCAATTGTGATTTTAAATGAGCAGGGGCGCTGCACCCTTCTAAATAACTTACATATGAATTTTCATCGGCTATAATCAAAGTTCTTTCAAATTGACCAATTCTTTGATCATTAATCCTAAAATAAGTAGATAGTTCTATCGGACACTTTACATTTTTGGGTATATATATAAATGACCCTTCAGAAAAAACACAACTATTTAAAGAAGCAAAAAAATTATCATCTATTGGAACAACACTTCCTAAATATTTCTTTATTAAATCAGGATATTTTTCAATAGCTTCAGATATAGGACAAAAAATTATCCCCATTTTTTCTAATTTTTTTTTATGAGTAGTACCAATAGACACCGAATCAAAAACTATATCGGTTGCTACATTATTTAATTTTTTTTGCTCTTCTATAGATATCCCTAGTCTATCTAATGTTTTTAAAATCTCTTTATCAACTTCTTCTAAATTATCTAATTTTTGTTTCTTCTTGGGTTCTGAAAAATATGAGATGTCTTGATAGTTTATATTTGGATAATCAAGATTAGCCCATTTAGGTTCTTTTTTGTTTTTAAAAATAGAAAATGCTTTAAGTCTAAAATCTAAAATAAAATCCGGTTCATTTTTTTTTAAAGAAATTTTTTTTATAACATCTTCATTTAATCCCTTGTCAAAAGCAATAGATTCAATGTTGGTTGTAAAACCATATTTATAATTTGAATTTAAAATATCTTCTTTCATTTAAAACAGCTTATTTTTTTTAAATAACACCATATTTTATAGTATTATTCACAAGCTGTCAATTGAGATATATTTTAATTAAAATAAAAATTTATAAATATTTTAATAAAAATTAATTAAAAAAATCACTCTTCATATTTAAAAATTATTAGCTTATAATTTCTACTAAAACTAACTATTTATTATTGTGATTCTATTAAAAGCGGCTAATTCATTTGATTTTTTTCAAAGAAAAATAATATTTAATCTTGGGTTATCAAAAGTAAAATCAATAATTCAAGAATGTGCATCTATTTTACTGTCTCCTATAGCTAAAGCTTTTAAAATTTTAAATAATAATATTGTTTATCCTTCTTTAGAACATCTTGATAATTTAATTTTAAAAATAAGACTACTATCTAAAAACGATCCCCTAAGTAATCAAGCTTCTAAAATAAAAAAAGTAGCTTCTAAGGTCTTTGAACTAATGACTAAAAAAAAGATTTTTTGGACTCCTCATCCTTATTTTGTATATGAAAATGATAAATTTCAATTTGATCAAGTAAATCTTGCAGATCCAAGATTATATGGTATTACAGGATTAGCTAAAGTTTTTCATGATGAGTCTAATGAAAATATACCTTTTAAAAATTTAAATATTAACAGCTTTTTAAAATGGCTTAACGAATTTTCAAATATAAGAAAATATCTTTTAATGCAAAAAAATCCAATCGACGATCTAAATACTCAAAATGAACAGTTTTTTATGAATTGCGTGGATTTTATATACTATACACTACATAGCTTAAATTTAATTTCAAAAAAAGAGATACTAAATATTTATAAGAAATATTCTTCTTTTGAAGTAAAAGATAGATATTATGGTTTTAAATTAGATGCCTTCCAAGATATAGATAAAAATATAAAAGAAAATGATATTATTTTGTGTTTTGATAAAAAGAATCACCCACTTCACATCTTATTTTACACCAAAAATAATAAAACAATTAGCTTGTGGAATAGTATTACTGATTTTTCTATTAAAGAGATTTCCTTTGAGGAAATCGAAAAACATTCTTCTTTAAGAGGCGAAAAAGTTCATTTTAAATATTGCCCTATTGAAAAAGCATTATCTGATATTAAAAGCTCTATTTAATTTTTAAGCATTATTATCGTAGCATTCCTACCTGTTTTATTATTTCTTCTATAAGAAAAGTATTCATCCTCTTTGCAATAAGTGCAAATATCTGCAACTTCAATATTTTTTTCTAAAATTTTTGCATCTTTTAATTGATCAATTGCTATTTGCAAAAGGTCAAAATGTTTTTCTTCTTTTTCATAACTCCAAAAACTTTCTGGAAGCTCTTTTTTGAAATTTCTAAATTCGCTATGACAACTTTTTAAAGAAGGAGAAATGCATACTATAATATTTTCTGGTTTTGATCCTTTATCAATTAAAAAGTTAACTGTTTTTGCATATATATTTTTAGTAAGGCCTTTCCAACCAGCGTGGATAGCAGCAATTATTTGATTTTCCCTGTCATATAATAAACAAGCCTGACAATCAGCATGGGTAATAACAAGGGCAATATCTTTCAATTTAGTAACTAAAGCATCGCAGCTGGGCAGCTTTTCTAAATTAGCTTGTGTTATTTCAATAATATCATCTTGATGTACCTGATTTGAAAAAACTAATTTTTTAGCCTTTATGAAGTCTTGTACGATTTTTCTATTCTCATTTACACTTTGTGGGTGATCTCCAACATTATTTGATAAATTTAAAGATTCAAATTCATTTTCACCGACTCCACCTTTTCTTGTAAAAGTATAAGCAAGCAGCTTATCTTCTTCATTTAAAATATCATATGTCAAATATTCTATGTTCCTTTTATCAAAACTCATATAAAGCCTCTTTTTTATTACTTTATTAATTAACTTATATGATTTTTAAATTAAAATGACATTATTTTTTTATTTTTATTTTTTTATCTTTAAAAAATTTATTTTTTTTACTAGGTTGAGCATTAGAGGGGTTAGAAATGAATTTAATGCAAAAAGAGCCAAACTTAAAATTTGGCATTACTATTACTATTTTAGCTTATTTTTGTTTTTCTATTTGTTCCACATTAGTTAAAATTTTAAGTCCCAATTTCTCAATTATGCAAATTCTATTTATTCAAAATAGCATCGCACTTTCTATTATTTTTCCTTATTTTTATAAAAATAGAAAAAAAAATCCTAAATTAAAAATATTTCGCCTACATCTAATTAGAGATTTAACAGGAATTTTTAGTTTTTTTTGTTATTACTTTGCTATAAAAAAAATAAATTTAGTAGATGCTACACTTCTTGCGTATACAGCTCCTTTTTTTACTCCTATTATATGGACAATATGGACAAAAGAAAAAATGGAAAAAGGTATTTGGTGGACCATAATTCTTGGATTTATTGGCATCGGTTTTTTGTTAGAACCTAAAGAACATATGTTTCAGACTAGTTCTTTTATTGGCATAGGTGCTGGCGTATTATCTTCGATAGCTTTAGTTTCTATAAAAAGATTAAATCAAAAATTAGAATCCTTAACCAAAACTACCTTTTATTATTTTTTAGTAAGTTCCATTGTCACTTTGCCTTTTGCCATATATCAATGGAAAACTCCTGATATTTATCAAATTTCTCTTCTTTTAACAATGGGGATTTTAATGGCAATAGGACAGCTTTTTTTAACAATAGCTTATAAACATGGAACCGCTTCATTTTTATCTCCACTATGTTATTCAACAATAATATTTATAGGAATCATAAGTATTATATTTTTTAATCAAATTCCTTCTTACCTATCTTTAATTGGAGCTATTTTAATTATTTTAGGGGGAACTATATCGTATATTTTAAAAATCAAGCCTTCTCATTTCATGAAGTTATTTGAACATTCAAAAGAAGATAAAAAACATTGGTGGCGAAAATTAAAACTTCATCGCAAAAATCTTATAGATCAAGAAAAAGAAAAAGAAAAAGAAAAAAATATTAATCCTTAAACTCTTTATGGTAATCATTTAATACTTCTTTTATGGCTTTACCAATCTTCATATAATCATCCACTATTAGATTTGCAAGAGATACCCTAAGCGAATAATTTGGTCCTTTAAACCCTTCTCCAGGTAAACATACAACAAATTTTTCTTCTGCTAACTTAAATAAAAACTCTAAAATATCTACATTTTTAGTTAAGTGCTCAGCAAATTCTAATGAGTATTCTTGTTTAGCAAGTTCCTTAATATCAATTAAGGCATAATAATAAGTATTATCTTTTTCATTTGGTATTTTCAAATGTAAATTTTCATATAAATTAGTTATTCTTTTTACTAAAATCCCATGAATTTCTTTTTTGTAATCTTTTTTCACATCTATAATGTCATATAATGAAAAAAGAGCCATAATCACTTGAAGAGGGCATGAAAGTCCTCCAGTGTGAGCTAAAGCTGAATCTCTACTATCCATTTCTAATCTATCTATAAATTTTATTTTTCTAGGCTCTGTTGTAATACTTAAATATCTCTTATCTATTTCTTCTTGAATTTCTTCAGGTAAATCTTTTATCAATTTATCTATTATACAATCTTCATGAAGCATAATAACGCCAAGTCTATAGCCTGTAACGCCAAAGTATTTTGAATATGAATATACACATATTGTGTTTTTAGGAATTTCTTTGATAACTGAATGAAACCCATCAATAAAATTAGAATAAACAGTATCCGTTATAACTATTAAATCTTTTCTATCTTTTTCGACAATATCTGTTATTTTCTTTAATGTTTTGTCATTTATAGCAATTGAAGTTGGATTTGTTGGATTTACCATATATAATGCTTTAATAGATGGATCTTTTAATTTTTCAATTTCACTATCTGGTATTTGCCATTCATTAAATTCATCCCCTTCAATAAATATTTCTTCTAATTGAAACTCATGAAGTTTTGGGATTTCTAAATATGGAGAAAAAATAGGTGTTATAATTGCTATTTTATCTTTAGGAGTTACTAAATTATTATATTTAAGTGAATTAAATATATAAATCATTGCAGCGGTAGCCCCTTCAGTAGCAAAAACGTCATATTCCCCTTTTACAAGTTTTTTATCTGGGCAAAGTATTTGCTCCAAGTATTTTGTTACTATAGTTTCTACATGAGGAAAAATTCTAGGGGGCATAGGATAAAAATCGCCTAGTGCTGCATCAGCAAATTCAAATACAAACTCATCTTCTTCAAATTTATATTCTTTAATTGCAAAATCAATCGCATTTTTTAAAAAATCTGCTGCTTTATTATCTTTAATTTCATTTATGTAATCTTGAAATTCCTTGTAAATATTTTCTTTATCCAATCTAAATGCAACATCTGCAAACTCAGACTTAGAAGCTGCTAGATGAACTGCAAAGTTAGAAAAAATAACAAAGGCCTCTCTTACAATTGTATTAAAAAAATTGGGATTACCTCTTCCTGCATTTAAATATTTATCATATTTTTTACCTTTTTTACTAAAACTTGTTTGAGCTGTTTTAATAAGTAAATCTTTTACCTCAAAAGGAGATAATTCATGTAATTTTTTAAAATCCACTTTTTTCATACTATTCTACCTTTTCATTTTTTTTTGGTTTCCAGGATTCTTTTTTAGTTTTAATTATTAAAATTGGTAAAAGAATCAAAACAACTATGAAAATCGCAAGGGTTAACATATATATTTTGGGGTCTTTATCAGATAATTCTTTCGGAGGGAAAAAAGAGATAAAGATGCAAAATAAAGATGTTATTATTCCAATGCTTGCAACTATCCACATACCAATATTTTTAAATGGTACTTTATATTTACGGTTAACTTTTGGCTGGGAATATCTTAAATGTATTCCCGCTATAAACATCAATACATACATAGTTAAATAAAGCATAATACTAAGTGCTACTGAATAGAAAAATGCTATGTTTAATTGAGAGAATAATAAAAGAGATGCTAAAATAATAGAAACTGAAATAGCTTGAATGATTAGCAAGTTAATCGGAGCTTTTGCTTTATTTGTTTTTCTAAAAAATTTTGGTAGATCACCATTTAATGCAGATTCATAAACTCCTTTAACAGGTCCCATTAACCAAGTAACAATACTTCCCGTTTGGCCAATAGCTACTAAAATAGCCATTACAGGCACAAACCATTTTAAATTAAAGTCTGTTAGAAATAGATCGATTGCTTGTAAAATTCCAGCAATCAAACTTAAATCTTTAACAGGCACTATACTTCCAACTGAAAAAGATCCTAATATAAATAATATAAACCCAATTAAAACAACTGCAAATATCGCAATCGGATAGTTTTTTTTAGGATTTTCAACGTTATTAGCATGAACAGCCGATGCTTCCAATCCAGCATAAGATCTTATAAATCCTATTAATAGAACTAAACTAGAAAGTTGTGAAAAATCGGGAATTAAAGATTTTTTTGTAAAGCTTAAATCTATTTGAATTGGTTTATTAGAAAACCAATAAATTATTCCTAAAGTTATTATTACAACTCCAGGAAACGCAACTCCTGATAAAAAACCAATTTTACTAATTTTAGCTGAGAGAGTAATTCCTTTAGAATTTAAATAAGTGCTTCCCCATAAAATAATTAAAGAAACTATAAGTAAAAACAATCTGCTTTTAGCTAAGTTTGGATCGATTACATAAGCAAGTGAACCTGCAACAAAATAAAGCATTGCTATTTGTGAAATCATCATATAACTCCACTGCATCCATATCGCAAAAAAACCTGCTTTCTCTCCGAATGCTTCCCTAACCCATATGTATATACCACCTCTTTTAGGCCAACCTGTTGCAAGCTCTGCTGACACAAAAGCTGCAGGGAGAGCAAACAAGATAGCAGCTAAAAGCCCAAAGAAAAACATTTTCATGCCAGTATCTGCTATCATCGGTAAGTTTCTAACACTTACCACAAAAGCAAGTGATACAAACATAATTGATGTTAAACTTAATTTTTTAAATTTCTTCATAAGGAATTCTCTTTTTTTTCGTTCTTAATTTATGAAATATAAAAAAAAAGAATTAATGTCATATATAATCTTATAAAAAGAGAATTTATTTTTTGTAATTAGGGTTCCAAGAAGGTTTTTTTAATTTATGAATAATAAAAGGAATTGCAAATATTACTAAAACAAATATCAAAATAGTTAATAAAAATTTAATATAATTTGTAACTTCTAATTGAGATGGCGGGAATACAGCCATAAGAAATCCTATAGTTACAGATGTCATTCCAAGAATGCAAACAATCCACATACCTATATTTTTAAAAGGGATTTTAAAAGATCTTTTTACATCCTTTCTTGTATACCTCAAACGAATAGCAGATAAAAACATTAAAAAATACATTGAAAAATAAACCATCATGGCAACTACTAGGGCTATCCAAAAAGCAATATTTATATTTGCACCTAGTAACAAAAATAAAGATGAAGTAATCGATATTATAAACGCTTGAATTATCATTAAATTAATAGGAGCATTTTTTTTGTTTACTTTTTGAAAAAATTTAGGAAGCTCTCCTTCTTGGGCTATTTCTAATATGCCTTTTATAGGACCCATAAGCCATGTGCTAAAACCTCCGATTTGACCAATCGCAACAATAGTGCCAATAATTGGAAGTAAGTAAAGAAGATTGTTTTGAGATAAAAAATATCTGAAAATATTAATAATCCCTGCTACCAAATTTATATTTTCTTTTTTTTCAATTAATGCAATAGAAAAACCCCCGAAAACATTTATTGAAAAACATAAAAAAACTACAAATAAAATAGCGATGGGATAGTTTTTTTTAGGTTTTTTTACACTATTAGCATGAACAGCACTAGCTTCAATTCCTCCAAATGCCCTCATAAATCCAATTAAAATTATTAAAGTTGATAAATTATTAAAATCAGGAAGTAAATTTTTAAAAGTAAAAGAGATATCTAAAATATTAGAACCTTGTAAAAAAAATTTTGTAAAGCTAATGGTTATTAATAAAATTGCTGGGAAAAAAATTCCTATAATAAAAAAAAACATTGAAATTTTAGTAGATACTTTTAATCCTTTAGAGTTTAAATAAGTAAAAAGCCAAATAATAATTAGATTGCTACAAAGCAAAAAAAGTTTTTGGTTTGCTAAGTTTTCTGATATTGTAGAAGCAATAGTCCCCGATATAAAAAAAAGCATGGATATTACTCCAATGTTCATATAAGACCACTGAAGAAAAATTGCAACAAAACCCCACTTTTTTCCAAAAGCCTCCGTTACCCATACAGCTATACCTCCCATTTTAGGAAAAGCTGTTGCAAGTTCTGCTGAAACTAAAGCTATTGGTATATAAAAAAATATTATAGCAATCGTTGCAAAAAAGAACATTTGCATGCCTGTTGTTGCAATAAGAGGTAAATTTCTAATAGATATCCCAAAGGCTGATGCAACCATCATTAAGGTAAAAAGATTCATTACTTTTATAGGAGCTTTTTTCATGTTTATTCTTCTATGTATGCATTTTTAAAATCCATGAATCCAGATGAATGTAAATGAATATTTTTTAGTTTTGGATTTTTTAAATAATTTTGTGTCATATGATATAATGGCACTACACAAGATTCATCTAATAAATGATTTTCTGCTTGCATAAGAAGATTGTTTCTTTCATCTTCATCAAAGGTAATATCAGATTTGTCTAATAGAGAAATATATTTTTCACTCTCCCATAGAGTATTATTAGTTGAACTATTTTTATATTTAAAAACTTCTAAATAATTTATTGGATCATTGAAATCTACAATCCATGAACTAAGTGCTATTTCATAGTCTTGTTTTGAAATTTTTTCAAAATATGTTTTATTTTCTAAAGCATTTAATAAAACCTTAATTTTTAAATTCTTTTCAATATCTCTTTGAAGAGCTTGTGCTAAGATATGGTTTCTATTAGAAGTGGCATAAGTAATAGTTACAGTTTCATTTTCAAAATTTAAATCCTCAAAATTAAATTTTTCCACATTTTGATCATTAAATATAAGTCTACTTGTATCTTTTTGATTTCCTTGTAAAATATGATCTACTATCTTTTTTCTATTAATCGAAAAAGAAATTGCCTTTCTTAAGTTTTTATCAGTTATTTTTTCTATATTCATTCTCAAAAAAGCAATCCCAGAATATGGTTCTATATTAACTAATTTTTTTTCTTTTAATTTTTTCATACTATCTACTGGAAGTGCTGAAAAAGGAGAGCCTGCCCAGTCTAACTTTTTTTTCTCAAACATGAAAAGCTCGCTATCAATAGTTAAAATTAAAAAAGATATCTCATTTAATTTAACTTTATCACTATCATAATAATTTTCATTTTTAGAAAATAATAATTGATCCTCACGAACCCATTTACTTAATTTAAAAGGCCCAGATGACACAAAATCTTTAGATGATATTGCCCAAGAAGGATTTTTTTTATCTAACTTACTATTTATAGCAAAAAAAGATGGATGTGTTAAAAGTTTTAAAAAATAAAATTTTGGAATTTCTAGTTCAATTTGCAACGTATTTTCATCTATTGCTTTAATACCTATATCATCTATTGAAATTTCATTATTTTTTGCTTTTTTAGCATTTTTTATTACAAATAAATTATATGCAGAAGATGTAATAAAATCTTTTGATAGAATCTTTTTATATGTGTATTCGAAATCATATGCTGTAATTTTTTCTTTATTTGACCAAAGAGCATCTTTTAATTTGAACGTATAAACTTTATTATCTTTTGAAATTTGATAGCTTTCAGCAAGGGCTAAGGATATAGATCCATCCTTTTCTTCTTTAACCAATCCTTCGAAAAGACTTTTTACTAAATTGATTGAATTTAATGACCTAACCTTTCTTGGATCTAATGTATTCGGTTCAGATTCAATATTTAATGTGATTTTTTGTTTTTTTAAATCTTTTTTATTATTTGTACAAGAAGTGAAAATTATAAAAAAACTAAAAACAATAAATAATATACGTTTCATAAAATATTCCCTTATTTTCGTATTACATATTATCTTAAAGTAAAATTTTTTTAAACTTTTTAAATATAAAAGTATTTGTTATTTTTTTTAGTTTAATATCTTTCAAACTTCTTCCATTTTAAAATAAAAACTTATATATACATATTTAATAAAAGATAATTTAGGGTTTTTAAATGAAGAAAATTGAAATTTCAATAGAAAATATGCATTGCTCATCTTGCGTAAAAAAAATTGAAGATGATGTAAAAAAAATTGATGGCATAAAAAAAATAAATGTCTCCTTTGCAAACAACAAAGCATATATCGAATATGATGAATCTAAAATAAATCTAAATCAAATTTTCGAAGAAATAAAAAAAATTGGATACAAAGCAATTGAAAAAAATAATGATGAAAATTTACAAAATAAAGAAATAAAGTCTTATAAAATAAAATTTTTATTTTCTTTAATATTTTCTATTCCTTTGATGTATCTAGCAATGAGCTATAATTATTATAAGATAGTTAATTTAAAAAGTTTATCTATCCTTCAATTTATACTAGCTAGCTTTGTAATAGCTTTTGGCTATAAGTTTTTTTACTATGGAATATTTTCATTAATTAAAACTAAAGCTGCAAATATGGATACTTTGATCTCTTTAGGAGTTGGATCTGCTTATATTTACTCAGTTTTTGCAAGTGTTAATATTTTATTAAATAATAAAAATTATGATCACAATAATTTATATTTCGAAATTGCAGCTTTTTTAATCACTTTTATCTTACTTGGTAGATATTTAGAAACCCTTGCTAAAGGAAAAACATCTTTAGCAATTAAAAAATTAATGCATCTAAGCCCTAAACAAGCTAGGGTGATTAGAGATAATAAAGAAATTGAAATCCCAATAGATCAGGTAGTAATAAATGATATCATCGTTGTTAAGCCAGGAGATAAAATACCCGTTGATGGAGTTGTTATAGAAGGAGCCTCCTCAGTAGATGAATCCATGATATCTGGAGAAAGTCTGCCTGTCGAAAAAAAAGAAGGGACAAATGTAACTGGCGCTACTATTAATAAAACTGGCAGCTTTAAATTTAAAGCCACAAAAGTTGGAAAAGATACAGTTTTATCTCAAATAATACACCTTGTAAAAGAAGCGCAAATGTCAAAAGCACCTATCCAACAATTAGCTGATTTAATCGCTAAGTATTTTGTGCCAGTCGTTTTAATTATCGCAATAATTGCATTTTTAATATGGCAATTTACTTTGAATGATTTTATGTTTTCTTTAACTATTTTTATTTCAGTGTTAATTATTGCATGTCCTTGCGCGCTTGGCCTTGCTACTCCTACTGCTATTATGGTCGCAACAGGAATGGGAGCAGAACTTGGCATTCTTATAAAAAATGCTACAGCTCTTCAAAAAATGAGCAAAATAAACTGTTTTGTTTTTGATAAAACAGGAACTTTAACTGAAGGCAAGCCACAAGTTACTAATATCTATCCAATTGATATTAGTGAACAAGAAGCTTTAATTTATGCAGCCTCTTTAGAAAAAAAATCATCCCATCCTTTAGCTAACGCAATTATTGAAAAAGCCGATTTAGAAAAAATTAATATTAAAGAAATCAGTGATTTTTTAGAAGAAGCAGGCAAAGGCGCTAACGCTAGCATTGGTAACAAAAAAGTTGCTATTGGAAATCAAAAACTAATGGATAAATTTAATATCGATTATAGTAAGCACTTAAGTACAATAGAGCATTTTATGGGAGAAGGAAAATCTATTTTACTTTTATCTATTGATAACAATTTAAAAGCAATTTTTGCAATTACAGATATGATAAAACCTCATGTTAAAAATGTTATCATTAAGTTAAATCAAATTGCATATGTTTTAATGATGAGTGGTGATAATAAAAAAACAGCTCATATAATAGCTACAAAAGCTAGAATTGAATATAACAATATCTTAGCTGAAATTTTACCTCAAGATAAAGCAAAAGAAGTAAAAAAACTTCAAGAAAAACACTTTGTTGCATTTATTGGAGACGGAATCAATGATGCTCCAGCTCTTAGCCAAGCAGATGTTGGAATCGCTCTATCTCATGGAACTGATGTAGCAATAGAATCAGGTGATATAGTTCTTATGAAAGATGATATTAGAGATGTGTATAAATCTTTAAAATTATCTCAATATGCTTATAAAAAAATTAAACAAAATCTTTTCTGGGCATTTTTCTATAATGTTTTAGCTATACCAGTAGCTGCTGGCATTTTGTATCCTTTTACTAATTTTTTATTAAACCCAATGATCGCTGGAGTTGCTATGGCTTTTAGTTCCGTGTCTGTTGTAACAAATTCCCTTTTAATGAAAAGGCATTTAAAAACTTTAAAAAGACCTTACTTTAAAAAAAATTAAACTTCTCTATTTTGAATTTTTTTATTAATTTTAAATAACTTAATGCTATAGGTATAAAAAAAAGCAAAAATAAGATAAGAGAAAAACATTAAAACATATTGATATGCTTGAAGATATACATGAGATTTAAAGGCCATATATAAAGCTGCTATCAAAGTTAATGGTTTAGCAATTAAATAAAAAAGTAAAAATTTAACCCCCATTTTTTTATATGAGAAATGATAAAATAATACAAAAGCACCCACAACCCATAACACTAGAAAAAAATAGCCTATAAACATTGATAACTTTGGTATAGCTTGATTATTTTTCAAATAAACATTTGTTAAATCAATTACTCCATTTATAAAGTTATAACATGAAGATATAATCAAAATATAAAACCAATTTTTTCTAATTTTTTCATCTTTATCAGTTAATAAATCATCCATATTTTTCACCTTTAATTTAAATATTTAATTTAATTTGAATATTATCAAATAAATTGATTTTTATTCTACCTTAAGATTATAGCTATTAGTTATAATCAGTTAAAAAATTTTATATTAAATATGTACAAAAATAAGAAAATAGCTCTTATTTTACTTATGGGAGGAGTTGGAAATAGATTCAGCTCAGACATCCCCAAACAATTTTATAATTTATCTGGAAAAAAAATTTATATAAGAACTTTAGATGCTTTTTATAAATTGAATATCTTTGATGAAATTGTTTTACCATGCAAAAAAGAATATATCCCCCAAGTAAAGGAAGATTTAAAAGCTTACAAAAACATCAAAGTAATAGAAGGTGGAAGTACTAGACAAAAATCTTCTTACCAAGCACTAAAAAGCTTAAACAATCCAAATATTGTAGTAATTCACGATTCAGTAAGACCTTTTGTTAGTAAAAAAATAATTATTGAAAACATTTTAGCTGCTATTAAATATAAAGCGGTGGACACATGCATTAATTCTACTGACACCCTTGTAATAACACATGAAAATTTCATTAAAAATATCCCTAATAGAAATATTTTTTTAAGAGGTCAAACACCTCAAAGTTTTGAGTATAAATTAATTTTATCAGCTCACGAAAAAGCTATAAAAAATAATATTTTAAATAAAACTGATGACTGCCAATTAGTTTTAGAAAATAACAAAGTTTTCATTGTAAATGGGGATGAAAATAATATTAAAATAACAACAAAATTAGATCTTTTTTTAGCAGAACAACTACTTAGATTGAAATTAGAAAAAGTCACTTTTAATATAAAAAATAAATTAGATAATAAAATATTTGCAATAATTGGAGCGAGTGGTGATATAGGCTCTGAAATTAGAAAAGAACTAGAAAAACAAAATGCTAAAGCTCTATTAATTTCTAGAAATTCATACTATAAAACAGATATTACAAAATATAGTGATGTGAAAAGGACTTTTAATCTTATTTATAAAAAATATGGCAAAATTGATGGGCTCATAAATGCATCTGGTCTTTTAGTCGTAAAAACTGTAGATAAAATCAAAGAAAAAGAAATCGATGAAATCATAAAAGTAAATTTACTAGGCTTAATATATGTATGTAAATATGCAAAAATAAAAGATGGTGGTCATATAATAAACATTTCATCTTCCTCTTATACCTATGGAAGAAAAAATTATGGTGTTTACTCTTCTACAAAAGCAGCAGTTGTAAATTTCACTCAAAGTTTATCTCAAGAACTTGAAAAATTAAAAGTAAATGTAATTGTGCCTCAAAGATGTAATACTAAAATGAGGAAAAAATACTTCCAAAATGAAGATCCTAAAACTTTATTAGATAAAAATAAAGTAGCTAAGGGAATAATTGATACATTAAAAAGTGACTTTACAGGATTAACTATTGAAATAAAGAAATGAGGCATGATGGGTTCGAACCATCGACCCTATCCTTAAAAGGGATATGCTCTACCAACTGAGCTAATGCCTCATTTGTTTGACCCCAAGGGGATTCGAACCCCTGTCGCCAGGATGAAAACCTGGTGTCCTAGGCCGAGCTAGACGATGGGGCCAAATTTTCAATTATATGTAATAAATTTTAACGTCTAGCTAATTTTTTAACAAGTATTAAACTTCTAAAACTTCTTTTTCTTTTTCTGTGCAAATACAATCTATGTCTTTGCAAAAACGATCGGTCTGTTCTTGTACCAGTTTTTCTTCTTTTTTAGAAATATCTTCAGGTATTTCACCTGATTGTTTTTGTTTTTTTAAGATTTCGTTATATTTTCTTCTAACTTCTCTAATTCTTATTTTAGCATTTTCTGCTCTTTCTTTGCATTTTTTAACCATATCCTTTCTGATAGACTCGTCCATTTGAGGAGTATTAATTCGAACTACTTTTCCATCTGCAACTGGTTGTACATTTAAGTTAGCAGCATCTATAGCTTTTGCGATAGCATTTGTATTACTAGAGTCGTAAGGAGTAATTAATAGTTGTCTAGATTCTGGAACTGTTATATTAGCTAAATCTCTAATTCTCATTTTAGATCCATACACTTCAACAAATACTGAATCTAACATCGATGGATTAGCTCTTGATGTTCTGATATTTTTTAAATCTTCTTTGTAATGCTCAAGAGATTCTCTCATCTCTTTTTTTACATCATTTTCTACGCTCATAGTTTACTCCAAACAATTATCTATGTTTAAAAAAAGCTTTTTTTTATTTAGATGATCCTATCATCCATCTCCAAAAGCAAGAAATTTTTAATTTAGCATCAATCTCTTTTTCTCTGTTTTCAACAAATTTTTGTACAGTAATTGATGGGTCTTTTACAAACTTTTGTCCAACTAAACATACTGAGTCTTCAAAAGCTTTTAATTTACCTGTTATAATTTTTTCGATTACAAATTCAGGTTTTCCTTGAACTTGTGATCTTGCTATCTCTTCTTCTTTTTTTCTTATGTCTGCTGGAATTTGCTCTGGCGTTAAATATTCAGGTGAATCTGCTGCAACATGCATTGCTATGTCTTTAGCAATTTTTTGCTCATCACTAGATCCTGAAATTTCAACAACACAAAGAATTTTTCCACCCATATGTGAATAGATTCCATATGATGCGTTTTTTTCTTTTTTTATTATCTCAACTCTAGCTATTTGAATGTTTTCACCAATAGATTGAATAAGTAAATTTCTGTATTCTTCGATCGTAAGAGATGGATCTATATCATAATTTTCTTTTAAGAAAGCATCTAAAGAAGCTGGTTTACTCTTAGCTGCTTGAGCTGAGAGTTCTTTCACAAATTTTTGGAATTTTTCATTTTTTGCAACAAAATCAGTTTCAGTATTCACTTCTAATAAGGCTATCTCATTTTCAGTTTCACTAAAACCAATAGTCCCTTCTTTTGTGTCCCTACCTTCTTTTTTAATAGCTGAAGCAAGTCCTTTTTTTCTTAAGAATTCAATTGCTTTTTGCATATCCCCATCTGATTCTACTAAAGCTTCTTTACATTTAGTCATTCCAACGCCTGATCTTTCACGAAGCTCTTTTATCATTTGTGGTGTAATATTTCCCATTTTTTACACTTCCTCCTCATTTTCCTTATCTGACACTTCTATTTCTTTATCATCTTCTACTGTGCCCTTCATCGGTTTTTTATCTTTTTTAGAAAAAGGTATTTTCATTTCCTTTTTCTTTTCAATAATAGCATCAGTAATAGCTGCTAAAATTAATTTTATGCTTTTTAATGCATCATCATTACAAGCAATTATATGATCTATTGGATCTGGATTGCAATTTGTATCAACTAATGCCATCACAGGGATATTTAATTTTTTAGCCTCTGCTACAGCAATATGTTCCATATGTGGATCTACTACAACGATTAACCCTGGAGGTTTTCTCATTGTACGAATTCCTGATAAATTTTTATTTAATTTTTGTTGTTCTTTTGTTAGAACTGACATTTCTTTTTTTGTAAGACCATCACCACCAGAAGCTATTTTCTTTTCGGTTCTTTCTAACGTTTTGATTGATTTTCTAATTGTGGCTAAGTTCGTTAACATTCCACCAAGCCATCTTTCGCATACGTAGAATTCATTAGCATTTTCTGCAGATTCTTTAATAGCAGCTTTAGCTTGTTTTTTTGTTCCAACAAAAAGAATGGATTTATGTTGAGTTACTATATCTTTGACAAATGATATTGAATTTCTAATTTGTTGCAATGTCTTTGCAAGATCGATAATATAAATACCGCTTCTTTCTTCAAATATAAATCTTTTCATTTTTGGGTTCCATTTAGAGCTTTGATGCCCAAAATGAGCTCCTGCTTCTAATAATTCTTTGATTGTTACCCCTGCATCTTTTTGAGTTGCCAAGCTATCTCCTTTTGTTATAAAAAAATTAATTTAAGCGCCTGATCAGAATCGAACTGACACAAGTAGCTTGGAAGGCTACTGTTCTACCATTGAACTACAGGCGCACTTTAGTTTTTCCAACTTTATTTAAAAAAACAAATATATTTTTACCTTAATTTGCCTTTTTTTCCAAGTAAAAATATAGTAATAGTATAAAAATACCTTAAAGTTATATTTTTATTATTAGTATGAATAAGGTGAACATTACAAAAAAGATAACAATAGTATTAAATATAATTCTTATAATTTTTTTAATGATTATATTTAAGACTTGGCATTTATCTGTCATACAAAGAGAGGATAAGAAAAAATTATCCGATGCTCCCAGAAAAAGATCTATTATAATAAAGCCAAACAGAGGGACTATATATGACAGAGCTTCAGTGCCTCTTGCTATCAATAGGATAAAATATAATGCAACTATATACTATTCTCATTTAAAACAGATTCCCTCTTTTGCTTATAAAAAAGTTGATGGGAAAACCATAAAATTACATCCTAGAAATGAGCATATAAAAAAAATATCTTTAATTTTAGCAAAAGAACTTGATCTAGATTCTTTAGAAATAGAAGATTTAATTCATTCTAAAGCTTCAATTTTTCCAAATGCTCCTTTTATAATAAAAGAAAATATTTCAGAAAAAACTTATTATCGTCTTAGATTTTTACAAAAAGATCTTTTAGGAGTAAATGCTGAAATTACAACTCAAAGATTTTATCCCCAACTAGATGCATCATCATCTTTAATTGGGTATATGGGTAAAATCAACACAAATGAATATTATAAGATCGCTAGTGAAATTAAAACTTTAAAAAGTTTTTTAGAAAAATATGAAAATTTTGAAGAAGTAAGTTTAGAAGCATATAATACAATTGAAGAGGTTGAAAATAGATTAAAACATTTAACAGATCTCTCATATTCAATTAATGATTATATCGGAAAAACCGGCTTGGAGAAGTCTTTTGAAGAAACTTTAAAAGGGTTTCATTCAAAAAAGAATTATATAGTTGATATTCAAGGAAATTTTTTAAAGGAACTACCAGGATATGAAAAGCCCAAACCTGGCAAACAAATAAATTTAACAATCTCCTCTGAACTTCAAAAATATGCAGAACAGCTGCTTGCTGAAGATGAAAAAATAAGAGATGACGCTTCCAAAAAATATGATATTAAAAATAAAAAGTTAGTTGAACTCAAAACATCTTGGATTAAGGGCGGATCAATAATTGCAATAGATCCAAATACTTTCGAAGTTATTGCAATGGCGACTTTTCCAATTTTCAATCCAAATGATTTCATATTAGATATGAATAATATCGATAAAAATAAAAAAGATAATATAAACAAATATTTAGAAACTAATTTACATATCAAAAATATTTTTGATGGCAAAAAAAAATTAGAGCGAAAAATTTATTTTAAGGAATACATAACTGAAGAAAAAGAACTTAGTTTAGATGTTTTTTTAAATACTATTTTAGAAAAAAACAGTCCAATATTGCCAGCTATTGATAAAATTAATACGATAAAAAATGCAATTGAAATTCAAGAAGCCATAGATTTTCTACTATATATAACAAAATCTAATGCTTCAAATTTGATAGATTTTATCTTTGATAGTAGTTCAAATATTTTAATAAATAAAAATCAAGACCTTGTACAAAACGATGAAATTAAATCTTTATTAAATTTAGATAAGGATTATGTAAATTCATTAATTTATATCCTAAAAAAACATCTTTCTTCTATCCCTGATAACAGAGATAAGCTTTTTACAATTGATATTTTAAAAGTTTTAGTTTTTAGCCCCGCTTTTTCTAATGAATTGATTGATGAATTTAAATTTCTAAATCTATCAACATATTTAAAACTTTCAAAAGCCTCATTGAAAGTAACTAATTATTTGAAAAATAAAATAAAACCTATTTTCCATGAGCTTACTTTCTTGCCTTTTAGAGAAAAAAAATTAAAAGACTTCTTAAAAGAAAAAAGAAAGATTGAAAAAGAAAAGAAAATGTTTCCAAGACCTTACATTGATTATTTAAAAAAAGAAGAAAATAAACAATTTGATGAGTTTTGGCAAAAGCATCATTTGCTTTTTTTAACCTGTTTTTTAAAAAATGATAAATTATTTGCTTTTGATGATTTAGAACCTTATTTAGATAAAATACTTCAAGAAAAAGAAAATATCGATGAAATCTTACTAGATGATTATCAACTTTTATCTTTTCATTTAAAAAATTTAAATTTTGATTTAACTTGTAATTTTTTTAAAACTATTAGATCTTTTGATGATCTAGATAGACCTTTACTTTATAATTATCCAAGGCTTAGAAAAAGTAAAAACATTAAACTTGAAAAAGATTTAGCTGCATCTTTTTACCCCATAAATGGGTATGGTTTTTCAAAATCTTACGCTCTCTTTTCAAATGCTGCTATTGGATCGATTTTTAAACTTGTACCTTCATATTGCGCTTTAAAAGAGAGATATATGTATTTAAAAGAAAACAATCTTTCTTTGAATTATTTAAATCCTTTAACAATTATCGATGATATTTACTATGATTCTAATAAAAAATCTAAAGGGCTCGCTGTCGCTAAAAGTTTATCGAATATTCCTTATTATAGAAGATATAAAGGCGGTAGGCTACCTAAAAGCGCCCATCCTCAAATTGGCAAAATTGATTTAATACATGCTTTAGAAAAATCATCAAACCCTTATTTTTCAATACTTAGCTCAGATCATATTACTGATACAAGAGACTTACTTAAAGCAGCGAAAGATTTTTCAATAGGAAAAAAAACAAATATTGACCTTCCCTATGAATCTGCTGGGAATCTACCTGAAGATATTTTATTTGATAAAACATCACTTTATTCATTTGCTATAGGACAGCACTCATTAATTATATCCCCCCTTCAAACAGCTGTTATGTTATCTTCTATTGCAAATGGTGGATATGTTTATAAACCAAAATTAATAAAAGATGAAAAATCTCTTTTAATAAATAAGATATTTATGCCTTCTGAAATTAGAAATATTATCCTTGAAGGAATGGATCTTGTAGTATCATCTGACAAAGGAAGCGCAAGACCAAACGCTATTAAAAAATTTATCTCAAAACCTAAAGAAATTAGTGAATATAAAGCTATGTTTCATCAATTTGTTGGAAAAACATCAACCGCTGAATTTATGAGTAATTTAAGTTTTAATCCCTCTTCTAAAGCAATAAAATATAAAAATATTTGGTTTGGAGCTATATCCTTTGAAGATCCTGGATATGAAGTTACAGACTATAATAAAAAATCGGTTTGGAAAAAACCTGAACTTGTAGTAGTAGTTGTCTTAAATTATGGAGATAATGGTAAAGAAGCTGCACCTTTAGCATATAAAATTGTAAAAAAATATAGAGAACTAAAAGAAAAATTAAATTAAAAATTTATTGTCCTTTTTATTATAGAAATCTATAGCCTGCACATTTTTCTAATTTTTTATAGTATTTTATTCTTAAATTATCCCCACTAGATTTATTTCGCTCTTCTAAAGTCTTTCGGCCAACTTGATCGATTTTATCCTTCACCATACCTGAATCACCTAAACGTTCCTTTTCTTTTGATCTTAACTTTGGTGAAATTGCTAAAATACTTAATGCCATAAAAAACTCTTCTTCTTTGTTTTAATTGAATTAATTAAATCACAAGACAATAATAAAAATAAACTAATAAATAAAACAATCTAATTATAAAATAATTAAAATTTTAATTTTACAGATTTACTTTCAAATCATTTTCTTTAGATAATAAAGAATCAAAATACTCTATAGTCTTAAAAAGACCTTCTTCAAGATGAACTTTAGGTTCCCAGTTTAATAATTTTTTAGCTTTAGATATATCCGGCTTTCTTTGTTTAGGATCATCTTGAGGTAAATCTTTAAAAATTATTTTTGATTTAGAAGAAGTTAACTTCATAATTAGATTTGCAAGTTCAATAATTGTAAATTCTATAGGATTTCCAAGATTAATTGGTCCTGTAATAGAATCGTTTGAATCCATTAACTTTCTAAAACCATCTATTAAATCATCCACATAGCAAAATGATCTTGTTTGCTTGCCTTGACCATATACGGTAATATCTTCGTTTTTTAAAGCTTGGACTATAAAATTAGATACTACCCTTCCATCTTGTGGGTGCATTCTAGGTCCATACGTATTGAATATCCTACATACTTTTATAAAAACGTTATATTGCCTGTGATAATCAAAGAAAAGAGTTTCTGCGCATCTTTTAGATTCATCATAACATGCTCTTATTCCAATTGGGTTTACATTACCAAAATACTCTTCTTTTTGTGGATGAACAAATGGATCTCCATATACTTCTGATGTTGATGCTTGAAATATTTTAGCATTTAATCTTTTTGCAAGCCCTAACACATTAATAGCTCCATGAACTGATGTCTTAACTGTTTGAACTGGATCTTCTTGATAATGTATAGGAGATGCTGGACATGCTAAATTATAAATCTCATCTACTTCTAAATACATTGGAAAACATACATCGTGCCTTAAAACTTCAAAATATGGATTTTTGGTTAAATGGAAAATATTTTGTTTACTTCCTGTATAAAAATTATCTAAACAAATAACTTCGCAGTTTTCATTTAAAAGTTTCTCACATAAATGAGATCCTAAAAAACCACCTCCGCCTGTAACTAGAACTTTTTTTCTCTCGTTTTCAAATTTATTTTTTCTCATAATCTAAAAAACCAACATTTTCAAAGTTTTTAATCTCAATCCTTTTCAAATCTTCATATGTTTCATTTTTATAAGAAATAATTACTTTATTTGAAAATTTAAAAAAAGCTTTAGCTTCACTTTTATTTATGTCTAAATTTGTATAAAAAATGATGTTATCATATTTTTCTTTTAAATGATTAATAATCTCCATGAAAGTTTTAGAATATAGAATTTCAAAACAATCCTCTACTTTTTTTCCAAGATATAAATAATCAAAATAATCTAACTTTTTAATAGCTGTTTTTTTTATGCTTTTATCTATCATATGTAACAGAGAAATATCAGAGGATTTTGTTGTGTCTATTAAAAGCACTTTTCTTTGAGAAAATGAAAGCAATTTTGATAAAGCAAATGAATAATTTTTAGAATATGAAGATATTAATGAAGTTACTTTAGAATCTTTCATAAAAGAAATTACATTTCTTAGAGAATTTTTTGTGTTTTTAGAAATGTTATCCATTTCTTCAATATCTTTTTCTATTATTCCTAGATATTTTAAATTTTGAGATAAAAGAGTATTTTTAGAAATTGGAAATCCTATTAAAATAGTTTTATATAAAAAAACTACAAAAGAGAGGAAAAAAACTAATATAAAAGCAATAAAACTATATAAGAAAAGTTTTGGTTTATCTGGAGCTAATGAAACATATGATCTATCTATTATTTTTGAATCTATAATAGATAAATTATGATCTACTATTTTAGATTCTATCAAGCTTGATATAGAATCTAACATTTTAAGAGTAAGATCTTTTTTAATTATTAATTTTTTATCTAAGCTAATTTTTTTAGTAACATCTAAAGTATGCTTTTTTAAAATATCTAACTTATTTAAAACTTTTAGTTTTTCTTCTTTTAAAATATTTAGATTATTTTTAATAAATTCTTTTTTATCTTTTTCTAAAAAAACTATGTTTTTGTTAATAGCATCAATTTTTAAATTATTTATTTCGTTGAGTTTAGATTTTGTAATGCTAAGTTCAATTTGCTTTATTTCAAATAAATCATTTAAGTGATTAAAAAAATATTTCTTTTCTATTCCAAGCTCAATTTCAGATTTTTTTCTCTCCGATATCAGATAGTTTTTTTCATCAAAAATAATTGAATCTAAATTTTTTATTTTTTTTATAAATGATAAACTAATTTCATCCTTTAACTTTGAGAAAAATATACTTTAAGTTTTTCCATTAGCTAAATTTTTTATTATGAAATTTAAATGTTCTAAATCTAAATTTATCTTATCTTTTTTAGAACTCAAATCTAAATATTTTTTTTGTAAAATATCTAAATCTAACACCTCTATGTTTTTAATAGAATTTAGGTTATTTAAAATGCCTTTAAAAAGGTGTAAATCTTTTTGTCTTTGAATTAGATGTTTTTCAAATTCTTTTTTTTGAGGGTTTGTGTCTATTAAAACATTGTATTTAGAAAAAATTGAATTTTTAAAAATTGAATTTTTAAAATTTTTTAAAATAAATTCATTTTGATCTAATTCGTCTTGAATATTTTTTAATTTTTTAATTTTTTTGTTTATTGATTTTTGATCTAACATATTTAAATTAAAAAATGAAATTTGATCTTTTCGGTTATTAAGATCACAAATTTTTTGAGTTATTTCTTTAATCTTTGGATGAATCCTATCATTTGTAAATTTAGAATCTATTTGATCTTCTAAACAAATAATATTTTTATCAATTTCTTCTAACTCTTTAAAAAATATTTTTTTTGTATTTAATAAAGCACTAATTTCAGTATCAAGGCCTGTTTCATAACTGTTTTTTGTAAGTTCTATTAAATAATCTTCATATTCTTTTAATGCTAAATTCAACTCCGTTAATAAATTTTCTTTTTTTTCTTTTAAAAAATTTAATTGCTCATTATTAATTTCATCGTTTTCTTTTTTTAAAATATCAATATATGTTTGCATTAAAGTATCTAGCAATAGTAAAGATATTTTTTTATCCCTGCTTGGATAAGAAAGATTTAACAAATTAGTATTGTCTTTAGAAGAAATGATCTTTAATTTAGAAATTACATGTTTTGTAATATCAATCCATGGACTTATTTTTATTTTATATTCTTGATTAAGTTTTAAATTTTTTACAGGTTCTACTAGAGAAAATTCTAAATCTTTTATTTTTATTTTTTCTTGAATATTAGATTTTGTTAAAAAAAAATGATTTTCATCTAAAACTTCAAAGCAATCCTTTGATAAAAACCTTAGATAGATAAAAGTAGGTTTTGTCTTTTCATATTTAGCATCTTGAAAATAAAAAAACCTTGGAGTTTTTAATTCTTTATTAAGCTCTGCTCTGTAATTTAAAATAAAATTCTTTTTGTATTTATCTATAAATTTATCTTCTTTTACCTCTTCTATTTGCAAAGCTAATTTTTCAACTACTTGTTTAATTATTTTTTGTGTTTTAAAAAAAGAAGCAGCCTTATTAGATGAATTGGAAGAATTATTAAAAATAATACTCTCAAGGCCTTTTGAAACTCCTTTTTTTAAACTCCCATCTTGAAAAAGAGCATATGATGTATATTTTAGATCAAATTTTGCAAAAAATAAAAATACAAATATAAAAGCTATAAATGAACTAAAAAAAATAATATTTTTTTTTCTTTTAAAAAGATCCACCATATCTGATAGGCAAAAAAAACTTTCATTCATTGATAAAAAGACCTAAATTTTTAAAACCTTGAACAGCAGAATTTACTATTCCTACAGTTGGCAACATTTGAGATACAAATTTATTCCAGTTTGCAATTGGATTTGTTGATACATAAACAATATCACCTGGCATTAAAAGAAGTGCGTCATCTCTTAAATATAAAATATGCTTAAATGAAATAAGATATATCTTTGGGTTTACTATGCTTCCTCTAATTACTTGAATATTTAAACTATCCGCATTAGAGGTTATCCCTCCAGCTTTGGCTATTGCTTCTTTTATTGGCATAAATCCATTTGTAGCATTTATCACATTAGGATTTTTTACCTCGCCTAATATAGCTATATTTGAAGTGTCAGATGCAATGTATACTTTATCTCCACTTTTCAAAACTATATTGTAAGACATATCCCCCTCTTTCAAGAGTTTGTAAAAATCCACGTTTAAAAATTTTTTATCTCTTATAATATAACTTTTAAAAAGGTTGGCATGTATAGGCAGTTTTGCATCAGATAAAAGATCGAATAATCTTTTTTTCCCATCTACGTCATATGTTGAAATAGAACTGAGTCCTGCTATTTTAACAATTTGTGTATTCCTCGTTTTATAGGAAGTAAAAACTTTAACATCTTCAAGCTCTTGTTTTATTCTGTTTTCTATTTTTTTATTTGCTTGATCTAAAGTTAAATTTTTAACATCAATAGAATCTATATTGGGAATATCAATTTTATAACCTTTTACTATAAAGCCATTTAAATTTGATATTTTTAAAAAAAAGTCTTCTAAATCTTTTCTTTTTGGATGATAGATAAATATATTTAATACATCCAGATTTTCTATATAATTTTCTCTTGTTTTTAGCAGCGTAGGATCTAAACTTGCGATTTCAAATCCTTGCATTTCTAAAATTGCACTTTTCCCTTCTTTGATCTTGTAAGAATCCATCACAAGTTCATCACAACCAACTTTATCTGGACAAGATACTTTGCTTGCACAACTTGCAAAAATTAATAATAATAAAATTAAAATATTTTTTTTAATTTTTAGGAAAAACATATAATTTTAAACTTAATTATTTTAAAATAGATAAAATCTTATAACATATAATTTTAAAAAACAAAAAAAATATGAAAAGAATATTTATTACCGGAATAGCAGGCTTTATTGGTTTTCATTTAGCAAAATATTTAAAAAGCAAAAATATTGAAGTAATAGGAATTGATAATTTTAATGACTACTATGATGTGAATTTAAAAAAATTAAGAAAAAATATTTTAGAAAAAGAAAATATCAAAGTAATTAAATTAGACATAAATGAAAAAAATGAATTAGAAAAACTCCTTAAAGAAAATAAAATTACCCATTTTGTAAATTTAGCCGCTCAAGCAGGTGTTAGATATTCAATAGAAAATCCCTATGCTTATTTAAGATCAAATATTGATGGCTTCGTTAGCGTTCTTGAAGTATTAAAAGACAAAGATATTAAACTTATTTTCGCTTCTTCTTCTTCTGTGTATGGAGATAATAAAAAAACTCCTTTTTCTACCCTTGATAGAACAGATACTCCAACTAATTTATATGGCGCTACAAAAAAAGCAAATGAATCCTTAGCCTACGCTTATAATTCAATGTATAACACTCCTATGATAGGACTTAGATTTTTTACAGTTTATGGTCCTTATGGCAGACCTGATATGGCATATTATAGCTTTACTAAAGATATATTAGAGAAAAAACCAATTAAGATATTTAACAACGGGAATATGCAAAGAGATTTTACATATATTGATGATATTATATCTGGAATATATTCATCTCTAGATTATGAAACCTCTTTTGAAATTTTCAATTTAGGAAATAATAAACCTATAAATTTACTTACTTTCATATCTATTATTGAAAAAAGATTAAATATAAAAGCTATAAAAGAGTTTATGCCCTTTCAAAAAGGAGAGATGTTAACTACCTTTGCAGATATTGAAAATTCTAAAAATAAGCTTAACTTTAATCCTAAAACCTCAATTGAAAAGGGAATAGATACTTTTATTTCTTGGTATGAACAAGAAATGGTTTGATCTTCTAGCCAAACATCAATAGAGATGGTTTAAAAATTAATAAAATTCCTAATATCAATAAAATGCTTCCTCCTATTAAATGAGTAAACCTTGAAAATTTACCACTAATATTAAGTAAGTTTAAAGTATATACGGCAATTACAAAAATTATTAAGTCATCTAACATAAAAATTAAAATATATAAAAGAATATAAGAGTAATAACTAAAAGAACTCAAATTAGAAAGAGAGAGTATCTGTAAATATACGACTGGAAGTCCAGCAGAGCATATAAGCTCTATTAAATTTACAAAAAAAGCTAATAATATTATCCCAATAGATGCAAAAAAAAGATTTTTTTTATTTGTTAAAAAAGTGATTTTTTCTTTTGTTTTTTCTTTGAATTTAGAAGACGTCACGTTACAAGTAATATTTTTTTTAAAAAACTCTTTTAAATAATATACTCCACCAATGATAGCAATGGATCCTATTACAAACTTTATCCATTTTACATAAGAGAAAAACATTAAAAAATTAAGCCAAGCTATCATAAACATCAAATAGACTAAAGATGATGTTAAAATAAATAAAAATCCTAAAAAAAATAGTTTTTTTCTATTATTTATAGTAATTAAAAAAGAAAGCAACATAACAAGCGCCCACATAGCGCATGGATTAAATCCATCAACTAAAGCAATTAGTATAGTAATAAGTGGCAGTGATAAATTTTTTAAATTTATCTCTTTTAAAAAAGGAAGTTTGATTTTTTCAATAACGTTATGCTTGCCATTTTTTAAATCTACCTCTTCTTTTTTTTTTATACTTTCGATTAGATCTATAGATTGATTTTCATATGCATATAAAATTGCATTTTCTATATTTTTTCCAGTAGTTTCCTCTGATAAAAACCCAGCAAAATATCTATCTCCTACAACTGTTAGTGGAACTCTTGGATTTTTAATATTAAATTTTTGTGCAACTTTTTTATATAAAATTTGATTTTCTTTTTTTAAGTAAATATCAAAGTTTTGAACGTTTATATAAGAATATTTTTTTTGTAATTTTTCTAAAAAAACTTTCTCTTTTTTACAGTGAGGACACTCTTTAGATGAAAAAAGATATATATTAACTTTTTCATTAGAAAATAAAAAAGAGCTTAAAAATATAAAAATTATTAAAAATTTTTTCATGGTTATTTAAAATTAACTTTTAATTTTTAAATAACATTAAATTTATTTATTTGAAAATAGGTTTTTTAAAAAAAATCTTCTTTTTTTAAAATTCGAAAGGTTCCTTCTTTTAGATTGGATAGTTTTATATTTCCAACTCTTACTCTTTTTAAGTTAGTCACTTTTAAATCTACTAGCTCCAGCATTCTTCTAATCTGTCTTTTTTTTCCTTCTTTTAGGATAATATTTAAACAATTTTTATTTTGTTGTTTAACTATTGCTTTTTTTAATGAATTTCCATCTAGATTTAAACCTAGGGTTAGCTTATCAATTTTTTCTTTTGTAAGAATCCCTTCAAAATATACCAAATACTCCTTTTCCATATTGGAATTGGGGCCAATTAGTTTTTTAGCAATTGTTCCATCTTGAGTAAAAATAAGTAATCCTTTGGAATCTATATCTAATCTTCCAACAACTGATAATCTCTTTAGCATAGAAGATAAAAATTTCATGTCATCAAACTTTGATTGATTCTTTTTTAATATAAGCTCTTTTGCATCTTTATAACCCTTTTCAGCTTGGGTAGATACATAACCAATTGGCTTATTTAAAATAATTGTAACTTTTTCTTTTTGAGCATTTAAAGCTTTTGAAAGTAATTTGATATTACAATCCGGAAATACTTTTACACCTTGCTTGTCTATTATTGTGCCGTCTATTTCAATTAGCCTTTTTTCAATATAGTATTCAGCCTCTCTTCTAGAGCATATTCCTTTTAAAGATAAAAGCTTTGAAATTCTAATTTTTTCTTTTGTCATTTTTAAAATAATTTTTATTTTTTAACATTATGATTTTATCAAAAAATAGTAATTTATTGGGTATAAATAAATTTTATAATTATATTATATTAATATTTTTGATACTCAAACTCTTGATTTATAATAACTTTATTAAATAAATAAGAAAAAAATTAATGAGAAGTCTCATAATTAAATCTTTTACATAATCCTAATTCTATTCTAAAATTATTTTCTACATTCCAAGCTGCTTGTTCCAATTTATTTGGAAATCTAGGATCTAGAGGAATGTCCTCATAACTTAAATTTTCTAAAAATTGTACAATATGTACAAGCTCATGAAATAGTCCTGCAGCTATTACTCGGATATCTTCAGCTCTATTATTAGCAGCATATTCCCTCTCCTCTTCTCCAAATCTATTTTCTATAATGCAAAACTCTCTTATTGAAAGTATATTTGTAAAGTCTGGAAAATGAATTACCCCTAATTTATCTTTAAAAATTTCAACTGTTCTTGCTTCCCAAAATTTCCCCTCTTCAATAAAAATCCTATTAACCTCTGTTGCCATAAGGATGGCTAACATAAGCTTGCCAGTATTAGTCTGCTTAATCATTCCTAAAGCACTTTTAATAACTTCAGTATTTGATTTTTTACAATCAATGAAATAAAAAAGATCCTCAATAGTAGGTTCTATTCCTGTGGGATTATATATTAAAAGACTCATGCGGTTTTCATTTTTTGTTTGCTTGTTTTTAAAAGATCTTTATTTAAATCTACATCTTGAGATTCTGTTTGAGGAGAAACATTTCTGTTATTAGGATTAGCATTCACAAAGGCATCTAAAAAGCTAGTTCCCCCCATTCCAAGGTTATAAGAGCATAACACTCTACTTGCTATATTTTTACCAACTAGAGCTTTATTTCCAGCAGATAGAATTAAAGCAGGTGCAGCAAATTGAGAAGCATATAACCCTGTTAAAAAACCTTTAATAACCATTTTCTTAAATAATTCTTTTTTAACTTCATTAAAAAGATCATCTACTTTGACTGCTTCTTCATTAGATAAATGCTTGAGTGCTTTTAAAACTAATTGAGGATTTAATAAAGATCCAAAATTAACAATTTTTTGAATCGAAGCTAAATAAATTTCTTCTATATAAATTTGCAGTTTAATCTCTTCTAATTTTTTATCTGCTATTTCTATTTTCTGAATAGCTGCTAATTGACTTATCCAATGCTTTTTTTTGTCTTCATTTGTCGATGTTTTGATTCTTTTTTCAATCCATTTTTCAACATCGATTTTTTTCATTTTTTTAATTTCTTTATATTTTTTATCTACTTCTTCTTTTGTTAATATGAATTTTTCACGTAAATATTTTTCTTTGTCTTTAGAGTCTATTTCTTTATATCTTTTTATAATGTCTATCAACATTTTTATAGAAAATGCTGTCGCACAGATAAAACAAATAAAATTAATTCCATACATCCCAGGGGAATTTATTAAATTAATTATAGTTAAAATCCCTGCTAATAATGTCGTAACACTATAAACAATATTAAGAATTGCTTTTACTTGAGCTTTTTTATCATTAGATTTGATAGCATTTTTAAACTCTGTTACTGAAGCTGTTGATTGTGTATATCCAGATAAAACTAATAAAACACCAGCTGGATATCCAATGCAACTTTCTATAGTATGGATAGCAGATAATGTAGATAATGGTATATGAAGATTATTATGTGATAATATTAGTGTTGTAATGAATATAGTTCCTAGTATTGACAGTAAAATTCCGTTTAAAATTGCATTTGAAGTCCCCGATAATAAATAAGTATCTTCTAATCTCTTAATCTCGTTTAAATAACTTTCAATAACTTGTAGCGTTGGTATAATCTTTTTGTTTGTTTTCCTTATGATTTTATCTAAATTTTTTAAATGAGGATTCTTAGAATCAAAAGTTTTGAATCCTTTTTTGAAAAAATCTGTTTTATTTTTTAATCTAAAAAGTAAAATTGTTAAAGCAATAACTGGTATACCTAAACCTAACAAATAAGGCGTTGCCATATTAAGATTTTGAATTCCTAAATGCAAAGAACTAGATCCACAAAGTAAATACAGAGCAGGTGAATGAGGTAAAACAACTGTAGGTAAAAATGTCCCAATTCCAATAGTTAATGCAAAAAACCCTAAAAATAATGTGGATACCAAAACAGCTGTAATTATTGGGTTTACTTTGCTTTCTTTTTCTTTTCTTATTTCAGCATCTAAAGCGCCTGTTACATGTTTAAGCGTTTTATCTATTAAACTTTTATTGAAGATTTCAATAGTTTTGGATTTTAAAAAATCTTGGTTAATTTGATCTAATTCAAAAGTATCTTCAAAATTATCTGATTTTTTTCTTGTATCGTCTATCCACAATAGTGGAGTTTTATTTTCTTTAAAAATCACTCTATAAGAAGCCGTGGATAGTCTTTCTGCACCCTGCTGTTCATATGATTTTTTTAATACTTTTTCGAAAAAAGTCTTTGTTTTTGTAAGACCGTACTTAGTATTTTCATGTCCTAATTTTTTAATATCTTCTTTTGATAGATCATATGTTATAATTTCTTCTTGAGTTCCTTTTTTGAATATTTTTAAAGCAACTTTATATGTTTTTTCGTCAGTCTTTTTAGAAACAACTAATTCAACATCACACTGTTCACTTATTAGAACACTTAAATCTCTGTCTTTAGCTGTTTTTTCTACTTTCGTACACATAATTATTATTAATTATAGTTTTATTGTTATTTATACTAATTATTATAACACAAATTAAACTTAAATTAAATATAATTATATGTAATTAAATAATTACAATCGTTTGATTATTACATAATTACAATAAATAACCAAATGATTGTTTTAAAAATTTAAATGATTGTATATAAGGAACTTAATTATTTAAAATTTGAAGGAAGACTTTTGGTAAGTATTTAATAACGTCTGACGCCATCAAGTTATAGGAGCTTAGATCTTTAGCAGCTAACTTTGAAGCCATAAAATGCATATTTACAGCTAGCATGCTAGCATCATATAAATCCATTTTTTGAGCTGCAAATGATGCTATCATTCCTGTTAAAACATCTCCAGTTCCAGCACTTGCTAAGCCCGGATCCCCATTCATAATAATTGAAGATTTTTTATCTGGAGCAAAGATGATGGTTGGGTTTCCTTTTAAAACTATGATTACTTCATGTTCTTTTGAAAATTTTTCTGTTTTTTCTATTAACTCCTCTCCTATTACTTTTTCATTTAACAATCTTTGCATTTCATATAAATGAGGAGTAAATACAATTTCTTTGGGAAGAGAACAATTTAGATTTTTTGATAAAAAATATAGCGCATCAGCATCTAAAATTGTCTTAACTTTTATTTTAGGTAAAATTTTTAGAAGTAATTTACTAACTTTTTTATCTCTACCAAGACCAGGACCAATAAAACAACAATCAGAGCTATTTATATTTTTTAAAATTTCACCTGTCTTAGAATAATCAATTATTAAATTTACAAGCTCATAAAAAGCAGAGGGTATTTCTCTATTTGTTATTACTTTAACAATACCAGATCCTGTTTTCAAAGCAGCGAGCGCTGATAATTTGCAAGCTCCATACATCCCTAAAGAACCAGATAAGCCAACTACAAACCCAGCTTCATATTTATTTCTTGTAGGAATTATTTTTGGAAGAAGATTTTTTAAATTTATATCCATAAAAAAATTAGTTTTGCATCTAATTTATTTATATAACTTTTATTAACTGCAAAATCAATAGTAAAAAATATTAAACTAAATTTTGTGAAATTAAAAAATTACTTACTCTCTTCTTTGATCTCTCTTTGAAGAAGAAGTTTTACAACATTTTTTGCTTCTAATTTTTCATATAAAATAGCATTTACTGCTTGAGTGATAGGAACTGGTATATTATGTTTTTTTGCAAGCTCTAGCGCTGCTATGCATGTATAAGCCCCTTCTACTACCATACCTATTTTTTCTTTAGCTTCATCTAAAGATAAATTTTTAGCTATCAATCTACCAAATCTATAGTTTCTAGAAAAAGTTGAAAGACATGTAACACATAAATCACCTAAACCAGAAAGACCATTTAGGGTTTCTGAGTCTGCATTTTTAGTAATAGAGAGTTTCTTCATTTCATGAAGCCCTCTTGTCATTAGTGCAGCTTTTGTATTATCGCCAAAACCAAGACCGTCTGAAATACCACAAGCTATTGCCATGATATTTTTTAAAGCTCCACCAAATGACACTCCTAAAATATCACTATTCGGATACACTCTAAAATAAGGCCCATTAAATGCATTTGCTATTTTCATCATAGTATCTTCATTATATGAAGAGCATACTACTGATGTAGGAAGTTTTTTTATTACCTCTTCCGCATGAGAAGGCCCTGACAAACATCCTATGTATTTTTTATTTTCTTCGCCTAATATTTCAAGTAAAACTTCTGGAAATAAAAGATCTGTTTTTTGTTCTATTCCTTTTGATGTAATTACAATTGGACAATTTATTTTTGTTATTTTCATTAATCTTGAAAAAACATCTCTAAGTCCAAGCGATGTTACACTTTCTACTATCATATCAACATCTAACACTGCCTCTTCAAACTTATCAGTGTAAATAATTTCATTTGGAACTTTAAAATTATTCAGTTTTGGATGAACTCTTGTTTCCTTTAAAGTTTTAATCAGTTTTGAATCTCTATCCCAAACTATTACAGTGTGATTGTTTTGTGATAAAAGTGCTGCAAGAGCTGTTCCCCAAGTTCCTGCACCTAAATAACCTATTTTCATTTTTTAATCCTTTTAAGGTATTTTAACAATTAATAGTGGGTTTTTCAAGTAATAGATATTTTTCTATATCTTTTAAAGAATTTATATCCTTTAACGGAGCAAAAATATCTTCTCTTTTCCCAAGAAGAGCTGATACTTTATTTGCATATTTAAAATTATCAAAAATAAATTTTTCTAATTTATAGCCATATGCATCATTGACAACTCTTTTTTTAGCTAAATGGTATTTTAATTTTTTATCATGTGCTTTTTTGATAAAATCAAAAGTTACTGTATATAATCCTGCATTTAAAAATTTATATTCTAAAAAATTATTTATATAGATGTATTCACAGATATTTATCTTTCCATCTACTTCGCATAAAACTCCCATTTTTTTATTATTATTTTCTTTTAAAATAGATCTTAATAAAACATCTGAAAAAGTTCTTTTGATATTCCCTAAAGCATTTTCATCAAAGGGGTTTGCAAGTGGATTATCAATTGGGGTAATATTTAAATACTTAATATTTTTATCTTTATATTTTAAATAAATAGAAGAGTTATAAAAACTTTTAAAAATAGAGCCGTTTCCATCTGGACCTAACTGAATTTTATCATCTACTAAAATCCATTGGAAATTTTCATCTAAAAAAGCTGCTGAATCTTGCATGAAAAAATCTATTTGATCAAAACTTAAATCAAAATATTTTTTTTCTTTTAAAAAACTTTTTATCTCTCGATCATTATTAAAAGAAGTCATAATTGAAATATATAATTTTACGTTATATTTTTTTTGTATTTTTTTTACTTTATCAAAAAAGATTTCAAATAGAGATTTATTATTTATTTCAAAAAGTCCTTTTGATTTATGAAAGTTTAATCTACTTCCCATTCCAGCTGACATAACAATACAAGCAGCTTCATTTTTTTTAATAATTTCTTTTCCAACTTTAAAATCTTCTATTGTAGGATATTCGCAATCTAATAGAGGCTCATATGTTGGTTTTATCTCTTCTTCATCAATTGAAAAATCATATGTGATTGAAAAAGTGTCTTTTAATAAATTAATTTTTTTTGAGATAGACAGATTACCTATAGAATTGATTAATTTAGTTTGGTTATATTTAATAAGTTTATGTTTTAAATCTTGAGGATATATATATCTTAATAAATCTAGAGTTTTTAATTGATGAAGTTTATGTCCTTCATAAATTTTAGGAATATGAACTAATTTTTTATTTGGAGATTTTACTCTTTGTTTTAATATCCCATGATTTGAATCACCCCAAAGAGATATAACTTTTAATGGAAAATCTATATCTAAATAATAAATAAAAGTAAGTATACCGGAATCAGGAACTATTAAATACTGACATTTATTTTTTATGATAGACAGCATTTCGTAAAGAGTTGTTTTTCCTCTTAAATCAATTATATTATTCCCTTTAAAAAAAGGCTTTTTTTCTTTGCCAAATAAAAGTACAAAAATATCTTTATCTAGAATATTAAAAAAATTTTGCCATTTATCTTTAGGCCAATTTCTCCAATATCCATACTTTGTTTCACAAGAAGGTTGAACACCTATTATTATTTTATCATTTGGAAGGTTAAAATTATTAGATAATACATCATTTTTATTATCCCATTTTAATTTAGGAATTACTTTTCCTCTTTCTAAAACATTCCATTTTGTAGGATCCAAATTAGGTATAATAACATCAAAAGATTTTGGATCTAATTTAAGTTCTTTTAAAGTATGATATGCATCAAATGGAACGTTTCTTCTCCAAAAAGGACTTTTTATAACTTCTATATCTTCTAAAAGAGATACCCCATCCAATAGATCTTCTCTTACAATAAATGTAATTTTAGCATCTTTAATTACTTTTTTGATTTTATATACTATTGTGTAAAGACCTGTTGCAATATCACCAAGTCCTCTATTCCAACAAAGTAAAAAACTTTTTTTGTTTTCAATAGATGCTTTTTTTATGATTTCATCTAATTCATTTTTTTTTAATTTTTTAAATAGTTTTTTTAACATTGAAATTATTAATCTCTTTAAATATTTCTTCTATTTTTATTTCATTCATACATTTAAAATCAATTGGACATTTTCTTTTAAAACAAGGAGAACACTTAACTCTTTTATTTATCACTATTTTATTTTTAGAATATGGTGATGTAATTATATCTGAAGTAGATCCAAATAAAGCTATTAAATTTTTATTAAAAGCAGATGCTATATGCATAGGACCACTATCATTGGATATAAAAACATCTACTATGCTAATAAGAGCTATTAAATCTTTTAAAGATGTTTTTCCAATTAAATTGATTATTTGATTTTCATTTTTTAAAACTTCTAAATCTTTATTAACATTTTTTTTATCTCCAATAAAAATTACAAAATTATTTTTATCTTCTATTAACTTTTTAGCTAATAAAATATATTTATCAATAGGATAACACTTAGCTGAGCCATATGCAGCAAAAGCATTGATCCCAATTAACTTTTTGTTTTTTTGATAACCATAGCTATTTAAAAGACCTACTATCTTATTTTTATCTGTTTCCATTGCTTGCAAAGTAGGCATAGTATTTGAAATATTAATACTAAGCGGCTTCAAAAGTTCTTTATAGGTGATTATTTGATGTTGTGAAAATCTGTTTTTTGAAAACCGTGTAGGACTATTTAAAAAAATAGATCTATAATTTCTATAACCAATTTTGTTTTTAACTTTTGCAAAATAAAACCAAATAGCAGAAGAGATTGAGTTTGTAAGTAAAATTCCAAGATCATACTTTTTTTCTTTTAAATCTTTTATTATATTTTTGGGATATATTTTATTTTTGGGCTTTTTGAAAGTATATATTTCATCTATATAAGAAATGTTTTCTACAAGATCCTTTAAAGACTCTTTTAACATAATAGTAATTTTTGAATTTGGATATTTTTTTTTGAGATCTTCTAAAACTGGAAGCGCCATTACAAAATCCCCTATCCAATTGGGCATTCTAACAATTATGTTTTTATAAACTTTTTCCATAAACTTTTTAGTTGTTTATTTTCTCATAGAAGAAATTAAATTAAAAGATGGTTGTTTTTTAAAAATTTATCTATGTAATTAAAATTATAAAAGATAAACTAAATTTTATGGATGAAATAAATAAACAAATTATTCTTGGAATAGATCCCGGTACTATAATTACAGGATATGGAGTTATTGAATTTGAAAACAATAAGTTAGTTGCGCTAGATTATGGCGCTATAAAACCTCCAAAAAAAGAAAAGCTCTCAAAAAGATATTTTATAATATTTGAAGCAATCAATCACTTAATAAAAAAATATAATCCTACCGCAATTTCTGTAGAAACTCAATTTGTAAAAAATAATCCTCAAGTTGCACTAAAACTTGGAATGGCAAGAGGCTCAGTTATAATAGCTGCTGAAAAAAATAATATCCCGATTTTTGAATATGCACCCAAAAAAGCAAAGCTTGCTGTTGTTGGAAACGGAGGAGCTTCTAAAGAACAAGTTCAAAAAATGGTGAAAATGCTGCTTAACTTATCAAAAGTTCCAACGCCTGAAGATGCAGCAGATGCACTTTCTCTTGCAATTTGTCATATACATCAAATAGACTTCTTAAAAAAAATAGGTAAATAAATGTTTGAATATATAAAAGGTAACTTAACTGAAATAGATGCTGCAAAAGCAATAATTGATGTAAATAACATCGGTTATAAAATTTTCATTCCACCTAGTGTTTATAATGATCTTTCTTCAAGTATTAATGAAGAAATAAAGCTATATATATCTTTTATTGTTAAAGAAGATTCTCAAAAATTATATGGATTTATTTCAAAAATTCAAAAAGATATTTTTGAAATGTTAATATCTGTATCTGGAGTAGGAGCAAAAACAGCTGTTTTATTAATTGGACATTTAGATGTTGAAAATTTACATATTGCTGTTGCTAATGCTGACGTTAGACTAATATCAAAAGTACCAGGTATAGGTAAAAAAACAGCTGAGAGATTAATTATTGAACTAAGAGATAAATTCAAAATTTTAGATAGTAAATTATTTACTCAAGAAAATAAAAACCATTCCTCAAGTGCATCAGATGCTATAAATGCGCTTATGAGCCTTGGATATAATGTTATGCAAGCTCAAAGAGCTGTAAAAGAAGTTCTTAAAGATAAAAGTGAAAAAGTTGAACTTTCTAACTTAATTACCTTAGCCTTAAAGGCCCTTTAATTTTTTTTGATTTCTTTTCGTTTTTATAAAAATATAAAATATAAACTTCTTATTTATCTTGTTTGAATAAATTAAATCCACGATAATATTTGAAAAAAGTTTAAATTTAAAATGCATAACATTAATATAAACGACACAATATCAGCAATTTCGACTCCGATAGGGACAGGGGCTATTTCAATTGTTAGACTCTCTGGAAAAGATGCTGTAGCAATAGCAAATAAATTATTTTCAAAAGATATTTTGAAATTTAAATCACATACAATTCATTACGGAAAAATTTTAGATAAAAATAAAAATATTATTGATAGCGTAATGCTATCTATCATGAAAGGACCAAACTCCTATACAGGTGAAGATATTATCGAAATCAATTGCCATGGAGGTCTTGAAATTACTAAAAATGTATTTGAAGAGACTTTAAAAAATGGAGCAAGAGCAGCAGAGCCTGGTGAATTTACCTTAAGAGCTTTTTTAAATAACAAATTAGATCTTGCTCAAGCTGAAGCTGTTCAAGAATTAATATCAGCTAACTCTAATGCTGCTATAAAATTTGCAAAAAATAATTTAGAAGGTCTTTTATCTAAAGAAATTAAATACTTCCAAAAAGAACTTAGTGAAGTAGCTGCTATTTTAGAGGCTTGGGTAGATTTTCCTGAAGAAGATTTAGAGTTTGATTCTTTTGAAAATATCCAAAAAAAACTTTCTATCATTATTGAACAAATGAAAAAACTCTCTCATACTTATTATGATGGAAAAGTAATATTTGAAGGTAAAAGTATCTGCATAGTAGGAACTCCAAATGTTGGTAAATCCTCACTTATGAACAGCTTATTAAAAAAAGATAGATCAATAGTTACAAATATTAAAGGAACAACAAGAGATATTTTAGAAGATAATATAAAAATTAAAAATTTAAATTATAGATTGATCGATACAGCAGGTATTAGAAATACATCAGAAATAATAGAAAAAGAAGGTATAAAAAGATCAAAAAAAGCAATTGAAGATTCAGATATAGTAATTTTAGTATTAGATTCTACTAAAAATTTATCTAAAGATGATTTTGAGCTAATAGATTTATTAGATCCTAAAAAAACTATTGTAACATTTAATAAAATAGATTTAAAAAAGAGCGATTACAAACTCTCTTTTCCACATATTATAGAAATTTCTGCTAAGGAAAATATAAATATTGATGAATTGAAAGATAAAATTGAATTTCTTTCATTAAATGATATAAATGCCTTTAATGAAGAGATTATCATCACTAATAAAAGACATAAAAGTTCTTTAGATAATTCGATTAATTATTTAATTAAAGTTCTAAATAACCTTTTAACAAATTCTGCTGAATTTGTTACGTTAGATATGAGAGATGCCCTAAAAGAGTTAAGTTCTATTATTGGAACTGATGTAACTGAAGATATTTTATCTTCAATATTTAATAATTTTTGTATTGGTAAATGACAAAAAAACAAAGAGCTAAATTAATAAAAGAGATTTTAGATAAGTACTTCAAAAATCCTAAAATACCATTAAATTATGTTAATAATTTTACTTTTTTAATTGCTGTTTTGTTATCAGCTCAAGCAACTGATAAAAAAGTAAACGAAATAACTCCCCTTTTGTTCAAAAAAACAAAAACGCCAAAAGAAATATTAAAATTAAAAATTTCTGAGATTGAAAAAATTATAAAACCAATTGGTTTATATAAAACAAAAGCAAAAAATATTTATAATCTTTCTAAAATATTGGTAAATGAGTATAACTCAAAAGTCCCAAAAACATTTAAAGAATTAGAATCTCTTCCAGGTGTAGGTCATAAAACAGCATCTGTACTAATGTCTCAAGCATTTGATATTTCTGCATTTCCTGTAGATACTCATATTCATAGATGCGCTAAAAGATGGAAGTTATCAAATGGGAAGAATGTAAAAAAAACAGAAGAAGATTTAAAAAAAATATTTTCTAAAAAAGATTGGAATAAACTCCATTTACAAATTATATATTTTGCAAGAAAGTACTGTTTTGCAAAAAATCATAAAAAAGAAAATTGCCCTATATGCAATAAACTTTAATACATTTTATCTATCCATTCCCCTAGATAATAACTTGCAACAATTACAACTAACATGATTGAAACATGCTCAAAAACAGCTTTATAAGCATTTTTGTTTTGCCTTTTAGCCATAAAATAACTATAAAAACTAAGTAGGGAAAATCCCCAGATAATATTTATTATCATTCCCGTTTTTAAAGATAAAATAAAAATTAATGGAATAAAAGATAGTGTTATCAATAGTTTGACTATAAAAGTAAAAATAGTAGATAACCAAATTTCTTTGGCTGAATGTATTCCTTTAGATTCTTCTGATAAATGAATCCCCAGAGCATCTGCTAGAGAATCTGCAAAAGCAATAGTTAAAATACCGCCCATTACTGCAGCCTTTGAATTTGTTGAAGAAAATAGTCCAATCATAAGTCCAAGCGTTGTAATAACACCTGATGCGATACCAAATCCAAGACCTACTTTTAATGAATGTTTTGTCATAATTTGAAATTAGCATTTTTTTAAATTTTCTCGAAACAATTTTCAACTAACTATTAAAAATATTGCAAAATATAGAAGAGTTATATTTTTATGTTATTTTTTAATTTTGCAAATCTATTTCCCATTAAGGATTGAATTTCAATATTTTGCTTAGTATATTTAATTAAATCTTCATCCAATATTATAGTGTCTTTTTCAAAAATTAAAGCTATGGAAGAGCCACCAAGTTCAAAGTATCCTTTTTCTTCACCTTTTTTATATTCTTTGTTAAGAAAATAACTTTGTTTTATAGCACCTACATTTGTAGCTCCTATTTCAACAAATAATATATCTTTAAAATTTTTAGTTTTTAAAGTTGTTATCATTCTTTTATTTTCACAAAGAATATGTACATTTGTCATTAATGCACTTGGATTTACAGAAAATAAATAGCCGTTAATTAACTTAGCTTCTTGTGGGATGCATTCTGTTGGAAAATGAAATCTGTGATAATCATAGGGAGCTAGTCTACAAAGAAGCATCGATCCATCTTTGTATTTATTTGATAATTTTTCATCTTTTAAAAATGATAAAAGATTAAATTTTTCCCCTTTGATATAAAAAGAATTGATCTCATCTATTTTTTCAAATGCTAAAAATTTACCATCACATGGAAATGTTAAAATATCTTCGTTTTTATTTATTTCTCTTGCATCTGGTTTTAATTTTCTTATAAAAAAGTCATTAAAAGATTTAAATTTATTAACTTTTTTTTCAAATTCCTTTTCATCTATTTCAAATTTTTTAATAAATGGTCTTATTTTATATTTTGAAATTTTTAATTTATGAATAAAACCATATATGTAAGAAAACAGAGGAAATTTTGAAATGAGGTTTAAAAAAAATTTAGATGTTTTATTTTTTTTATATAAAAAAAATAAAAATTTTTCTCCTAAAATTTTTTCGTATAAAAACTTTTTAGTTTTTCTAGAATATATTTTTATTTTATCCATGAACTAAAATATATAGGTATTAAAACAATTTATCAATATTTTTACTTTCATCTCTTAGCATAGAATAAATACATAAATCTAAATAAGAGCCTTTAGAAAATAAAGCTCCTCTTGCTATCCCTTCAAAAATATATCCACATTTTTGAGCAACAGCAATTGATGCTCTATGATAATCAGGAATTGCAAGTTGAAGTCTATTTATTTGTTTTGTTGAAAAAAGATATTTAGAAAATAGATTAAGTGCTTCTTTCATAAACCCCCTACCTCTATTTTTTTCATTAAATATTATATATTTAATCTCTAAAGCATCTATTAAAGCAGCTCTTTGGTAGGTTATCATTCCAATGATTTCATCTTTTAAATTGGTAATGATTGTGCTAGCATCATTTTCATCCCAAAGGCCATTTTCTAAAAAATTTCTTTTAAATTTGTATTCAGACTCTATATTTTTTGGGAAAAATTCATTTTTTAAGATAGATTGCTCTAAAAGAGCATATAAGACATCTAGATCTTTTTCTTTAATTGGTCTGATCTTTAAAAGATGGGATTCTATCATATTTTTCTAACTTTTTATAAATAAAAACTTTATTAGTTTAATCTTTTTTAGAAAAAACATAAATACGAAAAAAGATTTTAATACCTATTTAAAGTAAAAAAAAAATTTTAACCACTTACTTTATTGATCTTATCAAAAAAATTAATCAATTTAAGTTTTTGATAATTATAGCTTTTCTTGTATGAAATAGCTGTTTCTTATAAAATTGTAATAAAAATAACACCCATATAGATATGTTTTCTCTTTTAAAAAAAATATTTGGCACGCAGCAAAGTAGACTTCTTAAAAAATACAAGAAAATTGTAAATAACATTAATGAAATAGAATTATCTTATCAACAACTTTCTGAAGAAGAAGTAGTTAACAAAACAGATGAATTTATTCAAAGATATCAAAATGGGGAATCTATAGATTCTCTTCTTCCAGAAGCATTTGCTACTGTTAAAAATATTTGTAGAAAACTTATAGGCACACAAATACATGTGTCTGGATATGATCAAGAATGGGATATGATACCATATGATGTGCAAATGCTAGGAGCAATAGCAATGCACTACGGTTCGATTGCAGAGATGCAAACTGGAGAGGGCAAAACACTTACAGCTTCAATGCCCCTTTACTTAAATGCCCTTGCTAAAAAAGGTGTTCATTTAGTTACTGTAAACGATTACTTAGCAAAAAGAGATTCCCAGTGGCTTGGGACTGTTTTTAAAAAGTTAAAATTAACAGTGCGTCATTTAACAAATGATGTTGATTTAAGTGAAAGAAAAGATGTTTATAATAGCGATATAGTTTATGGGACGGCTTCTGAATTTGGTTTTGATTATTTAAGAGATAATTCAATGGCTACCTCTAAAGAAGAACAAGTTCAAAGAAACCCTTATTTTGCAATTGTAGATGAGATAGATTCTATATTAATAGATGAGTCTAGAACGCCTCTTATAATTTCAGGTCCTTCTAATGTAACATATCAAATGTATGATGATTTAAAATATAACGTTTCATCTATTGTTAAAATGCAAAAGGATCTTTGCTCAAAAATGGCAAGTGATGCTAGAAAAACTTTAGAAGAATTAAAACTTTTAAATGAAAATGAAAAACCAAAACTTTCTAAAAAAGAAACTCTATTATGCAAAGATGCTTTTAAAAAACTTTGGCTAGTTTCTAAAGGAACCCCTACAAACAGGGTTTTAAAAAGAATTAAAGAAAATCCTGATTTAAGAAAAGAAATAGATGATTTAGAAACTTATTTTCATTTAGATCCAAATAAAAAAGAAAGAGCTGAAGAAGTTTCCAAATTATTTATTATTGTAGATGAAAGAGTAAGTGAATATGAGCTTACAGACAAGGGTATCAGCACTTTTGCTAAACTAGATGGAAATAATGCTGATGATTTTGTGATGCTGGATTTAGGATATGAATATGGGAAAATCGATAGTAGTAATATTTCTGAAAAAGAAAAAATGGATGAAAAAATAGTTCTTAGAGAAAAAGATGCTAAAAGAAAAGAAAAAGCTCATAACTTAAGACAGCTATTTAGAGCACATCTTTTAATGGAAAGAGATGTAGATTATATAATAGATAAAAATGAAATTATAATTATTGATGAAAATACAGGAAGACCTCAACCCGGCAGAAGATTCTCTGATGGATTGCATCAATCAATTGAAGCTAAGGAAAATGTAAAGGTACAAAAAGAAACGCAGACATATGCAACAATTACACTTCAAAACTACTTTAGAATGTATGAAAAAATTGCAGGCATGTCAGGGACTGCCATTACGGAAGCTTTTGAATTTAAACAAATATACAAATTGGATGTTTTAGAAATTCCTACATATACACCTTGTATTAGAAAAGACTTTGATGATGAAATATACATGAGTGAAAGAGAAAAATATCAAGCAATTGTAAAAGACATAAAATCTCTACCTGAAATTAATAAACCTATTTTAATAGGCACTGAATCTGTTGAAATTTCTGAAAAATTATCTAGGATTTTAAAACAAAATAAAATCCCTCATACTATTTTAAATGCCAAAAATCATGAAAGAGAAGCTGAAATTATAGCTAATGCTGGTCAAATAGGTTCTATTACTATATCAACTAACATGGCAGGAAGAGGAACGGATATAAAACTATCTAAAGAAGTTAAAGAAGTTGGTGGTTTATATGTAATGGGAACCACAAGACATCAATCTAGAAGAATAGATAGACAGCTAAGAGGTAGATCAGGGAGATTAGGAGATCCTGGAACTTCTAAATTTTATGTTTCATTTGAAGATTCTTTAATGAGATTGTTTGCATCTCCAAGACTTACATCTATGCTACAAAGATTCCGTCCTCCTGAAGGAGAACCTATCTCTGCAAAAGTATTAAATAAATCAATTGAAACTGCTCAAAAAAGAATTGAGCAAAGAAATTTTATGATGAGAAAGCATACATTGGAATATGATGATGTTATGAATCTTCAAAGACAAGAGATTTATACTTTTAGAAATGAAATATTAAGTTCTGTAAATTCAACAGAAATTGCTAAAGATGTTATTGCAAATGTTATTATAGATGAAATCCCAAAATACTTTATTGATCAAAATGATTTTTCAACTTTTAGATCTAAAGAATTTGCTAGCAATTTAATGATGTTATTTCCAGTTACCATCGATCATAAAATCTTTGATGAAGAAAATATTACATTTGAGAAAATAGAAGAAATCTGTCTTGATAAAATTCTAAAAACTTTTGATGGAAAATTAAATATTCAAAAAAAATCAATTCTTCAAATTAATTCTGAAAATAGCGATGAAGATATAAACAAAGTATTATCCGAAGTAATCAAAAGCATAATGATTAGAAAAATTGATAAAAAATGGCAAGAACACTTACTAAAAATTGATCATTTACGATCAGATGTATCTATAAGAGCATATGGGCAGAAAGACCCTTTAATGGAGTTTAAACATGAAGCTTTTATATCTTTTGATGCTCTTGGGTCTAACTTAAAATTAGATATATCTAAAGATCTATTTAGATTTGAAATGGTATCCCGACAAGAAAGAAGACTTCAAGACACTATAAAAGAATTGCAAACTTCAACTCAAAAATCATTTGTTCCACAACCAAATGAAAATAATACAATAAATGAAAATCAATCAAAACAAATACCAGTATCTTCTCTTCCTAAAGTTGGAAGAAATGATGATTGCCCTTGTGGTAGTGGAAAAAAACATAAAAAATGTTGTGGAATTTCTTAAATGAATATGATTTCTTATGAGAAAGAGAAAAAATATTTCAAATATAGAATCGGCTCTATTATAAAAAAAAATAACCGGATCCTTCTTTGTAAAATAGAACCTAAAGATTTTTGGATGCTCCCAGGTGGAAGAGTAAACTTTTTTGAATCTTCATTAGATACTTTAAAAAGAGAGCTTTTTGAGGAATTAAATGAAAAAGATATTAATATAGAAAATCTTTTATGGACTATTGAAGATATTTATGAAAATGATGATAGAAAAGTTCATGAAATATCTATGATTTATAATGTTTTACTTCCCAAAAACTCAAAGTTATTTAATTTAGATGAATATCTTTCATATGAAGGAGATTTGAAACTGTTTTTTAAATGGTTTGATATTGATAAAATTGATGATATTTTATTTAAACCTACTTTTTTAAAAAAAAGAATCAAAAAACTATCTGTTAGTTTTGAACATATAATAAATAAAGAAATTCAAGATAAAATTTTATTATAAATCACTTAATTTTCTATAACCAAAAAATACTAATGGAACTGCAAAGAGTGAATATACAAACCAGTATTTAGAACTAAATTCCAAACTTAAAGCTCCATTTCTTGAAAAAGCTATTAAAATTATTGAAAAGATTAAAACATTCACTCCTAAAAAAAATAGGATTGTAGGAAGAAGCACACTTTTATAATCTTCTTCATATTCTTCCTCTTCACCTTCTTGCTTTTCTTCAGTTTGCTTTAAAATCTCTTCACTTTTAGGCTTTTCTATAAAATTATTAATATTTTTTTCTTCTTTTTTTTCAATTGGCGGCTCTCTTTCAATTGGAGCATCAAAAGATCTTGGGCTATATGGAGGAGGATATAGAGAATCTAAAGTTTCTTTAGCACTTAAAGACTTTACATCATTTTCGCCACTTGTAGAGGTTTTGTTATCATTTACTTTAAATATACTGCTTCCGCAATAAGGACAAATAGTTACTTCTAATGCAACACAGCCATCACAATTTGGACATAGTTTTGTAAGTTCTTTATTATTCATATTCTCTCCAAATATTATCTTAATATATAAATTACCAAAAAAAAAATCTTTAGAAAAGATAAACTTTTCTAGAAACATTTTTTTTAATATAAATAAATATATAATAGCAAAAAAACAAGGGATTATTATGGATGCAAAAGAATATGATATCGCAATAATTGGTTCTGGACCAGGAGGATACAGCGCTGCTATAAAAGCTGCTCAAAATAATTTAAAAGTAGCTTTAATAGAAAAAAAAAAATTAGGAGGCGTATGTTTAAATGTTGGATGCATTCCAACAAAAGCAATGCTTAGTACTTGCGATGTTTATGATAAAATTAAAAATGCATCTTCTTATGGAATAAATATCGAAAATGTTTCTTTTGATATTGAAAAGATTATTCAAAGAAAAGATAAAATTGTAAGTGATTTAAGAAATGGTCTTAGCTTTTTATTAAAATCAAATAAGGTTGATATTGTAAGTGGAAGCGCTAGTTTTTTAAATGAAAATGAAATTAAAGTTAAAGGAAAAGATAATTTAATTATAAAAGCTAAAAAAATAATTGTTGCAACAGGATCCCTTCCAAGTGAAATCAATTCAATTTCTGTGGATCATAAAAAGATATTTAATTCTAATTCTATTCTTTGCTTAAAAAAACTTCCTAAATCTTTAACTATTATTGGTGGTGGATACATAGGTTGTGAATTTGCATCTTTTTATGCAAGGTTAGGCTGCAAAGTAACTATTATAGAGGCTTTAGATACAATTATTTATTCACATGGAAGTGATTTAGCAAATCTTTTAACAAAATCTTTTAAAAATCAAAATATTGAAATTTTGACAAACGAAACTGTAGAGAGTGCAAAAATAGAAAATGATGAAGTGAAAATTAAATTAAAATCAAATAAAGAAGTTACATCTGAAAGCTGTCTTGTAGCAATAGGCAGAAAACCAAATATAGAAAATTTAAATTTAGAAAAAGTAAATGTTTCAACTAAAAATAATGCTATTGTAGTAAATGAAAAAATGCAAACTTCTAATAGTAATATTTATGCTATAGGAGATGTAATAAACAATTGGATGCTAGCTCATGTGGCATCACATGAAGGAATTGTAGCAGTCGATAATATTTTAAATAAAACAAATACTATGGATTATACATGCATTCCAGCAATTATTTTTACAAAACCTGAAATTGCAACAGTTGGCTTAACTATAGATCAAGCTAAAGAAAAAAAGATTGAAATAGAAATTGGTAAATTTCCTTTTACAGCACTTGGTAAAGCTCATGCATTATCTGAAAAAGAAGGGTTTGTAGAAGTTATTGTAGATAAAAAAAGTAAAGTTATATTAGGAGCTGTAGCCATTGGAACAAGCGCTTCTGTTTTAATTTCTGAAATGGCTCTTGCTATTAAAAATAAATTAAAAGCAATAGATGTAATAGATACCATTCATGCTCATCCAACTCTTCCTGAAGCTTGGGCAGAAGCTTTATTGATTTCACAAAATACTCCTTTAAATTTCCCACCAAAAATGATTCCATGAAATTCCCAAAATGGCTAAGACAAAAACTTGTATTAGGTCCGAATGTAATTACCCAAGAAATTTTGGATAAGAACAAATTAAATACAGTTTGTTTTGAAGCTAAATGCCCTAATATAATGAGATGCTATTCAAAAAAAATAGCAACTTTTTTAGCACTAGGCACAAAATGCACGAGAAATTGCGGTTTTTGTGATATTGATTTTGATGCAAACCCAAGCATACCCGATATTAATGAACCCAAAAATATTGCTAAAGCTACAAAAGAAATGAATCTCAGACATGTAGTAATTACTATGGTTACAAGAGATGATTTGCCAGATCAAGGAGCAAATCACATTTCTCAAATTATTCAAGAAATAAAAAAATTAAATCCTTCAACTACAGTTGAAGTATTAACATCTGATTTTTCTAAAAAATATGATCTAATAGATATAGTCATAAATGAACAAATAGATATTTTTAATCATAATATTGAAACAGTTCGCTCTTTAACTCCTAAAATAAGACATATTGCAACTTATGATACTTCTTTAGAAGTTTTAAAATATGTGAAATCTAAAAGACCCTCTATTTTAGTTAAATCAGGCTTAATGGTAGGAATGGGCGAATCATTAGACGAAGTTAAAGAGGCAATAAAGGACTTGAAAGAATCAGGTTGTGATATAATAACAATTGGTCAATATCTTCAAGCCAACAAAAATAAATATAAAGTAAAAGAGTATATTCACCCTGATATTTTCAAAAAGTATGAAAAGTATGCTCTTTCAATTGGGGTTAAATGTATCTACTCTTCCCCTTTCGTAAGATCTTCTTTTAATGCTGAAGTCATTAAAAACAAAACACTTCAAGGTTAATTTTAATTAATTACAACTTTTTATAATTAAATTAAATTAAATTAATAATTTTAATTATTTTTTAATTTTTAATTGACTAACAATTATTTATTTAATAAACTTAAAATTTAAAGAAGGAAGGAAAACAAAAGAATCTTAATATGGAGTTTAGCTCATCCCAAAAAAATTTCGATATTGCAAGCATTATACTTGCAGGAGGTAAAGGCACTAGATTGTTTCCTCTTACATTGAATCATTCAAAGCCTGGGGTTTCATATGGCGGAAGATATAAATTAATTGACATTCCAATATCTAACTCCCTAAATTCCAATATCAGACAAATCGTTGTAATAGGACAATATCTAGTTGCAGAACTTCAACATCATTTAAGTCAAACATATCAATTTGATAATTTTTTTCCAGGAAGGTTAGATCTATTAACTCCTGAAGAAAAGCCAAATGGAGAAAAAGTTTGGTTTGAGGGTACAGCAGATGCTATTAGAAAAAATCTAGATAAGATACTTGATCTTCCAGTTGAATATTTTTTGATACTATCTGGGGATCAACTATATAATATAGATTTTCAAAAGATGTTTGAATTTGCTAAAAAAAAAGATGCTGATTTAACTATTGCATCACTTCCTGTAAATGAAAATGATGCAAAAAGAATGGGGCTTTTAAAAATTGATGATGAATCTTATATTAAAGATTTTTATGAAAAACCAACTACATCTGATTTATTAGATAAATTTAAACTACCAAGTAATTTCCATGAAAAATTTCAAGTAGAAAAAAAACCTTATTTAGGTTCTATGGGAATATATATATTTAAAAGAAAAGTTTTAGAAACTCTGTTAAAAGAAGATCTAAGAGAAGACTTTGGAAAACATTTAATCCCAACTCAAATCAAAAGTGGGAAAACTGCAGCTTTTGTATATAAAGGCTATTGGGAAGATATTGGAACAATAAAATCTTATTTTGAAGCAAATTTAGCACTTAGTAATTTAAATCATGGTCTGCAAATATATGATGAAAAAAATCCTATATATACAAGAGCTCACCATTTACCTGGAGCCAGAATAAATACTAAACACTTGCAAGATTCTATTATTTGTGAAGGTTGTTTGATATATGCAGAAAAAATAGAAAATTCAATGATAGGTCTTAGAAGCACCATAAAAAAAGGATCTGTTTTGAAAAATTGTGTTCTGCTTGGTAATCCTTCTTATAGGTTAATCAATAAAAATATTAAATTACCTGATTATTTTGAAATTGGTGAAAATTGCATTTTAGAAAATTGTATTATCGATGAACAGGTAAAAATTGGAAATAATGTTAAATTAATAAATAAAAAAAAGTATTCAACTTATGATTCAAATGGTATATATGTAAGAGATAGCATTATTATTATAACTGCTGGGACTACTATAGCTGATAATTTTGAATTTTAATATGAATGTTTTTGTAATATCTGATCTTCATTTATCTTATTCAGTACCTGAAAAATCCATGGAATTTTTTGGAGATACTTGGAAAAACTATCATGAAAAAATAAAAACTAACTGGCTTAAAAAAATTAAAAAAGAAGATATAGTTTTAATTCCAGGAGATATTTGCTGGGCTATGAAATTAAAAGATGCCTTAGTTGATTTAGAAGAGATAAATAAATTGCCTGGCATTAAAATAATATTAAAAGGAAACCATGATTATTGGTGGGCTTCAAATGCTAAAATGATAAAAGCTCTTCCCCCTTCTATAAAATTTATTCAAAACAATTCAATCAATATAGGAGATGTTTCAATAGCAGGAAGTAGGCTTTGGGATACAAATGAATATAATTTTGATGAATATATTGATTTTAAGCATAATCCAAATAAAAAAGATCTAGAAGAAAAAATACAAAAAGAACTTCAAGAAAAAATCTTTTTAAAAGAATTAGAAAGATTGAAAAGCAGTCTATCTCAGATGAATAAAAATGCTAAAATAAAAATTGTAATGACACATTACCCTCCTATCTCTGCTACACTAAAAGATTCTAAAGTATCTAAAATTTTAGAAGAATTTAATGTAGATATTTGTGTATTTGGCCATCTTCATAGTGTTAAAAAAAATGCACTAAATTTTGGTATTAAAAATAAAATTAAATATATTTTTGCATCTTGTGATTATATAGATTTTGATCCTATTAAAATCTTATAAGTTAATTAAAAAAAAATACTTTGGTTTAGAAGATTTAATTTTAAAATATTTTTTTTAGGATAATAATTTTGAAAATTCTAAAAAATCCATATCATTTTTTTCTAAATTTGACTTAGGATCATTTTTATATCTTTTATTTAAAATCTGAGTAAGCTTTTTTTCTTTTTTTTCATTATCTAATCTTCCAAAAAAATCTATCGTTAATTTCATTAAATGTGAAAATTCTTCTTCTTTTGCTACATTTATTAAAGTCAGTTTTGAAAGTTTTATAAAAAGTTCACTATCTCCCACATCCACCATAAATTCTAAAATTCTAAATCCTAAATTAAGATCGAATTTTTCAAATAATCTGTTATAGATACTATTTAATATTTCATTGGATTTAGAAATATCTTCTTTTTCAAGTATCATAGCTTTTAAAAAATCGAACCAAATAATTTTAGTAATATAGGGATAAAAATTTTCTATTAATTCCTTTGCATATAAATCATTATCTGAATCTATTTGATCTTTAATATAATCATATAAAAAATTTTCAAAATCATGAGCTAAATATTTTGTAAAATCAATCATTGCCTCTTTTGGAGTAAGTCCAGAATCAACACTATCATCTAAAATAGTTTTTAGATTGGATAATAAATCCTGAAGAAGCTCATCGGATTCTAGAGTTTGATTATCATATAAAAAAATTTTATTATCTAATTCATCTGCAAAAATAGAAATACACTGTTTTTCAATTAATAATCTTTTAAATACTTCAAAAATAATTAAATAGATTCTATCTTTGATATCAATCTCATCGATATCATATGCTAAAATTTCTAAAAGTTCTTCTGGAGAATCTGCTTTTTTTGAATATTCTTTAAAAGAATTTTCATCTAAAAAAATATTTAATTTATGTAATTTTTTAAATAATTCACCACTAGAAAGATCTCTTAAATCTTCCACTTGCCAAGGTTTTACTTTGATTTTTGGATTATTAATCGAAGTAAATCTTAATAAATTATATAATGCTTTTGTTTTTATTTTCATAATTTAAACATTTAAAAACTGTTATTAACTATAATAATTTTATTTAGATATGAAGTCAAATAAGCTTTTTAGAAAAAAAAGAAACTTTTTATTAATAGAAGTTTTAATTTCTCTATTTTTAATAACTATTATGTTTGTTCCATTAATAAAAAATCCAATTTATTTTTTTAAATCACAAATAAAACAAATTGAACAGTTAGAATGCGAAAGGATTGCTGAAAATAGTTTTTTAGAGATTTATTTAAAATTGAAAAATCAAGATTTAATAAGCCTATCTCAAATCCCCCATTATTCAACAGAGGCTAAGAGCTTTTATTTAGAAAAAAGAGAAATAAATATAAATAATTTTATAAAAAAAGAAGTGCAAAGAAGTTATAAGATATCTTCTTCAGACAATAAAATCACAAAAGAAAATAAAGAGTATAAGTTATTAAAAATCAAAATATTACTAAAACTATCCGGTAAAAATGATCCCTATATTTATAAATATAAAATACTTACAGCTTCGCAAAATTCTTAAAATACAACCATAAATTATTAGTTAATAATAACTTACTGCTTATAAATATATGCTTTTATTTATAATTTAAAAAAAATGTCATAATTATTATTACTAATTAATTATTAAGATAATGCCTAGAATTATTTATAATCCTTATTACAAAAAAACCCTAACCTTTAAATATTTCTTCATTGCTGATATAATAGTCTTCAAAAAATTTATTTAAGTTCTCTTTATGTATTTAAAAAAAAGATTTTTCTTTTTAATTGAAGTTATTATAGCTCTTTTTTTAGCAGCTATTTTAATAACTATGCTTTTTAGCTTTTTTGCAAATGTTACTAAAATAGAAAGAGATGTAGAAAAAGCCAAACATGTAGCATTTCAAAATGAAAATCTTCAAATTAGACTCAATCAAATATTTTCTGAAATAAAATTAAATAGTGAAAATTTTTATTTGGATGATCAAAAAGCTTTAAATTTTATCTTCGATAATGGAATTGATCCTATTTCAGAATATAGCGATGAAATTTTTGGAAAAATTTCCCTTGATAAAGATCAAAATTTAAATCTTTTTTTATATCCTAATGAAAAAATAGATGTTCCTAGAAAAGAGATTCTTTTTAAAAATGTAAAAAAAATAGAGTATAAATTTCTATATAAAAAAGATGATAAAATAAAAATAGAAAAAAGTTTTGCTTCAAAAGATCTTTATTGGCACTATAATTGGCCAAATGAAATAAAGAAAGTGCCTATTTGTATTTGTATAAAAATAAACGATGATATCGATTTTAGTTTTTTTATTGCAGCAAACCCATATAATGCTATAGAGCTAAAAAAATAAAATTATGAATATTTTACCTCTTATCATCTCTTTAATTTTAATTTTTTCCTTTTTTACAAATGTTCTTTTTGTAAAAAATAAAAATAGCACGTTAATTTCTATATCTTACAGTGGATATATGAAAGCTAAAAGAGATGCTATGAACAATTATCAAAAAGAACTTTACAATTTAGTTGATGGAAAAACAAAAAAAAATATAAATGTAAATAATAATAGAATTTTATCAAATTCTGAAAATAATAAAACAAGAATTCCAAGTCCCCTAAACGCAAAAATTAATATAACCTCTCTTTTTATTGATAATAATCAAGATTTATATAATTTATTAAAGAATTTAATAAAAAATTTATACCAAGATCAAAATTTTTATAAAAAAAATTTAGAGGTATATCTTTTAAATAATTTAATTGATGAAGCTAAGCTATTTTTAAAAGATGAAAAAAATTCAATTATTGACCTTAGTTTAGCTAAATTAAAATTAAAAGATGAAAATTTACAAAATATTTTTTATAAAATTTTAAAGGGCACTAAATTTTATGATTCTAAAAATAATATTGGATTTCCCTCTATATTAGATTATATAGAAATTAGATCTCATAAAAATGTAAACGTTCCAATAATTGATGCTAGTTTTGAAGTTTTAAGTATAATTTTCAATGAAAAAATAGCTAATGATATTTTAGAAAAACAAAAAGTTTATCCAGTGAAAAATTTATACAAAGAAGACGTAATAAATTTAGCTAGTAGATCTGGTTTTAAAGCTAAAGATAGTCATTTAAGATATTTAGATTTTTCAAATAGTAATTTCAATCCAAATAAAATAATTGTTGGTATAGATATTAATAGTGGAATAAAAGTCCAAAAAAAATTAATTAAATAGAAGAATAAAAATTTTCACACCCATCTTGAGTTATGTGGATAATATCTTCATATCTAACCCCTCCTAAATTTGGGATATAAAGCCCCGGCTCTATTGTTATAACCATACTTTTTTTCAGTATAACATCTTTATCTAAACCATCTTTAGAAACTTTAGGGAATTCATGGATGTCAAGTCCTACTCCATGTCCTAGTCCATGGATAAAAAGATCTTCAACATTATTTTCAATAAATACTTTTCTAGCTTCAATATCTAACGCTCTTATACTTACTCCAGGTTTACATATAGAAATAGCTTTTAGTTGAGCTTTTTTTGTAATATTATATATTTCTTCTAATTTAGGGTCAGGGTTCCCAAAAAAAATAACTCTTGTAAAATCAGAGCAGTAATTCTCATATACAACTCCTAAATCCAATAAAATAATATCATTTAACTTAAGCTTTGTATTGCTTATTCTATGATGTGGAATGGCACTATTTTTACCGAATGCTACTATTGGATCAAAAGATAATTTTTCAGCAAAATTTTGCCTTACAAAAATTTCAAAATCCAAAGCTAAATCTTTTTCCGTCATATTTTCTTTCAGAGAATTACAAAGATGTTTAAATCCTTCCCAAGTAATAGAAGCTGCTTTTTTCATGATATTAATTTCATCTATATCTTTAATAGCTCTAAGATCATAAATTGGATTTTTTGTTGCGATTATCTCTATATTTATATCTCGTTTTATTTCATTTAAAAATTGTTTTAATTTTTCAAAAGACTCAATTGTAAACTTTGTATTATCAACAGCTAAAATATTTTTATTCTGTAAATTTTTTTTCAAAAATTCAAATACTTTATTTTTAGAAAATATTTCAACTTTCATAGATGAAATATTCCTAATCCCTTCAAAATATCTGTTATCTGTAAAAAGTATAGATTCATTTTTTGAAATTATTATTTTTCCAAAAGATATTTTTAACCCTGTTAAATACAAAATAGATGTTTGATCATCTAAAAGAAAAAAATCTATATCATTTTCTTTTAATTTATTTTGAAATTTTTCTATTCTACTTTTAAAATTCATAAATTTATTTTAGATAAAAATAATTTTTCTATTTCT
>SDBT01000213.1_pt1 | contig 84297 bp, 57 predicted proteins | sample 2277101 | NCBI WGS metagenome assembly SDBT01 (sample SAMN10404973, study PRJNA504765) | marine sediment metagenome | isolation source: marine sediment core GS10_PC15, 103 cmbsf | place: Arctic Ocean: Southern Knipovich Ridge | collected 2010
CGGCTGAGCTCACGACGAAGCCTGTCGAAGGATGCGGGTCTTGCAAAGCCGCACCCTTCGACAGGCTCAGGGTGCTCCGGTGAGCCTGCCAACAAAGGTTGCCCCCAAACTGACATGCACCTGGGCTTGTTGTCTCATTGCCAAGAATGTTGAAAGCTGGTATAATGAGTGGGAAAGAAAAACCAGAACTGAGGAAGAGTGATGATCAAGCATGAAATCACCGAGTTGATCCAACAAGCCATCCGAAAGGCCCAAAAGAAGGGCGACCTGTCCTCTTTCACCCTCCCCGAAATCCCCCTGGAGCACCCCAAGCAGGCTGAACACGGCGACTACGCCACGCCCGTCTGCCTGCAATTGGCCAATCTGGCCCGCATGGCTCCCGTCAAGATAGCCAACATACTGATCAAGTATCTGCCTGAGACCGACTACTTGGGCCAGATCGAGATTGCCCATCCTGGCTACATCAACTTCACTTTTGATGAGGCGTGGCTGGCTCAGCAGGTAGAGGCGATTCTGGCTGCTGGCGGGGACTACGGGGACATTGACATCGGCTACGGCAGAAAGGTGCAGGTGGAGTACGGCAGCGCCAATCCCACCGGCCCGCTGCACGTGGGCAGCGGGCGCAATATCGTGTTGGGTGATAGCCTGGCCAACATGCTGCAGGCGGCCGGTTATGACGTCCAGCGGGAGTACTACGTCAACGACGCCGGCTCCCAGATGCGCCTTTTCAACGAGACCCTCCACGCCCGCTATGCCCAAGCCCTCGGCCAGGAGACTGAGATTCCCGAAGGGGGTTACCAGGGCCAGTACATGGTCGAGTGGGCTAAAGAGATTGCCGAAGAGGAGGGCGACAAGTACGTGCAACGCGGGAAGTCCTCCTCCACGGTTGCCTTCATGCCCCACGCCGAGGCGGTGACGGCCATCGGCAAGGTGGGGCTGGCGAAGGTGCTGGATTGCATCAAAGGCGACGTGGAGCTATTGGGCGTTCATTACGATCGCTGGTATTCGGAGCAGAGTCTCTACGATGATAGCTACTTTGCCAGGATCATGACCATTTTGCGACAAGGCGGACACATCGTCGAGCGAGAGGGAGCGATATGGTTCACGGCCACTGAGTTGGGTGGAGACAAGGACGAGGTGATTATTCGTTCCGATGGCGAGCCAGGATACTTCGCTTCGGACATCGCCTACCACTACAACAAGTTCGTGGAGCGAGGCTTCGATTGGGTCATTGATGTCTGGGGGGCGGATCATCAGGGCCACGTCCCTCGGATGAAGGCCATGATGCGGGCACTGGGATTGGACCCGGAGAGGCTGACCCTTCTCATCTATCAGTTGGTCACCCTGAAGCGCGGGGGCGAAGTGGTGCGCCTCTCCAAGCGCACTGGCGACATCATCACCCTGCGGGAGGTCACCGAGGACGTTGGCCCCGATGCAGTGCGCTTCTTCCTCCTGGCCCGCGCTGCCGACAGCCAGATGGATTTCGACCTTGACCTGGCCGTGGAGCAGTCGGCCGAGAACCCAGTTTACTACGTCCAGTACGGCCACGCCCGCATCACCAGTATCCTGCGGTATGCCACGGAACGGGTTCCCGATTTCGCCGATGGCGACGCTTCGCTGTTACGGCACCCTGCGGAGTTGGCCCTCATTCGCCAGATGCTGCTGTTGCCTGAGGTAGTGGAGCAGGCAGCCGAGAACCTGGCCCCCCACCACCTGACCTACTACGCCCAAGACCTGGCCAGCGAGTTTCATTCTTTCTACAAAGAGTGCCGCGTCGTCTCCTCCGATCCCGCCGATGCCGAATTGAACAAAGCTCGCCTCAAGCTGGTCTCGGCGGCCAAGATAGTTTTGGCCAAAACACTGAGACTGATGGGGATGGCTGCACCTGAGAGGATGTGAGCAATAGTTTGACAACTCTAGCTCTCTGAAGTATAATCAAAGCTGAAGGGCGAATAGCTCAGTTGGATAGAGCGCTTCCCTTACAAGGAAGAGGTCACAGGTTCAAGTCCTGTTTCGCCCACCTTGATAGACAAAATGACTCTCAAAACAAAAGGTTCTGGCGAACCATCTGCCAGAACCTTTTGCATTGTGATCTATTTGGGAATATGGATGTCTAGCCCCTGCGCCTCCTGACCAGCGCAACCGCCAGGGCGGCAAGGAGAGCAAGCGCCACCATCCCCAGCCACGGCGCCAGAAGCTCCAGTTTGTTCACCGGCACGATGAGGCCGCCAACGGGTATTGGCTCGCAGGCATCGCCAATGCCATCGCCGTCGGTGTCGGTCTGATCGGGATTCGGCGCCAAAGGGCAGTTGTCCCCACCATCGAAAACACCATCACCGTCACTGTCAGGTACCCGCAGGTCAACCTCCCACTTGTCGCCGTGGCTGGTCCAGATGGGGTCATCTGGGCCCGATGTCACAGCCGGCAAGCCGTTGATGGTGAAGCTGATGACGTCCCCCGCCTCGGCACCCTCGTCCACATCAGGGGTCGTTTCGTCGTCGCGATAGCAGGGCAAGTAGCCGTATTTGCCTTCCGCGGTGACGGTGAACTCGCCACACTGCACACCGTCCGGGTCATAGGCAGCTATGTACGCGCCCGCAAGCACCGGCTCACCGAGAAACGTGGTGTTGGCGCTGAAAAAGTTAACCCACTGGTTGGTAGGTGTGACACCGTCGGCCCAGGTCGGTCCATAGAGCAGGGCCAGGGCCAGCACGAGCAGGCTGGTGAGTACGATCATCCGTGTCACGGTGCTCAAGGGGCGCGTTTTCATGTTTTGTTCCTTCCACAGGTTGTCGCGATGTATGAACTTGATGGGATGTGTCTCTTTAAGACCTCGGAGGTTTCCGACAGTGCCTATGCTGGCAAAGTTGCCCTGATTATCTGGTTGGTTTGCCGGCGAAATCTCATCTGAAAACCTCCGAGGTCTGGCTCTTTGTCTACGGGGAACAGACTTCCCCCCAGTGAGCCACTACCAGCATAATGTCCACGATGTCAATGTCGCCATCATCATTGAGGTCGCAGAGCGGATCATAGCACTGATCCCCAAGTTGGCAGCGCCATCCGCTGGCCACCATCATGACGTCCGCCACATCCACGTCGCAGTCGCAGTCCAGGTCGCCGAACAGGGGACAGGCCTCCAGTTCGACGTGCACCAGCTCGCCCGCCCCAACCCACAGGGGCGGGTCTGGCCCCAGGGGAACCGCCGGGTGACCGTCCACTGTGAAGGTAATGGTGTCGCCGTACACTGCTCCCTCGTCGAGTTCTTCGGTCTCGGGATCGTCGCCGTAGACCGGCATCAGGTACCAACCGATCTTGGGCACCTCGGCGCGGCCGGCCAGCACGCCGCTGGGGTCGTAGGCGCGGACCACGGCTCCCACGGGCAGGGGTTGGCCGCCCAGGGTGGATCCGCCCTTGCCCAAGAAGTCAACCCACAAGTACGTGGGATGCAGCTCATCTGCCCCTTCGGCAGAGCGCGGGACAAGTGACTGAGCAGTCTGCAGAGCCACGAACAGGCTGGCGAGGCACAGCAGCAACATCCAATGGCGATGCATGGTATAGCTCCTGTTTCCTGTTCTAGCTCCCCTTTCTTATCAGAGGCAAGTACACTTGCCACAGGTCTACTTTCCCCAGCGACCTCCACTGGCGGCCACCGTGCTCTGTCCACATGCCCCTGCCGATCACCTCGCCATCCACCACCAACTGGATCGTGTCACCGGGCCGGGCACCCTCGTCCCCGGACGTGGTTGGATCGTCGCCATAGCAGGCCAGCAGGCCGTACCTACCTTCGGTGGTGATCAGCGTAGCGCCGCACACCACGCCGTCGGAGTCTATGGCCAGCACGGTGGTCCCCACCGGCAGCGGTGTCCCGTCCGATGCGTCGGCTGTGCCGTAGAAGTTCACCCAGTTGTGGGTAGGCGTCACGCCCGCCGCTCGCTCCGCTTGGCGGATATTGGCTATTGGGTATTGAGAATCTCCAATATCCGATACCTGACCTGCTGTTGCGGGGTAGATCAGCGTATCTGTCTCAGTCATCTTGATCCAGTAGCCGAACAGCGGCTCCATGGTGATGAGGGTGTTGAAGCTGGGGTCTATGTCGGGATAGTAGGACAGCGCTCCTTGATCGTAGCCCAGCACGACTGTGTACAGGCCATCAATGCTCTGCAGGGCATTGGCGACGGCCAGCGGCTGGCGCGGCAGATAGCCCACCAGGTTCCAGTTGGCGGCCAACTCGATAGCCTGGTCTTCGGCCAACTTCTGGCCCACGACGCGCAGGGTAGCGACGACATCCGCCGCACTGTGGGCCGTCATCCCTCCGCCCCCACCGCCGGGCTTGGCCTTGATCCAGTAGCCGTGCAGCGCGTCCATGTCCTTCAGCGTATTCACCCCTGGCGGCAGGTCGGGGTAGTAGGACCTGGCCCCGCCATCGAAGCCCTGGATGACCACGTACTGGCCCTCAATGGGGCGCTGGACGACGCTGGCGTCGGTGTTGAAGGGGTTGACGTAGGCCGACATCAGGTTCCAGGATTCGACCAGGGGCACGTCCAGGATGGAGACGGCCTGCTGCACCGTGGGCTGTGCGCCACACATATTGAGCGGATTGCCCTCGTTGGCGACGATGAAGATGGTGTGATCACCCGGCGTATCATTGTTCCAGGTGACAGTGACGTCCTCGAAGTCGCCAGGGTTGAGGGGGCTGGTGGTATCGGCTGTATTGATGAGCGTGCCACCGTTCGCGGGATCCCCCAGGTAGAAGGCGACGGGCAAACCGGCCGGCACCTGGACGCTCCCGTTATTGCTCACCCGCGCCGTCAGGTCCACTGAATCGCCCGGCTCAGCACTGACGAAAGCTGTAGTCAGGTCCACACCACACAGGGCCGGCGTCCCCGGATCCAAGATCTCGCCGTTGACCACCAGATCACTATCTCCCCGCTGGCCATCAACGAAGTGAAGAATCACCTCGTCGGTCAGGATTTCCGCCCCCGTCGTGCCGTCGAAGAGGAACTCGTACCAGTGCGGCGTTGGGTCGTCCAGCGTGGGGCCGTACTTATAGTACGTTTCAACTGTCACACCTGGCGGCAGCAAGAGTGTCACCGTCGTCGTGCCACCAACTACGAGACCGCGCACCCTGAATCCAAAGAAGCCGATAGGAGACTCTACGCCAGCCGGTGGGTCCTCGGGCATGTTCTCCAGCGCCTGGACATTCCCCAGAGGTCTCCCATCTGGCGAGACCAGCGTCACATAACGACCATCAACCGCATTGGGCAGTGAGGCCACGTTATTCTGCTGGCTGTCTGGCACACCATCGTTGTTGCCATCTCCGTTGTTCGGAGCGCCATCTTCGACCCCTCCATCCACACCATCTTCATCGGTGTCAGTTGTCGTCACCGTGACCGTCGTTGTCGCCGTCACCACGCTGACGCTGTTGCTGGCCGTGACAATAGCCGTATAAACACCGCCCGCTGGGTAGGTATAACTGATCACGGATAACGGATCACTGATCACTGGCGAGCCATCGCCAAAGTCCCACTGGTAGGTAACGTTGCTGCCCGCACTGATGGTGACAGTCAGGGTGGTGGCTCTGCCCAGGACGGTGGGGCTGTCGTTGACCAGGGTCAAATCGGCAATCGCTTCATCTACCGTTGCTGTTGTGGTATTCGTGACTGTCAGCGCTCCGTTGGTTGCCGTGATGGTCGCCGTATAGAACCCAGCCACCCCATAGGTATGGCTGATCACTGTTGACGTATCAGTGATCAGCGGTGACGAATCCCCAAAATCCCAGGTATATGTGATCGGTTCATCCATCTCGATGGTGACCGTGAAGTTGGTAGCATTGTCAAGCAGAGTTGGGCTGTCGTTGACCACTTCCATCCCCACCACCTGGACCCGACTGGTCTCGGTGATCACCCCGGTGGAAGTATCTGCACGGACTGTGGTGGTGAAAACCCCAAAAGCAGCGTAGGTATGACTGATCACGGATAACTGGTTAGTGATTAGTGTTGGCTGATCTCCGAAATTCCAGGTGTAGGTTACCGGGTCACTGGTCGTAACCGTGGCGGTGAAGATGGTAGCGTTCCCCAGGTAGGTCGGGCTGTCATTGACCACGGTCAAGCTGGTGACAGCGACCTGGACGGTAGCCGTCATCACGCTGACAGAGTTAGCGGCGGTGATGGTGGCGGTGAAGGAGCCGCCGGGATACATGTGGCTGGCAACCGCCTGGTCATCCACCGCGGAGGGCTGCCCATCGCCGAAGTCCCAGTGATAGGCCACATTGGTGCCGGTCGAGAGGGTGCCCGTCAGGGTAGTGACTTCTTCAATCATGGTGGGGCTATCATCGCTGGCGGTCAGGCCGGTGATGGCCTCATCAACCAGGACAACCGTCGTCCCGGTGAAGGCATCGGTCCCCTTCTTCGCTGTCACCGTTACCGTGTAGGTATCCGCCGCGGCATAGGTGGTACTAATCACTGAATACTGATCACTGACCACTGTCCCGTTGCCATAATCCCAATCGTAGGTGTAACTGGCCTCATCGTCACCGAGAACGGTGGCCGTGAAGGTCGTGGTTTCGCCCAATGCAGTCGGGCCATCGTGGGTGGCGACCACCCAGATGATCGTGACCGTGTATCGCCCGGCGGTCGTGACGTTCCCAGCCAGGTCAACGGCGTTGATCCAGAAGGTGTATTCCCCAGTCTCTTCGGGGGTGAATTCCAGCCACCAGTCGTCCCCATCGCGCCCGATTTGCAGGCTGATCCGGTCGCCGCTGGGCGTGGTGGCCATAGCGTAAAGCGTCTGGACTTCCCCGCCATCGCTGCTCGTCCCGGCCATCACCTGCACACTGACCGGGTTCGCGCCGGTAGCAGTCACCTCGACGGTTTCAGAGACCGTTATCGTGGGAGCCACATTGTCAATCTGGAAGGTGAGGGTCACACCATCGGTGCTGCGGTTACCCGCCAGGTCGAGGGCGTGGGCCGTCAGGGTGTGGCTGATGTAGTCCTGATCGTCCAGCCCGATGAGGGTGTAGGACCAGTCGGCGTGCGTGACGGCGCTGTTCTGCTTCTCCAGGACCAGCCGCGCCCGGTTGTAGCTGCCGCTCTCGGCGTTGTCATCCGTGTCGCAGATTGTCAACGTCCAGGCGCCATTCGAGTTCTCGCCGTAGAAATCGTCCAGCGGGTCTTCGGGGCGGGAGAGACGCTCGAAGTACGGTTCGGCGGTGTCGTCATTGGCCTTGAAATCGTGCAAGCCGTTGGTGGCGGCATCAGCCAAAAGCAGGTCGAAGTTCTCGAATTCGCTGAACGTCCCCTCCGGTGGGGCGATGACCGTCACCGTAACGCCGCTCGGCGATTCCAATGTCACCTGAAGTTCGTCCCGTCTGGGGTGGTCGGCATTGAAACCCAGGGCTACCCCGCCGAGTGTGAAGCTCTCGGTGATCGCGAACGTACGGACGATTCCACCACCGCTGCAAGCAGTGATAGAAATGGCCGACGTGGGTTCGTCAGCGTCACTGTAAGCCGAGGCGCCTGTCATTTGCAGGTTGGCATCATTGCAATCCCCATCGACGCAGACTTCAACCCCGCCCAGGCCGTGGTTATCTCCCGCGCTGCCGCTGAAACTGGCCGCGGTGAGGTTCTCGACCGTACCGCTGTAGGTTTCGGTGGTCTTGGCACTAAGCGTGACTGTGGGAGCGACGGTGTCGACTATATAGGTGTACTCATCCGACCAGGCGCTGGATTGGCCGTGGCTGTCGGTGGCTTGCAGGCGGATTTGGAAGGTGTCGCCGTCATTGGGGACTGACCCGCCATTGGCGGTTGTGGCATTCCAATCGCAGGACCAGACCCCATTGTAGGGAGAATCATCCAGGCATTCGGTTTGGTGGCTGCCCCCGAGGGGGGGATCCGCCTCTAAAGTTAACGTGGGAACCCCCGAAGCGTCGAAGGCGTAGCCCTTGAAGGTGGTATTCCCCGCCCCAATGATGTAGTCTGGCGACAGGATGCCGAAGAACTCAGGGGGATCGCTATCCACCTCGTGGTCAGCCCACAACCAATCCAGGGGCTGTCCGCCTCCGATACCGTGGGCTGAATCGAAGAGTTGAGCATTCAACACAGCCCAATCTTTGTACGGGGCGCAAGAATCGCCCGATCCGCCATCCATAAGACAGAAATTATGCGGCGCGCTGGTATCTACATAGCCGGAGAAGTTGATGCTCCCGCTCTCACCCGGCGCGATAGTGCCGATGGTAGCCGTGATAGTGCGGGTCGAAGTCCCACTGAATTGCAGGGCGTAGAGGGCGTTGGCCTCCATGATCACGCCGGTAGCCGTGTAGGTGCCGTGGTTCTCGAAAGACAGGGTATAGGTAATGGTATCGCCGTCGCCTACCGGGGGATGATCGACATCCATGAAGGCGAAATGCTGACTGAAGTCAGGCTCCCGGTCGAGGTCAGTCAGGTCTTCGGCCATCCAGAAGAGGTCGTTGCTCATCAGGCCGTAGGTGGTCCCATCAGGTGTGGCGCTCAACCCAAAGCGCAGATCGGCATCGAGGTAGCCTTGCAGGGGCGAAGCGGAATTGTTGGGACAGGTTCCTGGTCCCAAGTTGAGCCAGGCATAGGTATGCGCCCATTCCAACACCTGGCTGGCTCCGGCGTAGAGGGTGGTTTCGACCACGCGGGGGCTGTTGACCAAGTTTTGAGGCGGCATGGCGGCCCACAGGCTCATTTCGTCTTCCTCAGTAGCGAAGGCGAACAGCGATAGGGGCCTGGTGGCGGGGTTGCTGATCCCGATCATGCTGAAGGGGATGTAGAGATCGGTGTGTCCGCCGTTCAGGCCGGGGTCGAAACGGTAGTAAGGGCTGTTATCCCGGGCAAGTTGAACAGAATTGAAAATGTTGCCATCCCAGACGTATAACGTGGCATCTTTGGAATCTTTCACCCAGATGAAGGCTTTGCCCCCCGGTATGTTGATATCGATGCCCAGGGTTCCGGTGAAGGGATTGTAAGCCGTCAGCGGGACACTGGGATCGGTAAAATCGTCCAGGTAGATGAAGAGATCGCCGTTGTAATCCCAGTTGGCCCCCAGCCAGGCGATCCGCAGGCCCTCACTATCCCAGGTGACGTATAAATTCTGGGGATCATCCAGGGCTGCGCCGCCCTGGGCGCTCTCAAACACCCGGCGGTCAAGGCCCAGGTTCGTACAGCCCGAATCCATCCAGCCGTGGTAAGGGAGTTGGCGGCTGGAGATGTGGATGTAATCTGGCGTGAGGAGTGAATCCACGTAGACCGGCCCCCAATTATCGACCTGCTTGTTGCCGTCGGTGAAGACGCTGGTGACTTGCACGTCGACCCGTTGGGCTTCTCCGGCGGGGTAGGTGGAACTCAGGGGTTGGGTGGGCAGCACGATGGTGGTGATCTGGATCGTATCGGTGGTGCGGATCGTCCATCGGACTTCGTAGTGGGAGAGTTTTTCCGAAGGTTCGCTGGCTTCCCAATTCAGGTCGATGGTCGCGAGCGTTGTGGTGAGAATATCCCCCTGCGTGAGGGTCACAGCGTTGCTGGAAACCGTGATCGTGATCGGGTTGGGGACGTCCAGGTCTACGGTGACGCCCTGGGTGATCTGGCGCGTCCACCCGGCCCGGTCGGTGGCGCGCACTGTGACGGTGTATTGGGCGTTATCGGGTTCCTCGCCCAGCGCCCACTCGTATCGCCACCGATCCCCCTGAATGGAGGCAGGCGCCCAGTCCCCGCCGTCCACGCTGACTTCCACCTTCGCCGCCCCGCTGGTGGCATCCGAAACCGCCCCGGTCAGGCTGACGCGGCCAAAACTGATCCGCTGCTGGCGGTTGAGGCTGGTGCGGGTGAAACTGACCGCGGGGGGGATGGTATCTACGTAGACTTCGTGATAATACTCGGTATAAGGCGTGCCGGAGCAAGGGGTCGCCACCGAAAAGAGTTTGTGGATGCCGTCCGAGGGGTTCCAAGTTTGGGTCCATTCGGTCATGGTAATGTTGTCGGTGGCACAGATATTGGTAACCGGGATGCCGATGGTCGTCGGGCCGGGGTATCTTTTTACCTCGACTTTCTCCAGCCGGTCATAGCTGTAGCTTTTGCCTTCGATATTGAAGGACGCGGTGCTGGTGATGATGGTATTGTGGGTCGGCGTCAGGATATTGCTGTAGGTTCTCGGGATTTCAGCGTAGGCTTCTTCAACGTCGTCATCCTGGCCGTTAGTGCAGTGGCCGTAGGCGTCGCAGGCTTTCATGAAGTTCGGGGCCGGCGACAGGCCCAGGACAGTGCAGGTCTGGACGGTCTCATAGAGCCGGGCGGTGTCAGTGAAGACTCCGGCGTACCAGGGCGAGACCTCGTGGTAGAAGGTGTTGGTGATGGCTGTGGAGACCGGGGCCACGGTCTGGCAGGGGCAGTCGAAATTCAGGCTGGAGTCTTTATTTGATGAGAGAATCAGGTTGAAATCACGCGCCCAGCAGGTATAGGTGGTGGTGGCGTTATAGATTTCTGCGTTCCCGGCGGAGCCGATTTTCTCGCTCTCTTCCACGATTTCCAGGTCCACTTCGGGACCGCGGGTGTCGATCTCGCCCGTCCATGCCCACCACTCACTCCTCGGGGCGGTGTTGGTGAAGAGGTCCCTGGGGAGCAGGTTGATCTGGTAGAGGCCGTCCAGCGTCGCGGGGATGGTGTATGCCCAGGTCGATTGGATGACGCCCTGGCCGGAAGCCGCCAGATCCGCCTCGGCGTACAGGGCGTAGACTTCGGAGGCCGGGAGCGAGCGGTCATAGGCCACAACTTCATCGATCAGGCCGCGGAAGTAGTCATTACCATCGCCGCCGTGATCATATCCGATGGTGAAACGGCCATCGGGGTCGGGCCGGACATCGGTTTCGAAGGTCTGTACGGGCTGACCATCAAGATACACGGTGCCGTTCCCGTCGGCGTCAATCGAAACGACGATATGGTTCCATTGATCTTCAGCGCCTCCAATAACGAAGACCGATCCATTCGAGTCTTCGTAAACGAAACCGCCGCTCGTGCGAATTTTGTTGCGGTCGGTGCCATCGGCTTCTTCGAAGGCCAATATGGTCCCAAAGGGACTGGTTGGATAAACCCAGGCCCCGAAGGCGAAACCGTGGGTATCGGTGATATTGGCAGGAATATCATCCGCGGAGAGATAATCATTCCCGTCAAATTTGACGGCATTCCCCCACATTCCGGGCTGACCCGCCTCGGGGCAGGCTGCCCCTTCGCAGGTCGCGTCGCCCAGACTGGTGATGTTTTCGAATTGGGTTGCGCCGCCGGGTTCGTCGAGGTGGAAGATCCCCAGGGTGTTGGAGAGACTCTCCATCGCCGCGGGGATGAAGCCCAGGCGCACGCCGCTCACCCCGATGCTGATCACCCCCGTCTCGGTGATCTGACCGGTGAGCTGGAGGGTGGTGGTGATCGTGCCGGAAACGCCGACTTTGGCGGTCACATCGTCCAGGCTTGCGACGGGCGGGGCGGCATCGACTCCAATTGTGACCAGCGGGTCAATCTCGACGGTGTGACTGACGTTATCGGCCACATCGATAGAGACGGTGTACGTTCCGGTGGGGTCGGGTTCCAGGAAGGGATATGCCACTTGCCAGGTTCCCGCGCCCACTGTGGCCCACGCGGGGCCGAGGGTGTCGGTCACGGTATCGGCGGCGTCGAGGTCAACAACCACCTCTCCAACCCCGCTGCCGGGGTCTGGACCAATGTCCGGATCGCTGGCGGTCCCGCTGATGGTCAGCAGCCAGGAGTTGTCGGCTTGCAGATCAGGCCCAAGGATCTGGCCATTTGTGAGGCCGGTTCCCGCGGTGGGCGGGGTGTCATCCACAAAGATGGTGTAGATTACAGGGCCGGATTCGCGGTTCCCAACCAGATCGGTGGCGCGGAACTGGAGGAGATATTTCCCTTCTCCGATGATGGGTTCGAAGGTCGGGCACCAGGCGGCCCCTTTTTGGGAGGTGTCGCATTCGGGGGCCGCTTCCCAGGTGTAGCTACCCCCTCCATCCACGCTGAGGCCCATTTCCATCATCACAACCCCGGTGGAGGTATCTTCGGCTTTGACGACCAGGAGGGCATCCTGATTCCGGCGATAGGTTTCATCGGTTTCCAGCGTGGAGGTGGGTTCGTCGTTGTCGATCTTGATCTCGGTGTGGTAGCGATCCTCCACCCATTTGGCTTGCAGGCGGAACATCTCCCGAATTTCGGAGGCGGAGAGGGCGCGGTTGTAGAGGGATACGTGATCCAGACGCCCGTTGGCCGGGTAGAGGCCGGTGTTCCAGGGGGCGACGCCAATCCGCAGGGGATTGGTACTGCTTCCAATGGCACGGCTCCCCCCACCGGCGCTCCCGACCTCGATTCCGTTGATATAACCGACCAATTCGCCGTTTTTCTTCCAGGTGAAGGCCAGATGAGTCCAGATTCCGGCCGCGATCTCTCCCCATTGGCCGGAGACTTTGCCGCCGTTGGTTTTCCAGACTTCGGGGAAGAGTTGTCCATCCAAAACCCCGAGGACGTAGCCCCGGTTGGGCGTGCTATTGGTCTTGCCGATCAGCTTTTGATGGGGATCAACGTCATCCAGCTTAACCCACAGGGCCAGGGTCATTTCGTCGTCGGGGTTGAGGGCATCGTCATGGGGGATTTCGAGGTAGTCATCCGCCCCATCAAAGAGGGCCGCCAGCCCCATCTGGCCGCGGATACCGGCCCCGGGGCAGTCATCCCCCGCGCAGGTTCCGTCGTGCCCGTTGTCGGTGAAATCGAGGAATTGGGCGGCGTTTACGGTTTCGTCGAGCAGCAGGAGCATTTCGGGGGCATCCTGATAGAGATTTTGGATTTGGGCGGCGCTCAAGGCCTGGCGGTAGACCCGCACGTCGTCCAGATAGCCGTCCAGGGTTTCGCCTGTGCTGCTTAACCTGACCGTGTCGCCGCCCGTCAGGGTGGCAGCGACGGTTTTGGTCATGATTTCGCTGCCATCGAGATACAGCCGCATGGTGCTGCCGTCGTAGGTCCCGGCGACATGGAACCAGTCATTGGCGGAGAGGGAAGCACCGGGGCGCAAACTGTAAAAAGTACCGCCCGTGCTCTTGATGTAGAAGTGCAGGTCGCCGTCCTGATAGCGCAAGACGGCTTTCTCATCTCCCACGGTGACGAAGCGCATAATCCCCGGGTTGGGCAGGCTGTTGAGCCGCACCCAGGCGGCCACGGTGAGGTTTTGGATGTCGGCGGTGTTGGCATCACTGACGGCGATGGTGTCATTTGCCCCGTCGAAGAGCAGGGCCATACCGTCGCGGCCCTGGACGCCCGCGATGGGACACTGATCCCCAGAGCAGGCCCCGTTGTTCTGGCCGGCGGTGTCGCGAAAGTCGCTGGTCCCGGGCGGGTCGTCCAGCGGCCAGTGCAGAGCCAGGGTCCCCGCTTCGTACAGGTCGGCGACCTGGCCTGCATCCAGCAGGCGTTTGTACAGGGCTACCTCGTCAATGCGGCCCCGGAAGGGCGCGCCGGCGTTATCCACCGTATACAGTAGATCGGCCACATCGTAGCCGCGCTCGAAGCGGGTTGCGGTTTCGTAGGGGGGGATTTGCAGGGCGTTGAGCGTGTGGGTCCCCATCTGGTTGTCAGGGCAAGTACCGAACTCACATTCACCCGCATCCGTTTCGTAAACTTTGATGACCGCGTTCTCGGCGAAACTGCGCTGTTCGTTCAGCGCGTAGTCTTCGGGGGGGAAGATGCCATCTTGTGCCCAGACTTCTTCCCAGTCGCCGCCGTCGAGCTGCAGGTCGATACGGAGTTCGGCCCCATCCCATTCCTGGGTATCAAGCACGCTCAAGGTTTGCAGGTCGAGTTCGGCGGTGTGGGCGGCCCGCCCGATATTGAATCCCTGCCCGCTCCCGGCGCTCTCGCCCAGAACGGAATATTGGCCGATCTCAACGCTGTCCACATACAGGATCAGGTTGTCGTTATCGTCATCGAAGGCCAGGGCAATATGGTTCCAGTCGTTCAGGTCGAGCACATTGCCGGTTTGGAAGGTTTTGTCGCCGAAAATCAGTCGCAGCCGCCTCCTCACCCGCTGGATGGCGGGATAATCGTCGCCACCCCAGATCCCTTCCGGCGCGTAGAGCGATTCAGGGTCCCAGGTCACCTTGACCTCGGCATTCCCTGCCTCTTCCCGGTATTCGATCTTGATGGTATGTTCGCCGGCGCTCAGATGGCGCTGCCTGCTGGAATGATGCCAGCCTGGCCAGTAATTCCAGCCATCGTAGATCATACTGTCATCGATCCAGATGCGGATGGCATCGTCGAATGCGAAGTCGAAAGTGTACCAGCCTGCTTTGAAGTAAAATGTGCCCGTCCAACGGGCGGAGAAATGATCGTCAAAAACACCAGGGGGGCTGCCGGTTCCCCAATTGTGATCGATGGGGTAATCCTCGCAGCGCCGGGTTGTTTCTCTATTCGCATGTAAAACTTCGTTACTGAAATATTCGGCCACAAACGGGCAGTCGGAATGTTTGGCGAGGGTTTCTTCCGGGTAGACCCAGGTGGAGAAGGTGAAATCGCTATTGCTGAGATCGAGGGCGTCTGAATCGGGCACGTTAACGTAATCCCCGCCGTCGAAGGCCGCGGCGTTGATGGATAACCCTTCCTCTCCGGCAGCCGGGCAGGAATCTCCCTGGCAGGTCCCGTCGTTATCCAGCCCGGAATCATCTTCGAAGCTGGTTGCGCCGCTGCGCTCATCGAAGGGCAGGTGGAAAACCGGGTTGTTGTATAGCTCCTGCACCTCTTGGTATGAGAGGGCCTTCCGGTAGACTACAATTTCGTCCAGGCGGCCCTTGAAGAAGTTGGAGGGAGTTGAACCATCCCATTCCTGGCCCAGGCTGAATTTGCCATCGGTGGCGGGGCGCACCGTCGTGCTGAATTGGGCCTCTTCGACGCCGTTCACGTAGAGATAGCCGGCGTTATCCGCCCCGATCACTACCATAACGTGATACCACTGATCGGGGATGAAGGTGTTGGCGCTGTAAACGTCACCGTTTGTTTTGTCGTAGGCGATGAATTTATTGGCGTTTGCCCCAACGGGATCATATTCCAGCATCAGGCGGTTGCCCCCCCCCGATGTGTGGAAGGAGAGCATCACGCCATTCGCGCTCATCCCGCTTTCGGGATAGACCCAGCCGCCGAAGGAGATATTGTCGGCGTTTGCCAGGTCATCGGAGACGCCATCGGCGGTGATGTATTGGCTGCTGCCGTCGAAGGCCGCGCCGTTGCCATAGCGTCCAGCGGCCAGGGTCGGGCAGTGGCCGTTGCATTCGCCATCCCGCGGGGGGTGGCTGCCGGAGTGGTCTTCCAGGAAGGTGTCGGTATCGCTGAAACGGTAGAGGGCCTCGGCGTCGTTCGAGTTTTCGCTCCAATCGGTGATCAGGGCGTCGGCCTGCTGGGTGAGGGTGTACACCCCGGAGGCCGCGCTGCCCACATCCACGATCCCCGAGATGGTCACACTTTCTTTGGGGTTGAGGACGAAATCCTGCGGGTCGAGTTCGCTGAACGTTGTGGGGAAATCGGTGCTGAGCAGCCCCTCGGCGTAGCGGTTGTAGAGTTCGTTCTCCACGGTGGCTTCATAGTAAAGGCTTTCATTGGGCCGGAGGGTCAGGTCTTCGGGATTGTAACGTCCGGCGGCCAACTCCTGGACTTCGGCCTGACTGAGCGCCGCGGGGATGACCACGACTTCGTCCAGGTAGCCCTTGAAGAAATTGGTGGCCGTGCTGCCATCCCATTCCTGGCCGATACTGAATTTGCCGTCGGCTGCCGGTCGCACGCTGGAGGTAAATGTAGCCTCCTGAGTGCCGTTCACATACAATACCCCGTTATCATTCTCGTCGATGACGACCATAACGTGATGCCATTCGTCCAGGGCGAAGGCGTTGGCGCTGATGGCGCTGGCGCCGTCGTAATGGAAAAACTGGCGCGTGGTTTTGTTGGAAAGCAGCATATTGCGATTTCCGCCAGATGCGGTGTTGAAGGCAAAAAGCGCGCCGTTTTCGGTCATACCGGCCTCGGGTTTGGCCCAGCCGCCGAAGGTGATAGCTCCGCCGTTCAGGGTGGCTGCCACCCCATCGGCGGCGATGTAACCGCTCCCGTCAAAATAGGGCGCGTTGAGATATTTCCCACGGTGGCCCGAAGCCGGGCAGTGCGATGTCTGGCACTCGCCGTTGTTGTGGTGGCCCGATTGGTCGCTGAAGGCCGAGACGTTTTCGGTTTCGTCCAGGCGCAGCAGCAGGTGGGGAGCCTTTAGCTCAGTGACCTCCGTTTCGAGGGTCAGGACATTGGGGTCGGAGGCCACCCGGGGGTGGAGGCCGTAGACTTTCTCTTGAAAATCGGAGAGGGTGTCGTTGTCGCCGTCGATGGTCAAGGGGTCGGATGTCACCCAGGTGGAGAGCTGGCTGCCGTCCGCGGCGAAATCGTAGACGAATTCCCAGCCATCGACTTCTTCTTTGTCGGTCAAGCCGTCGTAATCGGTGTCGGCGCGGTTCACATCGGTGCCGTGGGTAACTTCATCGTAGTCGGACAGGCCGTCGCCGTCCGAGTCCTTAAGGCTGGGGTTGGAGCCGATTTCGGTCTCGAAATAATCCGACAAAAGATCGCCGTCGGTATCCCATTTCGAGTCGTCCGGGTCGGAGCCGCCGGCAGCTTTGACCCGCAGCCCATCGCCGTCGGCGTCTTTCAGCCGGGGGAAGGCGGGGTTGGTATCCTGGCTCCAGGCCAGGGCATAGCCGCCGCCCCTGGCGGCCAGGGTGTAGAATCCGTCCAGGGTGGCCGGAAAAACATCGTACCGCAAGTTTTCACCCAGGTTGATATTGACGGTTCCCTTTTCGGTGCGGATATAGCAGACCGGGATGAGCATGAAAAATGGGATGAGGGTCGGCAGCAGCCAGCATTCCTGGGCCGGGATGGCAAAACTCTCGTTGAGATAGAGGCTGATTCCCCGGTTGATCCCGGCGGCCTCGATTGGGATATTCGTCGATAAGTCATCGTCGTAGGCGTAGGAATCAGCGCTATCCGAGTTGGGATCCCAATTTTCGTGGGGAATCAGGTAGCGTTCCAGGTCTGCATGGTGTTCATCTCCATAGGCTTCCAGGTTATAGACGAAACTCGAGGAGCGTAAATTATCCTCGTTGTATTGCCACCAATAAGACCCGGCCAAAAAGCTTGAATTCGTGTCTTTCCAGTCGATCAGTTCGATCTGGTTGCGCAGGGCGGCCTCGTAAACCAGGTCGTTGCCGACGGACATGCCCATATCCGGGTCGAGGAAATCCTGGGAGAAATCACGCAGATCAAGACGGTCCTCATTCTCCATATCGACCATAATATTACCGGCGTAGATCGCCCAGGTGATGCCATAAGCGATCCAGCCGCTGAGCCGGAAGCAGACTGGGTTTGGGTCTTGGCCTTCTTCGGGCGGATTCAGACCGCAGATCAACAGCACAAAGGCTTCAATTAAACCGATCACAGCCGCCAAAACTTGCCCAATAACCGGAATCATCGAGATCATAATGAGAATGACCGCGGTGATGGTGGATGCAATTTGGGTGGCGAGCGCAAAATTGCCCGCCATGCTGCCGGGTTTGATCCCCGACGAAAAGAAGTTATGGGCGAACATGCCCCAACTGATCGCTGTCCCTAATAGGAACCCAATACTCGTAAACCCTGTCCACTTGCTGGAACCGGCGGATGCCTTGAGCCAACTCATGCCGTCTTCCACTTTGTCTGCGATCCCCTGGACGAGGCCATATATTCCTTGAAGCGTGAATCCCAGGTTAATGAAGTTCAGCGTGTGGGTGAGGGGTTCGATCCCATATTTGCCGGCTATGTAATACAGGGCCATCATGGTATAGGTGATCAGCGCTGCCCTGCCTGCTTTCATGTATTTCTGATTCAGGTTATCGCGGTCCCGTTGGAACAGCGGCTCATCCCTGACCCTCGAGAGAAAATCCCGCGTGTCTTTGAACTCAGTCCCCCATTTAAACTCGAAAAACGGCTTCAGCACGCCGGTGTGGGCTTTGATGACGCGGGCCATGAAGCCGCTGGCGCCGGTAATGCCCTCGAGCCATTCTTCCAGATCGGCGTCTGTATAGGCAGCGTCGTGGTAGCCCACCAGGTCTGACCCAATCTGAACCAGGGCGGAGTTGCCGCGATACATGCTCAAATAGAAGGTCTGCGCTATGAATACCTGGCCGCGGCGGATGTCTTCGTATTCGGGGTCTTCGTGGTATTCGGTGAAGACCTCTTTGTAGTGAACTTCCATCCGGTCCCAGTATTCATCGATGGGGTACGATTCCCATTCGCCGTCTTCGTAGCGGTAGGAGGCCCAGCTCATGGTAGCGACGGTTTCTTCCTTGCTCTTCTCGGGGTCTAATTCGATGGTGATCTTGACGGTGCCGGAAACCGCCTCAGATGTGGTGGCCTCGCTCCCCAGGCTGGCAGCGCGGTAATGGCTCTCCTGGGTGAACAGCAGGGTGGGGGCCTCGCTGCCGGCTTCCACGTAGGGTAGAAAGGCGTCATCCAGGATTTTCTCGGTCTCCGTCATGGCGATTTTGACATATTCATCTTCGATTTCGTAGGCGAAGGTGACGACCTGGGTGGCAGTGACCGGCACGCCCCAGAGTTCATCATCCCCATCGGCATAGCCGTTGTTCTGGTTGGTGGGGTAATCCCAACGGGCGTGGATTTCGGCGATGGTGATATCGAGCGCCCCGTCCTCATCCTCATCCCGCCCGGTGAGGAAGGATTTGTCCAGCCCCCAGGCCAGGGTCCACAGCCAGTCGTCGTATTGGCGGTCGCCTTCCGATTCCTGGGCGGGGTCTTCGTAGGTTATGGCGATATCGACGCCGTGGTCTTCGCGGACGGACATGCCGGTGAGATACCAGGTCTCAGGGTAGCCGCGCACAATTTGAAGGGTATCGAGCACCCATTCGTCCTCGGTACAGGAGCCCGCGAAATCTTCTTCCCCGTTACATTTGTGATCGGTGAGCATCTGGATCACCCAAACCACGTTGACTTTCTGGGTGTCGCCCCATTGGGCGGCGGTGGGCCAATAGTGCATCCGGCCGCTGAGGGCCACCCGGCCGGCTTCGTTCTCGTCGGCAACCACGTTCAGGGGGGCGTAGGCCAGCAAAGTTCCATCTTCGTTTTTCTCACGCACAGAGATGCCGTAGGGGTCCAGGAAGCTGCGGTCCACCATCTGGTCTGCGAATGGGCCGTTGACCACGTTGCCGATGTTCAAACAATATTCATCGCTATCGCCGGTGAGCACTAGGCCGTGCTCACCGTTGGCAAGATCGGTCAGATTCTGACCGGAGATACTGCGCGCCGCCCCATCGGTAACGCCCGTGAAGGTGTACAGGCTGTCATCCAGGTCTTTGCAGGGGCTTTCGTTGATAGAAACTTCGTATGTGCCGCCCGATTCGATGCTGAAATCCAGGTCGATATTGTTATTATTCTGCTCGAAGTGGATGGTGGCGGAGATGGCTCCGCTGAATCCGACCTCGATTTCTGGGTTGGTGAACTGGAGCGGGATGACATCCCCGGTCATTTCGATTTCCAGCATGGGGATCAGGCGCATATCGCCATTGGAGGCATTGGCGGCCACAGCCTGCCCCGCCGCGGCGACATCCTCGAAAGTGGAATTATTGCCCTTTTTACGTTGAATCTGGCCTTCTTCGTCGTTGCCTGGCCAATCGAGGACGTTCAGCGCGTGCCACAGGTGGTCTTCGTTTTCGGGACGCACCTGAAAATCCACAAAAGCGGGTTCGCCCGCGTTCAGGCCGTCGATGGTTAGCAGCAGGGGATGATTTTGGTCGAAGTAATTGCCGTCATTATCCTCCACGTTGTAAGGCGAGAGATCGATCAGATCGGGGACGCCGTCGCCGTCATCGTCCCGGTCAAAGAGGTCGGGCGTGCCGTCGGAATCGGTGTCCGCGCAGAGGGTATCCTCCTCCGGGGAGATTTCGCCCGCTTCCACATCGACGACTTTGGCCTCACACTCGATGGTGTCGAGCTGCCCGTCCCCATTGGTATCGGCGCTGAGCGGGTCGCTGTACCACCATTGGCTGTCGTAGTAGAAACCCCGCACCTCGGCGTTATCGGTGATCAGGTCGCCGTCGGAGTCTTTGTGTTCGGGGTCCGTCCCCAGCCGTTTTTCCTGGCCGTCGGTCAGGCCGTCATCGTCGCAGTCGGCGTCATCGGGGCAGGGGTCGTCATCGTTAGACAGGCCATCGCCGTCGTTGTCATCGGTCGAAGATGACGTGCCGTTGGCTGCAAGGGATTGGGAGTTGGTAGATTGGTAAGTTGGTAGATTGGTAGATTGGTTTCCGGTTTCCCAATTTACCAATTCACCAGTTTCCCAATTTCCAGGCGCTTTATGCGGATCCCAAGTGCTCTCAGAAAGCTCCGCTTCCAACGTCCGTTGGGATTCTTGCTGGGCCTGTTCTGCCTCGTATTGGGCTTGCTGCTCGGCCTGCTTTTGATGGAAGGCGTAAACCTGAGCGCCTTGCAGCAGGGGCGTGACCACCATCGAGACGATGACCACGATCACAATCGCGGCGTAGATCTTCTTCGAGCGGCTGTGAGTGAGCGTGAGCAGCAGCAGCCCCAGGAAGGAAATCGAGAGCAGGGTTTGGGGTTCGCGGGCCTTTGATTGGAGATTGCTGGCCCATTTCCCAATTCCCAATTTACCAGTTTCCGCCTGCGCGATGGCTTCGCGGTTGAAGTTGGAGAAATCGGTGTAAATCTCTGCTTCGACGCGCTCACCTCCCCGCTGTTGGGGATATTCCATGTGGATGGTCAGCCGCCGGGGGAGGCCGTCGCTGTCTACCCAGACTTCGCCGTCCCCTACCGCGTCCCGGAATTGGTCGGGGGTGCTGAGGCGGAGGCCGGGCGGCAATTCTCCGTTTTGGCGCAAGTGATCTTCCAGTTGGGCGCGGATGTGCTCGGCCAGGGCGGGACCGTTGAGGGTGAAGGCGTAACGCTCAATTGTCAGTTGTGAATAGGTTTCGGTGCTGATTTCACGGATGTTCTTTGCCCCCACCAGGTAAGCCATTGAATCGTTCCCCGGAGCGAAGCCCCCCGAGAAATTATCCATCTCCTGCCACGCTCCCCCACTGGCGCGCCCGTAGGCTTGCTCGCCCTCAATGCGGATTTCGACGGCATCGGCAGGGTTGGTGATGCTCCCGCCGTTCTGCCACATGCGCATGAGCAGGGTCTGAGCGGGGAGGTCGGCGTCGCCGTCGAGGAAGAGGGTCTCTACGCGGCTGCCGCGTCCCGCGTTGGCGATGCTGGGCGCGGGATGGGTGGTCTGCACGATGCGCGTGGTGAAGCGATAAGCGCCGGCCTCCTGGGCACGCTGCCAGGCAGCCTGTACTTCATCCTCGGGTGATGGCGCTGCAAGCGCGGAGGGCACCCGGGCCCGCGTTTGCTCCCAGGCGGCATCCAGGCCAGTGCTCTCCACGGCCGATGAGAGGTGTGCCAATGCCTCGTGAGCACGTTCCCACAATCGGTTTGCCCCCTCTTGCAGGGACGCGGCAACCGTGGGCAGTCCGTTGAGAATGACCATCTGAGCGGCCAGTACCGCAACGCCAAGCATTATGGCGCACAGTACTAGAATCAGGCGCTTGGGTGAGGGCGATCTCTTCATGCTATATCTCCTTTCAACTCAAGGGGGATCCGGGGAAAGCAAACGAGCGACAACTGCCAGGGCATACTAGCCCTGATCCGTTGCCGCTCTGGGCGTTACAAGATACCGTTCGAACATTAGAGTCAGTATAACAGCGACGGTATACCATCTGGGACTCCGATACTTTGGATGAACAAAGGGCCGACCCTGAGATTCCGTACTAGTCTATCACAGTCGCGTCAAATGTCAAGTTAGCGTATGCCTTCACTGGGGTGTTCTCATTCTCGATACGGTCAGCGTCCCCTCCACCTCGGCGGTATGGCTTGGATGGCGTCGTGAACCAGCGCGCCGTCCTTCAAAACCAAAGGTTCTGGCGAACCATCCGCCAGAACTTTTTGCATAGGCCAAACAGAGTTTGGCACAATCATTTGGGAATATCGATGTCTAGCCCCTGCGCCTCCTGATCAGCACAACCGCCAGGGCAGTGCGATAGGCGTCCCACATGTCGGTAATGACCACCAGCGGGTCAATGCCCATCTCTTTGAGCTTCTCCAAGAAGCCTTGGAGGGCCACACTGTCGTTGCTGTCCAGCAGGTCGAAGAGGATGGTGCGGTCGTTGATGGGGTCAACGGCCACCACCAGGTATTGCTTGTTGCCCTTCTCATCCCGCACGTGGACTTCGTCAATGCCGATCACTCCACTGAAGCGAGCCACCACCCACTGGGTGTACTCCGCCTCCCCCAAGTCGGCTTCCGCCTCCGCGTGGACCCAGTCGTGCACGGTGGACTTGACCACCCGCACGTGGAAGTCCCGCCACATGCGTTGGGGCACCCGACTGATGGGCATCCCGTCCTCGGTGACGGAGGCAATGGCCTTGTGTTTGGCCCGCTTGGTGAAACGCGCGCTCTCGTCCACAAAGTCCAGTTCGGGAGCGAAGCACTCTTTGCAGGCCGGGTCGAGACACCTGCGCACTTCGCGATAGACCTGCAAGATGGTGGGCAGCTTCAGATTGATGTCCTGGGGATGGCTGTAGTAGGAGCGCTCGTACTTGGTCGGCCCTCCACAAGTTGTGCACAACGTCTGGTCGTAGTCGGGAGTGACGACCACAATCTGCACCGCCAGACGAAGGCTGGTGACTCCACCGGGTTCGGCTTCCGTCTCCAGCAAGGGGCTTGCTTCCCGTACCACCTCTTCCAGCACTGGCTTCAGTTGGCACCAGGCAACTGCCGACGGAAGCCACCGATGACGGCAGCGGCGTCGCCTGGCCCGCCGAATGCGTCGTCGCTTTCGCCGACCTTGGCCATGGCGGCACTCCAGGGCTGGCTGGTGGGCTTGGACGCAGATAGAGGCCAGAATCACTCGCCATTCTCTGCTCAGCCAGGCAGTAGGCAGTCCTGTCAGGGGAGCAGGAAGCCATGAGTTGTACCCCAACGCGACAAGCGGGCCAATCTGAACCGCGCCATGGACGATGGCTGAAGACGACCAGGTCCGGACAGGAGAAACGACCATTGCTAGACAACAGAGGATTCTGAGCATAGTCCCTCGCTCTCTTTTGCGGGTATGAGATTGAGTGCATCTGACTCATTTTCCTCGTTTCTGGCAAAAAATCAAGTCACGCGCTTACCTTGACCGTCAAAGTGGCCTCGTAACAACTACAACCGAACAGTGTCGCTTTCTGCTTGTTCAACTCGATACCTTCGTTGACTTTTCGGTTCATGTGGAGCGATTGGTTGGGAATAATCAAGATCTGAGACGTTTTGTCTGGTTTTCCACATGAATTGCCAGATCAGGACAGCTTATCTCGCACAACTTGCAGCCCGTACAATCTTCGGGGTCGTGAACCTCGGCCACGGTGTATCCTTTTTGATTGCGCCTATCCGAGAGCTTCAGGACCTCTCGCGGGCAGTAGAAGATGCACAACCCACAGCCTTTGCACACTGCCACATCAACATGGATTTTCATGGCCTTCACACTCCAAGTCTCTTGATGATTTGCGGTATCTCTGAGGGGCGATAGGCGATATGAGCGCCTGCATTCTTCAGCGCTTCGATCTTGCTGGCAGCCGTTCCGTCTTTGCCTTCGATGATCGCCCCGGCGTGGCCCATTTGTGCCCCTTCAGGTGCGGCCCGCCCCACGATGAGGGCAACGACCGGCTTGGTCATGTGCCGCTCAATGAACGCTGCTGCCTGCTGCTCCATCGTGCCGCCCACCTCGCCCAGCATGACGATCACCCTGGTCTCTGGATCGTCCTCGAACATCTCGAGCACAGCCTCCTGAGAAAGCCCCCAGTACGGCCCGCCGCCAATACCCACCACGGTCGATTGACCAATGCCGTGTTCTGTCAGCGTTTTGCACACCTCATAAGATAATGCCCCGCTCTTGGAGAGCAGGCCCACGTACCCTTCGGAAAGCATCCGGTTGGGATGCACGCCCAGTTTGCACTTGCCTGGAGAAACCACACCAGGCGTATCTGGCCCCACCACAGTTGTGCCTTTTGCGGCCGCGTGGTGGATGACCGTCAGCATGTCTTGATCGGGAACGCCTTCCGCGGTGAGCACCAGAAGGGGGATGCCGGCATCAATCACTTCGATGGTGGCGTCTTTGACAAACCGTGCTGGCACAAAACCGAACGCGGCATCAATTTTATGCCGGGCCACGGCCTCCTCGACCAAATCGTAGACCGGAATGTCGTACACCGTCCTGCCACCTTTGCCTGGCGTAACTCCGGCCACAACCTTGGTGCCATATTGTTGCATGATCTTGGCCTGAAAAGAGCCAACTGCCCCGGTGATTCCCTGTATGAGTACGCGAGTACTCTCATCAATCAATATGGCCATCGCTATTCTGCCCTCGCCAGCGCCACAACGCTGCGAACTGCGTCTGAAATATCGTCAAAGGTCTCAATCCCCACTTGCCGGAGCGTTGCTTTGCCCACCTCTTCTTTGGTGCCGCACATGCGAATGACCATCGGCACGGGGGCTCCATTCTGCTCTAGCTGCTCCAGGTATTGCACGATACCGTCTGCCATGTGGTCCATGCGCGTCAGCCCGCCGATCAGGGTGATCAGCAGAGCCCTGACATTGGGGTTAGCCAGCACCACTTCGATGGACTGACACATGGTCTCAGCATTGGCCAGTCCGCCCATTTCACAGAAGTTGGCTGCGTGGCCACCGGCATCCTGAATCAAGTCCAGGGTCAACATGCCTGTTCCAGCGCCATCGGCGATCATGCCAACGTCTCCATCCAGGAGCACGTAGGTGATGTTTCTCTCTGCCGCCAGTCGCTCCGCCGGTGCAAGCTCTTTTTCGTCCAGTTCGCGTTGCTCCTGGCGCAGCGAAGCAAACAAGTCTGCATGGCGAAAGGCCGCTTTGTCATCGAGCACCATCTTGGCGTCCAGAGCCACCAGGCCAGCCGGTGTTTCTGCAAGCGGGTTGATCTCGACGAGCGTGGCATCGTACTGCCATAGAACCGCGTACATGTGCCGGACGATGGCTCCAAAGCCAGCCGTGTCTTTTATCCCAAGCGCTTTGACCAGGTAGCGAACCATATACTCCTGTAGGCCAATAGATGGATCGATGTGCTTTTTTGCGATCTTTTCCGGGGTCTCCCTAGCAACTTGTTCGATATCAACGCCGCCCACAGCGCTGGCCATGACCATTGGCAAGTTGGCACGTCTGTCGAACAGCACGGCCAGGTAGATTTCTCTGGTTATCTCGATTTTCTCTTCGGCCAGTATGGCCCGTACACAATGACCTCGGATATCGGCGCTGAAAAGCTCGCTCGCAATTGCCGCTGCCGCCTCCATCCGTTCGGCCACCCGAATGCCGCCCGCCTTTCCTCGCCCACCCACTGGAACCTGGGCCTTGAGTACCGCGGGCAGAGATAGCCCCGCCACATCCGCCGTACAGGTCAGCAGCGTGCTTTTGGGAACCGGGATGCCATTCTGGGCAAAGATTCTCTTGGCCTGGACTTCAAAAAGCCGCATCGATCAGACCTCCACCGCAAAGTTCTGCTCTCTGGCCAGCGCCATCCCTTGTTTGGCGGCCAGCAAGTTCACTTCCAGCAACTTCTGAGGCACATTGTCTCGGATCGTCTCGTACAAATCATCCTGTGCTATCAGATGAGTGGCTTGCTGCAAGAAACCCAGCATGACCATGTTGGCTGCAATCCTTGCCCCCATCTCGCTCGCGATTTGGGTCGCCGGAACTTGTGCGATCTGGATATCTGCGCGCTCCGGTTTCTGCACCAGTTCTGGGTCAATGATGAGAGCACCGCCGGATTTCAGACGGCCCAGGTACCGTTCGAGGGCAAGTTGCGACATCGCCACAACAATATCTGCCTCATCTGACAAAGGGGAGTTGATCGGCCCATCGGAGAGGATCAACTCGGCCTGACACTCCCCACCGCGCGCCTCAGAGCCATAAGATTGTGTCTGCACGGCGTTGAGACCGGCCTTTGTCACGGCGGCTTTTCCAAAAACCACCGAAGAAAGCACAATCCCCTGCCCGCCAAACCCACAGAATTGCAAAGTCACGCGACACGTGCGCATCACTCATCCCCCTCTGTCCCGAGAACTGAACTGCCCTCAAAAATGGGTCGTTGCTCCTCAATAAAAGTGCCGAGCACAAACTTGTCTGCCAGTTCTTCTGTGGTCAGTTCGGCAGCAGCTTTTATCGTCACCGAATGCTCCTTGATCCACTCGACGCCTCGCACCGGATCATCCGAGCCGATAGCCCGGCGGCCGAAGTTGGTGGGGCATTGGGTGATAAGCTCCACCAGGGCAAAGCCTTTGTGCTGCATTGCTTTTTTGATGGCATTGATCGCCGGGCGAGACCGATGTGTGGCCCCACGGCTCACAAAGGTAGCCCCTGCGGCGACCGCCAGTTTGCACAGGTCAAAGGGTCGTTCCCGGTTGCCGTAGGGAGTTGTGACCGTGGTCAGGTTCTGAAACGTTGTCGGGGCCACCTGGCCGCCGGTCATGGCAAAGATGAGGTTGTTGACCACGATCATGGTCACGTCCAGATTTCGACGGGCGGCCTGGATGAGGTGATTGCCTCCGATCGCTGCTGCGTCGCCATCGCCAGAAAAGATGACTACCTCCAGCTCAGGATTGTGCAGTTTGATGCCGGTTGCCCAAGGGAGCGTGCGCCCATGAACGCCGTGCAACGCCTCTGCATGGAGATAAACCGGAATTCTGGCCGCACAGCCTACCCCGCCGATGCCCACCAGCTTGTCAAAGTCCAAACCGATCTCGTCGGCTGCCTGGACAAAATAGTTCAGCACTTGCGCCGCCCCACAGCCAGAACAGAAAAAATGGGGCAAGCAATCTGGGCGCAAGTACTTTCTCAGTGGATTGATCTTCACCGTGCCACCTCCTCGATGACCTTTAGTATCTCACCGGTGGTGTGGACCAATCCCCGGTTCTTAGTTACGCGGACAACATCACACAGCCCGCCAACCACGCGTTCGATTTCAGCAGCGTACTTGCCGATATTCATCTCTACCGCCAAGATCGTCGAGCTCTGCTCGGCAAGGGCCCGAATCTCCCCCTCTGGCACCGGCCAGACCGTGGCCAGTTTTAACAGCCCGGCTCTGATACCTTTGTCACGGGCCTGTTGCACAGCATCCAGCGCCGGGCGACACTCGCTGCCATAGGCGATCACGCCAACCTGTGCATCGTCGAGAAAGAAACACTCTGTCCGAACAACGTCATCGTAGTTGGCCGTGATCTTGCCCGTGATGCGCTCGTACAGGCGCTCGAAGACATCTGGGTCCCAATGAATGCTGCCGTATTCGTCGTGAGGGTTTAGCGAATGCAAGATACGGTAGCCGTCTCCAAAATCGGGCAGTGGTGGCACGCCGTTTGGTCCGGCCTTGAAGGGTAGAAACCTCTCTGGCGGCACGTCGGGCTTGGCGCGATTGACGATTTCGATATCAGCGGCATCGGGAATCACCAGATTTTCGCGCATCAACGCGATGGTCGTATCAAGCATGACCACCACCGGCGTGCGATATTTCTCGGCCAGGTTAAAAGCCCTGATGGTATAATCAAACAGCTCCTGGACAGACGACGGAGCCAGGACGATCATCTCGTGATCGCCACTGGCTCCCCAACGCATCTGCATCACGTCGGCCTGGGAGGCAAAGTTCTCCCCGCGGCACCGCTGGACGTTCACGATGACACACGGAATTTCTGACGCCATGGCATAGCCGATGCCTTCCTGCATATAGTTGTATCCTGCACTGGCGGTGGCCGTCATCGCTTTGGCTCCGGCGAGTGAGGCCCCGGTGATGGCATAAATAGAGCACAGTTCGTCTTCGCTCTGGAGGAACTTGCCACCCACCAGGGGCATTCGCTGCGCCATGCGCTCCGAGATCTCGTTCGCCGGCGTGATGGGGTATCCGGCAAAAAAGTCGCACCCGGCGGCGAGAGCGCCTTCGACAATTGCATAATTGCCAAGCATGAAATGCGTGCCCGTCAAGACTCGTGTGCCGTTAGCTTGGCTCTTCATCCCCTACTCCTTAACTGTGTTTTCTTATGAATGTCTCTATGCGGTCAAAGGCTTCAACAATGTTCTCTTTGGAAGTCGAATAACACAACCGGAGATAGCCCTCGCCGCACTTGCCAAAGGCCGCGCCCGGCACCGTCGCCACGTGGACCTCTTGAAGCAGCTCTGTGGCAAACTGAAGCGATGGCATATCCAGTTTATAGGACGGGAAGCAATAAAACGCCCCATGCGGCGTCGCGCAGTCAAAGAATTCGGAGTGTTCCAAAAGCTCCACCGTTAGCTCGCACCTATCTTTGTATCCTGCAACCATCTGCTGTGATGCGCGCCGCGATTCCTCGCTTCTCAAGGCTTCGATCGCACCGGCCTGGGCAAAAGCGTTAACGCACGTCGCCGAGTGTTGATAGATCTTGATCATGCCTTCCAGCACTTCCTTGGGGCCTGTCACATACCCCAGCCGCCAGCCGGTCATGGCATAGCTCTTGGAAAAACTGTTGACCGTGATGACATTACCGAATTCCGAGGCCAGGCTATAGTGCTCCCCCTGGTAAATCAAATACTCATAGACCTCATCAGCCAAGACCAGTGCGCCGTACCGCTGCGCGATTTCGCCAATGCCGCGCAATGTTGCGGCATCATAGACAGCCCCGGTGGGATTGCACGGCGTGCTGACGACGATGAATTTGATGGAATCATCCATCACTGCCCGGATAGCGTCCAGATTTGGCAAAAACCCATCGGCTGCAATGGTGTCGATAGGCACAACACTCGCGCCAGCCAGTTGGGCCATAGACTTGTAGGATACCCACGCTGGCTCCAGAACCATCACCCGATCGCCGGGTTCCAGGGCTGCCTGAAAGGCCAAATAGATGGCAAACTTGCCTCCCGGCGTGACGATGATGTCTTCTGCGCCTGCATCAATGTTGTTTTCTCGCTTGAGCTTTTTGCGAATCTCATCCCGCAGTTCATAATCGCCGGCAGTTGGCTCGTATTTGGTTTTGCCCGCCCGCATAGCTCTCTGGGCTGCGTCCTGGACATTCTGCGGCGTATCAAAGCACGGCTCACCGCCGCCCAGAGATATGATATCCGTGATGCCGCTTCGCCTCATTCGCTTGACGATATTATCAACTTCGTCGGTGGCCGAGAGTTCCAAGTCAACCACTTTTTGCGCCAGTTTGTAACCCACGTCATAACCTCCTTCAAAATCTGGGTTGATGCTGCAAGAGCAACTGCCGTTTAACAAAACAGAGAGCGCAGGTTTTCTCATCTTCCCTCAGCGCCCTCTGCGTCTCCGCGGTGAAATTCGCTAGGTTTTCGTAAGAGCGATGCGGGTCACATCCACATTGGGCAGACCCATGAATTTGGCCGTGAAAGCTGCAAAATTGTCTGTGTCATCGCCGGTGATCAAGAATTGATAGCTGGCGGGTTCGTGCGTGTGTTCCCTGAGCCCTCCTGTGTCTTTCAGGATTTGGCGCGCCTCACGAACGATCTGTTCTGCCGGGTCCACAACCGTGACATTCTCCCCCACAACTTCTTCTGCGATATCGCGCACGCAGGTCAAATCGGTGCATCCAAGGATGAGCGTGTCGGCCTCAAAGTTAGCCAGGGGCTCAAAGTAGGTACGAGCCAATTGGAGCAAATAGGGCCGATCATCGATCTGTCCCTTCTCTGCCAGGCGCAGCAGTTCGGGGCAGGCCACCCCAAGCACTTCCATAGCAGGGTTGAGCTGCAAAACCAGCCTATCATAAGCCTTGCTCTCGACGGTGATAGCCGTCCCCCACACGCCAATGCGGCAGCTCCGGCTGGCATCCAGCGCCGCACGAACCCCTGGCGCAATCATGCCCAATACGGGAAGATCGGGAAAGGCCCGTTGGGCAGCATCCTGCCCGGCCACGCTGGCCGTGTTGCAGGCAATGATCACCATCTTGGCTCCTTGCCGGGCTAGATACGAGGTGATCTCAACGGCAAAGCGCTGTACCTCCTTTATGGGGCGGGGGCCATAGGGCTGGCGTGCTGTATCGCCCAGGAAAAGGACATTCTCATGGGGCAGCAAGCGACGAACTTCTCGGAGAACCGCCAGCCCACCCAGGCCGGAGTCGAAAACGCCAATCGGTGCGTCTGGATTCATATCGGCAACCATGGCCCTCTCCGTCTCTTGCAACAACGGGATTGTCACGATTTCTGCATCCTCATCATTGTTCTCCATCCGTCACGATCTGCTCAAGCGCAGACAGGGTTCGCTGCATTCCGGCTTCTAGGTGAGAAACCAGTCGCTGGTGAGCAAGCTCTGCGTTGTGAGTGCACAATGCATCTAAGAGAGCAAAATGCTCATCAATGATGGCCAGCACGTCTTGAGGGGAGGCAATGGCTTCAACCAACGAACGAATGCGGACGGATTGATCGCTAACCAACCGCGCCATGCGCTCAAACAGTCTGTTTTCTGGCACCTGCAGAATCATTTCGTGCAGCGCAATGTCAGATTCCAGATGAGTGTCGTAGCGAGACTGCTGTGCATCCTGGCGAGCACGTTCCAATGATTTGCGGATTTTGTCAAGAGCGTCTTCAGACAGTGTCAGAGCTGTCCTGCCAACCGCCCAGCCTTCTAGCAAAAGTCGCATCTCCCATGCGTCGCGCACATCCGATGCGTTGATCTCGGTCACCCGAGGGTTTTTGTAAGGCCGTATTATCACCAATCCATCGTGTTCCAGCATTGCCAGCGCTTCACGTACTGGCGTATGACTCACCCCAAGTTCATTGGCCAGCTGGTCTATGACGATGAGTTGACCAGGGCGCAAGCGGTTGGTTAGAATAAGCCTTTTGATTTGCCCGAGGATCTGTTCACGGAGAGAACCTTGTTGAATCTTTGTTATTCCCTCCAAAGAGATTCTGTCGCTCACTCTTGTGATGTCCTCCGATGATAGCTACAATGATGGGGTGTCGCCAGCAATTCCCGTTATGGGGTCGCTTCGCAGTCACTGCGCACATTCTTCAATCCACCGCCAAATACCGGTTGCCGCTCGAAAAAGGCCAACAATAGCTGGGCCGTCCACTCCAGGTCATCGCTGTGCAACATTTCGAAGGGGCTGTGGGTATAGCGAGTTGGGATGCCGATCAAGGATGCAGCAACCCCTTCACGCAACAGTGCTCCCGAATCGCTGCCATAGATGCCAAAGACGGCGTGCTGCAAGGGTATCTCGGCCTCGGTAGCAGTGGCAATGATAGCGTCATTGAGCAGGGCGCTATAAGCGTACAAGTCTTTGTGGACTACTATGGGGCCAGCCCCCAGTCGGACGGACACATCTCGTGGATCCACACCAGGTACGTCACCACACAGGCCAACATCAAGGGAAATGGCATACTTGGCATCAATGTCGCGGTTAACCGAATGGGCACCAATGAGCCCTATTTCCTCCTGCACCGTGGAAACAAAATAGAGGTCGTAAAACAGTCTCTCCGAATCGAGTCGGCGCAACAAGGAGTCCATAACTGCCAAGGCAGCGCGATCGTCCATGGCCTTGCCAAAAAAATGCTTCCCCTGGCGTCTGGTGGGCGGGTTCCAGATCACTCGATCGCCGATGCAGATGCCTCTTTCCTCAGCCTCGCCCCGGCTTCTGACGCACACGTCCACCCAAAGATCGTTCCACTCCAACTGTGGCGTCTCGCGCTGGCGCTGGCTGAGGATGTGACCGGTGATTGTAGCAAAGATCCCCTCCACAGTACCTTGGCGGGTGACCACGAGAGCTGGCTGGCCTATGGGCAAGGTATAGCCTCCCCGCGCGTCCGGCCGGTCCTTGGCCATGCGTTGGCCGGTGGTGACAAAGAGGAATCCGTCCTCCGAGATGTGCTTGATGGTGAAACCGAGCTCGTCACTGTGAGCCAGGAGAAGGAATTTGGGGCCGTGACCGCCAACATGGGCCACCAGATTGCCTATCGGCGTCAGGTAGGCCTCTCGGCAATAGGGCGCCCAACGCTCAAGCAGAAAGGCTTGCACAGCCTCTTCTCTTCCGACGGGGCCGGGCAGTTCGCAGAGTGTTCTAAGAATCTCTTCCATACTTGACTTGTCCTCCGTCCGTATTGAGACAAAAATGTATTTGTCAGCAGCACTTTGAACATTTGCGGGTTATTGCAGAGCCGATGATCAGCTCCGAAATACGGGCAGAATCACTCGAAAACAGGGCGTGCGAACCGCCAGTGAGGCGGATTTCAGCTGACCGATTTCCGGCGACAGTGTTCAAGCTCTATTTGACCAATACAGTATTGAGACAAAAAGTAGAATGCCAAGCAAAGACCAACATCAATCCGAGTAGTTCGCCTGCCGCGCCATTCGTGCAATAAAGTCATCTACGTACAGAGTTACCTTTTCGGGGGCAAACTCGAAATCGTACCCCTCTCTAGCAACCGTATCCGCGATTGGACCGGCATCGAATCGTAGGCCGCTGAAGCGGCTGGGTGGCTGAGAAGCGATCCAGGCGAACGCTTTGCCTAACTCCACAGGATCGGCCCAGGCAGCCTTCTGCTCGGCGGGCATAGCGTCGAGTTGCTCCCAGGTTATGTCGGTCGTCTTTATGGGCTTGCCCGGCCCAACGGTGTTGATGGCAATGTTATACGGGGCCGCTTCCAGGGCCAGGGCTTTGACAAAGCCCTCCTGACCGTGTTTACCTGTGCAGTAGGTCACTTCGTCCTTGTAACCGCGTACGCTGGAGCCACTGGCGATGCCCATGATGTGCCCACCGCCCTGAGCTTTCATCACGTCCCAGACTGCCCTGGTAGCATTGAACAACCCACCCAGGCTGATATGCAGTTGTCGCCACCACAACTCAGGCGACGTGTCTTCAAAACGAACCAGCGGCATGTATACGGCATTCTGTACCACCACATCCAGTCGTTCCCAGCGCGCCACGACCTGGTCCACAGCCGTACCGAAGGCTTTCAGGTCGCTCACGTCCAGATGTAGAAACAGAACCTCAGTACCATCAGACTGCAAATCGCCCACAGAACGAGCCAATTCTGTGTCATTGATATCACTGACACACACTCTTGCCCCAGCCTGTCCCAAGGCTCGGGCAATGCCCCACCCCAAGCCCCGGCCAGCGCCGGTCACCAAAGCCACTTTGTTTTCGAGCAGCATTTTGCAAGGCTCCTCTCTATTCTAATGCTTCATATCTAGCGCTTCAGCGGTATTCCCTGGCCGTAATCGCTCGTGCTATCGAGGGCGACCATTGTCTGGTGGATCGTTTGTGCCACGTCAATGATAAACCGCTCGTGCTCCATCCGCTCGCACAAGGCAAACTTGGACATGATCGCCACGGCATAAGGCCGCCGTGGCAAATACACGATCCCGGCATCGCAGCGAACGCGCTCCATACCGCCAGCTTTGTTGGCCAGCGGTACCGTGTTGGGAATTGCGCGGTTGAGGGGGCTGTTCTTGGGCTTCTTTAGGATTGAAAGGCAGCGTTCTGCCACGCCGGGTGTGGGTTTGCCGGTGTACAACAATTCCAGCATGTCCACGCACTCGACCGGGGTAGCAATGTTTTCCTCGTTGCGTGCCACAGCCTCGTGGTCTTGCATTTTGCGCCGCAGGATGGTGCGCGTCAGACCCAACTGGCGCAGCAAAGCGTTGGTGGCATCTATGCCAGCCAGGTCGATGCACAGGTTTGTGGCTGTGTTATCCGAGACGATGATCATCAGAATCGCGACGTCCAACCAGCTTAGCTCAATCTCCCCCTCCAAATGGGTGATCACGCCGCTTCCCGGCACGTGCACCTCGGGCGTCAGTCGCACCGTCTGACCCAGATCGATTTCACCTCGCTCCTCACGAAGTAGAAGCTGTGTCAGCACGTGGATCTTGATCGTCGAGGCCGTGGGAAACTCTTCATCACCTCGAATGGCGAATCCACTCCCACGTACCAGGCCTTTCACACAGACACCAGCTACGCCGGGGAACTCGTCTACCTTGCGAGCAACAATATGCTCCAACCGCTGCCACAATGCAACATTGCTCATTTGAACCCTCCTTACCTTGGATGGACTAATCGGATCAAAATCCTCTGTTCTTGTCTACCAGATTAATCAGAGTTTGGGCCTGAATCCAGCGTCTGAAATTCTCAGTGAAGAGCACAAGCACACGCTCTCTATATCGGGGAGTCGATCCGCCCAGATGAGGAGTGAGAGCCACATTGGGCAATTTGCGTAACTCGCTGTCCATAGGAAGCGGTTCCTCGTCGAACACATCCAGGCCCGCCCCGGCCAGAGGGCCGTGCCTCAACGCCTCTATGAGATCCCTCTCGACGACAAGGGGGCCGCGCGCGATGTTAATGAGATAGCTTCCGGCGTTCATCAGGGAAATGAGATGGCCATCAACCATCCCCCTGGTTTCTTCTGTCAAGGCAGCAGCGATAACGAGAACATCCAACCCTGAGAAAAACGCCTCGATTTGATCGCTGAGATATAGCTCATGTAAGTAAGGGAGGAAGAGAGGTTGTGTGTCAAAACCGCGCACTGTCATACCAAAGGCCACCGCCTTGCGCGCGATTTCACGGCCGACGTTTCCCAATCCGAGTACGCCCATCGTCTTTCCATCAAGTTCTACACAGCCGCCTCTTTTCCAGGTGTCCAGAATATTGTTTTCGCCGTAGCAGTATATGATCCTGCGAGTGAGAGCCAGCAAAAGAGCGAATGCCTGCTCAGAGACAGAAATGGGCTGGTTCCCCTTGGCGTTGGTCAAGAGTACATCGCTGCTCACAAAATCGGGCGTGAGCAGATTCTCGATGCCCGCATTTATCGATTGATACCACCCAAGCTTGCGAGCTTGCTTTAGCAACTCATCGCTGAACCTTCCATGCAAAACGATATCGGCTGTCCCGATCCATGGGTCCATGTCCTCCAGCGTCGGCGTGTGATGGATACGCAGATGCGGGTAGATGGCCTCCAACCGCTTTCTGATGGTTGCGTCCACTTTGTAGCGAGAAAGGATGGTGATTTCTTGAGACATTTTTGGCACGGTTCATTTCTGGCCTAAAACGGCTTAAATCAGCTTTACACTTTTTGGGCATGGATAGCCGTGAAGTGAAGCGTCAACGGCCTGAAAGTGCCCGAAAAGGCTATTTTCACGGCAAAAAGCAGTGTTAGGGGTGCCAGAACCTTATTTGGCTGCTCCCACTTTTCGAAAAAGTGTAAAGGTGTTTTTCGGCCCCTGTGAACCATGCCCATTTTTACCTCTTTTTGAGTTTGATGGGAGACCGGTGTTTGTCACAAAAGCGCCTTCCCTCGTGTACCGCACGGGAGAGCGTCGCCAGGTACAGGCAGCCTGGGACGATCTCGTTCCAGGAGTTGACGACGGCGATGAAGGGCTTATCGAAATCGGATCGTGTCAGGCCATCGGCGAAAAGGAGGGCGCGATGACCGGTTCGATCTGGGCCTGTGGTCAGTTCACGACTGCGGAATCTCGGCACGATCTCACCCTTCACTCGAGAACTCAAAGCACAAGGTGGCTTGTCGACAAGTGCTAGCCTCCATAGAAGGCTCCAAAAGCCTTGCTCATGTAGTAATGGTCCAACACTCCGCCGAGTTCTCTGATGGAATGCATGGCCATCACCGGATTGCCCACGTCCAGCGCACGCATGTCCAATTGGGTGAGAAAGGCTGCGCCCAGCGTCGAGCCGCCCCGCACGTCCGAACGGCTCACAAACCTCTGAGTAGGTACTCCCGCCCGCCGGCACAGGGTTTCAAACACAGCAGCAGACTCGCTATCGGTGATGAATCCCCGGTTGGCGTGCACTTTGATCATCGGCCCGCCGTTGATGACCGGCCGGTTGGTTGGATCGTGCTTGTCTACCGCGTTGGGGTGGACGGCATGGCCCATATCGGCAGATACCAGGAACGAGTTGTAAACCGCCCGCAAGAAATCTTCTTGGTCGCCCCCCAGCACAGCAACTACCCTTTCCATCACCGCGCGCATCCATGGCGAGTCGGCGCCTTGTTTGGAGCGGTTGCCTACCTCTTCGTTGTCAAAGCAGGCCAGCACATTGGTAGCCTTTTGTGCCTCAGCGTTGAGCAGGGCATGCAATCCTGCGTGAACCATCGCCAGGTTGTCCAGCCTGGTGCTGGAAATGAACTCCTCATTCAGGCCGACGATGCACCCCTTCTCATGCTCGTGCAGGTAGAGATCGAAATCAACGACGCGATCTACATCTACCCCCAGTTCCTTGGCCAATAGCTGGACCAAAAAACCATCCTTTTCAAAGTCATCGCTGACACAAGCAACCAGGGGGAGCATGTCCTTTTGCTTGTTCAGCTCGATGCCTTCATTAACTTTGCGATTCATCTGAAGTGACTGGTTGGGGATGATCAAGATGGGTCGGCCCATGCTGATCAACCTCATCTCTGGGTGAAACGGATCATCGGTCCTTAGGATCACACGACCTGCCACCGAGAGAGGTCTATCGAGCCAGGTGTTCAGGATGGGATTGCCGTAAACCTCTGTGTTGAGCTTGAGATAGGTTTTCTCAACGACCATCTCGGGATAGGGTTTGATGCTGAACATAGGCGCATCGGTATGCGCCCCTACCAGCCGGAACCCTTCCTCGCTGACGTCTCCGCATCCCACTGCGAAAGCAACGATGGCCGAATCGTTACGGGTGACAAAGTACTCACTGCCCTTTGAAATCTCCCATTTCTCTGAAAGCTGGAGTTCGCTGAAGCCTTTCGCAGTGAGAATGTCCTTGATATTGGTCACGACATGAAATGGACTTGGGCTTGTGTGGATAAAGTCGAGCAGGTCATTAGCAAAATCCAGTTCTTTGGTCACGTGTAGCCTCCTCATCTTCCTTCTCTGCTTCCGCGACACATATCTCACACTCCGGCTGCCGCGTCAACCCCTCAAACGGCTTTGGCTTTTTGTCTCTATTCGAGTGCTGGCGGCGGCCCGATCGATGCCAGAGGCCACGCTGGTGATCAAGGTGACCTTGTCTTCAAGTTGGCAGTCGCCCCTATATCACCTTCTTCAAGCTTTTCTCAAGCGCGGGTCGAGGGCATCGCGCAGGCCGTTGCCCAGGAGGTTGAACGAGAGCACCGATATGGCCAGAGCCAAGGAGGGCCAGACCACCATCAGTGGCTGTGCATCCAGGAGCCCGCGACCCTCAGCGATCATCCTGCCCCAACTGGGTGCTGGCGGCGGTACACCCATCCCCAGGAAACTCAAACCCGATTCAGACATAATGGCACCCCCCAGCCTTAGAGCGGTCTGAACGAAGAGCGGTGCTGGGATATTGGGCAAGATAGCGAACAGGAGAATCCGCCAGTCCGGCACGCCGATGGAACGAGCTGCCTGGACGTACTCCATGCTCTTCACACCGTGGGTTGAACTATAGGACAGACGCACGTAGCGGGGAACGCCCAAAAGGCCGATAATCCCAATGAGATTGGTCATGCTGGCGCCCAGCACCGCAATCGCAAAGAGGGCTAGCAGGATGGTCGGAAAAGCCAGGAGCACATCTATGGAACGCATAATGAGTGTATCAATCCGGCCCCCATAGTAGCCGGCAGTGATTCCCAACATGACGCCCACCACCAGCGAAATGGCCGTTGAAGTGAAAGAGACCGTGAATGATAAGCGCGTACCGTAGATCACGCGGCTAAGGATATCACGCCCAAAGTGATCGTTTCCGAATGGGAATTGTCTGCTGGGCTTTGCGTAGGAATAGCCTGCGTGGGTCTTGAGGGGATCGTGGGGGGCCACAAGGGGGGCAAAGATAGCTGCCAATAGCAAGGCCAGGATGATGCCGCTGGTCACCAACACCAGAGGGCTACGAAGGATGCGTGTGCGTACGTCCATGGCGATTCGGCCTCCTTAACTGTATCGGATGCGAGGGTCCAGGTAGGCGTTTACAATATCCACAACAACGGTAATAATGGTAAAAGTTGCGGCGATCAGAAACACCGTTCCCTGCAACATAGTGTAGTCACGGCGGTCCACGGCGTTGAGCACTATACTGCCCACGCCAGGCCACATGAAGATGGCCTCGATGATCACCGAACCGCCAAGCAGTCCAGCTATCCGCATGCCACCTATGGTCACCACTGGGATGAGCGCGTTCTTCAGGGCGTGGCGCCAGCGGATCACGGGTTCGGTCAAACCTTTGGCCCGCGCGGTAAGGATGTAGTCCTCCCCCAATACCTCTAGCAGCGAAGCGCGCGTCATCTGCATTAGCACCGCGCTATGTCTGAGCCCCAGCGATAGGGTAGGCAGGATCAGATGCTTCAGGTGCTTCAGCGGATCATCAGTAATTCTCACAAAGCCACCTGTGACGGAAGGCAGTAAGCGCAAGTACAGGCTTACGGTCAGGATCAGCAAGGTCGCAGTCACAAAGGTCGGAAGTGACAGCACGGCGAAGGATATTGTGCTGCTCAGCCTGTCCACCCGGTTGCCATGGTTCACCGCGGCCATTATCCCCATTGGAATGCCGATGAGCCAGGCGAGAATCGTTGAAGTAACGACCAGTTCCACCGTGCGAGGAAAGGCGCGCATGAGGTCTGGGAACACAGGGCGTCCGTCCCATAGAGAAATGCCCCAGTCCCCTCGGACAAAATCGCCGATCCACCTGACATACTGCACAGGGAGAGGTTCGTCCAGACCCAGCGCACGCCGCCTGGCCGCCAGCACCTTAGGAGATACCTCTTCTTCCTCCGGGTCGACCATTGCATCCACTATGTCTCCGGGGACAATCCGAATCGCCAAGAATACCAGTGTGGCGACCATGAACATAAGAAAGATGGCCATGAGCAGCCGCCGTATGATGTATTGAGACATTCTTCCTCCTGACTGTGGTCAGGTGAGAACCACCCGACACAGTAGTGAGGCATAGGACGCCTCCTGCCTAGGATACCTGCAAGAACAATCCCATCGGTTTCCGGCAGGAGGACGTCCAATGGCCTACTCTACAAGCTTGTCACTTACTTATCCAGCCACACCTCCCTCAGGGTCAGGAACGACTCGACCTTGTACGTGTGGGTGAAACCCATCACATAAGGCTGCGAAGCCTCGCCTTGCTCGCGACGCCACGCGAATATGATGTGAGACTCATCGAGCATGCGCCTGTCCACTTCATTGTAGTACTCGCAGCGCTCCTCTCCATAGGTCGCCCGACCCAAATCCAACAGCTCATCTATCTCTGGATCCGCAAAACCCCCTGCATTGGCCGTGGTCGATGTGGAGTGGAACCATGATCCCAGGTAGGCGGGATCTGTGTATGCCGCACCCCTGCCATCCGCCTGGATCTCGAACGGCGCGAAGACCTTGCGTCGGTCCTTACGCTCCGGCCAGTCCACCAGCTCGAGCTCACCGCCAATACCGATTTCCGAATAATTGGCCTGAGCCAGCTCTGCCAGCCTGTAGTGCATGAGATAGTCACTGGTAGCGAAGAAGTTGACCTTGAACGGCGTGCCGTCCTCAACGCCCGCGACACCGTGGGCCTCGCGAATGCCATCGCCGTCCTCGTCCCTCCAACCGACTTCCTCAAGGAGTGCCTTGGCCTTCTCTGGGTCATAGTAGAAGGTTCCTTCCAGGGTTGGGTCATAGCACTGGAAGGCCGGGCTGATGAGGGAGCCGCTCATCGCTTCGCCACGGTTGAAGAAGGTGGATGCACCATACGATTGTCGATCAAACCCATACTGGAGGGCATGACGCACGCGTTTGTCGTCAAAAGGTGGCTCCGAGCGATTCATGAACATGACCATCATCAGCGCCTTTGAGCCGCTGTAGAACTTGAGCGTGCCTTCCTCGGCCTCTTTCTCGATAGCGTTCATGTGCCGCCAGGGGATATAGTCTGTCAAATCAAGCTCACCCGTGCGGAGCGCAATAACCCTGGCTGTGTCGTCACTGTATGGGATCCACTTGATGCCATCGAGGTAGGGCAGGGGCTTGTCATAGTAGTCGTCAAAGCGCTCCACAATCACCTCGACGCTTGGCTCGCGGCTGACATACTTAAAGGGCCCCGTGCCGTTCGCCTCCAGCTTGGGATCGACCCCGCTCTCCATCCACTCCTTGCTGACGATCGCGTTGTCCATCTCGGCCAGCTCATTGAAGAAGATGGCGTCTGGCTGGGGCAGGATGAACCTAACGGTATACTCGTCGGGCGTCTCCACTATGACTCCAGGGAGACGTCCTCTCTCTTCGCTTTGTATGCGATCCATGGAGTATTTGACGTCTTCGGAGGTGAAGTCTTCGCCGTTATGGAACGTGACGCCCTTCCGTAGTGTAAAGACGATGGTCGTCGGATCGACGACATCCCAGCTTTCCGCCAAGTCGGGGATTAGGTTGAAATCTCGGTCCCACGTGACCAGATGACCGTAGATTAGCCCCTTGATGGCCTTACTCACCGCACCATACGCATCGTGAGGATCCAAGTGTTGCAGATCACCACTCAAGCCGTATGTCAGTACTCCACCATGTTTCGGCGATTTAGTCGGGGTGGGGGCGGCCGTGACCACCACCTCTACGACGACCTCCTTCTCCACCTCGACGGTCTTGATGACTTCCTTCTCGACGACGACCTCTTTCACCACCTCGACGGTGACCGGAACTTCTTTCTCGACGATCACTTGCTCTTTGATCACCTCGGGGGTAGGCTGCGCGCAGGCAGAGAGAATCAAACTGCCCACGACCAACAGCGCAAATAGACTTGTCCATTTCTGTTTCTTGCTAGACATCGTTTTGTTTCCTCCTTAATGGGTTTTGTGTATCGCGTACAACAAACAGTCAGTACGACTTGACCAAGGACACACCTTGGTCAACCAAACCATGGTTTTTCTCGCTCCACATCACCTCCACTCAAACCACCTGGAGCCACAGAGCAGCGGCCAGTCCAGGATATTCGCTCTGTCAGCATCAGCCAGAATGTAGGTAATATCGCCCGGATAGTGCCACGACGGAGTTACCACAGTTTCCAGCAAGAGTGTCCGCCCGAAAGGCACTTCGAACATCTGGCGCATGGTCAGATCGTACTTGTTGAGCAACCGGGCCAACACTGCCACACCCACCACAGGTTGTCCACCATAAGGAAGTCCGGGCATTGATGGCAGGATCTGGTATGATCAATAAACTCGCTGATGCAGCAAACACGCTTCAATTGGTCAAGGATGGACATCGCCTGACACTTCTCCCAGCTACTGTACAGGTGATCCTATTGGTTGCGCCTTCCAGACTGCTGACTGACGCACTGGTTGAATTCAGCAACCAGTCTCCAACCGATAGTATATAGGATACATACTATATTATACGGGAGAACTTCTCTGATGTCAAGTTCTTGCATTCCGGGGCTTTCGCAGCGGGTCAAACTCAGGAGCCAGTACGGATAGTGTTCGAGATATAGGTTTATTCTACAGATTGTGGTCATCGGAACCAAGCTCGGGCTGCAACTCATGTTCCAATCTTTAAGGTTGAACCCAGACTACAACTGGTAGGGGGCAATGACCCAATGGCTACTATAGGTTGTATCTGGACAAGTTGACATTTCAGTTATATTCGCTGCGAAAGCCCGTCACTTGCGCAGATGGACAAGGCGTAGCAGAGGTAGAGCAACAAGATGCATAATGAAAAAGGCCCCTCGGCGTTTGATCCGCCAGGGGCCTACCCCAACCAACTCGCATGGCCTGACAAGATATACTTGATCTGTGCTCATCTACGGAGCGCAGCCCCCCCCAGCGAGCTACTACCAGCATGATGTCCACGATGTCAATGTCGCCATCGTCATCGAGGTCGCCGAACAGGGGAACAGGCATTGGCCTCCAGCTCGACGTGCACCCGGCTGCCCGCCCCAACCCACACGGGCGGGTCTGGCCCCAGTGGAACGGCGGAATGTCAAGTTCGCGTAACTTCCCTCCAAGCCCCGTCCCCGGGCCGCAAAAAACGCACCCGGGGACGGGTGCTGGAGCCTTATATCAAAACTTCAGTTTCTCGGAATGCTGAGCACTTACTTAGCGTGCTCCACAGCTCTTGTCTCACGGATGACAGTGACCGTGATCTGCCCTGGATACTCCAGGGTCTCCTCCACCTTTTTGGCGATGTTCTTGGAGAGATGTATGGCGGCCAAGTCATCAATCTCTTCGGGCTTGACCATGATCCTTATCTCGCGGCCGGCCTGAATAGCATAAGACTGGTCCACACCCTCGAAAGAATTGGCTACCTCCTCCAGGGCCTTAACGCGTTTGAGATAGTGCTCCAGGCTTTCGCGGCGAGCACCGGGCCGGGCACCAGAGATGGCGTCGGCAGCCTCGATCAGGATGGCCTCCAGGCACTGGGGCTCTTCCTCTCTGTGATGGGCGGCGATACAGTTGATGACTTTCTTGGACACGCCTAATCCCTTGGCTATATCGGCGCCGATGAGGGCATGGGGACCGTTCACTTCGTGGTCAACGGCCTTGCCGATGTCGTGCAAAAGCCCCGCCTTCTTAGCCAGGTTGACATCAGCCCCCAACTCGGCAGCCATCATGGCCGCCAGACCAGCCGTCTCCAACGAATGAATCAACACGTTCTGGCCGTAGCTGGTGCGGAACTTGAGCCGGCCCAGCAACTCGATCAGTTTAGGGTGTAGACCGGGCACACCAATCTCATAAGTTGCTTGCTCCCCCGTCTCGCGGATGACGGCTGCTACTTCCTTCTGAGACTTGTTCACTAGCTGCTCGATGCGGCCGGGGTGGATGCGTCCGTCCAGGATCAGCTTGTTCATGGCCACGCGGGCTACCTCGCGCCGTACAGGGTCAAAGCCAGAGAGGAGCACCGCTCCGGGCGTGTCGTCAACTACCACGTCCACCCCAGTGGCCTTTTCGAAGGCTCGGATGTTGCGCCCGCCACGGCCAATGATGCGCCCTTTCATATCGTCACTCGGCAGAGGTACCATGGAGACGGTCGTTTCCGCCACCTGATCGGAGGCGAACCGCTGAATCGCCAACGTGATGATCTCCCGAGCCCGACGCTCAGCTTCCTCTTTGGTCTTGGCCTCTACTTCCCTGATCACGCGAGCCATATCCTGGCGAGCTTCCGCTGCGATGTTCTGCAACAACAGCTCTTTGGCTTCCTCCGTGGTCAAGTTCGACACTCTCTGCAGTTCCTGGATGATCTTTTGGTGCGATCTATCCAACTCGTTCCGCAGGCGGTCTATCTTGCTCTGGCGCTTATTGAGCTGGCGTTCCTTGCTATCAATGCGTGCCATCTTGTGGTCGGTAGATTCTCGCTGCTTTTGCAGCCTTTCCTCCTCCTTTTGGAGTTCGAAGCGCTTTTTCTTGGCCTCGACCTCGGCCTGGTCGCGAAACTTTAGGGCCTCGTCCTTCGCCGCAAGCACCAATTCCTTAGACTCAGTATGAGCCTCGGCCAGTAAGCGTTTGGTTTTTGCCTCTGCCGATTCTATACGCGCTTGGCTCAGATAGCGGTTGAGTAGATAGCCCAGGATCAGGCCAAATGAGAGAGCAATCACAGATCCTGCAATAGCCAAAGGTAATCCATTCATCTCACATCCTCACTTTCATCTATATTTTTTCATCCTCCACTCTAAGCTCCTGCCAGGTGCGTTCCACGGTCGGGTTCACTACCCCATATGGAAAGCCCCGTCGCAGCAAGTACGCACTCAGCTTCTGGCGGAAGGATGCTTGGTCCAGGTGGGCCAGCCTACGGCCTCGTTGAGTGGCGACTCGATAGGCGCTCTCTTCCTCATTCAGGTCCGCCAGCGATTGGGCGATTATCTTCGCGTCCACGCCCTTTTGGCGAAGTTCATAGCGCAGCATGCGCAAACCGCGCGGCTTGAATCTCTCCCTGTTCTCCACCCAATAACGAGCGAAGGCCAGGTCATCCAGTAGCTTGGCTCTCATCAGGCGCTCGACCACCTCTTCTTCGACGGCAGGAGATACGGCTTTGCCCTGCAAGTAGCGGCGCACCTCGGCTTCGCTGCGGGGGCGATAGGATAGAAAGTGCAAAGCGCGGTCGTGGGCCTTCTCGAAGGAATCCCTCTTCTTTAACCTCTCAATATCCTCATCGGAGAGCACCTGGTCGCGTCTCAGTTTAGCTGCCTCAATGGCTGCCAAGCCGAAGGCATAGTGACCGTCCAGGTAGACGTTGACCCGCTTGGGGTTCCTCTTTTGAACCTTCAGAGCCGTTATCGTTCCAGCCATACTTACCCCAAAACAAAAATAGCCGTGGCAATCGGTTGCCACAGCTATCGCTGAGCTTGCACGTAGGAGCGACTATTGCTTCAGCCCGCCCTAGACAACGAGCGAAGAGAACCTCTCCAGTGACAGATATATTTTGTCTAGCAGCATTCGCCGCCGGAATGAACTAAGGACAAGGAACACTACATTTTAATCTTGCGATTGCTGCCTTTTGTCACACATCCGATTCGCCCTTTCGTGGCATTCGCCTCGACTCGGATGAGGGAGGTCGCCTGGGCGAGCTCAATACCAGATGCCCAATGACACATGCTGTAAACACAAATTCCAACCCTTCCGAAAGCTGGGGAAGGTGAATTCAGAGCTAACCGAGATAACTAAGTAAGTCTCTATGCCCTTGCGCAGGGCGGAATAGCGAAGCTAAGACTTGGTATGCTGTGCCAATGGGACTACGTGGATGCTCCTTCGACATTTCGCAATTGATAGCTGTGGCTCAGGAGCCATTGGTAGGTAAAGCGTAGGCTCCTCTGTTTTCAAGTGATTCGTAAGTAGGGGCCGTTGGATTTCCCCGCTGGCCTCCTCAGAACGCTCTCAGCGGCGCGGTCAGTCTTCGTTCGACTCCTCGTCCGCTGAGCTGGGGAGGACTTCTTCGGCTGGAGGCACGTAACTTCTCTGAGGCAGGCCGACCGCCTCGCGAACCTTGTTCTCTATTTCGAGAGTCAACTTAGGGTTGTTTCTAAAGAATTCCTTGGCGTTCTCTCGGCCCTGGCCCAGGCGAGTTTCGCCATAAGAGTAGTAAGAACCCCTCTTCGTGACCAACTCCATCTCGGTGGCCAAATCGAGAACGTCCCCTACCCAAGAAATGCCCTCGTTGTACATGATGTCGAACTCAGCCTTCTTGAATGGCGGGGCGACCTTGTTTTTAACCACCCGAACCCTGGTGCGACTGCCAATGATCTCTCCCGCCTGCTTGATAGACTGTATCCGCCGCATGTCCAGGCGTACCGAGGCATAGAACTTTAGGGCCCTGCCGCCTGAGGTGGTCTCTGGGTTGCCAAAGAGGACTCCAATCTTCATCCTGAGCTGATTGGTGAAGATCATGGAGGTGTTGGACTGCTTTATGGCGCCTGAGAGCTTTCTGAGAGCCTGGCTCATCAAGCGGGCCTGCAGGCCCATGTGAGCGTCGCCCATGTCCCCCTCGATCTCGGCCCGGGGCACGAGCGCGGCCACCGAGTCAATAATCACCACGGCCACCGCCCCCGATCTTATCAGGGCCTCGGCGATCTCCAGCGCTTGTTCTCCAGTATCGGGCTGGGAGATGTACAGGTTGTCTACGTCCACCCCGCACATGCGAGCATAGGCTGGATCCAGTGCGTGTTCCATGTCTATGAAAGCAGCCACGCCGCCCATCTTTTGAGCTTCGGCGACGATGTGTTGGGCCAGGGTGGTCTTGCCCGAAGCCTCTGGGCCATAGATCTCGGTTACTCTGCCCCTGGGGATGCCGCCTACCCCCAGAGCGATGTCCAGGGAAATGGACCCGGTCGGAATGGCTTCCACATCGAGGTGGGTGGCCTCACCCAGCCTGATGATGGCCCCTTCGCCAAAACGCTTCTTGATGCTGAGCAAAGTTGTCTCCAACGCCTTCCCACGTCCCTTGTCTGCCATATCCTTATCTCCTGTATCTGACTTGCATTCCGTTAGCTTTTTATTGGGCAGACTGGTTGGCTACTGATGCTGCTCGGTTAAGCCTCTTCATCAGCCGCGACTTGGAGCGGGCAGCCTTGTTTCTGTGGATGATGCCCTTCGCGGCCGCTTTGTCCAGGGCAACGATAGCGAGTTGGGCCTCTTCCCTGGCCTCCTCAATCTTCCCCTCAGCGATAAGCTTTCTGGTCTTATTGACATAGGTGCGAGCCCGGGACCGAAACACCTGGTTGCGCTCTCGCTTCCTGGCCGAGCTCCTGATTCGTTTTATAGCTGATCTAATGTTAGCCAAAATCTCGCCTCCCTTTTCAAACTGCGGTAAGTATACACTATCTTGGCGAATTTGTCCAATTCGTTTCTCTCACGGCCCGTCCTCACCACGAGTATTCGTTAATCAGCTTGCCATCGGCGTCGTACAGGTACACCGTATCGTGGACGTTTCTCCAAATGGCTTTGGTGTTACCCCAATAAAGATCGGTGGCCGTCTCCACCTCGCTGCCGCTGTGCAATCTGACGCTGGCCGCAGGGTTCAGAATGAATTCGGGGAAGGTGTACCATTTGTCGGGCTTCTTATTTACACTCCAGCCCGTCATGTCCACGGGGTTATCGCTTTGACTGGTGAAACAGATGTATTCTTCGTTAAGGTTCTGGTGATCATCCCCAGGCGCATCATACTGGGAGCAGTCTGGGTCAATGGCTACTTCGCCCGGCGAGGCCGGGGTCTGGACAGGTCCCCATAGCCCCCGTCCAGCTTCCCTGGCCTCTCGCTGCAACTCCAGGAAACGCTCCTGGTATTTGACGTCCGGCGGGTAGGTTGATACCTGGGCATAGCCCTGCTGCACCAAGTAGGCATTTACGAAAACGTCGCCCACATAGACGTAGCGCAACAGGCGTCCGTAGCGATCCGTCTCCGAGATGTCCTTCTCCAGAAAGATCGTCTTGCCCTCTACTAGCTCCCTGTTCTTCTCGTAGGCTTCCTGAGCATAATACCCCACCGGCTTGGTGGGATGGTGCAGCTCAGGGGTGTCTATGCCTATGTAGCGCACCTTGTAGCTCTCCCCCTCGATTTCTACCTCAATGGTATCTCCATCAACAGCTCTGATGGCCAAAGCCTCGATGGCGTCAGGGGGCACGACTGGCGTTTGTTCACAGGCAACCAGCGAAAGGGCCAGTACTATGCAGATGATGGACAATCGAAAGGGCTTTTTCATAGCTTTATCTCCTCTGCTTGGTTGTTCAGCGCGCTATCTTGCTGGCCAGTTGGGTACAGATGAAAGCACGCAGTTCGTCAAGTGAATTGCTAGAGAGCTAAGCTTCCAACAACAGAAACTGAAACTCTTCCGACGTTGGCAGACTCTCTTGGGTGAATGTCAATTGGGCCATTTTCTCTCTCTGCTTTGTATCTTGACTGTTGGGATTTGGTCATTGGCCGGTCTCAAGATATTCTATGGCTCGCTCAAGCTGGGGATCCTCGCCCTGGTTGAAATCTTCTTCAGTGAAAGGTACCACGATGTCGGGAGTGAGGCCCTCCATGTGGAAGGGGTGGCGGTCGGGGGTCAGCAGCCGGGATATGGTCACGTGCAGACTGGAACCGTCGCTCAGCTCGTGGACGCGCTGCACTGAGCCCTTGCCGAAGGTCTGCTCGCCGATGAGCACCCCGCGGCCATGGTCCTGGAGGGCCCCCACCACGACCTCCGAGTTGCTGGCGGAGCCCTGGTTCACCAGAATCGCCAGGGGGATGTCCGTAGCCAGGCCTCCCCGTGTGACGCTGTACGTTTGCTCTCGGCCATCGCTGAACTGCTGGTAGACGATGACGCCCTCGTCCAGGAACTGGCTGGCCACCTCGATGGCCGCGGAGGGGAAGACGCCGCCGGGATTGTTGCGCAAGTCGAGGATCAAGCCCGACAAGTTTTCCTCCATCAGCTCCCGCAAGGTTTCCCTCAATTCCTGGCTTGTCCGCTCGCTGAAAAGGGAAATGCGTACATAGCCGATATCATCTTCCATGACCATCCCGACCACGGTTGTCAGCGCAACCTCGTTTCTGATTACCTCGATCACCAGGGGCTCGGTCTTCCCCTCCCGCATGATGGTGAGGCGTACGGTTGAGCCTTTGGGTCCGCGGATGAGGCGCACGGCCTCCCCCAGCGGCATGCCCGTAACTGCCACATCGTCAACCTTAAGAACTACGTCCCCGGCCTTGACTCCTGCCTGCATGGCGGGAGAGCCATCAAAGGGTGAGACAATGACCACCTGGTCGTTCTCGTCTAGCGCCACAATTGCTCCGATCCCTTCGTAGGTCCCTCTCAGATCAATCATCTGATCTTCCGAGGGCATGGGCTCCACCAGTATGGTGGCTGAGTCATCTAGGATCCTCAATGCACCCCGTATGGAACCGTAGGTCAATTCTTTGGGATCGGGCAACTCGCCGAAGAACTCCTGCTCTATTATATGCCACGCTTCCCAGAAGAGGTCGAACTGCTCTAGCTCGCCGGCTCTGGTCTGGACTTGGGCGGGGCTGATGACCTGATTGACAGCGAAGCCCGCCAGGAAGGATGCCCCGGCAATCATCGCCACCAACACAATCGCCACCAACGCCTTGAGAAATGTTCGCATTTGCTTTACCCCTCTCTAGTTTATCACTGCCTAGATTATAGCAGATTTCGCTCCTCTTGGCAACACGGCAACGCCGTTTGACAACGAAGGCTGAATCGATATAATAGGGGGCGTGTTATCCGGGGCTGTGCCAACGCTCGTAAGCAGGGCACCAGCCTTTCGCCGACCGCACCGGGAGGCTCGCCCTGGCTCTGACCCTGCTGGCCGTCCTGGGTGCCTGGTGGACAAACAATAGACGATGAAGGAGGAGAAAGTGCAACACTGCTCGACAAAGCATACGAGGAGGCAAAAACCATGAAGGAAACGCCAAGTTTCGTTCAGGCGGCTTTGAGCATATTGAGAAAAATCCCTCAGGGGTTTGATGCCGGGCTGCGTTCATGGAAGTTGCTGGACCGCAGCAGGTGGGTCCGAAAGATGACAGATATGGCGATAAGGGGAATCGAAGTGGAGCCCATTCCTGCCTGTCTGGGCGAGGGTAAGCGCACGATTTTGGTGAGCAACTATCCTTCGGTTTCGCAGACCATTAGAGCGGCCATAAAGGTTGGCTGTCGTCTGCCCGGACAAAGGTTCCGAGTGAAAGCGATTGGCAGAAAAACAGTCGTGACGGGAGCAAACGTGCTGCTAAGAGCCCTGGGGGTGGATCAGCATATCTTCCCGGCCCTGAAGGACCAGTCTGGGAAATATGTGCTGGAGCCCGACACTCTCAAGAAAATTCTGACCCACCTCGATGGCCAGGGGAACGTGTTGTGGCTTTCGGTCACGGGCAATACAAGGGGCAACGGCTTATTGGAGCGCGATTTAAGAACTGGAGCAGCGTTTTTCTCACTGAAGAAGAAAATCCCCATCGTACCGATGGGATTAGTGACCAACGAAAAAGAGGGAAAGCTGAAAGTGCAGAGGATCAGGTTTGGAGCGCCGATAAATGTGTCAGAGGTGGGAAGTTTGAGCGAGTTCGAAAAGGGCGATTTTCTGCTCGATATTTCGCGGCTGATCATGTGTCAGATAGCCGCCCTTCTCCCTCCTGGCCAGAGAGGGGATTTTGAGGACGTTGATGATAAGTTGAGAGAGGTAAAGGAGAGGCTAGACTTGCCGTAAACACTCTCTTGCTCTTGGAGAGTCGCAGAGAATGAAGCAAACTGCAGAGGCTGGATGACGGCTAACGGGGCCGGCGAGGGGATTTCTCCCTCCGACGGCCTTGTTTTCTTGGCTGTGCGACCGTTTGACAACGGAGACTGAAACACTATAGACGCTAGAGCGTTGGCCAAAGCCCGGTCAGAGGTTGTGCCAATACTTGCCATCGGGAGGGAAGCTTGATAGTAAAGATGCTGCACGTCGGCTCGCTCCAAACCAACTGCTACATCGTGGGCTGCGAGGATACGAAAGAGGGAGCCATCATTGACCCAGGCGGAGATGCCAAGCATATCCGCTGCGCAAAATGACTGCTCAAGCCGCCCGCCAGACCTCACAACCTTTACCTCGGGGACCTCTACCACTACACCTGCCAACTCTCCCCACCACAGCCACTACCCATTCCCTTCTCTTCCCTGACCCGCTGCGAAAGCCCCCGTCTGGTTTAGGTTGACAAATGAGCCAAGATAACGTACAATCAGACAACACATAACTACAGGAGGTAAAGATGAAATACAACCTTGCTTTTATCGGCTTTGGAGTGGTTGGCCAGGGGCTGGCCGACCTCATTTGGGAGAAAAGGGGTCTCCTGAAGGAAAGATACGGCTTCGAGTACGAGGTGGTGGTTATATCCGACTCCTTGAAGGGATCGGTCTACAATCCAGAGGGGCTGGACCTGGGCAATCTGCTCTCTCTGGTGAAGGAGACCGGTAAGGTCAGTGGATACCCTGAGGGGAAAAAGGGATGGGATAGCCTGAAGTCCATCAGGGAATCCAATGCCGACATAGTCATCGAAGTGACCTACACCGACATTCAAACCGGAGAGCCAGCAATCAGCCATATCAGAGCCGCTCTTAAGGCCAAAAAGCACGTGGTCACGACCAACAAGGGCCCCATCGCTCTGGCCTACAGGGAGCTATCGGAGCTGGCAAGGGAAAACGGCGTATTCCTTCGATTCGAGGGGACAGTGCTATCCGGGACGCCCAGTCTCAACCTGGGTCTGGAGGCGCTGGCCGGCGCCGAAATCAGGGAGGTCAGGGGGATCTTAAACGGCACAACCAACTACATACTCACCGAGATGTCGAAGGGGATAAGCTACGAGGCGGCGTTGAAGGAGGCACAACGTCTGGGTTACGCCGAGGCCAAACCGGACGCCGACGTTGAGGGTTGGGATGCGGTGGCAAAGATCGTGATCTTAGCCAACGCCTTGATGGGAGGCGATGTCAAGGTGGCCGACGTAGACAGAAAGGGGATCACCGGGCTTGACATCTCAGACATTGAGGAGGCCAGAGGGGAAGGGAAGCGCTGGAAATTGATTGCTCGGGCCTGGCGAGAGGGTGATAAGGTCAGGGCCAAAGTAGGGCCTGAGAAGATAGGCCCAGAGGATTTTCTGGCTAACGTGGGTGGAGTGACAAACGCCCTGATCGTTGACACCGACGTGCTGGGCGAGGTAACCATAATCGGTCCCGGCGCCGGGGGGCGTGAAGCCGGTTTCGCTCTGCTCTCCGATATGCTCAACATCCACCGTTCGCTGGCTGGTCAATGAGGTAAGGAAGCGACATGGTCTACGGCTACATGGGAAAAAGCTTGGAAGTGGATCTCGCCAAGAAAGAGATCAAAATCACCGATCTGAACGAAGAATGGGCGAGGATGTTCATCGGGGGGAAGGGGTTAGGGGCCAGGCTCCTCTACGAGAGTGTGGGGCCGGGCCTTGATCCCCTGGCACCTGAGAACCCTCTTATCTTCATCACGGGGCCGCTAACGGCTACTTCTGCCTCCACCTCAGGGCGCTGGGCGGTGGTCACGAAATCGCCCCACACCGGCATATTCCTGGACAGCCAGGTGGGCGGCCACTTTGGTGCTCAGTTGAAGATGGCCGGCTTCGATTGCCTCACGATGCGGGGCAAGGCCAATGCCCCGGTTTACCTGCACATCAAAGACAGCCAATGCCAAATCCTGGACGCCCCAGAGCTATGGGGAAAAGGGGTCTTCGAAACCGAGAGGATCCTTAAGAAGCGACACCCAGGGGCGAAGGTCGGCTCCATAGGCCCAGCGGGCGAGAACCTGGTGAGCTATGCCTGTATCTCTTTCGATCTTTACCGCCAGGCAGGACGGGGTGGGGCGGGGGCGGTGATGGGCTCCAAGAACCTGAAGGCGGTCGTGGTGGAAGGGAGCTACAAGGTCGGATACGCAGACCCTGATGGCTTCGCTGCCAAAGTAAAAAGCCTGCGCAAGCTGATCAGCGACCATCCGGCGATGATGGAAAGGCGAGAGATCGGGACCCCTCTATGGGTGGATAAGGCCAACCGCGCTGGATTCCTGCCTACCAGAAACTTCTCCAGCGGGGTGTTCGAACTAGCGGATGAGATCTCCGGAGAGACGATGCGGCGTAAGATCGTGGTCAAGAACAGGGCCTGTTATGGGTGTCCCATCCTGTGTGGAAAACTCAGCCGTGTGGATGAGGGCAAACACCAGGGGATCGAAGTCGAGGGTCCGGAGTATGAGACCATCGCCCTCCTGGGCTCGAACTGCGGCATCGGTTCCATCGAGGCCGTCGCTCATGCCAACATGCTCTGTGATGATTTAGGCCTGGATACGATCTCCACTGGTGGTGTTATCGGCTTCGCCATGGAATGTTATCGAAAGGGACTCCTGAAGGAGGCCGATGGTCTTCACCTTGAGTTCGGCGATGAGAACGCACTGCTGGCGATGATCGAGAAGATCGCCCGACGGGAAGGCATCGGCGAGCTCTTTTCCGGTGGGGTGAGGAAGGCAGCCCAAGCCATCGGCCAGGGGACAGAAAAGTTCGCCATCCACGTCAAAGGACTGGAGCTACCGGGGGTTGACCCCAGGGGGGCGTGGGGCATGGCCCTGGCATATGCCACATCTGACCGGGGCGGTTGCCACCAACGCTGCTGGACGCCCAGTGCCGAACTAGCCGGGACTCTGAAGCGGTTCTCCACCGAAGGGGTAGCTCAATTTGTGAAGGACACCCAGGATGAACGGGCGGCCTGCTTTTCTCTGGTTTTGTGTGACTTTGTGCCTTTTTCCGTAGAGGACTTCGTCGAGCTTTTGAACCTGGCTACTGGTTTCGACCTCACCGCGGCGGAATACCTTGCTGCTGGAGAGAGGATTTGGAACCTGACCCGGATGTTCAATGTCCGGGAGGGGATAAGCCGTCGAGACGACACCTTACCCGCCCGGCTCATGGAAGAGCCGTTGCCGGAGGGCGAGGCTAAAGGCCAGGTAGTGACGAGGGAAGCTTTGGATAGCATGCTCGATGAGTACTATGAATTGAGAGGCTGGAATGAAGAGGGCATTCCCGGGGAGGATAAATTGCGTGAATTGGGCTTGCGCAGCGAATAGAATCTGGAAAAGCTGCACACCTTGGGCCATCTGGTGCAGGAGGCCACCACCCCGGTCCTTAAAGCAGCCACCACCTAGGGGCCGGGCACCAACCGAGACTTCCTCTATATCCCTGTCGGGTTCTCCAGCCGACTGGGGTGCTTCCGCCTGCCTGCTGACCGCCTCTGCCGGCCTTGGTTACACCCTCCGCCCTACCCGGCAGCCCTGCTAGACGCTACCCTCCCCCTTGAGCAGAACCGCTGCGCACTTTGCAGCCCCAAAATTCGTCCCCTGAGCTACCAAATTCCAGCCCTTCTCCTCCTCGTCCCCATCCCTGGAGTCAGGCCTCGCTCACACTTCTACTCCTGGCCCTTGGCCCCTCAGAATCGCTACGCAAGCCCACCGCAAGGATTGCCCCTACCAGCAAATGCGTCCCTTTCAGAATGTCTGTGCTTGAGCACCTTTCTCCAAACTCTGGCGGGGCCGTTTGACAACGGAGACTGAAACAATATAATAGGGCCATAACACTAAAGTGTTGGCCAAAGCTTGGACAGGGATTGTGCCAATGCTCGTAATCGGGAGGGAAGCTTGATAGTAAAGATGCTGCACGTCGGACCACTCCAAACCAACTGCTACATCGTGGGCTGCGAGGAGACGAAAGAGGGGGCCATCATTGACCCCGGCGGAGATGCCAAGCGCATCCTGGCCGAGGTGAAGCGGCTGGGCCTGGAGATAAAATACGTCATCAACACCCACGGTCACTTCGACCACATCTTGGCCAACAAGGAAGTGGTGGAAGCCACGGGAGCGCCTCTGGCCATTCACTCCGCCGACGCCTCTATGTTAACCCAGGGCGGCGGCGCATTATTCTTCGGAATCATAGGCAAGGCCAGCCCGCCGGCCGACGTGATCCTGGATGAAGGCCAAGTGCTGACCCTGGGCGAGATCGAGTTACAGGTTTTACACACGCCGGGCCACTCGCCGGGCAGCATCTGCCTCTACAGCGAAGATGAAGGCGTGCTGTTCGATGGGGACGTCCTGTTCAACATGGGCATGGGTCGCTACGACCTGCCTGGCGGCAGCTACGGCATCCTGATGGAATCCATTCACAGGCTGTTGGCCCTGCCCGATGAAACGACGGTCTACCCCGGCCACGGCCCGGCTACCACCATCGGCCACGAACGACGCAGCAATCCCTTCCTCTCGTAGCAGCGGGTCAGTGAAGCCGAGCGGACGCTTCCGTTAGGAGCGCCCGCTGTCTTGTTTGGTCAGAGCTCCACTGGCTACGGCTTCGGGCTGGGAAAATCGCACTTGCACAAAACTGCAACGGGTAGTATAATACTGCTATTCCTGATCCGTGATGGCGGCAGTCACTTCTTACAAGAAGACTGACAACTAGAGAAGACAGTCTTTGCCGAACTCGGGAGGTGTTTATGAAATGATCTAGTTAGCACCTTTGCTTTTCCCTGAATCGCGCCAAGCGCAAGGAACTTTCAAATGATTACAAATCAAAAGGAGGAGTGAAAATGAAACACCGAAACACGTTACTCCCTGTCTTGTTGGTTGCGGCCCTGCTGTTGGCTGCTTGCGCCTCTGCGACGCCGGAGATCGTCGAGAAGGAGGTGGTCGTCGAGAAGCCGGTGATCGAGACCGTGATCATCGAGAAGGAGGTGGTCGTCGAGAAGCCGGTGATTGAGACCGTGGTCGTCGAAAAAGAGGTGGTCGTCACCGTCGAGGTTCCAGTACCAGCAGAGGTAGGCGAGCCGCTCAAGATTGGTGTCATGTCTGACCTTTCTGGTTTTTTGGCTCTCTTTGGTCAAGAAATAGTCAATGGGCTGGAGTTGGGCCTTGATTACGCTACAGATGGCACGATGACTGTCGCTGGCCGCCCCATTGAGCTCATCATCCGCGACGATACCAGTGATGTAGAGACCGGTACGGCTGCTGCCCGCGAACTCATTGAGGCCGAGAGCGTGGAAATCCTGATTGGCAACACCAGTTCGGCCGTTGCCTTGCAGGTACAGCAAATCGCTGACGAGAATGAGATCGTCTACTTTGCTGCTGCCGCGGCTTCAGCGGATATTACCGGCGCTAACTGGAACAACCATACCTTCCGCGTGTGCCGTAATGCAGCCCAGGATGGTTTGACCATGGCGGGTTGGTCTATGGAAAACGTAGGTGATGAGTATCTCATCCTGGCTGAGGACTATGCCTTTGGTCAGGCGACGGCGGCTGGCTTTATGGCTGCTTTCGGGGCCAAGGGGGCGACCTTCCTCAGCGATGAGCCGATTTATGCCGCTAGCGATACGGCCGACTTTACCCCCTTTATCCAGCAGATTCTGGAAGCGGACCCAGATGGGTTAATCCTGATTTGGGCATCGAATACCAGTGGCGTCGTTCTGCTGAACCAAATCGCCAGCCAGGGTGTCTTGGGCAAGATCCCCATTATCTCTGGCTTCTCATCCAATGACCTGGTGGCATTGCTTCCTGCTGGTAACATCGGTTCGATTGGGTTGATCGTTTACCACTACACGCTGCCCAACACAGCGGAGAACGATTGGCTCATAAAGGCTCACAATGAGAAATTCGGCGAGAATCCTGATCTGTTCAGTGAGTGCGCCTTTGCGACGGCACAGGCAGTGGTGGCCGCGCTGAAGGCTACCGGTGGTGACACGTCGTCCGCTGCGCTGATTCCCGCTTTGGAAGGGATGAAATTCTCAGGGCCAAAGGGCACCTACTTCATCCGCCCCGAAGATCACCAAGCGTTGGCTTCGATGTACATTGTCGAGCTGGTCAGTGTGGACGACCCCGACCAGCGCTTTTTCGAGAAGGTCGCGGAAGTCTCCGGCGAAGAGAGTGCCCCGCCCTGTACTGCTCCTCCTTGCGGCGGGTAATTGCACGTACTTGGAAGTGGAAACGGCGATGACGGTTAGAACACGGATTGACACGGATTTGATCATTTCTATCTTGGAAGTGGAAACGGCCTAATCTGTGGAGATCCGTGTTCTGACTTTCTTTCTGGATTGCTCTCTCACAAGTTTGGCCAGGCATTATGGACGAAAACAGTTCTGTTATTCTAGAAACGCGAGACCTTTCCCGGTATTTCGGCGGCTTGAAAGCTGTCGAGGGAGTGAATTTGCAGGTGCGCGCGGGCGATCTACATTCCATCATCGGTCCTAATGGGGCGGGGAAAACGACGCTGTTCAACTTGCTGAGCGGAAGCCTGTCCCCTACCCGGGGCCAAATCCTCTTGCGCGGTCAGGACATCACCGGTACGCCCCCTCACCGGCTGGCCCACCTGGGTGTCGGTCGTTCTTATCAAATCACCAACATCTTCCCCACTTTAACCGTCCTGGAAAATGTGCGGCTGGCGGCGCAGGCGTTGGGCAAAGATAACTTCAAGCTCTTTACACCCGTGACGCGGTTCAAAGAGTACGAAGAGAGGGCCTATGCTGTGCTCGAAGAAACGGGCCTGGCCGAAGAAGCCGCAGTACAGGCGCGGAATATGCCCCATGGCGACCAGCGCAAACTGGAACTGGCGATTTTGCTGGTCCAGGATTTGGACATCTGGCTGCTAGATGAGCCAACATCCGGCCTGGCTTCGGAGCTTGTGCCGCAATTCATAGCCCTTATTGACCGGATGCGTAAAGCCGCCGATAAAACCGTCGTGCTGGTGGAACACAAGATGGGCGTCGTCATGTCGCTATCAGATCGCATTACGGTCATGCACCAGGGACGGTTGTTGGCGGAAGGCACACCGGCCGAAATCACGGCCAATGCAACAGTGCGCAAAGCCTATTTGGGCGAGCTTCTGAAGATTGGTTGATCTCCAAATCTCTACCCTTTCAAGGTTGCAAAATGACTGACCACTTGCTCACAGTTGAAGATATCCATACCTTTATCGGCCAATTTCACATCCTGGAAGGCGTAACCGTCGAGGTTCCGGCCCAGAGTATCACCGTATTGTTGGGTCGCAATGGCGCGGGCAAGACCACGACGCTACGCAGCATCATGGGCCTGTGGACACCAGCGCGGGGCCGTATTCGGTATCGGGGAGAGGCAATAGACGGCAAACGGACGTATGACATTGCCCAGCTAGGCATTGGCTACGTTCCTGACTATCGGGCTGTCTTCAGACAGTTGTCCGTCGAGGAAAACCTGATGCTGGCCGAGCGCAAAAAGGGCGATCTGGCAGGCAAGAAAGATTTCATTTTCGAGGTTTTCCCCGATTTGGAACGCTTGTATCATTGGCCTGGCGGGCAGCTTTCTGGCGGGCAGCAGCAGATGTTGGCCGTTGCCCGTGTGCTGGTTCCCGACAATGAGTTGCTGCTCATTGACGAACCAAGTGAAGGGCTGGCCCCAGTGATCATCGAGCAGATGATTCGCGCCATCCAAGAGCTAAGCCACCAAACGACGGTGCTGCTGGTGGAACAAAACTTTCAGGTAGCCCGCCTTCTGGCCGATAGGTATGTCATTATCGAGGACGGCAAATCGGTTCACCATGGCCTGATGGCCGATCTGGTGAAAAAAGATGAAGCGTTGATCAACCGGTATCTGGGTGCAGCATGATTCAGTTATCAGTAAGCAAAGATCGGTGGGGAGTACTCGTTAGCTGAGAGTAACGGGAGAGGTCTTGGTAATGACCGAATCAACTGAGCCAACCGCAACCCTACGAACAGGAACCTTTCGACAATCTCTGATAATCTCCGGACTGTTTGTGGTAGGCTTGTTGGTGATCAACTTGCTGATTTTTAAGCCGTCGACGGTTTCTGTCGTGCTGGTGTCCGGTCTGTATCAGGGGATGCTCTTTTTCCTGGTAGCGGCGGGCCTCTCGATTGTGCTCGGGTTGCTAAATGTGCTGAACCTGGCTCAAGGCTCCTTCTTTATGCTCGGTGCTTATGCGGGGTTTTTCATCTACGGGGCGCTGCCAGAGGGAACACCAGTGACGGTGCGCTTTATCGCCGCTCTCATTGGAGCGACTTTGACCGGCGGAGTTCTTGGAAGCTTGGTGGAGGTTTTGTTGTTACGGCCGCTATACGTTCGGCATATCTTCCAGATTGTATTGACATTGGGACTAGCGACGGTGATTGAACAAGCCGTGCGCTCAATTTATGGACCGGCCGGCCTTATTCCGATTGACCCGCCGGCAGCGCTGGACACAACCTTTACTATTATGGGTGGGCAACTTGAGACGTATCGCCTCTTTATCATCGTCGTTGGGTTCGTGCTCATGATCAGCATCTCGCTGTTGCTGAAACGGACACGCCTGGGGATCGTCATTCGTGCCGGAGTGCAAGACAGGGAGATGGTTGAAGCATTGGGAATCAATGTGCGGCGTGTGTTTACACTGGTGTTTGGTTTGGGGACAGCAGTGGCTGCACTGGGAGGTATGACAGCCGCCCCCTTCCTGGGCGCATACCCGACAATGGGGGCGCAATTCTCGCTGATATCCATCATCGTCATCATCATTGGCGGCATGAGCAGCTTTGAGGGCGCAGCCATTGCCAGCATTCTGGTTGGACTAACGCGGGCAACGGCCGAACAGTTATCATTGCAGTATCTCAACACGCCCATCCTGGCCAGTATCTCGGCCCTGGTTTTTATGATCGTAGTGCTTCTTGTAAAGCCGACGGGCCTGTTTGGGAGGGAATAGGTGGAGCTATCGCGCGCCATGAGCGCGGTTCATCACACAGACCACAAACGCAGCAGGTGGATCAACCCCGTCCTGCTGCTGCTGTTTGTCGTCATACCCTACTTATTTGCAGTGGTAACCGGAACGGCCGACCCGGAACTGTCTGGACTGAAAGCGTGGCACAGTGCGGCCGAATCTGTCTATTGTGCCAAAGGCGTGACAACCGTGTCGTACATTTTGTTGGTGGAACTCATCCTTGTCTTCGTTGCCATCATCATTAGCCCGCTGCTCGGCGAACGATTCCGCGCTTTTACAACAGCCCTCAAGCACAATGGTTGGCACATGCTAGCCCTGATGATCCTCATTACCATTCCATTTTTCATTGCCTGGAAAACAGAGTCATCAATCTGCACACGCGGGAAAGCCTTCTTTTGGGAGTCCGTTTTCATAGACGTTTTCATCCTGTCAATTCTGGCCATCAGCTACAATCTGCTATTTGGTTTTAGCGGCGTCCTCTCCTTTGGACATGCCGTTTTTTTCGGTATGGGCGCCTACACGGTAGGCTTGCTGATGTTGCATCTCGCGTGGCCGTGGTGGCTGGCGGTTATTTCCGCGCTGATCGTCGGTGCGCTCATTGCACTGTTCAAGGGTTACGTTGGCTTGCGCATTAGAGGATTATATTTTGCGATCTTTACCCTGGCATTTGCTGAAATCTTCTTTATGCTGGCCGGAAACCGCATTATGGTTGACATCACCGGCGCTGAGGATGGATTTACCTTTCCCGTGCCAGACTGGCTAAATATCACCAAAAATCGCCTGTTTTATTACTACATGGTTTTGCTCATACTTGCCATCGCTTTTTTGCTGGTTCGTCGCCTGATGAATTCCCCGACGGGCCGTGTATTGATTGCGATGCGCGATAACGAGGATAGAGCACAAATGATCGGCTATAACACCTTCCGCTTTCAACTGATTGCCCTTATCATCGGCGGCGCGCTCGCCAGCGGCGCGGGTGTCTTGCGCGGCCTGGCTCTCAAGGGGGTCAGTCCGAATGTGCTCGGCATTAACTTCACGATGGACCCCTTGTTGATGACCCTAATGGGGGGAGCGGCAACATTCGCCGGCCCGGTAGTGGGAGCCTTCGGCCTACGCTTGATGGAGCAACTCCTGCGCGATACGATCATCACCGTTGGCCAAACCGAGGTCAACATCGGCGAACAATGGTCACTCATCCTGGGTGTTGTTTTCATAATCATCGTGTTGGCTTTCCCGCAGGGTATTGTGGGTACGTGGCAAACCAGGGGGCTGAATACGCGGGCTGGCTGGCGACGTTTGTTGAAGCGGGGAGACTAGCGAGTTAACGGCTCAAACCTCAATGGCGGCGTTATTCGTAGGAGGCAAACTGCTTTAGTCGAGTTTGGCCTCCTTCCGGCGGTCACGTCCAACCGGGAAAAGCTCAGTAGTAGATTTAGGGCTTTCTCATAAAAAATCGATACACTGCGGGTAGCTCTTCATGCTCGTGCGAATGGTTCGCTCAGGAGTCCAGAGTGAAGTTTTATGAGAAAGCCGTACTTCTTCCATCACTTCCTCCAGCCGCCCCCGGAAGGTCACATCATCTATGTAGGATTCTCAGGAAACAAACCTGTCAATTTGTGCTGGCAGGATCTTGCACCTTCTTGGGTGCTACTACAAGGCCAGTAAGCTGCTACATTCCAGCCCCGATAAATCATCGGGGCTTCTGAATCGCTCCTCGCTCTCCCACAGCGCCTCCTCCACTTGCTCGCGCTCAAGCCACACACCCAGGGCTTCCGCGATACCCTTGATGAGATTCTGCTCCTTCCGAATCAAGAAGGGTTGGAACGCTATCAACGGACTTGCGTCCGCACTCTTCCCTCAAAGAGGCGATGGCAACTATCGAAAGGAGAAAGTATCATGAAGACAGCCCAAGAGTTCATCGAGAGCCTGCGCGGGCTCAAGCATGAGTTGTATGTCCTCGGCGAGAGGGTGGAGAATACCACCGAGCACCCTATCCTCCGCCCCTCGCTCAACGCGCTGGCCAAGACCTACGAGATGGCCCACCATCCGCGCTACACCGAGCTGTTCGTGCGCCAGGGTCTGGACGGCGAGCCAGTCAATTGCTTCACCAGCCTGCACCACAGCACCCAAGACCTGCTGAACAAGGTCAAGGCGCTGCGCGTCCTGGGCCAGGAGACCGGCGCCTGCTTCCAGCGCTGCGTCGGCTGGGACGCGCTCAACGCGCTGGAGAGTACGACCTTCGAGATGGACCAGGCTCTCGGCACCCAATATCACCATCGCTTCATGGACTATCTTCGCCTTGTCCAACAGAACGATTTGGTCTGCAACGGGGCGATGACCGACGTGAAAGGAGACCGCAGCCTGCGTCCCAGCCAGCAGGTGGACCCCGACATGTTCCTCCACGTGGTAGAGCGCCATCCCGACGGGATCGTCGTGCGTGGAGCCAAGGCCCACCAGACCGGCGCCGTTTTCTCCCACGACATCATCGCCATGCCGACGCTGACCATGCGCGCCGACGACGAGGACTACGCCGTCGCCTTTGCCATCCCCAGCGACACGGAGGGCATCATTCACATCCTGGGCCGCCAATCCTGCGACACACGAAAACTGGAAGCCACTTCATCATATGCACGAAGTGGCAGCACCATGGACGTGGGCAACGCCACTTTCGGCGGGCACGAAGCGCTGGTTGTCTTCAACGATGTGTTTGTGCCCAGCGAGCGGGTCTTCATGGACGGCGAGTGGCAGTTCTCGGGCGTCCTGGTGGAGCGGTTTGCCGGGTATCACCGGCAGAGCTACGGGGGGTGCAAGGCTGGCGTGGGCGACGTGCTGATCGGGGCCGCGGCCACGGCCACCGAGTACGCGGGCGTGGCCAGAGCGTCGCACGTCAAGCGCAAACTGGCCGAGATGGTTCACTTGAACGAGACTCTCTACGCCTGCGGCCTGGGTTGTTCCGTCGCCGGGACAGCCATGCCTTCGGGGACCTATCTGGTGGATCTGCTGCTGGCCAACGTCTGCAAGCAGAACGTGACCCGCTTTCCCTACGAGATCGCGCGGCTGGCCGAAGACCTGGCCGGCGGGCTGATGGTCACGCTGCCCTCGGAGAAGGACCTGAACCACCTGAAGATCGGGCCGTTGGTGGAGAAGTACCTGCGCGGGGTAGCCGGAATCCCGACCGCCGACCGGATGCGCATCCTCCGTCTGCTGGAAAACCTCACCCTGGGGACTGCGGCCATCAGCTACCGCACCGAGTCCATGCACGGCGCAGGCTCGCCCGAAGCGCAGGTGATCATGATCGGTCGCCTGAGCGACCTGGAAGCAAAGAAGACGCTGGCGAAACGTTTGGCCGGTATCAGCTCACCGGAGTAGGCACCTTGAACCTGTCAGGTCTGAGCAGCGATCGTGAAGAAGGATTCCTCGAACTCGGGCTTCCCCTCGTATTTCCTCAAGAAGAACCCTGGCGCCGCGTCAATGTGTTCAAAGATGGCGGGATTCACGTTGATCCCTGCCTGGTGAAAAGCCCGTACAACGGCTTCGGGCGAGGGTGGACATCCTTTCACAACAATCATCTCTTGGATGTCGGGGCTGTCTTTGTTGATCTGGTACATGCACTTCCCGAGCAGGATGGTCTTCTTCTTGCCGGGGGTGGGTGTCATGACCTTGCCAGTCAGCACTTCCACATCGTCCCAGGGCTCTCCTTCCCAAGCATAAGCGATGGCTGTAAGGATCACTCCGGTAAGGCCAGCGCAATAAGTGCACAGGGAGAGGTCATACTTGCGATACGACAAACCCTTGATACCTCTCTTATCCATAGGCCGGGGGAGGGTCCCTTCTTCGTTATACGGGAAATCATACTCGTGATGGCGGGCTACATCCTCGATCCTCGCGCCCACCACCTCCACGTTGGCCAGGCTCAATGGTCTCCCGCGGTCCTGGGCTGCATGAACCAGGTGAGGCACCTCCGCGGGGTCATACCCAAGCACCTTCGCCCCGACCATGTCAGCTGAAAAGATGTCCGAAGATGCCACCAGGATATTGCTTCTCCTGATCCGGCCGTCGAAACTTGGCCCCCGCTCATTGGTGTAAATCCCATCCAGCAGGGTGAAAGAAGGTGGCAGTCTGTTCGCCAGCCTGGCGACCATGTAGTGCAGGTCCATCTCAGGATCTGCGCTGTGGCACTTTTTTCGAGAAGCGATGTCAATCATCCCCTTCAAGTTCTTGATCCCCAGACTGACCATAGTTTGGGCATGGGTCTTGAGCACGGGAAGGTTGACAACAAAGTCGCTCGCGAGGATGTCCGTATTGAAGTTCAGTACCACCCCCGCGCCCAGGTCCACCTTCTCGAACGGGCGCTCGAAGACATTTACATACTTGATACCATAACGTTTCTTCAAAGCGCCGTATCCCAGGGTCTCGAAGGCGTGAGCGGGGGTCTCCCTGTCTTTGGGATCCCTGGTGACCATCCCCTCTCCGATGGTGATGTCAGCGACTCCCCGCTCCTTGAGCAGGATCACCATATCCTCCACGACGCGGGAGGTGGTGATCACGCCCCACTTGGGAAAAGGAGTAGCCCGGGTCCAGTAGACGATATTGGGCTTGATGAAGACCCTGGCGTTGGCGGGCAGGCCATCCAGACCGCGGCAAAGGTCAACTGCCTTCCGCACGGATTCCAGGGGCTTCTCGTAACGCACGATGGCGACGACAGGTTTGCCCATGATAGCTTCTCCTTGGTCTGATCGTATCTTCTCAAGAAGTCGGGGGAGGACAAATCCAGCGCCGGCCGAGTAGGAGCCCTTCACTTCGACAGGCTCAGGATAAACTCCGCGACGTATGCTTCGACAAGCTCAGCACAGCGTCGCGGCCAAGCGGGTTGTCGGTAGACCCGCTCGCATCCTGGGTTTCGATACGACCTGAAGGTCTACTCAACCGGCGGATGCTCGCTATGCTCCCTTTCCCCCCCAAATATTCAGAAGATACGTCTGATCGTTGGGATTGAAGGTGCCAGGCTCACGAAGTGATGCCCGCCAGGTATTTGGCAATGTCCTTCTTGGCCTCGAGATCGTAGTTGGACAACAGGGCGATGGCTTCCATGATTGGCGACCCTCCCCCGTGAAGTCCAGCAATCTGGCCCACGCCCGCCATGGAGGAGCAGATGGCATCGCTGATCAACTGGAAGCAGCGATACTGGTTCTCAGCGCTGATCTGAGGATTTCTCATCAGATATTTGGCAACTAGAGGGCCAGTTTCCTCACTCAGGAAGTCCCCTTCCAGGGGGAGGGTGGCCGGGAGTCCCCCAGCGAGATCGGCTACGATCTCATACTCATGGTAGATGTTCTTCCCTGCATGGCGCCGGCCCACATTGCTGTAGATCACATTCGGAATGAAGGTGCCACTTGAGGAGGAGAAGCCTTTGACTCCGGCCGCGATGCCAGCCGCATAAACCAACTCTGCCACCTCAATCATGTCAGCAAGCTTGAGCTGCACGTGCTTGGCTTTCTCAATCCCATTGTACTCAGCCACCAGAGCTGCCATACCCATCAGCACATCAGAGGTTGCAGGCTTGCAGCCCGTGTAACTATGGCGGTGGTAGAGGGCAAAGAGAAGAGCAAGCGGCCCACCGAATTCCTGCTCGCCAGCCATGAAGACTCGCTCCCAGGGAACAAAGACGTCATCGAATATGGTTAGCGACTCCACATCACCGAAGTTAGCAATGGGCGCGTGAAGTTGCTTCCTGGCGCGATAGGCACAAGGGCGACAAATCAGTTTGACCCCCTCGGTATCGGCGGGGATGGCAAAGGCGACAGCCCAGTCCCCCTCCTCCTTAGTCAAGGAGCGAGTAGGAATCACAATGATCTCGTCAGCGTAGGGGCCGGTCGTGTTGTGGGCCTTGGCTCCTCGCACCACGATGCCATCCTTCTTCCTATCCACAATCCGCAGATAGAGATCGGGGTCAACCTGCTGGTGAGGTCTTTTCATACGGTCGCCCTTGACGTCGGTCTGGGCACAGTTAGCACACAGATCGTTCTCCTGGAAATAGCGCAGGTACTTCAGAAAGCGCTGATAGTATTCCGTTCCGTGTACCTGATCTATCTCGTAAGTGATCACGGACAGCGCGTTCATCACGTCAATACCCATGCAGCGCTGGATGCAGCCTCCAGTTCGGTGGCAATACAACCTGGTCATCTCCTGCTTCTTTAACAAGTCTTCCGCGGATTGGTGGATGTGGCAGAAACGGTTGATCTTCTCACCAGTGAGATGAGAGGTGGCAGTGAAGAGACCTTCATATTGCGGATCCTGCGGCAGATCATACGTCACCGCAATGACGTTCATGCCGGGCTCAATCCGGGGGTCGTCGCGGGAAACCAACTCACCGTCCATATAGACATTGTCCCGCATGGCTTTGATCCGTTCTCGATACTCCTGTGAGGTTTTCATTTTTCACTCCTTCTCTTTCTCTTCACGTTACCGTTTCAAGAGCCGGGCAGCCTGACGTGCGCACGTTGGTCCAGTAGCGATTCTACACCGCGTGGCGCACGATGGCCTCTATCACCTGCGGCTCTACAACCGGGGGCAGATCGTGGCCCATGCCTTCGATAATCATCAATCCAGCCCCAGGGACCGAATTAGCCGTATCAATCCCACCTTCGACCGGCACCAGCGGGTCGGCGTCCCCGTGAATGACCAGGGTCGGTATGGTGACCGATTTGAGCGACTCCCTGCGACTACCGGAAGCAAGGATGGCCGCCAATTGCCGAACCATACCCTCAGGGCTCAAGCCGCGATCAAAGAATCGCCCGGCACGCTCCCTGGTAAGGTCCTCGTCAAGTGGAAGTACAGGGCCATTGAGCACCCGCCAGGTCTGGACGGAGCTTTCAATGTAGCCAGCCCGGTCCGTCGGGGCAGGCGTGACCAGGATCGCCATCGCCTCCGGCGTTGGCGGTGGAAGGTCCGGGTTACCCGTTGAAGACATGATGGACGTCAGCGTGCGGACGCGGTCGGGGTGATGGATGGCCATCTCCTGGGCGATCATGCCTCCCATGGAGACGCCCACTACGTGCGCGGACTCGATCCCCAGCGCATCGAGCAGGCCCACCGCATCGTCTGCCATGTCATGCAGCAAATATGGAGCCTGGACAGCTTCCCCTTGCGCCGCTGCCTGCATCAGTGCGAGAATGTCTGGCACGCCGGCCTCATCGAACTTGGTGGATAGCCCGACGTCGCGGTTGTCGAACCGGATCACCCGGTAGCCCTGGGCGGCGAGTTGTATGCAGAATTCCTCGTCCCAGAATATCATCTGCTGACCCAGGCCCATGACGAGCAGCATGGGCGATGCGGAGGGCTCTCCAAACGTATCGTAGACGATCTCGATGCCGTTGGCCTCCACGCTTGCCGGGTCACTGTGTGGAACTTCTTGAGTCATGGTTATACCTCCTGATTTAGAATATATCCCATGACAGCATCACTCACTCGAATGCTGACCACCTGATCGTCTAACCGCTCAACACGCTCTCCATGAAGGCCACGTACCGCTCAAAGACCGGCTGAGCCTCCTTCTTCAGCATCATCGGCCCCATGTGGGTGACACCCTCGAACTCGACCAACTCGGCCTCGGGCAGTAGTTCCGCCAACTCGCGGGACATTTGAACCGGCGTGGTGGTGTCGGTGGTGCCGTTGAGCAGGAGAGTGGGGACGCCGCGCACCTGGGGCAAGCCCTCAGCAAAGGCGGGGGCCTCCTGGGCGATGTCGCCCACGTAGTAGCGAAAGAGGTCCACCATGGTCTGGACGAACGTCCCTTCCAGAGGAGTATACATCAGGCGTCTCACCAGGAAAGCTCGCAGCCGCTCCATCAGGGAGAGGTCGGCGTAGTTCTTGAGAAACAGGGCCGGCACGTACACGTGGTTGAAGATGCGGACGTAGTTTTGCCGGTTGACCCGCTGCGGCCAGAGTTCCTTCAGATCCTCCAGGGCCTCGACACGCTCCTGGAAGGCCGAGAAGATCGGCTTCCAGTGCTCGGAGAGCAGGTGTGGGTTGCCTAGCCCGCAGAAGCTCTTGACCCGCTCCCGGTGGCGGATGAGGAACGCCTGGCTCACCATGCTCCCTTTGCTGATGCCCAGCAAGTGGACGCGCTTGACCGATAGCGCATCCAGCAAATCGCGCAGTTCGTCAGCCAGGTCTAGCATGTTGAACGGCACGGTCTTGGCCGACGAGCCGCCGACGCCCACGTAATCGTACTGAACAAAACGACACCGTCCTCCCAGTCCCCGGTGCAGGATAGGCAGCGCCTGCCGGTCCCACTGGTGGTAGTTGAAGACGGAACCGTTGACCAGCACCACTGTCTCTGGCCCATCGCCGGTCCATTGATAGGCCACCGTCCCGCGTCCCTGCAACTTCACAGTCGGCATCTCCCCCTCCTACACCTCACGTTTCACTGGGTTCTAGAAGCCACCACCTCTGGTGGTGGTGCAAGTAATTGCTTCTACCAGTCGATTCATTTCTGTGCGGTGATGATAGGTACTCCTACCAAAGTCAAGATACTCGAATCTGGTGAAATCTACGTTGGCCATCCAATCTAGCCGCGCTTGCAGGATCCAGAAGCCACCACCTCTGGTGGTGGTAGTTCACTTCGCCTGCGATAGCTGAAGTATCGGACTACCTGAACTTTGGAGGCCTCTTACCGCAATCGCTCGAAGATGCCCGCCGCGCCCATGCCGCCGCCGATGCACATGGTGACCAGGCCAAACTGCACGTCACGGCGCTTCATCTCGCTGATGATCTGCACGGTGAGCTTGGCCCCGCTGCAGCCCAGGGGGTGGCCCAGGGCGATGGCCCCGCCGTTGACGTTAACGATATCCTCATCCATCCCCAGCTCGTGGATGACGGCCAGCGATTGAGAGGCGAACGCCTCGTTGAGCTCAATGAGGCCGATGTCACCCAATGACAGGCCAGTGAGTTCTAAGACTCTGGGCACGGCGACGGTCGGCCCGATGCCCATTATCTCCGGCGGGACGCCGCCCACGGCGAAGCCCACGAAGCGAGCCAAAGGCTTGAGACCCAGGGCCTCCGACTTCTCCCGCTCCATGACCATCACCGCCGCCGCGCCGTCGGACATCTGCGACGAGTTGCCGGCGGTCACGGTGCCCTTCGGGGCAAAGGCTGGCCGCAGCTTGGCCATCGCCTCCAGCGTCGTGCCGCGACGGGGACCTTCGTCGGTGTCAAAGACGAGCGTGCGGGTCGTAGGCTTGCCGTTATCCATCACCACCTGCTCGATCTCCAGCGGCACGATCTCGTCTTCCCACTTGCCCGCGTCCTGGGCTGCGATGGCCCGCATGTGGCTGCGGTAGCTGAACTCGTCCTGCTCCTCGCGGCTGACGCCGTACTGGTTGGCTACGTTCTCGGCCGTCTGCCCCATGCTGGCGTAGACCTCGGGATAGTTCTCGGCCATCCAGGGATTGGGCGCGAACTTGTTGCTGATCATGGGTATCATGCTCATGGACTCGGTGCCGCCGGCGATGATGCAGGTGCCAAAGCCGGCCATGATCTGCTGGGCGGCGAGGGCAATCGTCTGCAAGCCGGAGGAACAGAAGCGGTTGACGGTCTGTCCCGGCACGGTGTGAGGCAGGCCAGCGCGCAGCAGCGCAATACGAGACACGTTCATCCCCTGCTCTGCCTCTGGGAAGGCGCAACCCAGAATCACGTCTTCCACGTCTTCGGCCTCGACCGGTTCAGCCCGATTGAGCACCTCTTTGATCACCACAGCGGCCATCTCATCGGGCCGCACGTCTACCAACGTCCCCCGCCTCGCCCGGCCCACAGCAGTGCGGACGGCGGAAACGATCACTGCTTCTTTCATGTCGTTACACTCCTTTCGAGGTGCGAATTCGGAATTCGGAATGGCGAATTCGGAACTTGTAATTCGCAATTCCTAATTCGCAATTATTAATTCGTCTTTCTCTGCTGCTTGATGATTGTGACCAGGAGAGCGATGACCTCATCCAGTAGGGCAAGGCGATGGGCTACAGCGTCTTCTGACAGCAAATGCCGGGCCCGAAAGTACCAACCCTGAGTCTCGCGGGCGGAGCCGAGAGCATAGCTCAGAAAGCGAGCATAGTCACGGCCGAACCCACGACCGTATCCCTCTTCCACGTTGGCGCTGATCGAGCCTGCACTGCGTATCAGTTGCTGTGCAATCGCTTTTCCCCGCAGATCCCGCATCAACCCCTCGCAGTCGAACCAGACAAGATCGTAGAGGAACAGAGCCTTTTGGTAGCCGATGGAGGCCCACACCGGCGACGAGCCCATCCTACTCACAACGCCATCCCGCCATTCCTCAAAACTCCCCGGTCGCCCCTTCATGACCCTCCCCTCTCGCAATTCCCAATTCGCAATTCCTAATTCCGAACTCTTAGTTCCGCAACGGCTTGCCCGTGTTGAGCATGTGCCAGATGCGGTCAATGGTCTTCTGCTCGCCCAGCAGCGACAGGAACGCCTCTCGCTCCAGGTCGAGGATGTACTGCGGATCCACCCACTGCGGCTTGCTGAGTTTGCCGCCGCAGAGGACGTAGGCCGTCTTGTTGGCGATGAGGGCGTCGTGCTCGGAAGCGTAGCCGGCCTCCCTCAGGCCCCAGACCGCCACCTCCAGCGCGGCCAGGCCGTTGGCTCCCATTGCCCAGATCTCCTTGCCCCGCACCGGAGGGCGGTAGCCAGACTCGGCCATCGTCAGCGCCATGCGCTTCGCCTCGTGCAGCAGGTGGTCGCGGTTCATGACGATGGCGCTACGTACATGTGATGAAGCGGCGTCGGCGGGGGTGAGGAAGCCCCATTGGCGGGCCTCTTCGGCGCTGGCACTGACCTTGGCCATAGCGATCATCTCGAAGATGCGCTGCAGGAAGGGGAGCAGGTCGGCATTGGGGGTGTATTTGGCCACCGGCGAGACCACGCGGCGCAACAGCTCCTTGCAGCCGCCAGCAGCCGGTATCAACCCCACACCCGCCTCCACCTGGCCGATGTACAACTCAGCCGCGGCGCAGACCGCCGACGCGCCCATCACCACCTCCGCCCCGCCGCCCAGCGCCATGCCGAACGGCGCGCTGACCACCGGCTTGGGGCTGTAGCGGAAGGCCATCAGGGCATCCTGGCCCTGCTTGATGGCCGCCCCCAACTGCTCCCACTCACCCTGCTGCGCGGCTACGGCGACCACAAAGATGTTGGCCCCGACGCAGAAATGCTGGCCCTGGTTGCCGATGACTAGCCCCACCCAATCCTTTTCCAGTTCCTCCCTGGCCTGAACCATCATGTTGAAGATGTCATCGTCCAGGGCGTTCATCTTGGAGTGGAACTCCAGGCACAGCACACCGTCGCCCATGTCCACCAGGCTGGCGCTGAGGTTGCTGGCTATGACGCGCTTCTCGTCAGCGAGGTCTTCCGCCGCCTTCAGGTCCTTGAGGTTGATGGCGCGAGGATCCTTCTCGACGGCAACGTAGCTCTTGCTGGCAGGGTCATACATTCGCAACTCGCCATTCACAGTCTTATAGAAACTGGTGTGCCCGGCGGCCAACATCTCCTTGACCCACGGCGCGACAGTCAGCCCATCGGCCTCCATCCGCTCCACCGACTCGGCCACGCCCAGCGCGTCCCAGATCTCGAACGGGCCAAGCTCGTGGTTGAAGCCCCACTTATTGGCGTTGTCAATGGACAGGATGTCGTCGGCGATTTCGGGCACCACGCTGGCGGCATAGTTGATGCCAAAGGCGGTGGTGGCCCAAATGAGCTGGCCGGCGCGGTCGTGGGTTCGACCAGGCTCACCCCAGGCTTCAGCACACAGTCGCTTGATCCGCTCGCCCACGTCCTCCACGTCCTTGTGCTTGTCCACCGACTCGAAGCGCGGCTTGGTCGGCGGCTGGTATTCCATGGTCTCCAGGTCGAGCGCCCAGAATTGGCGGCCCTCTTCGGTCTGCATCCGCTTGTAGAAGCCCTGGCGGGTCTTGCTGCCCAGCCATTTGCGCTCCAACATGGCTTGGATGAGGACAGATCGCTTCTCGTGCTTCAGTTCCTCGCGATACGGGTCGTGGGGGATGGCCGGATACAGATTACCATCCACGTGGGCCGCTATATCAATGCCCACCAGGTCGTACAGCCGGAAGGTGGCCGACTTGGGGCGACCGATGATGGGGCCGGTAAGGCGATCCACCTCTTCGACGGTGTAGCCGTTGTCCAATACATAATTCAGCGTGTGGGACCCGGAAATCGAGATGAAGCGGTTGGCGATGAAGTTGGGCGTGTCCTTGCAGATCACCACCCCCTTGCCCAGCGTCCGCGAGGCGAACCGCTTCATGAATTCGATCACCGCGGGTTTGGTCTGCTGGTGGGGGATGACCTCCAACAACTTCATGTAGCGAGGCGGATTGAAGAAGTGTGTGCCCAGGAAGTGGGCCCTGAAGTCATCGGAGCGCCCGTCGGCGATCTCCTTGATGGGGATGCCGGAGGTGTTGGTGCTGACGATACTGCCCGGCTTGCGGGCCTGCTCGATACGGGCCATGAGTTGCTGCTTGATGTCCAGCCGCTCGACCACCGCCTCAATGATCCAGTCTGCCTCACCCACCCAGTCGAAGTTGTCCTCCAGGTTGCCCAGCGTGACGCGCTCGGCGACGTCTTTGGCGAAGAGGTTGGCCGGGCGGGCCTTGACACATCGCTGCCACCCTTCGTTGACGATGCGGTTGCGCACCGCCGGGTGCTCCAGCGTCAGCCCCCTGGCCTCCTCCTTGGGCGCCAACTCCCGCGGGACGATGTCCAGCAGGTAGACCGGTATACCAACGTTGGCCAGGTGAGCGGCGATGGCCGCCCCCATCGTACCGGCGCCGATGACGGTCACTCGGTTGATGGCGTAACTCATAGTTGTTCCTCCTTATTTTGTTGTTATACCGAAGACACGTTCGGACCACGGGCTACCTGAGGAGTTGTCGGGCGATCACCAGGCGCTGAATCTGGTTGGTGCCCTCCCAGATCTGGTGTAGCTTGGCGTCGCGCATGTACTTCTCGACAGGGTAGTCCTTCATGTATCCATACCCTCCAAGAACTTGAACCGCGTCGGTCGTCACCTCCATTGCAATATCGCCTGCAAAGCATTTTGCGATCGCGGATTCCATGGTGTTCCGCTGGCCGTTATCATGGAGCCAGGCGGCATGCCAACAGAGCAATCGCGCGGCGGCTATCTTCTTCGCCATGTCGGCCAGCATGAACTGTATGGCTTGTTGCGCGGCGATCGGCTTGCCGAATTGAACCCGCTCCTGGGCATAGGCGACGGCGGCCTCCATCGCTGCGCGCGCGATTCCCACCGCGGCTGCGCCTACCCCAGCCCGAGATCCATCGAGCGTCATCAAGGCGATCTTGAAACCGTCACGTCCCTGGCCCAGGCGAAAGCGTGCCGGGATGTGGACATCCTCGAAGATCACCTCACTGGTGTCTGTGGTTCGCTGGCCCATCTTGTCCTCTTTCTTGCCATGTTTTACACCAGGGGTGTCGGCGGGGACCATGAAGGCCGAAATGCCCTTGTACCCTGGTTCGGGATCCTCTTTGGCGAATACAGAATAGAGGCTGGCCACGCCGCCGTTTGTGATGAAGTGTTTGGTGCCGTTGATAACGTACTCGTCTCCCTCACGGCGGGCTGTGGAACGCATGGACGCGACGTCTGACCCGGCATCCGCCTCAGTGAGGCAAAAGGCACCCAGGTTGGGCCCCGAGGCGTGCTTGGTGAGAAGCTCCTCCTTCAACTCTGGACTTCCGGCGATCAACAACGGGGTGAGGCCCAGGATATTACCCCCGAGACAGGCAGCAATCCCGGCACAAGCCGCGCCCAATTCCTCACCAAAGAGACATCCCTCCAGTGAGCCCAGCCCTGCCCCACCGTACTCCTCCGGAACTGCGTAGTGGAGCAGGCCAATCTCGAAGAACTTCTTCACGATTTCCGGGCTATGGCGCTGCTCCTGGTCCAGGTCGGGGGCAATGGGCACGATCTCCTTTTGAGCGAAGTCGCGGACCAGTTTCCGACAGGCCCTCTGCTCCTCGGTTAGACTGAAGTCAATCATTTTTCCCTCCTCGTTCTTGGAATTTGGATTGTTGAGAGTTCTGCAAGCTCCCGTGCCAGGTCAAATGGACAGCACAAGGCTAGCTCAGGTTATCGGCAGCCGCTCCACTGAGTAATCCAGATACCGCTTCTCCTCTACCACGCGACGAACACGGTCCACCGCCTCCCACACCTCGCCGAAGGACGTGTAGAGAGGCGCCAGACCAAAACGGATGTTGTCCGGTTCACGGAAGTCTGGCAGCACCTCCATCTCCTTGATCAATGCCAGGTTGATGCGGTATGCCTCTGGGTGACGGATGCTGACGTGCGAGCCGCGCCGAGCTGGGTTACGTGGCGAAGCCAGTTCGAAGCCCAACGGAGCCAGGACCGTGTCCCCCAGGTAGACCAGGTACGAGGTCAGCCGAACCGACTTGCGGCGGATGCGCTCAAGCCCCGCCGCTAGCAACAGATCAAGGCCAGGTTCTATCGCCAGCAACGACAAGATGGGCGGGGAGCCGGCCAAGAAACGAGTAATCCCCTCCACCGGTTCGTACTCCAGATCGAAAGCAAATGGAGAGCGGTGGCCCCACCAGCCCCATATGGGAGATAGAGCTTGTGCTTGCAGGTCGCGGCGCACGTATAGGAAGGCGGGCGCGCCGGGCCCACCATTGAGGTATTTGTATGTGCATCCAACTGCCAGGTCAACCCCCCAACGGTCCAGCTCCAGAGGAATCACGCCAACGGCATGGCATAGGTCCCACAGAACCAAGGCCCCCACCTGATGTGCCCGCTCCGTTATCGCCTCTATGTCATACATGAAGGAGCTTTTGAACGTGGGATGGGAGATGGTGACCAGGGCTGTCTGTTCGTCAATGGCATTGAAGAGGGCCTGCTGATCAATCGTGATGCCATCCGACGAAGGAACCAGGTGGAGGTGATGACGGTTGCCCAGCAGATGAATGCACCCTTGGAGGACGTAGAGATCAGTAGGGAAATTCAGTACATCGCTCACGATGCGTTTCCGCCGTGGCCGCATTGCCAGTGCCATCATCGAGAGCTTGAAGAGATTGACTGACGTGGAATCGGTAACCACAACCTGGTTCGGTGCTGCGCCTATAAGCCGCGCGATCTTTTCTCCCACCCTTTTCGGGGCCTGATACCAACCAGCCTGCCAGCCCCAAATGAGCTCCTTCCCCCACTCCACTTCCAGAACCGCCTGCATGCGTTTCACTGTCTGTCGGGGCAGCCGGCCCAAGGAGTTGCCATCCATGTAGATCAAATCGGGCTCAGCGACAAGAAATGCCTCTCTAAACGAGGCCAGTTCGTCTTCCTTGTCCAGTTGCCGGGCAAAGTCGGGCCCTGGCTCAAACGGCACGTTTGCCATATCCCTTCTCTCTCATCTCTAGCCGCACCATGCTGAACACCTCGCCTGTACCGCTGAGTATGTAGTACCACCAACCGTCAACCTCGATTACCTACAGCGGCCTTAGGTTCGCGAGCGCTTATGCCCCTACCTTAGTGCTGTTGAATTCAAAAGTCAGCCATTATCCCCTCGACGTCGCAACTGTGCCAGTACTAGAACACCAAGGACAACCACAAGCGAGAATACCAACAAGAAACCGGAACGGTCTCTGCTGTCAGTTCCGTTTTCGACACTCAGCTCATCACCTACCTGCTTGTCCCTAGACTCGACCACCGGCCTCCCACGTAGCACATGCCGCAAGTCAGGGGGTAGGGATATGACCGATTTAACCAACAACGCCTCCAGAAGCACAGCTATCAGTGCTATGAAGGACCCAAGCCTAGACCAGAAACGAACCTTGCGATCCCGGATCAGGAATGCCAAGTCTCGTATTTCGCATACAGGCTTTAAGTCACCTCCCTCCAACTGAATTAGCACAGGGCGTATACCAGGAATGCTCCCCAGAGAGGTTTCATATTTGAACACAGTTATTGCAGTAATGTCTCCAACCCCCTCAGTCGATGACATCACAAGCATATCTTCCAAGGAAGGCAGAGTCGGATCGAAAGTCGACAGGAGACTATAGATGCTTTTGTATCCCTCATCACCTTGCCTGAGAAGACCTATAGCCTTGTCTTCTTCGTCTCTCTCATCAAATGGACTAAGGGCTGAAAACCCAGCCTCAAGTCCCGCCAGATGGGAAGGAATGCTCACCCAACCAGAACCAGGAAACATATCAGCGAAGGCGGTAAGGACAATACCTGAACCAGCAAGAACCAATAGACCTGCTCTTACCCGCCAATCATTACGCAATCGCTTTAGCCAGCGTGGTCTCACCTTCATCCATCCACCTGCTTCCTGATAGACATCTGATCTACGGACTATGCTGTCTGTCCACCAACTCAGCAACTAATGAAAAACCAATATGGCAGGTACCCGCGAAAACTAATGCCCCTGCGCATCACTTTCGGCCACGTTCAATAGCTCAAACTTGCCAGCCTCGTGCATGGCGGTGGTTAGCAGGGACTGGAAAGCCTCATGGACTTCGGGGGGTTGGGCGTCCCTGTACTTAGGCCGCCCTGGGTCCTTAGTCCCCAGGACTAAGGGTACAGGACTAAGTGCGAGGAGGGAGGCGAAGGGTTGGAGGTTGGGGGGGGAAGGTTGTTGCCTGGTTTCGTCAAGGGCACGGAAAACTGGGTCTTTACACCTGCAAAAAAATGTGGTATAATATTGGTGCCAGGGGACGAAATTCGGCTTCATGCCGTGTGATCGTTGGGCTGCGGCCAAATGATCCTATATCCCCGGCAAGCCTTCTAAAGCCGCTAACTTTAGCGGCCTTTTTTGTGAGTAATAGACTCCATACTTGGCCTGACGTGTGTCGTCTAGGTCGTGCACCAGCCTGAATGCGGGCCAAAGTAGCTCCACGTACCGGTCTTCGCGTCGTTCATACAGGCGTTGCAGCGCCCAAAGAAAGTAGTCCACAGCCTGCAACCCAGCACATGCCGGTGGAGTGCTGGCAATGACGCCGATCGGAGCGTCGCTGGTAATCCCCCACTGTACACTGAATCTATGCCGGGCAGTCTCCAATGCTCTCCGTAGCGCAGCCGTCCTATCCGCCTTCCCTCGTTTCGCAAGGTGGATGTTGTATTCATCATCTTTGTGAAGCAGGTTCTTGAATAAGCCCCGCACCAGGTAGTCGTACAGTTCGTTGGGATTGTAGCGATAAGAGGGATCACGCTCGTTACGTTGCCGGACGTATTCGATCACTTTGCGCTTATCTCTGACGATAGCGAAGAAACGCAGTTTGTGGCGCAACAGGAGGTAGAAAACTTCTCGCCTGATTTCTGGTACATCGTCCTTCGCGTGAAAAGCCAGAGCTGTCTTCTTCGCTTCCGGCTGCATAGATGGTACCCCCTTGAAGTACGGATCGGCTAGCAATCGTGCCCTCAGTTCCTCCATCTCGCAGGCCAAAGATTCCGGTTCCCGTACATCCAATAGTCCCAAGATAAAGAAACGCGAACATCCCTCTGTGCCCACAATAATGCGCCCGCGTTTGTTAAACAGGGTGCCATCCCCGGATTCGTCCACAAAATAGTGCCGGATTGAAGTTAAGTGTTTCCCAGGCTTGCCCATCGTCTTATCTGCTCCAATCAGTCATATCGCCACCTGAACACCTCGCCTGCGCCGCTGAATGTGTAGTGCCACCGCACCAGAGACCTGCAGCCGCTACCAGCGACCGCGCTCCGCGCGGATTAAAGGGGCGCTCGCTTCGCTCGCGCCTCAGCAATCAGAATTCCAGGAACCAGAAACCAACCCCTTAAGGAGAGCCGGGGGAAGCCGCCACTCGAAACCCAATGTAGTTGATGCGGTCGCCTGGGTAGCGCCTGCCGCGGGAGGCGCAGCGGGCGAGCCACCGATTGCCGCCCCACGAGCCGCCACGCAGCACACGGGTTTTCTCCGAATAACGGCTGGAACACCACTCCCACACATTGCCCGCCATATCAGCGCAACTGCAGGGGCTATCGCCGCCCGGTGAATATCGGCCCACTGGCGTGGTGGCGCCAATATCACGTTCTTTAGTGTTGCACCGTTTGCGGTCAAACCCATCTCCCCAGGGATAGATCCGCCCGTCAATCCCCCGCGCTGCCTTCTCCCACTCCTCCTCGGTGAGCAATCGCACTCCAGCCCACTCCGCGTAGGCCACGGCATCGCGCCAGCTCACGTATACTACTGGGTGGTCGGCGGATTCGTCAAGTCGGACTTTGTCTCCCAAGTGTCGCGGAGCCTGTCGCCCAGTCGCCTCAACAAAACGCGCGTACTCAGCGTTGGTCACCGGCGCGCGGGCGACGAAAAAGCCTTGCGCCAGCCTGACCACCCGCATCCCCTCCCCTCCTCTGCCCGCTTCTCCCATGATAAATGGCCCCGGCGGCGCCCAGACCATCCCCGCCGGCGCCTCCATCCCCTCCGGTGGCGGCGGGGGCCAGGCTGCCTCCGTCAGCAGACCGTGCACAAACCCCCGGATCTCCTCATTGATGCGCATTTCCGGTGCACTGCCATCCAGCAGCTTCGGCGCCAACCATTGGGCCACGAAGAATTCCTGGAAGCTCCTGTGCACGAACCGGTAGTTTCCCTCGCGGTCGCGGTTCAGAAACGAGCAAGTACGGATGTCGTGCTCGAAGTAGTCGATCTCGGCAGCCTTCTCCAGACGGAAAACCGCGCGCACCCGCTCTGGCAGTTGCGAGTAGTGGATGCTTAACTCCTGGCGACGCAGCATCTCCAGCGCCAGTTGTTGCATGAACAACCGTTTATCGTCGCGGGTGATGAGCGTGCGCCCTTTCTCCTCGTCGCGCGCTAACCACAGGTTGGTGTAGATCTCGTATAACTGCGCCGCGTTGATGGCCTGTCCGGGCCTGAGTTGGGGGAGGGAACGGGCGATCATGTCCAATAGCACCGGCCTCTGCGCCAATTCCGCCAGGTTGTACGTGTTCTCAATCTGCTTCCAGAGCTGCTTCCACTCATCAGGGAAGCGCGCCCGCAGTATGGACTGGATGTCCCCCTCGTCAAACGGCAGGAGGTCAACCATCTCAAAGTTGGGCTGAGCGGTTGGGTCAATCACCGCCCGTTTGGGCAGATCGCTCGGGACTTCCGAAGTCTCCCCCCATAGCAGTTCCCTGGCCTCCCGGCTGGTGCGGAAGTAGGCGGTGCGGCAAGTGAGGATTACCTTGCTGTGCGCTTCCACCGCCTGGGCCAGCTCCTCAAAGTTATCCTCCGTGGTACGGTAGTCCACTTTCTGCGCCATTTCATCGAAGCCGTCGAACATGAGCACCACCCTGCCGTCGGCGTTGAAGCGGCGGAAGGCTTCATATCCGGCCTGGATACCGTACCGGTTTACCAAAAAGTCGGTGATCAGTTGCTCAAGGTTCATGGCCTTAGCGTAGTCGCGCAGCGAGATGAGGATGGGGATACGGTGGCGGTCAGGGTCGGCCAGCCAACGGCGGCCCAGTTTGGCCGCGTACTGACGGCAGAAGGAGGTCTTGCCCGTGCCGTAATCGCCCAGGACAGAGATATGGTTGCGGGACGGATCGTCCAGCCAGGCATCCACGTAATCGTCCATCGGCTTGTAGATGCTCCCGTCACGGCTCCGGCAGCCTAAATCTACGTAGTACGTGCCGAGCTCATCGTCCTCGTAATCGGCCACCAGCGCCCGCACATAGGGCTCAAAATCAATCAACTCGCGGTAGAATTCGTCCAGCGTAAAGGCCCGCACCGCGCCCTCAGTTTCGGCGGCCAGCTCTCGCGCGGCAGGCGAGACGCGGGTGTGGGTCACCAGCACCCCGCCGCCCAGGTCTCTCGCCTTCGCGTCGCCCATCGTCGCCTCCACATCGTCTCTTTCCACCGTGCCTTCCTTACATACGATGGCCACGGGACGGGCAAAGGCGCCCTTGGGGGTGCACACCAGCCGCACACGGTTGGCAGAGGGCTGGCGCTCCTGACAGGTGAAGCCCATCACCGTGAGCAGCCCCTCGACGGTATCGGCCAATGTGCCGGAGGGGGTTGTGATCACCTCGGAAGGAAAGTAACGTTCTCGTACATCGGGGTGCTCGTCCAGCAGTCGGGCCAAATCGCCCTTGGACCAGCTTGTGGCCCTGCAACGGGGCGCGACATTAGGAATGCCAGCCAACTGGGCGCGAACTTTTTCGCTGGGGACAGTGCTCGTGATCAGGATGTAGCGGTCGCAGCCGTGGGTGCCCATGCGCTCGACAGGGCTGCCGATGTCCTTTTCCAGTACGGACTTCCCACTCTTGGCACGGTGTTTGCACTCGACCAGATAGCGGTGTGGTTCTGAGAAACCCGCCTGGTCAGCCACCGTCTGGGTGGCGATGACGTCCTTGCCCAGGTCCGGGCCACGGGCGACCTTGGCCTCAATGGTGAAACCCATCGCCTGCAACAGGTCTTCGCAGAGCAGTTCGAATTCTTCGCCGGATTCAATCCGGGTAAAATCAATGCGCATGGGGTCGGCTCCTCGTCACCTTGTTTTGTGACCTTGTTGCTTTTTGTGGTTGGGCGTTCGCGCTCTGCAGGCCAGCCCTCCAGCATCCATCAACCTCTGTCACGTTCAGCAGTTCAAACTTGCCCAAGCGAGGGTTTCCGCCCTCGTGCATGGCGGTGGCTAGCAGGAACTGGAAAGCCTCTTGGATGTCGGGAGGCTGGGCGTCGAGCAGGGAAGCGATGGTTTGGAGTTTGGGGGGGAAGATGGCTGGTTGTGTTTTTCATGTTACTTTTAGTAGGAGACGACAGCTTGCAGGGCACACCCGGTGGGGGCTAGGCGGCCACCCCAAACAGCATGCAAAACCACCCCCAAGACAATGCTTTGGCCTAGAGAGTTCTTAGGCTTGTCAATGATTCTTTGTTACAGCACGAAGAAGAAACGTGTACGGATGCGAGTCTACCTGAAGTACAGGCTGTTGAGCAGTTGAACGTTGCACGGCTATTGTTCGTTCAGGAACCAGCGAATAATACCTATCGCCTGTCGATAACCTTCTGCAACAGCGAGTGTTTGTATTTGGTTAGCGAGCGTCTGTATCTGGTTCGGGAGCTTGTCCATGCCTCCCGATAGTTCGGCCTCTCTGTCAGCATGCGGGGGCAGGAGCGACACTGTCTCTCCTGCCACTTCAAGCATTGCTTTTCTGCACTCACGGACACATGATGATCGTCCGCCACTATATGCGTTGTGAGTTATGGCCCACCAAAAAGCAAGCAAGTGGCTGCAATTCATTCAGCATCGCTCGGCCAGCAAGCGAGAAAGCGCATTTCCCAGACAGAATAGCTTCCAGTTCCTTGAAGATCCCTTGCATTTTCGATTCGTCTGGATCACTCACAATGCGGACAACCAAAGCTCTAACATGGTTGATCATCTTTCTGCGTTCTTCCGGTAGACGATCGCGTATATTTAAACCGAGAATCCTGACAGTCATTTCACCTTTTGGAGAACAGGGAATTAATTCCCCAGTTTTGATGTCCACCGAGAGATGTTCCTCAGGATTATCCTCGACTGGATGAATCAACAAAGATTGTTCGTCGTCGATTTCATCAGGCTTTCGGGCATGGGTGTTTGCAACAGGAAATCGATTACGCTTGCCTAGCTTGCTCTCGCCTGGCTGATTGCAACTGGTGCACGACGGTAGCAGATTCCGCCAATCGTATGCCAACCAATAATAACCGCGATGTGGAATCACTTGCCCTTGCTCATCACGTACCTGGATGGGCTGGTCGTTTTCGTCGGTGACGGCCAGCTTGGGCCGGTAGTGCTCGATGTCTCCGCGTTGAAAATCAGTGATGTAGCACTCGCAATAAGCACACTTGCCATGAAACGGACCGTCCTTACTAAAATACACTTCCTTTTTGATGCTTTTCCTTTTGTAGAGGTCTGTAATCTGTGGTGATTTACCTCTTTCCACCGATTCCAGTAATTCCCGAGTTTTCTTTTCACAGGCGGTTCGCCAGCGTTTCCATTTTTGGGTATTGGGTTCTTTAAAAACGATTTGGATCATTATTCTTCTCCTACTGCGAAAACCTCTCGAAGTTGGCGTTTGACTTCTAAACCTAGTAGTTCAGATGGCGGCTGCCGCAGTCGCTCCTCCAATACTTGAGTTACAGCTCGCTCAACTTCTTGCTCGAAAGAATTCTCACCAAATACAAGTGATTGCTGTAACTGCTCAGAAAGCTGCTTCAATTCTTGCTCTTCGTCGGGGGTGCGTTCTTTGGCCTGCAATTCTGCGTATCGAGCTAAATCATCTTGACTACCGAGGCTTCGACTCGTGAACAATTCAAAAACCTCAGATAGTATCTGATCAGCGCGTTTGCCGCGTAACGCACGCTTGTCGAGGATTTCCCCTTCCACTGTTTGCTTGTCAGTAGCCTTCAATCGTATCAGCATTGAGGATTGTATGTCGCCAACTCCGGCGGCAACCAATGGTGTGTGTGTCGTGGAGATAATTTGCATCTGAGGGAATTGCTTTCGCAACCTGTGAACTATGTGCCTTTGCCAGCGGGGGTGCAAATGCTGTTCCAGTTCGTCGAGCAGCAAGATGCCACCGACTCCGCCTTCTTGCAGGAAACGATTGGCGTAGATCGCCCAGCCCCAAAGGTCCAACACCCACTGTAACGTGCTACGGTATCCATCGCTTAGAGCAGTTAACGGAAAGGTTCCCCAAGGCCCCCGTATTGACAATACATTGTGTGAATCGTCAGGTGTAATAACTGCGTCTTCAGGTGTATCGAGCATTAATATCTCTAGTAATCTGCGTTCAAGTTGCGCTCTCCGTTCTGGATGTTGACGTAACAAAATCACTTCAGGATTCTGCAAAGCGGCTTGTGAATCGAACAGTGTAGATACTGCATGTCGGCAAGAATAAGCCTTATAACTAGCACTGGCCTGTCCCGCACGGTGAGTACCATAGCCACAGACAAAAATGTCATCCCAGGGAAAACCGCTTTTCGGCGTTGTTGACTGACGGATTGTTTCAGTCCTGTTGTCGGAAGATCTAATAATGTTTGTGGTAAGGACAAAGGATTGTTGCGGACGGTTCGTATATTGCAGGGTGATTTTGATTGTTCCTCTCCTGGCCCCCTGCCGGATGAGGCTGCCCGGCAAATTTTTTACCAGGGCGGCAGCATCACTCTCATTGCACAGTCCCAAAGCAATGTTTCGAAGCAAGGTGGTCTTGCCTGTGGCATTGTCACCCAAGATCATTGTCCATAGGGTTGGAGTTTCGCCGTGCGTCGTTTCAAAAGAAATCTTAAATTTGTCAAAACAACGGATATTTGTGAGTTCAAGATGTCTGATATAAAGGATGTCTCCTTCGCCTGGTGCTTTCGCTACGGCTAGTTTCTCTACCGTTGCTCGAATACCCTGGGCAACATTTAAGAACGCTTCGTCATGATTTTTCCAATTGATCACAGGATTGGCATCAGTGGGCAGGGCTTGGAGCTTGCTGAACGGTGCTCCTTCCCATAGGACCGGACGCAGGATGATAGGGAGCACGCGGGCCTCTCCGGCTTCGTGCCGTTCCATGGCCCGCTTCACCTCAACGTCCCAACAATAATCCGAAGCCAAAAAATCTGCACTGACAAGCAGCAGAATCACGCGAGCTGTATTTAGGTGCGCATCAATCTCACCCTCCCATTCCCTTCCCGCGCCGATCCTGCGGTCGTGCCAACCGGTGATCACGCGTTGACGCTTCAAAATGATAAGGTGCTTCTCTAGTTCATCCCGCAGGTTTTCATCTTCATGAGCGTAGGAGAAGAATACCTCGATAGCTTCAGTTGATCGTGGAGCTGCAGACATGCGTTTGTTCCTCCTTTCCGATCGAAAGATATGCCCCTACCGGGCCTTGCGCGGGCCCTTTTTGGGTCAGGGCGGCGTCAAGGACAAAACAAGCCGTCCCCCACTTGCCCAGGAAGCGGCTTTATGCTATCATATCCCCAAGCTTGTCTCCTGGGCGTTCAGGAGCAGGTGTTGGGATTACCAGAGTGGCTACTCTGTAATCCCTTTTTGTTTGGTTGCCAGGCAAGTATATCACGTTTCGCCTCGTTTGGCAAAAGCAAAAAGCCACCGCGCGGTTGATGCAGGTGGCTTTCCTCTTCAGAAAGGATGGAGCGATGGAATAGAGATGGAATAGAGTATGAACCCGCCTACTTTCTGAGCATGGTCAGCGTCGCCCCTCCGACCATGCTCGCGCTGGGCTCCAAAAATCAAATGACTACATGCCTACTCCGCTTCCAGAAGGCCCCTCAACCAGGCTGCGATCTCTGGGATGGTCTTCGGTCGCACGGCCTCACCTTATGCTCGTTCGCTTGTCTCCTTACCTTTTTTCACACCCTGACCACTGAAGGATCTTGAAGCGGACGTTTCTCTATGACCTGTTTTCCGTAGCCGAAAACCTGATCCATGGAAATAAGCAGGCCTGTTAAGATGCTACGTTCCGCCAGAGTTCTAACTGTCTTATGAAACAGGTTGTAAGGTTTGTTCCAAGGACAAACCCTGATACAGATAGAGCAATGGTTTCCATTCTTAACCCACCAGTCCAGGCAATTCATGGCCCGTATCGGCCATTTCATCATTCCCGGCACATTGTGTTCGTCCCAGGCTTTATTGATCCTACCGCCCGACACGAGAGCACGGCCAGGGCAGTGTTTTTCGCAAAGTGCACATTTTTCGCAGAATTTCTCAACACCGATATCTATAGGGGTATCAGGGATTAACGGGAGATTCGTGAAAACCTTGCTTATTCGAACCCTCGGACCATAATCCCTGGTGATAAGCATGCCGTTTCGCCCCATCTCTCCCAATCCGGCATCCACCGCCATTGCTATGTTGATGCCCAATTCATTCACAGAAGGGATCGCTCTATAGCCAAGTTCGGCAATGAACGTGGCGAGAGAGCTGGCGCACCATGCTCCTTTTGAATAAGCGATGTCGGTCTCGTATTCGATGCCAGGGGATCGTTGAATAGCCTTGTAGTCCATCTCATGAATCATCACGATGACCCTATTGAATTCCGCGGGGATCTCAATAGGGTCGCCTACTTCAGCGGCACGTGAATACCTGACGTTCTGATTACCCCAATTGGTATATATCCACAAGGGATTGAGTTCTGCTACCCCTACCATATCTGCGCCGATCCACAAAGCCTTTTCTTTGATGATTTCTGTCAGAGCCACGGGGTCCGGCTTTTTCAACCTATATACCGTGTTATATATGGGCTTTGTCTCCCTTCCCAAAAGGTTTTCCCGGACCACATAATCTACAGTGGCACCCGCCACCCAAGTGGCATGATCCAAAAGAGTTTTCCCAGGACTGGTTTTTTCAACATTGCTGAGGCATTGGTCATGCATGGCAGTATACTTGTTCCCTTCGACGGCTCCTCGACTGAACGCTGTGTTGCGGTCATCAAAACGTTCTAGCTCTCCCGTGATTAAC
>SDBT01000214.1_pt1 | contig 84212 bp, 79 predicted proteins | sample 2277101 | NCBI WGS metagenome assembly SDBT01 (sample SAMN10404973, study PRJNA504765) | marine sediment metagenome | isolation source: marine sediment core GS10_PC15, 103 cmbsf | place: Arctic Ocean: Southern Knipovich Ridge | collected 2010
TCTCGACCGACATGGTGAAGTCCTGCATGGTGCGGGCCGAGGCGCGGTCGGTGCGCATGGGGTAGGAGTACTTTATGACACCGCCCTCGAAGGGCATCACCTGGGTGAACTCGATCTCCAGCCGCTGCTCGCCCCGCCTGGGCACCGGGTAGACCCGGCACTGGAACAGGTCCCGGCCCAGGTACTCCACCAGCCCGGGGTCCTTCATGCGGCGAACGATGCCCTCGTAGATGTTGCGGGCGCGGTTCTTTTCCAGGATCTCGCCCTTGGTTCGCTTGCCGTTGACGTACAGGTAGAAGTCGGAGACGGTGGCGCCCTTGGGCAGCGGGAAGATGTAGGTGGCCTCCAGGTCGCGGTCGGTGTGGTTGACGAAAACCTGGTCCACGTGCGTCACGGCCACCCGGTCCTTTATCTTGACCTTGGCCCGGTGGTACTTGATGGCCAGCGGCCCGAGGTTGCGGTCGGTGGGGATCAGCAGGCCGGTGGCCGAGGCCGGACAGGCCATGAGCACCAGGGCTGCGAGAACTGTCGGAATCATCAGGCGTTTCATTGGGGACTCCCTGTTCATGGTTGAGTCGATAACGGTGACTACTGACGCATCACCCTCGTTGAGGATCTGTTGATCTGTATCACAGTCTGGGCTAGCGTTTGCAAGTAGTTCGCAACCAGACCCCTGCAGCGCGAGGAGAGCACGATGACCCGTATTTTCGCCCGACCCGGATTGACCGCTATCCTGTGCCTGTCCATGTACGCTCCCGCCCTGCCAGCCGGGCAGGTTGAACTCCGCTACAAGTTCGCCGAGGGGCAGAAGCTCAGCTACCGCATGACGCAGGAGCAGGACATGGAGGTGACCAGCAGCATGATTCCCGGCTCGCCCCAGAAGCTTGCCACCAGGCTGGAAGTGGACATGTATCAGAAGGTCCTGGCCGGGAGGAAGGGCGGCGCCCGGGTGGAGGTCGGCTTCGAGCGGGTGGACGCCAGGGCACAGTTCGCCGGCAACTCCATCCCGGTGCCCGGGATGGACGAGATCACCCGGGTGCGCCTGGAACTCGACATGACCGACCGCGGCGAGACGAGCAAGGTGGAGTTGCACGACGCCGACAAGGTCGGCCCGCAGGCCCGGCAGATCGCCCACGACATGAAGAAGTCCATCGCCCAGTTCACCCTGGTGTTGCCGGATGAGCCGATCGAGCCCGGCGAGACCTGGTCCGTGACGCAGGAGATCCCGGCCAGGCTGGGAGGCGCCAAGGACCTGATGATGAAGGTCGAGAGCACCAACAAGTTCGTGGGGATGGAGAAACAACGGGGAAAGCGGGCCGCCCGGATCGACACCAAGCTCAAGATCTCGCTCCACGGAAAGACAGAGCAGATGGGCACGCCGATGAAGGCCGACATGGATGGCTCCGGGAGCCAGACGTCCTGGTTCCTGGTGAAACAGGGACATATGCTGCGGGTCAAGGCCGAATTCGAGATCGAGGGCGCGGTGACCGGTAGCAGCCAGGGAACGTCGTTCTCGACCAGGTATAAGATCGGCACCAAGGTCGACATGAACCTCAAGTGAATACTGCCGCCACCAAGCTTTGCTCCCTGTTGATCGCCCTGACCGCTCCAGCTGCGTCTCCTTTCATCGAGGGCCTGCGATACCGACACTTCGCGGGCCAGGAGTGCACCTGGAATCTGTCGTTGCGGCAGACCGTCGTCGTCGCGCCCCTGGACTGGGTCGAGCAGGGCCAGACGCTGCGGCGCGAGATGAGGGCCAGGGTGCGAACCCGCACCTCGGTGCACCACGAGAACCTGGCCAGGCTGGATCTCGGGATCGAGCGCTTCGACCTTTCCATTCGCCTGGGCGAGAACGACGTGACACCCATGGGTGCGGGACAGATGACCGGGCTTCAGCTGCTGCTCGACGTCGGCGCGCTGGGCACGGTGGGCATGATCCGGCTCGGCGACCATTCCATGCTGGACGCCGCCAGCTGGTCCGCCGTGCAGCCGCTGGCCGAGAGCGTGCGTCTGGCAATCCAGCTGAGCCTGCCGGCGTTGACCGACGAGCGGGTGACCCCGGGTGACACCTGGAGCGTGACCCGCGCCTCGCCGGTCGACATCCCCGGCGCGCCGGGCTTCGAGATGGAGGTGTGGAGCTTCTACCTGCTGGCCGGCGTGGAACATTGCGGCGCGCACCGGTGCGCCAGGATCGAGGAGATCATGCTGGCCAGCCAGTACGAGCGGCGCCCGTTCGGCGACTCGGTTGTCGACGTGGAACTGGACGGTTTCGGCACCGCCACACATCGCTTCTCGTTGACCGACGGGACGGTCTGGTCGACCCGGGGGCGGCTTTCGGTCGAGGTCGAGTTGAAGTTCCATCAGGCGCCGGGCTTGCCGCCGGAGTACGGAACCCACAGCCGAATCGACTCGGCCTACGAGCTGTCGCGCTAGTCCGGTGCGCTGTGGACCACGAGGCGGATCCGTCCATCGGCGCTCGTTTGCGGGGTCCTTTCGGGCAGGTTGCCCGAAAGGCCGGCGGAGTCGAGGCATCCGTAAAAATCCTTCCAGCGCTCGGACGGGACCGCCAGCTCCACACCGGTTGGGTCGGCGAGCGGGCTGTCCTCGGGCAGCGGCCGGCCGGCGTTCCGCACCGTTGCGCCCGCCAGCCAGGCGCAACGGGCGGCCGCGGCAACGTCCTCGGTCCGGTCCACGTGCACGTCGGCCGGCACTGGCGGCACGGTCAGCAGCTCGATCTGTTGCTGGGCGATCATCACGATCACGATCAGCAGGCCCACCGAGATCAGCAGCCCGTACATGGTCATGACGGACTGGAACGGACCGGTCAGGTGCCTGGCCACCCGTTGTCGTCGGGTTCCCAGCAGCCCGGCCTGGCGCGCCCGCCGCTTGACCCGCCGCGCGAAGTGATGCGGGGCCTTGACCCGCGGTATGCTGCTGACCGCTGTAATGGCCTGACGCAGCATGGAAAGCGACTGGCTGCACTCCGGGCAGGTCTCCAGATGGGCCTCGAGGTCGCGGGTCTGATCGTCCGACAGGGTCCCGTCGAGGTATTCGGACAGCAGCTCTTGTGTCTGTTCGTGTTCCATGGGTCCGCTACCCGTCTTTCATGAAGGGCGCCATGCGCCGGGCCAGTTCCATGCGCGCCCTGTGCAAGCGGCTCTTGACCGTTCCCTGGGCCAGGCCGGTGATCTGTTGGATGTCCTCGTAGCTCAGGTGATCGAGGTCCCGCAGGATGATCAGCTCCCGGTGCTCGGTAGACAGCTTGCCGATCTGTTCGGCGACGATGGTCTCCATCTGCCTGCCCTCGGCCAGCCGGTCCGGCCGGTCCACCCGGCCTGCGATCGGGGTGTGGAGCTGCTGGCCGGCCAGGTCGGCCTGGCGCGTGCTCTGAAGCGACTGCTTCCTCTCGTGGGCGCGGCGCTTGAGGAATTTCAGGCGGTTGAGGCAATGGTTGCGGGTGATGCGGTAGATCCAGGTCGACAGCCGACTCTCGCCCCTGAACGTCCCGATGGACTTGAAGATGGTCAGGAACACCTCCTGGGCCAGGTCCTCGGCCTCCTCGGTATTGTTCAACATGCGCAGGCACAATCCAAACACCCGGTGCTGGTGCAGGCGAACCAGCCGTTCGAAGGCCGCTTCGTCATCGCGCTTCAGGGCTGCGACCAGTCGGACCTCATCGCTGGATGGTTTGTATTCCACGTTTCCGCGAGCATATGGTCGCATCCGCCCGTCCGTCAAACCGGTGACTTGACATACCCAGGGCGGCTCCCTAGTATGCTCCAAAGGGCCGCCTGAGTGCGCTTTCGCTTTTCATCACGAGGAGATAGAATTCATGCCGCGCCTGATACACACCCTCCTTGTCGCATTGCTGCTCTTGCCGCTGGGGTTCTTCCCGTTTTTTTCGGTATCTCCGCTATCAGCCTGGGCCGAAGAAGGCAAGTCCAGCTACGACCTGTCGCGGATGGAGGCCTTGAGTTGGGTCTTGCTGCAGCTCAAGCAGGACTACGTCGACCCGAGCCGGGTCGACCCCGCCGAGATGCTCGATCGGATCCTCAAGCAGATCGAGCGTCGCATGTCCGAGGTGGAGATCGAGCTTGTCGACGGGACGGCTCGCGTGCAGGTGGCTTCCAAGTCCAGCTCCTTCAAGGTCGGCCGACCCAGCACGGTCTGGGAGATGAACTACAACCTGCAGCCCATATTCCAGTTCATCGGGAAGAACCTGGAGCCCGCATCCGATCCCAAGGACGTGGAGTTCGCCGCCATCAACGGCATGCTCTCCACTCTCGACCCGCACTCCAACCTGTTGCCGCCCGAACTGTTCAGGGAAATGCAGCTCAAGACCACGGGCGAGTTCGGCGGCCTGGGGATACGCATTTCCATTCGCAAGGGAGCGCTGACCATCATCTCCCCGCTGCCGGACACGCCGGCTGCACGGCTGGGCCTGAAGTCCCGGGACCAGATCGTGCGCATCGGCGACCAGTCCACGGTCAACATGCCCCTGGACGAGGCGGTCAACCTGCTGCGCGGCAGACCGGGCACCAAGGTGACCATATGGATCAAGCGCAAGGGCTGGGCCGAGCCCCACAAGTACGTCATAACCCGCGAGAAGATCCGGGTCCGCAGCATCACCTCCAAGCTGCTGGATGAGAAGATCGGCTACATCCAGATCCAGGATTTTTCCAGGCACACCGGGGGCGATCTCCTGAGGCACCTGTCCGACCTGAAGCGCAATGCCCACGGGCTGCACGGCTTGATACTGGATCTGCGAGACAATGCCGGGGGCTTGATGAAGGCGGCGGTCCAGGTGGCCGATCTGTTCCTGGACCGCGGCATCATCGTGGCCACGGTGGCCTACAGCGAGGACTCGACCCCCGAGCAACGGCTCCAGAAGAGCCGTGAGGAACAGCGGGCCAAGGAGGACGGCGTCGAGCGCGACCTTCCCGTCGTGGTGCTGGTCAACTCGGGCAGCGCCTCGGCTTCCGAGATCCTGGCCGGCGCCCTGAAGAACCTGGACCGCGCCGTGTTGATGGGCGAGCAGACCTTCGGCAAGGGTACGGTGCAGATCCTCAACGACCGCGTGCCGCCCTCGGTGAAGGGGGCCTGTCTGAAGTTGACGGTGGCCGAGTACCTGATCCCCGGAGACATCTCCATCCAGGAGATCGGCGTGACCCCGGATATCAAGATCGTGCCGATGGACCTCGACAAGGAGAATCTCCATGTGTTCGCCCGGGCCGAGAGCTTCCGCGAGCAGGACATTCCGGCGCATCTGAAGAAGCAGCGTTCAAAGGTGCCGCTCAAGCCCACCGAGGAGATTCGCTACGTCGACTCACCCAAGAAGGGCGAAAAGGAGGAAGACCCGGAGATTACCGAGCCCGGCTTCAAGGAGGACTTCGAGATCCGGCTCGCAAGGGACTACCTGTTGCAGGTCAAGTCGCATCGCGGCTCGTCCATGCTGGACGAGGGCGCGGCGTTCCTCAAGGAGGTCCAGGCGCGTGAGCTTTCGAAGATGGCCACGGCCTTGCAGGGCCTGGGTGTCGACTGGTCGGAAGGTGGCGGCGAAGGAGCGCGGGGCGAGGTCGAGTTCGAATTGACCGGCGGTGGTGTCGGTCCGGACGGCATGGCCCGGGCGGACAGCCAGGTGAGTATGAAGTTGACCGTCCGCAACATCGGGACCGCCCCGTTATACCGGCTGCGCGCGGAATCCCGCAGCCCGATCGGGTTGTTCGACCGGAGCGAGTTCCTGTTCGGACGCATCGACCCGGGCCAGGCGAAGACCTGGGCGGTGCCGGTCAAGGTGCCCCGGGGTGTGTCCACCCGGACCGACGAATTGCGTTTCGTGTTCAACAGCGAGGGCAGCGTGCCGCCCGAGCCGGTGAACACCACCGTCGGCACCAGGAGCCTCGATCGTCCGGCGTTCGGGTTCAGCTGGCGGGTGCTGGACCCACAGGGCAACGGGGACGGGATGATCCAGCCGGGTGAGAAGATCGATCTACAGGTGACGATCAACAACCTGGGCGCCGGCAAGGCCTTCGACGCCAAGGCGCTGCTGAAGAACGAGGCCGGAAAGGATCTGTTCCTCGAGTCCGGCGGCGGACGGTTGTCGTTCAAGGAGATCCCGCCCGGCGGGTCCAAGACCATGGCCTTCCGCTTCCACATCCGCGAGGACTCCACCCGGACCGAATTGCCGGTCGAGTTGACCATCTGGGATTCGGCCTTGAGCGTGACCAATATAGCCAAGCTGAAGCTGCCGCTGCACACCGGGAAACGCCGTCCGGTGCCGGGTCGGTTCGGCCTCAGGGTGCGCCGGGGACGGGCCGCGGTGCGGGGCGGGGCTCACGTGTCGGCTCCGCTGGTGGCCTTTGCCAGGAAAGGCGCCGTGTTGCGGGCCGACCGGCGCGCCGGGGAGTGGTTCCGCCTGGCGGGAGAACAGGGTTCGGCGGGCTGGATTCACGTCGATTCGGTCAAGAGGGTCTCGTACGCCAAGGCCCGGCCGGCCGACGCCGGTTCGCTGTTGCCGTTCATCCAGCATTCCCCGCCGCAGATCGAGCTGGACGAGGTGCCGACCTTTGTCGGGAACGACGACAAGGTGGTGCTGCGCGGCCGAGTGCGCGACGAGGATCACGACGTGCGCGACGTGGCGGTGTGGGTCGGCAACGACAAGATCCACCTGCAGTCCGGCAGCCAGATGCGGGATCCCCGCGACTTCGTTCTCGAGGTGACCGTGCCCCTGGAGCCGGGACCGAACTACATCACCGTGATCGCCCGCGAGGGCACCAGTTATTCGTCACAGAGGTCGCTTGTGGTCACGCGACCCGGCGGGCTGGACAAGAAGAAGGACGACGAACCGTGAAAAACCAGTTCCTAGTTCCAAGTTCCCAGTTCCTAGTTCTGGAACTGGGAACTAGGAACTGGGAACTAGGAACTAGGAACTTGGAACTAGATCTTTCACGACCCGGCGGAAGATCGGGAGCGCGCCTTCGATCTCGCGGCGGGTGACGCAGAAGCTCAGACGCATGTGGCCGGCCCGGCCGAAGCCCGAGCCCGGAACGGCCAGCACACGGTTCTGAAGCAGGATGCGGACGAACTCCACGTCGTCCGGGATGGGGGTCTTGGGGAACAGGTAGAACGCTCCCTGGGGCCGGATGAGGTCGATCCCCGCGTCGGCCAGACCCAGGCAGAACATGTCTCGCAATTCCCGGTAGGTCTCGACGGGAACGCTGGCGGACTGGTTCTCCGCGGCCACCCTCTGGAAGATGGACGAGGCGTTGACGAAGCCGAGGGTGCGGTTGGCGAAGGTCATGGCTTCGCGCAGGGCCTGGCGGTCGGCGTGCGATGGAGAGATGGCCGCGTACCCGATCCGCTCGCCCGCCAGGCCCAGGTCCTTGGAATGGGAAATGATCAGGATGACGTGCGGGTGGGCGGCGAACACCCATGGAGCACCGCGGCCGTCGAAGGTGATCTTGCGGTAGGGCTCGTCCGACAGCAACGTGATCGGCCGTCCGTGCTCTCGCTGCTTGTCGGCCAGCAAGGCGCCCAGCTCGGCCAGGCGCTCGGCGCTGTACATGCGGCCGGTAGGGTTGTTGGGTGTATTGATCAGCACAACCTTGGTGCGATCTCCGATGGCCCGGTCGAGCGCCGGGATGTCCAGGTCGAAGTCCGTCGCGGACTCGGCCTTCACGAGCTCGCCCCCGTGGTTGTCCACGTAGAAGCGGTACTCGGGGAAGAACGGCGCCACCACGACGACCTGGTCGCCCGGGTCGAGCAGCGCCTTGAGCGCCACGTTCAATGCGCCGGCTGCGCCGTTGGTCATGATCACGTCGTCGCCTTCGAGCGGTTCGCCGGTCTCGTGCCGCAGGTGCTCGGAGATCCGGGCGCGCACGTCGGGGTGACCGGCGTTGGGCATGTAGCGATGGAGACCCGCCGGCGGATCGTTCGCCAGCCGCCTCAGGGTCTCCTGCACGGCCTCGGGCGGTTCCAGGATGGGGTTGCCCAGGCTGAAGTCGAAGACGTTGTCGGCCCCGAACTCCTGCTTCATGCGCACCCCTTCCTCGAACATCTTGCGTATCCAGGAAGCTCTGGTCATTGCGTCTTTGATCTCAGCTGAGATGGGCATGGATCTTTCATAGCCTTGCGTCGGGGGGAAGTCAACGGCGGCTATTCGCCCCAGCCGAAGACGATGCCCGGCATCAGGTCGGAGAAGCTCATGGGGACCGGCCTGAGGTGTTCGAGCGGGTCGACCGGCTTGCCCTTCTGGTACACGGCGAAGTGCAGGTGGGGGCCGGTCGCCCTTCCCGAGGATCCCAGCAATCCGATCACGTCGCCCGCCCCGACCCGTTGCTCGATCTTGACCATCACCATGGAAAGGTGGGCGTAGAGCGTATCGAGCCCGTCGGGGTGGCGCAGCCGGACCATGCGGCCGGCCGAGCCTGCCCAGCCGGCCGCGACCACCACCCCCGCCGCGGCAGCGTAGACGGGTTCGCTGGTCGGGGCGCTCAGATCGATCCCCGCGTGGAAGCGCACCTTTCCGGGCAGGATGGGGTCGCGGCGGTTGCCGAAGCCGGAGGTGATCACGCCCCGGGTCACCGGCCAGTGCAGGCCGTCCGCACTCCGCTCCGGCGCCGGGCGTGCGGCGGTGGAGGCCAGGGTGCGCAGCGCGCGCATCTTGCGGTCGATCCGGATGACCAGGCGGACCACCAATCGCTCGAGCTCGGGCGGGGTGCCAGCGGCGCGACGGCGTTCCGAGTCCAGCTCGTACTCCGCCGCCACCCGGGCCCGTATCAGCGGCGACAGACTGAGGCGCTCCGGGGCCTGGTCCAGGTAGGCGTCCAGCGTCTCGATGAAAGGGGGCCAGGCCGAGTCCAGGGCTGGACCGTTTCCGCGGCGCCGGGCCTGGAACGCCAGGATGGCCCGCTCGATCTCGTCGAGGGAGATAATGACGGGCTCGATCTCGTCGACCGGCCCGGGCAAGTCCTCCGGTTGCGCCTGGACTCCCCAGCCCATCCAGCCTGAACGGTCGAGGGCGGGCGCGGGGCTGTCGTCCACCTTCCAGCGCCGGGCGCAGCCGGCCGCCAGCGAGAAAGCCAATGCCAGGATTGTGACTTTCCCCCACATGGCTTTCATTGTATACTACTCTGGAACAAATCGGGAAAAAGGAGCCATCCATGATGTTGAGAAAATCGTTTTTCGTGGTGTTGGGATTGGCCTGTTTGCCGGCGGTTCTCAACTGCGATTGCGAGAATCTGCCCGACATCACCCTGGACGAGGCCCTGGCGAACAGATACCATGTCGGCGATAGCTCCCAGCCGCCGGAGACCATCGACGATTTCGGCGACGTCACGTCGGGGGAAGACCCGAGTCAGGGCGAGTTGGCGATCGACTTCGGCCGGGTGGACGTCGACACGCTGGCGACCCGCTACCTGTTCATCAGGAACACCGGCGAGGCCGTCCTGGAAATCTTGGGGGTCGAATGGGAGCAGGGCTCGGATCCCGCCTTTTACGTGGCCTGCCGGGAAGGGGGCCAGTTCGTGGCCGACTGTCCCTACGGCGCGGGTAACTACCTGGAGGTGACATCTCACGGCGACCTGGTCGTTCAGATCTTCTACGCCCCGCAACAGGTCGGCCAGCACACCGGCGCGTTCGTAATCGCCTCGAACGCCGCTGACTTCCCGACCATACGGGTCAGCCTGACCGGTCGGGGTGTCACGCCGGAGATCCAGGTGTGCATCAGCGACTGCGTCGGCGACCAGCAGGAGGCCGCGTGCCAGTCGGCCTCCGAGTTGTGTAACGACATGGTCGACGGCAACCTGAACGTCAGCTTCGGCGAGGTGGTCTCGGGGCAGGCGCGCGGCCGCCAGGTGATCGTGCGCAACATCGGCGACCGGTCCCTGGAGGTGTCCGGGCTGCAGATCCAGGGCGGTGAGGCCGGCCAGTTCTCCTACCGGGTGGTCGAGGGCGCCATCCCGGGCACGATCGACGTCGGCGGGCAAGCCCTGATAGAGGTGACCTACCAGCCGGGCACCGGAGGGGATCACTCCTCGAGCCTGGAGATCCTGTCCAGCGACGTTGACGAGTCCGAGGTCCGGGTGGACCTGAGCGGCAGCGGGCTGGCGCCAAGGGTGTGCCCGGAGCCGCTGAGCATCGACTTCGGCAACGTGGGGGTGGGCGAGCCGCGGGAGGAGACCTTCACCCTGACCAGCTGCGGGCTCCTGGACCTGATCGTCGAGGACATCGCCATGAGCTCCACCTCCAGCGCCGACTTCTCCCTGGTCGATCCGCCCGCCACGCCACTGACGCTGGCGCCCGGCGACTCGGTCGAGGTTCGCGTGATGTACGACCCCGACGGGAACGGCCCGGACACCGGCGGGGTGGAGATATTCTCCAACGACCCGGCCTCGAACCCGGACACCCACCTGAGCGGCACCGTCTCGCTCAGGGGCAACGGCATCGTGCGCGAGTGCGACATCCAGGCCGCTCCGCCCTCCCTGGCCTTCGGCGGCGTGGTGCAGCAGCAGAGCGACACGATGATCCTGGTACTCGTGAACCAGGGCAACGACACCTGCATCTTCCAGGGAGCCGAGATCACGCAGAACTCGGCCGACGACGAGTTCTCCATCCTGGCCGCGCCGACTGACTCGACCGAGTTCGGCCCGGGCGAGACCCTTCAGATCGAGGTACTGTACGCTCCCGTAGCGTTGGGGGTGGACAACGGCGTGCTGACCATCACCGGGACCGACAGGGACGGCTCGACCCTTGACGTGCCGCTGGTGGGCGAGGGGGTCTTGACCGCCGAGTGCATCCTGACCATCAACCCGGCCTTTCTGCATTTCGGGATCACCAAGCTGAACACCACCCGGCCCCTGTACGTGACCCTCAGGAACGAGGGCAACGCGGTCTGTCACGTGGACCAGCTTACCCTCGGGCAGGTCGGCATGCAGCTGCTGTTCGGAGGCGATTTCGCGATCACCGCCGGCCCGCAGGTGCCCTTCGTGGTCGCCCGGCGGAGCCAGCCCGGAGACCAGGTCGAGATCGAGGTCACCTTCGCCCCGCAGGAACTCGGCCTGCACTCGTCGACCCTGTTCCTCCACACCCCCGACATGGCGGTCCCGGTCAGCCAGGGGCTGTGCTTCAATCCCGAAAACAGCCAGCCGGCCGGCCCCGGGGACGGGTGCTCGCTGCTTTCCGGAAACGCCGCCGAGTCGGACATCGAGGTGGTGCCCTCCGAGCTGGACTTCGGGGTGGTCACCGTGGGCTGCAACTCGCCCGAGCTGCACGTGACGGTCTACAACCTGGGCACGATCGAGCTGAACGTCGATGAGATCTACCTGGAGGATGATGCCGATCCCAACTTCGAGGTCCGCCAGGCTCCGAATACGCCGTTTACGCTGGCCGGCGGCGACAGCTTCCAGGTGCGCCTGCGCTACCACCCCCAGGACACAAGCGTGCACCGCAACGCGCTGTACATCGTCTCGGACGCCTCCAACGAGGACATGCTGATCGTGCCCCTGTTCGGGCGCGGAACCCTGATCTCCGACCAGACCGATATATTCCACCAGCTCGACCAGGTCAGGTCGGACGTGCTGTTCGTGGTCGACAACTCGGGCTCGATGGGCTGGGCCCAGAACGAGCTGGCCGACAACTTCTCGCACTTCATCAGCTGGGCGGTCTCGCTGGACGTGGACTACCACATCGGCGTGATCGCCACCGAGGTCAACGATCCCGAGACCCCGGCCGACAACTTCGACATCTTCCCGGGCGTGCTGGTCCAGGCCTCGGGCCGGCCCAAGTACATCACCAGCGCCACCCCCCAGTTCGAAGCCGCCTTCACCGACAACGTGCACGTGGGCACCTGCTGCTCTGACGAGCAGGAGGCCGGGCTGGAGGCGGCCTGGATGGCGCTTTCCGAGCCGCTGGTCAGCGACCCGAACGCCAACGCCGGGTTCCTGCGCGAGGACGCCAAGCTGTACATAATATGCATCAGCGACGAGCAGGACCAGTCGCGGGGCACCCCGGACTTCTACGTGGACTTCTTCTCGTCCATCAAGGGCTACCGCAACACGGACATGATGAAGGTCTCGGCCATAGTCGGCGACTCGCCCAACGGCTGCGGAGGCGAGACGGCCGACAGCGGCAGCCGCTACATCGAGGTGGCCGACCGCACCGGCGGCATCTTCGAGTCCATCTGCACCAGCAACTGGGCCCTGGCCCTGGAGAACCTGGGGATAGACGCGTTCGCCGCCATCCGGGAGTTCCCGCTCTCGCGCCCGGCCGACGAGAGCACCATCAGCGTGACCGTGGACGACTCGCCGGTCGGCCAGGCCTCCTGCGACGAGTGCGCGGACGGCTGGACATACGATCCGGATACGAATACGATCTACTTCGGCGACGACGTGGTGCCCGACCGGGGCGACGTGATCGAGGTCAGCTACACCGCGCTGTGCCTGTAACCGTACACGACAGAGGAGGTTTGCCATGAACCCCGCCCGCCCGGCGATATTGCTGTCCGGCCTGGTGTTCTACGTCCTGGCCATGAGCTGCGATTGCGAGGGGGGCAGCGGCTTGCAGGAGGCAGCCCCCCGGGTGGACCGTTTCCACGTGGGCGGCAGCGACCAGGCGCCGGACCCTTCCAGTTACGGCGACACGCCGGAGTCCGGCGAGATATCCATCGACTTCGGCCTGACCGACGTGGACACCATCAACCGCCGCTACCTCTTCCTGCGCAACACCGGCCGCAACGACCTGATCCTGTCCGACCTGACGTTTGGCGAGGGCTCCAGCGCGGATTTCCTGGCGGCCTGCTCGAACGGCGGGGTGTTCGAAGACTGTCCCGGCGACGGGGGGGCTGCGCTGTCGGTTGTTGCCGGCCGGGATCTGATCGTCGAGGTCGGCTACGCCCCGCGCGACCTGGGTCCGGACACAGGCAGCTTCGTGCTTTCGCTCAACGCCGTCGACCACAGGAGCCTGACCGTCAACCTGACCGGCGAGGGAGTCACCCCGGAGATCCAGATCTGCGTCAGCGACTGCGTCGGGGATCAGGGCGGGGCCGGCTGCTCGGCGGCCCCGATGATCTGCAACGACGACGTGGCCCCGCAGGACCTGGGCGTGGCCTTCGGCGACGCCGACATGGACACCCGGATTGCCCGGTCCGTGATCGTGCGCAACCAGGGCGACCGGCCGCTGCAGATCACCGGCCTGAGCTTCTCCTCGGGCGACTACAACCAGTTCAAGCTCGAAACCGGCGGGGCCGGGATCCCGGGCGTCCTGCCCGCCGGCCAGGAGGTCTCCATCCAGGTGATCTACGACCCGGGCACCGGCGGCGACCACACCACATACCTGCAGTTCATCTCCAACGACGTCAACGAGCGCGAGATCAGGCTGGTGCTCTCGGGCCGCGGGCTCGCCCCGCGCGCGTGTCCGGACCCACTGGTGCTCGACTTCGGCAACATCCCCACCGGCCAATCGCTCGAGCAGAGCTTCACCGTCACCAACTGCGGCCTGCTGGACCTGGACCTGATGAGAATCGGGCTGGAGCCGGGCTCGTCGGGCGATTTCTCGCTGGTAGCCAACCCGGCCCCAGCCACGGTCGCCCCCGGCGACTCGGTCCAGGTGTCGGTGCGGTACTTCCCGCAAGCCTCGGGCTCCGACTCGGGCGGGGTGGACATCTTCTCCAACGACCCGGCCTCGGACCCGGCCACCGACCTGACCGGAACGGTCGGCCTGTGGGGCGCGTCGGTCCCGCGGGCCTGCGACATCCAGGCCACCCCGTTCGCGGTCACCTTCGGCCACGTGGTCCAGGGCGACAGCAACACGATCACGCTGATCGTCTCCAACCAGGGCAGCGACACCTGCACCCTGAACAGCGTCGAGATCACCGCCAACTCGGCCGCCGGCGAGTTCTCGCTCGGCCAGGTGCCCAGCCCCAACACAGATTTCGAGCCGGGCGACAGCCTCGAGGTGGAGGTGCGCTACTCGCCGGTGAACCTGGGCCACGACACCGGCACCTTGAGCCTGTTCGGCAACGACAAGGACGGAAACGAGGTGCGGGTGGACCTGAACGGCGACGGTGTGGACGCGGCGGAATGCGATCTACAGGTCACGCCGATCTCGCTGCAGTTCGGCACCACCAAGCTGAACCACACCAAGTCCCTGGTGGTCATGGCTGAAAACAACGGCCTGGCTCCCTGCACGGTACGGGATGTCCAGGTCTGCCACAACGTGATGCCCATGTTCGGTAGCGAGTTCGAGCTGACCGCCGGTGCCCTGGGCGGGTCGTTCATCCTCCAGCCCAACGAACGGCACGCGATCGAGATCACCTTCGCGCCGACCCAGGAAGGCCAGCACGTCGGCCAGCTTTGGCTGCACACCGACGACGACCCGGACTTCACAGTCCAGGGTATGGCCTGCTTTGGCCCCGGCTATCAGTCGGCAGGACCGGGAGACGCGTGCATCAACCTGATAGGCGTTGCCGCCGAGTCGGACATCGAGGTGGTCCCCTCCGAGCTGGATTTCGGGGTGGTCACGGTGGGCTGCAACTCGCCCGAGCTCCACGTGACCGTCTACAACCTGGGCAATATCGCGCTGAACGTCGAGGACATCTATCTCGAGGATCCCAACGACCACAACTTCGAGATCCGCTATGCTCCGCCAACCCCCTTTTCGCTGAGCGGCGGCTCGAACTTCCAGGTCAGGCTTCGCTACCACCCACAGGACACCAACGTGCACCGCGGTGCGCTCTACATCGTCTCTGACGCCTCCAACGACGACATGCTGATCGTCCCGCTGTACGGCCGCGGCACCAACATCTCCGACCAGACCGACGTCTTCCACCAGCCGACCGAGGTAAAGTCGGACGTGCTGTTCGTGGTGGACAACTCGGGCTCCATGAGCGAGGAGCAGAACGCCCTGGCCGATAACTTCGACTCCTTCATCCTGTATGCCGAAGCGCTCCAGGTGGACTTCCACCTGGGGGTGATCGCCACCGAGGTCAACGACGCCGAGACCAACGTGGGCAACCCGTCCCGGGACATCTACCCCGGCGTGCTGGTCCAGGCGCCCGGCCGGCCCAAGTACATCACCAGCTCCACCCCGAACATGGCCGCCGCCTTTTCCGACAACATCCGCATCGGCGACTGCTGCTCGGACGAGCAGGAGGCCGGGCTGGAGGCGGCCTGGATGGCCCTGAGCCCGCCCATCGTGGACGACCCGTCCATGAACGACGGGTTCCTGCGCGAGGACGCCAAGCTCTACATCGTCTGCGTCTCCGACGAGCAGGACCAGTCCAGGGGCGACCCGGACTTCTACGTGGACTTCTTCTCGTCCATCAAGGGCTTCCGCAACCCCGAGCGCATGGCGGTCTCGGCCATCGTGGGCGATTCGCCCGGTGGCTGCTCGGGCGCGGGCGGGAGTGCCGAGAACGGCAGCCGCTACATCGAGGTGGCAAACCGCACCGGCGGCATATTCGAGTCCATCTGCACCAGCAACTGGGCCCAGGCCCTGCAGAACCTGGGGATGGACGCCTTCGCCGCCATCCGCGAGTTCCCCCTGTCCCGCCCGGCGGATTCGTCCACCATAAGCGTGACCGTCAACGACTCGGAGGTGCCCCAGGCGAGCTGCGAAGGCTGCCCGGACGGCTGGACCTATTACGCGGACACCAACAGCGTCTATTTCGGCGACGACGTCGTCCCCGGCCGGGGCGACACCATCGAGGTCTCCTACACGGCCGCCTGCCTGTGACCCGCAGCGCTCAGTCCCAGACCGCCAGGTCCAGCTCGGCCAGGATGGTCCGATCGGCGGTTAACAGTCGAGCACCCTCGGCAACGGCCTGGCCCGCGATCAACCGATCGAACGGATCGCGCGTCCAGGCCAGTTGCCTGGCTGCCTCGATCACGGACGCGAAAGGGGTGGTGGCGATCCGGAGCCCTATTCGCTGTTCGAGATCCTCGACAAAGACCTTGCCTGGCTGGTCGATGCGTCCGATCTCGAACAGGAACTGCAGCTCGAGCTCCACCATGGGAGAGATGACCAGTCTCTCCTGCTCCAGGAGCCGGCTAGCTGGAGCGGGAAATCGTTCGGATTGCCCGGAATAAAGCCAGACGACGACATGGGTGTCCAGGTGCATCACTCGGACCACTCCTCGGACCACTCTTTCGACCAGTCCATGTGCACGAGATCTTCAGGATCACCGATGATGCAGTCATCGCGGCGAACGAGCCTGTCGAAGATCGACGGTGGATCCTTTGGAACGATCCGCAGCACGCGACCCTTGCGAGTGATCTCGATGGGTACACCCGTATCGAGAACCTGGTCCAGCAGCTTGTAGATGTTGGACCGCAACTCCGAAGCCGTGACACTCATCATACCCTCCGTTCGTACAATTATTATTATCACGTACGTACGTACGATTGTCAAGCACCAGAACGCCGGCACCTGATTTTGCCCCTTTTTCTGGCGGCTGCTTTCTGGTATGAAGAGCGAACAGGAGGAAGAGCATGAAACTCGACCGGATCGTGTTGCCTGTGTTCGCCATCGTCCTGCTCTCCGGCCTGACGCTGGCGCCCAGTTGTGACGAGGAGAAAGCCCCGGCCAAGGCGGCGACCGGGAGGGAGGGACAAGTGAAGAAGAAGAACAAGACGGAAAGTCGGGCGACCGAGGTCTTCAGGCCCCAGGTGGCCGGGCGCTTCTACGAGGCGGATCCCGAGCGGCTGAAGAAGGAGATCGACGGCTACCTGGACAAGGCTGCCGAACGCGAGAAGAGCGTCGAAGGTGATCTCCTCGGAGTGGTGGTGCCGCACGCGGGCTACCCCTACTCGGGCCCGGTGGCGGCCCACGCCTTCGAGCTCCTGCGTAGTCGCAAGTTCAAGCGTGTGGTTGTGCTGGGCCCGGCGCACCGCAGGTCCTTTTCCACGCCCGCGCTGCTGGACGCGGACGCCTACCGCACCCCGCTGGGCGACATCCCCATCGACCGCGACGGCATTTCAGCTTTGGCCAGGTCCGGCGCAGGACGCGTAGACAATGAAAAATTCACCTCCGAGCACGCCCTGGAGGTGGAGCTTCCCTTCCTGCAGGTCACCCTGGGAGAGTTCGAGCTGGTTCCCGTGATGATCAGCCGCCTGGACCTCGCAAGCGCCCTGCGCCTGGCCAAGGCGTTGAAAGAGGCATTTCCGGGCGACGACACCCTGTACGTGGCCTCGACCGACCTGTCCCACGACTACCCCTACGACGTGGCCGTGGCCATGGACGCAAACGCCATGCGCTACGTCGCGGCCCTGGACGCGGACGGCCTGTACAAGGCCGATTCGGCCTTCCGCAGGGCCGGGATGAGCGTCCGGGTGGGCGAAGGCGGAAGACCCGCGCCGGACTGCGCCCAGCTATGCGGCCTGGGCACGGTCCTGACCCTGCTGAAGCTGGCCGACGAGCACGGCACGGCCAAGGCGGTCGTGCTCGACCGGCGCAACTCGGGTGACATCATGGGAGACCGCAGCTCGCGCATCGTGGGATACGCCGCCGCGGCCGTGACCCTGGCGACGCCGCGCCCCAAGGCGAAGAAAAGGCACACGGGCTCCACCAGCGAGTACCTGAACGAGGCCGAGAAAAAGGAGCTTTTGAAGATCGCCCGCCAGACACTCCAGGCCTACCTGGAGAAGGGCGAGACCCCCGACTTCAAACCAGAAAACGAAAAACTGACCGAGCCGGGCGCGGCCTTCGTGACCCTCAAGAGGCACGGCCAGCTTCGCGGCTGCATAGGCCACATGGAGCCCACAGACCCGCTCTGGAAGATGATCCGCGACCGGGCCATCGACGCGGCGATCCACGACTCCCGCTTCCCCAAGGTGACCGCGGCCGAGCTGGCCGACATCCAGGTGGAAATCTCGGTTCTCACCCCGCGCGTCGAGGTGAAGGATCCGCTGCGCGAGATCGAGATCGGTCGCGACGGCGTCTGGATACAGCTCGGCATGCGCCGCGGCGTGTTCCTGCCCCAGGTTCCGGTGGCGCAGGGCTGGGACACGGTCGAGGTCTACCTGGATCACCTCTGCCGCAAGGCCCACGTGCCCCAACGCGGCTGCTGGAAGTCGCCCGAGGCGAAGATCCAGCGTTTCACGGCGTTGGTGTTCGCGGAGGGAGAGTAGTGACAGCTCGCTGATGCCTCTGCATTTGACAAAAGGAAATTCATGAGCATACGTAAAAAAAACCAAAAGACATTGAAAAGATATGGAATATCAATCAAGACCGAGTACGAAGTCCCAGATGACGTATTCATGGTGCTGGAGCTAAAAAAGAACTCATTAAATAGAATTGAAGGTACTGTCAAATACCATGCGACATTTAGCAGCGTATAGCAAACGGGTCAAGTTGACGCCAAGAAGCGGCGCAACTTACCCTGTCCGTTAGCCACAATCGAGATGAGAGGAGATCACAGTGGGTCAAGACAATGTCGCACGCAGGCTGGTCGACCTCGTCGCTTACCAGGAAGCATCCGTGGTAAGCAAGACGTTAATAGAGAAGAAGACAGGAACAGTCACCCTGTTTGCCTTCGACAAGGGTCAAGGGCTGAGCGAGCACACGGCACCGTTTGACGCCATGGTTTGTGTGCTTGACGGAGTAGCTGAGATTGCGATCGCCGGCAGTTCCGTCACAGTAAAAGGAGGCGAAATGCTTGTCATGCCGGCGAACGAACCTCATGCTCTGAAGGCAGTAGAGCGATTCAAGATGATGTTGACAATGATAAGATCATGAGAGGCGAACAAGGCGCTGGACCTGATCACCAATAGCCGCGCGGGGACGCGCGTCTCTTGGTAACAGGTCAGCTTTCCGTTAGAAACAGTAGAGAAAGGAGAAGAGTAGATGCCCAACATTAGTATCGAAGGTCCTGTTATTGAGGACGTGGACAAGAAGAGAGTTCTTGTTCAAGAGCTGACGGATGCTGCCACTAGAGCGTACGGCTTGCCGCGGGAAGCGATCGTCGTTCTCATCAAAGAGAATTCTCCCGAGAACGTAGGCGTCGCTGGCAAGCTGATAATCGATAGGAAGTAAGCGGAGAAGTAATTTCAGTGGGGAGTTTCTAACCACCGGTATCAGGTGCCATACAATTTTGCGCCCGAAGACTCCGTCGTTTGCGATGATGTGGAAGTTTTCATTCAGCGCCGCTCCGGCCTTGAACACCCCAGAGTGTTGAGGTATTCTGGATCATGAATCTGAGGAGGAGACGCCAATGGTCCTTGTGAAAGCGAAGGTAGTGGACTCCACCCATTTGGAGCTCTCAAAGCCCATTGCGGCACGCAAGGGATTGACCGTGCTTGTCTCGATTGCCGAGTCAGGGGACAAGGATGCCGAACGGCAGCAGTGGCTCGCCGCTTCCGCCGCGTCTCTTCATGCAGCGTACGGCGAGTCGGAGCCAGACTATCCCGTCTCCATGGTCAAAGAAAGTAACCCGGACTACGGTATATGACGGAATCCGACATCATCCTCACTCCGCTGCCACAAGCTGATGGGTCCGTGAAGAACCGCCCGGCTCTTCTGCTCCGCGAACTTCCTCCGTTCGGCGATTTCCTCTCCTGTGGTATCAGTACTCAACTTCACCAGGCCGTCCCCGAGTTCGATGAAGTGATCGCCAAAGCCGATTCTGATTTTACCACCTCAGGGCTCGTTGCGGATTCCTTAGTCCGTTTAGGCTTTCTCGCCGTCAGGGTCCGCGCCTTTCAGACGCTCCCCCCTGTGATCGAAGGCCATGGCTCCGAAGAGGGAATCCCTCGGGGCCTGGGGGCTGCGCTTGCGCAGGGTCAATTTTTTGCACATATTGACGTCATTTTGCGTCGTAATTTGACGTCAAGCCAGTAAAAAATCTTGGGGTTGAATCGAGCAGACCTGGGTCAGAACCAGGCCGACAGCGAGAGCGCCAGGATGTGGGTGACGGTGGAGTAGGTGCCGTTGGCCTTGCCCTCGGGGTTGTTGTTGTCGCCCTCGCCCACGTGGTTGTCCTTGGTACCTTCCCACATGGCGAGCATGTAGCCCAGATCGACCTTGAACCACGAGCCGATGTAGCCGGCGCCCAGGCAGAACAGGTCGCGGCGGCCGTCGGGCAGGGACGGGTCGTAGGTCTCCTCCGGGACCGGGGAGAGCACCCTGCCGTAGCCGGCCCGGACCGCCAGCATGTCGGCGATCAGGTACTCTGCGCCCAGGGCTATCTGCCAGGCCGTGCCCCAGTTCTTGGGGATCGGGCCCGCGTCCAGGGTGTCGGAGCAGGTCCGGTCCGTAATGCAGGCGAACTTGAGCTCCAGCTCGTCGTATGACTCGAACAGGGCGGCGTAGACGTCGAAGGCGATCTTCAGGTCGTCGACGCCCAGGAAGGCCACGCCGAAGTTCATGTTCACCGGCAGGTCGATCACGATATCGCCGCCGGTCTTGTCGGGAATGGTCAGGTTCAGCTGCTCCACCGCCTGCTGGCCGGCCTGGTCGAAGGTGAAGCGGGCGGTTCCGGAAAACGGCAGGCGTATGCCCCCGCGGATCGAGGCGCCGAAGGAGACCCAGCCGGGGAGCTCTGCGTAAAGGGCCAGGTTCCAGCCGTGTCCGATCGCCGAGCCCAGCATGCGCATCTCGCCCTCGGGATCCTCGATCTCGCCCAGGGAGGGCGCCTCGGCCGCGCGCAGGTCGATCTTCTTGGCCAGCCTGGCCGTGGCGTAGACGAAGGTGTAGCCGGCGGCCACCGAGAGTTTTGTTTTCTCCTTGAAGCCGGCCAGCTCGGCGATGTCCACGCTGACCGTGGGCTGGTTGAAGAAGGTCTGGATCTCGGTCTCGGTGGCGATGAAGCGCCCGTCCCAGTCGCCCGGCCAGTACGTGCCCAGCCCGAAGGGATTGTTCAGGCCGTAGCCGACGGTCAGGCCGGTGGACTCGATCTCATACGAGGCGTACAGGTGGATCGGGTTGAACCCGCGCAGCTTGGCGTCTTTTGAATTCTGGCCGTCGTTGACCTCGCTAAAGACGTAGCCGCCGTTATCATACGAGGGATAGGTGCGCGCGGGCTCGGGGTTGCCCGCCGCCTCGTAGTGGATGTAGGGCAGGATGCCGGTCACCCCGAGCTGGAGCTGCAGGCCGGGCAACTCGCTGATGGCGGCCGGGTTGAAGAACAGGGCGTTGACGTCGTCGGCCAGCGCGGTGCGCGCGTTGGCCATGCCGGTCGAGGAGGCACCGTGCTCGAGGATCTGGAACCCGCCGGCCAGGACAGGGCCGCCGGTCAACGAGATCGCGATCGCGAGGATTGGGGCCAGTCGTCTCATGAAACCAACGTCTCAGAACCACCCCGTCAAGGACAGCGCCAGGAGATGGGACTCGATGGAGTAGGTGCCGTTGGCGAAGCCCTCGGGATTGCCGTTCACCAGCAATACGGGATTGCCATCCGGGTCCACCAGGCTTTCGTTCTCGTTCAACGGGGTGCCGATGCCCACCAGGTTGTCCTTGGTGTCTTCCCAGATGGCCAGCATGTAGCCCAGGTCGACCTTCCACCAGGAGCCCTTGTAGCCGGCCCCGAAGCAGATCAGGCTGCGGAGGCCGTCGGGCAGCGACGGGTCGTAGGTGTGGGCGGGCGCGGCCGAGGTGGCCAGGCCGTAGCCGGCACGCAGGAACAGCGAGTCGAACAGCAGGTACTCGGCCCCGAGCGCGAACTGCATGGACGAGCCCCAGTCCTTGGGGATCGGCTCCTGGGTCTCCAGCGCGGAGCAGGTGCCCTTCTCGACACAGTCGAACCGCAGGTCGATCTCGTCGAAGGACTGGAAGAAGCCGATGTAGAAGTCGAACTCGATCCGCAGGTTCTCGACGCCCAGGTAGGCGATCCCGAGGTTCAGGTTCCACGGCAGGACGATTTCGACCTTGCCGCCCGTTTCGTCGGGCAGCACCTGGTTGTTGAAGATGTCCTCTTCAAACCGCTCGCGGGCCAGCTGACCGGCGTCGTTGAAGGTGAACCTGGCGGTGCCTGAAAAAGGAAGTCTGATGCCCGAACGCACCGAGAACCCGAACGAGAACCAGCCGGGCAACTCGGCGTACAGGGCCGCGTTCCATCCGTGGCCGATGGCCGAGCCGGTCATACGCATCTCGCCCTCGGCGTCCTGGAAGGGGCCGATCCACATCTGTTCGGCCGCCCGCAGGTCGATCTTCCTGGCCAGCAGGGCGGTGGCGTGGACGAGGTCGTAGCCGACGGCCACGGAGAGTTTCAAATGTTCCTTGAAGCCGGCAAGCCGGGCGATGTCGACGGCGACCGTGGGTTGGTGGACGAAGGTCACCATCTCGCTCTCGGTGTTGATGAAGCGGCCGTCCCAGTCCCCGGGCCAGTAGGTGCCCAGACCGAAGGGGTTGTTCAGGCCGTAGCCGACGGTAAGGCCGATGGGCTCGATGTTGTAGGTGGCGTACAGGTGTATCGGGCTGAACCCGCGGATCTTGGCGTCGGTGGGGTGGGTCCCGTCCTCAACTACCGGCTTTTCCAAGCGCTGGCCGTCCTCGCTGGATATGTACATCCTGTCCGAGTCGCGCGCCGGTTCGTAGTGGGTGTAGGGCAGGATGCCGGTGGTGCCGAGCGTGAACTGGAAGCCCGGAAGCTCGCTGATTGCGGCCGGGTTGTAGAACAGGGCGTTGGGTTCGACCGCGGCGGCCGTGCGCGCGCCGGCCATGCCGGTGCCCGAGGCCCCGTGCTCGAAGATCATGAACCCGCCGGCCGCAACGGTCGAGGCGAAAAGCAGCAGCGCGGCCGGAAGCAGCAGGATCGTCCTTCTCATGCACCCCTCCTCGGCGTATTGCCAGCCCCGCTGGATGCCGGAGACGAAGCGGCGCGGAACCGGGCCAGCCGATCCCGCGCCGGGTTGGTTAACTTCGTTCGGCCGACCGGACTGCTACTGCGGATCGGCCAGCACGGCCACGAAGTAGGCGGCGCCGCCGATGGCGGCGGCCTTGTACGTCGTTGGGTCCCAGGTGTAGCCGGTCTTGACTCCGATCAGCGTGGTCAGGCCGAGCGGGCCGGGGATGATGAAGAGGCCGTGGGCCGAGTCGGTCGCGGCGCCCATGTCGGAGAAGTTGGCGTTTGGGTAGTAGACGAGGTCCAGGTCGGTGCCGTCACCATTCTTGACCGTAGCGTCGCCCAAGGGCACGCGGTCGGCGTCGCGCAGCGTGCCGATGATGTAGCCGCCGACGACGTCAATGCTCGGCAGCTGGAGCAGGACGGCGTTCGTGGCAGCGTCCATCACAAAGGCGTTCGCGCCTTCCTCGCAGACCTTGTCGTCATCATTGGACCAGCCGGCGATGCCCGACACGGTCGGGAAGTAGTCGCCGCCGGTGCCGTCGAAGTCGGTGTCGTCGGCCAGCAGGATCAGACCCATGCTGATTGTGCTCGCGTCGAAGCAATCGAAGAAGAACGCGCCGGCGGCGTCCGAGGATGCCTCGGCCTTGTGATCTGTGAGATCGCCGCCCATGGCGGTCAGCGGAGCCAGAGCCGCCAGGTCGAGCTGGGCGGGTTGCCCGGTGAAGGTCACTACCACGCCCTCCACGCTGACGTGCAGTTTCTGGCCCAGGCAGCAACAATTCTCATGGCACTGGTCGTCCTCGCAGCACACCAGGTCCCCGGTGCAGGCGTCGTTGTCACAGGGGCAGTTCAATTCGCCGTCGGTGCACTCCGCGCACGTGCCTTCCTGGCAAACCAGCTCGCCGTTGCAGGTGTCGTCCGCCTTGCAGGCGCAGCCCTCGTCGCCTTCGGGGCAGGCCTCACACTTGCTTTCCGCGTTGCAACGCAGGCCCGCGTCGCAGGTGCCATTGTCGTTGCAGTCGCATTCCAGGGTGCCCTCGTCGCAGCCATCTCCATTGCCGCAACCGGCGAAGGCCAGGGCGGCCACCAGCATCAGAACCAGACTCAGCGCTTTCATCATGCTCGATCTCCTTTCGCGGGAAGCCGAGGTTTCTTCCTCGTGATCCCCAATTGTATTTCCCCATCGTGAAAAAAACTACGTAACACTAGGTCACCAGGCCGGGACCTGTCAAACAAAAAACGATCTGCTTTTCCATGCAAATCAACCGGTTCGCGGCAGCAGGATCTCGACCGTGGTGCCCTGGCCGGGGCTCGAGCGAACCCGGATGTGGCCTGCGGCCTGGGTCACGATGGTCTTGACCGTGGACAGGCCCATGCCCATGCCGCCGGAGTCCTCGCGGGAGGTGAAGAAGGGCTCGAAGATGCGCTCGAGGGTCGGCCCGTCCATGCCCTCGCCCGTGTCGGTGACCCGCAACAGCACGTAGTCGCCGGGCTCGAGCTCGCCGGGCCAGTCGGGGTCGGGCTCGGTGAGATGCAGGTTGTCGGTCTCGATCGTGAGCTCGCCGCCCGGGCGCATGGCGTCGCGAGCGTTTATCACCAGGTTGACGATCACCTGCTCGAGCTGGACCTGGTCGGCCAGGACCGGGTCCAGGTCCAGGGCCAGGCGGGTGCGGAGCTCGATGTTCGAGCCCAGGAGCCCTCTGAGCATCTGGCCCATCTCGTCGACCACGCCGTTGAGGCTGACCGTGCGCGGCTCCTCCGATCTCGATCGGCCGAAATCAAAAAGCCGCCTGGTCAGGGCCGAGGCCCGATCGCAGGTCGCGCGGATGTTGTCGGCGTGTCTTCTGAGCGGGCTGTCCGCAGCGAGCTTGCGAAGCAGGATCCAGGCGCTGCCCTCTATGGCGGAGATCAGGTTGTTGAAGTCGTGAGCCACGCCGGCCGCCAGGATCCCGATGGGGGCGTTTTCGAAGAACGTCCTGAAGCGCTCCTCGCTCTCGGCCAGGGCGTGCTCGGCCTGCTTGCGGTCCGTGATGTCGACCAGGTTGGTCAGGACCGCCGACCTGCCCTCCAGGGCGATCGGCGTGGCCCGTATCTCGGCCCAGATGCTGGTTCCGTCCTTGCGCAGCATGCGGGTCTCGTAGACCTCGCTCTCCCGCACGCCGGCGATCCGCTCCCGGGCGATCGCGCGGACCCGGTCGCGGTCCTCGGGGTGTATGAACGCCCAGGCCTCTTGCTCGCCGAGTTCTTCTGCGCTGAAGCCGAGAAGATCGACCACGGTGCGGTTGGCCCAGCGGATCCTCTCCTCTACCAGGATGAAGATGCCGGTCAGGGACTGGTCGAGCAATGCCCGGTAGGATTTCTCGTCGAGTGAAATCTCGAGACTGGAGGCCATTGGACCTCGCCCGGAGGCTATGCAGCCGGTCTGCCCTTGCCCGGGCCGAAGACGAACTTCGGCCGGATCAGGCCCACCAGGGTCGGCAGCAGGATCAGCCCGCCCAGCATGCTGATGACCATCCAGAACAGCAGCAGGGTGCCCATGTCGGCCTGGAAGCGCAGGAACGAGAACGACCAGAACACCACTCCGAACACCATGGTCGAGGCGGTGAAGATGACCGCCTTGCCCGAGGTCATCAGCGCGGTCCTGATGGAGTCTGCCACGTCGGCGCTCTTGCGGAACTCCTCCTTGATCCGGCTGACGATATATAGGCCGTAGTCCACTCCCAGGCCCACTCCAACCGCCACCACCGGCAAGGCGTTGACGTCCAGCCCGATCCCCCGGGCGCCCATCAGCGCGTAAGTCAGGTAGTTGGAGACCGCCAGGGGCACGATGAACAGGACGCCTGCCAGGATCGATCTGAATGCGAGCGCGCAAAACAAGAATATGATCCCGAAGGCCAGGATGGTCACCTGGGCCTGGTGCTTGGTGACCTCCTCGTTGATGGCCGCAAGCAGGCCGCCGTATCCACCGGCCAGGCGGAATTGGGCCTTCTCGACGGGGTGGCTGTCTATGAACTGGCGAGCGTGATCGACCACCCGTCGCAGGGTGTCGCCCTTGTGGTCGCGCAGGTACAGGGTGATGTTGGCGTTCTGGTTGTCGATGGTCACGAAGCGGACCAGGTCCCCCGGCTCGCAGGAGCCGGTGATCATCTCCAGGAAGAATCCGGAATCGCGCGGATCGTCGGGGATCAGCTCCCAGCGCGGATCGGAGCCGTGCAGTATTGAGATGATGCCCGGCAGGAGGTCGGCCAGCGACGAGGTTGCGCCCACCTCGGGGATGGACTCCATGTGCCGCTGGAAGGCCTCCATGGTCCTGAGAACCTTGGGGTTCTTGATGGCGTCGCGGCTGTCGCCCTCCACCACCACGGTGAACTCCTCGGTGTTGCGAAACTTCTCGGCGATCCGGTCGGTGTCCAGGTTGTACTTTGAGTCCGGCCAGAGCATGGGGGTGCCGGGGTGCACGTCTCCGACCACCAGGTTGCGGGCGAACAGGAACCCCACCACGAAGGCCGCTGCGGTCACCGCCAGGATGATCTTCCTGCCGGGGCCCAGGCACCAGTCGGCCAGCCTGGCGAGCAGCCGCTCGAGCAGGCCGGGCTTGTCATCCTCCTTCGGCTTCGGCGCCGGCAGGTAGGACAGAAGGATCGGGTTGAGGATCATGTCGCTCACCAGGATGGACAGCACCCACAGCCCGCCCATTACGGCCAGCTTCTGGAGCAGCGGGATGGGGGTCAGCAGCACCAGCAGCACGCCGGCCGCATCGGTGATGATGGCCAGCCAGCCCGGCTTGAACAACCCGGCGAAGGTGGCCACGGCGGCCTCGTTCTTGTCCCGCCTGGCGGCGTACTCCTCGATGTAGCGCTTGACCATCTGCACCGAATGGGAGAGCGCCCGCGCGCTGATGATGAAGGGCACCACGATCACCAGCGGGTCGAAGTTGTAGTCCAGCACCCCCAGGAACCCGACGCCCCAGATCGCCGAGACGACGGCCGTGCAGAGCGGCACCAGCACACCCCGCAGGTCGCGGAAGTAGAGCAATAGAACCAGAAGAATCGACCCCACCGTGAGCGCGAACAGCCAGATGAGCTGGGAGTAGTGGGCCATGATGGTGCCCAGCAGGACCGGCCGGCCGATGACCTGGATGGAGGTGTTGGCGTCGCGTTCCTTGTCGACGATCTCTTCGATTCGCCGGTAGACCTCGAGCGGCTTGAGCTTCTTCTCGAAGAACCCGCCCACGATCAGGGTGGCCTTGGAGTCGAGCGAGACCAGCGACCCGTAGATCCGCCGGTTCGTGTAGACGCGCTGGCGGAGTTGTGCGATCTCCTCGTCGGTCTCGGGAACTCCCGGCCACATCAAGGGGACCGCCCTGAAGCCCCGCACGGTGTCGACCTTGAGTTCCTTGATCTTGCGCTGCGCCAGGGAAAGCACCTGGTAGTTGTTGATGCCTTCGATCAGCTCGAGACTCTTGGTGATGCGGCGGATCTTGTGCAGGGTCGCGGAGTTGAATATGTCGCCTTTCTCGACCTCCAGCTGGATGACCACCCGGCTGGCGCCGCCGAAGACGTTGGAGTATTTCTTGAACGTCTCCACGTAGGGATGGGTCGCCGGGAACAGGTCGATGGTGGGGCTCTCGATTCTGACCCGGGAAGCCTGGTAGCCGAAGAAGCCGGTCACGCCCAGGATGATCAGCAGGACCACGGCGCGCCAGCGCAGGAGGAATTCACCCAGGGTGTGTGCCACGGTCGTCTACCTCCCGCTCAGGCGCGTCCAGCTCTTCCCGCCGTCGGTGGTCTTGAGCAGGTACCCGCGGCCACCTGCCGCGAAGCCCAGGTCGTCGTCGATGAACCGCACCGCGTTGAGCCAGGAGTACAGGTCCACGTCCACGCGCTCGAATTTTCCCATGGTCCCCCGCCGCACCAGTATCATGCCCTCGCGGCCGACCAGGTAGAGATCGTCGCCCTGGGGCCAGAGGCCGAGGACGTGGTCATCTGAGCCGATCGCCACGTCGGTCCAGCGCCGGCCGCCGTCGAGGGTCTGCGTGGCGGTGCCCTCGCAACCGACCGCCACCACCCGTTGGGTGTCGAAGACGTGGAGGGCGAACAGGAGCTTGCCCGTGGATCCCCTCTGGCGACGCCAGGTGGCGCCGCCGTCGTCGGTGTGCAGGATAATGCCGAACTCGCCTGCGATCCAGCCGTGCTTGTCGTCGGCGAACCGGACCGCGTTGAGGCGGGCTTCCTCGGCGGCCCCCTCGTTCTCCTCCTCGGCCTTGGACAGGGCGTTCGAACCATCCTCTCCTTCCGGTGGGGGCGGCAGGGTGGCGTCGTAGGACTGGGGTTCCCAGGTGGCTCCGGCGTCCGCGCTGTGGACGATGGCGCCGAAGTGGCCGACCGCCCAGACGTTCCCGGTATCAGAGATCGCCACGTCGAACAGGTGGGCTTCGACGCCGGTCTTCCGCCGCTTCCAGCTCTTGCCGCCGTCGGCACTGGTCAGCACCAGGCCCGAGCGGCCGACGATCACCGCCTGACCCGCGGCGTTGATGTCGATGGCGAACAGGACGTCGTCCGTGCCCGCGTCGATGGTCTCCCAGGTCGTTCCCCTGTCGGGCGAGTGGAGCAACAGGCCTGGGTAGCCGACCGCGAACACATCGTCACCCCGCGCGGCCAGGTCGTAGAGCTTGTCCCGGTGCGATATCTCGTCCAGCGGCCCGGCCCGCAGGGCAGCGGGCGACAGGAACAGGCCGGCAGCGAGGAGGATGGCGCTTGTTCTCATCTCCCGCGCTTCCGCAGGTTGGACAGGGTGAACATCTTGGGGTTCATGTCGATGTTGGTCTTGACCTTGTTCCAGTGGAACAGGGTGGCGTGGTCGGCCTGCAGGTCCATGACCGCTCCGCTGCCCAGTATGGGCGGATGCTCGTCCATGTCGGGCGATTCGTTCCAGGCCAGCACCATCACCTTCCACAGGTCGTCCTTCTTGTCGAAGCACTCCTTGTAGGTGATCAGGAAGGTCTCGGCGTCGATGTAGAGCAGCATCTTCTTGTAGGGGTAGTCCGGGAACTTGGGCCTGACCTCGACCACGTAGGTCGGCCTGGGCTCGTAGGTGGCGATCGGGTTCCAGTGTGGCGGCTTCTCGAGGTCGAAGGCCTTTCCCACCTTGCCCTTGCCAAGGGCCACGCCGGCGTGCATGGGCGCCAGCAGGGTCTTCTTGCCGACCAGCTTCCAGTGCATCCACTCCGGATAGCCCATGTAGCCGCGCACGTCCTCGTAGAGCAGGTCGGTGGAGTTCCAGGTGTCGCCCCGGGTCCCGAAGGTGTTGCGCAATATGCGCCTCATGGCGGGCACGTAGATGTGGCCCTGCTGATCCAGGGGGTCCACGGAGCGGGAGTACACCGCGCCGAAGCCCTTCTTGTCGTATGGCTCCAGGGCGTAGGTTATCGAGGTGTACTGCAGCCTCTTCTTGACGAACGACTCGATGGCCGGGATGGGATCCAGGTCGGTGCGGTTGATCGTCCGGATGATGTACGCCCAGCGCCAGACCTCGGTGTGCTCGACGCCCGAGGCGGCCGAGATCCACAGCAGGTTGAAGTACGTGTCGGCGTCGTCGCCGTTGTAGCCGTAGTGGTAGTTCCAGGCGATCTCCAGGCCGGTTTTGGGGTCGGGGAACGGCAGCCCGGCGGTGTATTTCTCGAGGCCGCGCTTGCGGTAGTCGTCGCCCACGTCGATGATCTTCGCCTGGCCGCGGTACTTGTTGGTGGCCTCGATGTAGCCCGTGGACGGGTGGATGGGCTCGTAAGGCCGCAGCTTCATCTTCAGGCCGTATTTCTTGATCAGCAGCTTCATCATCGGCGGCAGGAGGTGCTCGTACTTCTCCAGGTTCTTCTCGGTCACCTTCTTGCCCTTCTTGACGTCGCCCGCCCTGGATAGGTCGGGCTTGAACCCTGTCTTCTCGGCCCAGTTGTCGGCCGTGATCTCGTCGCCGGCCTGGACGGGCGCGCCGGCGAAAAGGCCCATGACCAGGGCGGCGGTCGAAAGCACGGAAAACATCTTGCGTTTCATGGCTGCTCCTTCTCTCAGAATTCTCAGAACTGGGCCAGAATGCTCAGGTTGATCTCATCCCGATCCTGGAACAGGCCCAGGCCCTTGTACGGGTCTTTGCCGAAGAAGTCGGTTATCGAGAACCTGACCCGCCAGTGGTCGCCCAGGCGCACGCCCATCGAGGCCGAGATGAAGCCGCTCGAGTTGGTAAAGGCGTCGGCGCCCGAGTTGCGGGCCAGATCGGGAAGGATCCAGGCAACGATCAGCTTGGGCGTCAGCAGGCCGTGCAGGTAGTTGGTGAAGGTGGCGAAGACCACCTTCATCCCGTGTTGCCTGACCTTGAAGTCGTTGAAGCCGGGGATCTCGACCAGGTCGTCCTTGTCGGTCTCCTTGTCGATGAACACCCCGGTGTACATCAACTGCAAGACGAGCATGAAGTTCTGGGTCGGGTTGAGGAAGCGAATCATGGTCGGCCGCATGGCCACCAGGGCCGCGCTCATGGCCGGGTATCGCGGCTGGAGAAAGTGCACTCGCTGGGGCATGTCGGGATCCGGGACCGTCTGGCCGGTGGTTGATCTACGCGGGAACATGCGGTCGGGTTCCACCGCGGCTTCGAGTCGGACCACGGTGCCGATGGGGTTCTCCAGGGTGAAGTCCAAGGAAAAACCGGCGATGTGCTGGCGGGGGTATCCCAGGTAGAGCTTCTCCAGGTGCTTGTCGTCGTACCCCCAACTCCCGTCAGGCTGCTGGATCCGTTTCTTGTCGTAGTACATGGGGATCGGCGGCGATAGCTGGTGGGTGTAATAGTAGACCAGGCTGTAGGTCATCGAGGGTGTGAGGTTGCCCTTCCAGCGGAAGCCGATCCGCATGGTGTCCTCGATGCTGTTCTCGGGGTACATGAAGACCTTCTCGTCGATGATGAACGGCGACGGGGTGTTGGAGTAGGGAATGCCCCAGGCGCCGACGAAGGTCAGCGGCACGGTCACCATGTCCTCGGGCCGGTCGAGTCCCGGCACCCAGACGATCTCCAGGGCGTGGTCGATGTCCTGGAACTCCACCATCGTCTTTACGATCCACAGCGGGATGCGCACGTCCTCGAACGACTCGATCGGGTAGAAGTGCCAGGTGCCGTTGATCGGGTTGATCACGTCCAGCAGCCGAAACTGGCCGGTCTCGCCCCAGGTGACCTGCTGGCGGCCCAGCCGGAAGCTGAGCCAGTCGAAGGGGTAGACGTCCGCGTAGAACTCGCGCAGGTCGAACTCGGTGTAGTAGTTGCGGTTGACCCACTTGCGGGCCTCGGCCTCGCGCGTGCCCAGGTCGTTGGAGGTCGAGGGGATCGGCATCTGGGCGTAGCCGTCGGCCTCGGTCTCGAGCGATTTGACTCCACGCACGATGGTGTGCAGGGTCACAGCCTCGAGGGGGGACCAGTCGGCCTCGATCTGGGCCGTTGTCCTGAACATGGACATGCTGCCGGGGGCCTGGCCGTGGCTGGTGGGATAGCACGGCTTGTGGGGCATCATGACCGGGTTGCACTTTTCGCCGGACGGGACGCCGTCGATGTTGCGGATCTCGGCCTCGTTCTCGTGCGGCTGGAACAGGTCGGAGAGCAAGGGGACGAAGACGCCGGACTGCAGTTTGATGGAGCCGTTGACAGAGAGACTGGATTCTTCCTCGTCGTCGTCCTGGGCCTGGACCGGGCCTGCCAGGGTTGCGAACAGGAGCACAGTGATTGCGGATAGGGTAGATAGGGTCGTCCTCACGTCATCCTCCCGGGCCTGACCCGGCGGTTACTCGCAATTCGCCGGAGTGGGATCTTCGGCAGTGTCGGCGTATATGTTGCTGATGCTGATGGCATCGGCGTAGACGTGCAGCGAAGTGTGGCCGATCTCGTCTTCGTCGCCGCACGGCGGGTTGTCGCACATGTAGGCCCTGGCGACCGTCGGGCCGGGCTCGATGTTGGCCACCAGGTAGTAGGCCACAAGCGGGTTGGTTGTCGGCCGGGACTCGATCGTCGTGGGCATGCCGTTGTCGCCGAAGTAGCGCACATCGCCGCTCTCGGGGTAGATCTTCGCGGTGGCGCAGCCGACGTGGCACTCGATCTCCTCGGAGTCGACCCAGTAGATCCCGCCCGCCAGCACCGCTTTCCCAGGCTCGAGGGTGACGCCGGCCATCAGCGGGGCGCCGAGGTAGGTGGACTCGTCGACCACCCAGAGCCGTTCGTCCAGGACAGCGGCATCGATGTTGAACTGGTATGTGTCTTTATACATGGCACCGCCGACCTTGGCGCCTTTCGCCCGGAATCCGACGACGAGGTCTCCATCTTCGTCTTCCACGGCCTCGTCCAGGATTTCCTCCTTGAAGGAAACCCAGCCGCTGGAGTCGGTGGTAGCCTTGAGGTCCGTCTCATCGCCGGTGCCGTTGTTGAGCACGATGAGCTCGATTCCGGGAACCAGGTCTTCTCCGCCGAAATGCTGCAGTTTGGCCTTGAAGGTAGTCTGTCCCCCATTCCCGTCCCCGTTCCCGCCACAGCCGCAGAGCGCGCCGGACGCCAGGGCCAGGATTACGAATAGAACAGAGATTCTTTTCGTCGTCATTGGACTTCTCCTTGTTTGCTATCCGGTGAAAGTTCGGACGAAATCTTATCCCAGGAGATTCCGGGGTGTCAACAGCGCCGGCTTGAAAGATTTGGGCCCATCTGGCATGCTCGATCATGCCCGGAAGTAGTCGCGGGCGAAGGGGGTGTACGATGAGTCGGTGGATGCCACTGGTAGTTGGCCTGGCAGCGATCCTCGCGGCCGGCTGTCCTAAGCGCGATCAGCCGCCCGAGAGTTCCTACGATCCCGAACTGCTCGAGACGGCCAAGGAGTTGGCCGCCGAGCAGGACCAGGCGGATCAGGCCGCGGTCTCGGATCAGGGCGAGGACGAGCAGAAGGGCGAGTGCAGCCGCGAGACCGGCGGGTGCCCGGCGGGTTACCTGTGCTGGGACTCCTGGTACTGCAAGCAGGGCCGGGACGACCAGTGCTCGGCCATGGGCGACAAGCGCTGCCACAAGCTCTGCTTCGATGACGGCGACTGCCACAGAGCCATGCCGCACTGCCGCGAGAAGCCCATCTTCAAGGGCTCGGACCGGGGGAGGCTGGAGAGGTTCTGTGTCGCAAACGACGAGTGAGAGTCGGATTGCCGTGTTGCCCCGGCGGCTCGATGAGCTGCTGGGCGTTTCGATCCCGTGCGGCTGCGGCCGCACCCACGAGGCGACCACGCGCGGGGCGGTCGTGCGCCCGGGCGCAATCGACGAGCTGCCGGCCTGGGTCCGGGACGTGGGGGGGGGCCTTTCGGTGGTGGTGGTGGTCGATCGCAGGACCCGCCTGATAGCCGGTGAGAGGGTTTTTGCGTTGCTGGCCTCGGACGGCCACCGGCCGGGCTGGTGCGAGCTGCCCGACGGCGCCGGCGGGCGGCCGCACGCCGACGAGGGCAACCTGGACCTGGTGCAGCGGGCGCTTTCCCGCGCGGATCTTGCGGTGGCGGTCGGCGCGGGCACCATCAACGACCTGGCCAAGCTGGCCTCGTACAACACAAAGATTCCCTACCTGGCGGTGGCCACGGCCCCGTCCATGAACGGCTACACCTCGGGTATAGCGGCGGTCATGCTCCAGGGCGTCAAGCGCACCGTGGACTGCCACCAGCCTCACGCGGTGATCGCCGACATGGACGTCGTGTGCACCGCGCCGGCCGAGCTGGTTGCCGCGGGCCTTGGGGATCTGGAGTCCAAGCCTACGGCCACGGCCGATTTCCGCCTGGCCGGCCGGCTGCGGGGCGACTACTACTGTCCGGCGCCGGAGGGGGTGGTGCTCGGCGCCGAGCCGCGGGTGGCCGAGGCGGCCGAGGGCGTCGCGACCGGCGACCCTGCGGCGCTCACCCTGTTGACCGAGGCCCTGCTTCTCTCGGGCATGTCGATGAAGCTGGCCGGGTCGTCAAGCCCGGCCTCGGGCGGAGAGCACCTGATCAGCCATCACTGGGACATGACAGCGGAGGACGAGGGCAGGGTGGAGGGTTGGCACGGCGCCCAGGTAGGCGTGACCACCGTGACCACCGCCGCCCTGTATGAGCGCCTGGCCGAGATGTCCGCCGACGAGATCGACGTCGATGCCGTCATTGCGGCACGGCCCGACGAGGAGGCTTGCCGGGAGCGGATCTTCAGGCACCACGGAAGACGCGCGGCCGAGATCGCGCCGGAGTTCTTCGCCAAGCGCCTTACCGATACGGAGTTGCGCGCAGAGCTCTTTGCGATCCGGGACGGCTGGGACGACCTGTGGTCCAACCTCGGCCAGGTGCTCAGGCCGGCCGCGCGCATCCGCTCGATCCTGAAGGCCGGCGGCGCGCCGGTGACCGTGCAGCAGCTCGGGCTGAGCCCGGATCACCTGCGCCGCAGCTTCGTCGCCGCGCGCGAGATCCGCGGCCGGTTCTCCGTCCTGGACTTCGCCGCCGACCTGGGCGTCCTCGAAAGTGTGGCCGACGAAGTCCTGCGGCGCTCCGGCTGCCTGGGATGAACCAGCCGTGGAAGAGACGGGCATCGTACAGTCCCTGCTCGATCTGGTCGCCGATCACCACCAGGGCCTGGGGCCGGTGGTGCTGTTCCTGTCCTCGCTGATCGAGTACGTCTTTCCTCCATTCCCGGGCGACGTGATCACCCTTTTCGGCACCTACCTGGTGGTGCAAGGCCTGTGGAGCTTCTCCTTCGCCATGCTGCTCACGGTCGGCGGGTCGCTGGTGGGCGCGGCCATGGGCTACGGCATCGGCGCCTGGCTGGGCAGGCGCATCGACAAGCTGCCATCCGAAAAGGACGTCAGGCGCTGGACCCCGTTGACCCGCGAGAAGTTCGAGCTGCTCTTTTCGCGCTTCACCCGCCACGGCGAGGCCTACATCGCCATCAACCGATTCCTGCCCGGTGTCCGGGCCTTCTTCTTCGTGGTCGCCGGCGCGGCAGGCATGCCCCTGTGGAGAGTGCTGGTGTTCGCCCTGATCTCCGCGCTGGCCTGGAACGGGATGATCCTGGGGGTGGGCTACAGCCTGGGGGCCAACTGGGAGCGGTTGCGATCTCTGTTCTCTTCGTATACCACTGTGGTCTGGATCCTGCTGGCGGTTCTGCTGGTCGCGGGCCTGGTCGTGTGGCAAGTGCGCAAGCGCCGCGGCCGGCCCGCCGGTTGATTCGAGGAGGGAAATGGCGATCTCGAACGAAGATCTTCAGAAAATCGAGATCGCCGTCGCCGACCGCGACCGGCAGCGGGCTGAGTTCGTCGGCACGATCAGCCACGATCTGAAGAACCCTCTCAACGCCATCGTCGGCTTCACCAGCGTTCTCCTGGCCGACTCCGCCGGGTTCGGCGCGGAGCAGGTCCGCCAGTTGCGCCTGGTGAAGGACAGCGCCCGGTCGATGCTGGGCCGGATCGACGCCCTGCTCGAGTTCCACCGGATCGAGGCGGGCAAGATCGAGGCCAAACCGGACTGGTTCATGCCGGCGGAAATCCTGATCCAGCTGGTCGAGTCCCGGCGCGAGTGCGCCCGGGAGAGAGGGGTCGAGCTGAAGCTTCAGATGAAGGACGGACTCGACCGGGTCCTGTCCGATGCGCGCCTGGTCCGGCGCGTACTGGACGAACTGCTCGCCAACGCGATCCGCTTCAGCGGCGGAGGAGAGGTCGTGCTGTCCATCGATATTGCACCTCCTGACCCCGATGCGGGGCGACGCCTGGTCCGTATCGGGGTCACCGACGCCGGCCCCGGCCTTTCGGACGAACACCGCGATCAGCTGGTGCGCTCCCTGGATCCGTCGCGCGGGAAAGTGGAGAGATCATACAAGGGCCTGGGCCTGGGGCTGGCGCTGGCACGCGAGGCTGCCCGGTTGCTGGGCGGCCGGGTCGAGCTGGCGAGCCCGCCGGGCGAGGGAGCCCACTTCCGGCTGGTGCTGGATCTTCCGCGGCAAGACGTGAAACAGAGCTAATCAGCTGGTCAGGCGATCGTCTCTTCCTCTTCTTCATCGTGTTCATCGAGCTGCTCTTCCGCCTGCACCTCGCCGGGCCGTCGCCGCCGGACGAAGCGGTAGAGGCTCTCGGCCAGGCCCAGCGAAATGAGACCGGCGGTCACCACCACGAACATCAGAGAGAACGAGGTCATGAAGGCGGCGAAGAGGACGCCTCCGACCAGGGCGGCCAGGACGGGTATGGTCCGGCGGTCGGCCTTGAGCTTCTTGAAGGTCAGGTATGGAACATGGCTGACCATTAAAAGGGCCAGCAGGCCCGTAACCCCCAGCATCATGGGCTGGTTGTCGAGTTGCACCCCGCCGGTGTGGTAGTGGAGCATGACCAGGGACGAAAGCGAGATAGCGGCCAGGGGAATGGGCAGGCCGACGAAGTGGGGAGCCGACCCTCCTTCGCGGGCCGCGAGCACGTTGAATCTAGCGAGCCGCAGCGCGCCGCAGGCAACGTAGGCGAAAGCCACCGCCATGCCGAGCCAGCCGAAGGGCTCAAGAGCCCATTTGTACACCAGCACCGCCGGAGCCACGCCGAACGAGACCAGGTCGGCCAGCGAATCGAGCTGGATTCCGAAATCGCTGGCGGTCTTGGTGATGCGTGCCACCCGGCCGTCGAGCGAGTCGAAGATCAAGGCGAACACGATCGCCACGGCCGCCTTGTAGAAGCGATCCGGTGTCGTTCCCACGGCCTGGAGAATGGCGTACATCCCGCAGAAGATGCTGGAGACGGTGAACAGGTTGGGCAGGATGAACAGAATCTTGAGCGTCGGTCTTTTCAAGTCCTTTTCTCCCAAACAGGGTTTTCAAGCAACCAACGTGCCATTCCTTCACGATTTCGACCGGCGGGCCGAAACCCGTGCCGGCTCACCGCATTGTGTCAATCGCAGGATTCTGCGCCGGCATGGAAAGCGCGAAAAGTTTTTCACACTACCCGTGCCAGGCCGCGAGTCTGTTGCACACTCGTGGCCGGCCCGGAGACGATGGGCTTCTGGACCCTGCTGTTCGCCTCGTTCAGGCCCAACATCTTCTTCGGGCTCCTCTCGGGCGTGACCATCTTCACCGCCCTGGTGGCCGACCTGGTCTTCCTGCCCGCCGCCCTGCGCCTGGCGCGGCCCCGGCTGGGCGCGAATTGACAGTGTTTCGGGCGAAATGCGAGTATGGTCCAGCCGCAGATAGTGCTGGCAGGTTTTCATCTCCTGTTGTAGAATGTTTTCAAGACACGGAGGGAACCCATGGAGATTGCTTTTGCTTTGCTGGGCATAGGCCTGACGGTATTAGGAGCAATCTTCGCCTATATATGGAAGAGCAATGGAGAGCTTCAAGCAAAAATGATGGAGTTTCAAGCAAAAATGATGACAGCCCTGGAACGAATAGAAGCAGGACAAGAGAAATTGGGTGAAATGCTCTTGAACCAGGCAAGGATTTTGGAAAGGATAGAAGCGAAGTTGTGAAATAATCCTGCCCGCCGCCCTGCGCCCCGTGCTGGGCGCGAATTGACAGTATTCCCGGCGGAGTGCGAGTATGATTCAGTTGATTCGATCCGCTGACCAGAGGTGCGCCATGAAACGATGGATTTCATTCGCCGTGGCTGGCCTGGCCTGTGCTCTGGCGGCCCTGGGCTGCTCGCCCAATCTGCGCGGCACGGCCTGCGCCGGCGACGACGACTGCATCGCGGGCGAGATCTGCGTCTCGTCGAAATGCACACCGGTCGACTGCGTTCGCGACGCTGACTGCGCGGAGGGCGAGACATGCGTCGACCACGAATGCGTCGCGGGAGGCGAGTGCGACTCCGACGGGCAGTGCGAGGCCGGGAACGTCTGCGTGGACCACCAATGCACGCCCGGCTGCCGGGCTGACGGCGACTGTCCTACAGGGATGTTCTGTATCCCCGAGCAAGGGGAGCACGGCGATTGCGTCGAGTGCCGCGAAGACAGCCACTGCCCGCCCGGCCACGACTGCGTGGACTTCCAGTGTGTACCGCAGTCGCAGGAGTGCGACGCGCTGGCGGTGATCCCGCCGGTGCTCGATTTCGGCGAGGTCGTCGTGGGCTGCAGCTCGCCCGAGAGGGTGGCCATCTATAACATCGGAGCAGTACCGCGCACCATCCCCGGTATCTACCTGGAGGATCCCCTCGACCCCGCCTTCGAGATCCGGCAGGCACCCGTGACACCGTTCGTGCTGCAAGGCGGCGATCACGTCGAAGTCGGCCTGCGGTACAGTCCCCAGGCCCTCGGCCCGCACGCGGGCGGCCTGATCGTCGAGTGCGGCCAGGCCGACGAGGGACGTCTATTCGTGCCGCTTGTCGGTGCGGGGGTGGACTATCCGGACGTGCTGGACACCTTCGAGCTGCCCGACGAGGCGATGGTGGACGTGCTGTTCGTGGTGGATAATTCATCTTCCATGATGCCCGCCCAGGAGGCCCTGGCCGACAACTTCGCGGCCTTCATCGGCTGGGCGATCCAGCTGGGGGTCGACTTCCACATCGGCGTGGTCACGACCGACATGGACGACCTGGCGCAGCAGGGCCGGCTCCAGGGCGAGCCGCGGATCATCACCGCCGGCACCCCGGATCCCGAGCAGGCCTTTTCGGTGAACGTCAGGGTGGGCACCGACGGCAGCCCGATCGAGTGCGGCCTGGCTGCCTCCCGGGCCGCCCTGAGCGAGCCGCTGCTCACAGGCCACAACGCCGGGTTCCTGCGCGACCGGGCCAAGCTGAGCGTCATCTACGTGAGCGACGAGGACGACTCATCGCCGTCGTCAACGGATTTCTATTTCGACTACTTCTACTTCGTGCATTTCAAGGGCTGCCTGGACAAGCTGATCCTGTCGTCGATCTGCGGGGACGTGCCCCTGGGATGCACCGGCCAGTGGGGCCTGGCCGAGCCGGGTGTGCGTTACGTCGACATGGTCGACATGAGCGGGGGTCTGTTCCAGTCCATCTGCGAGGATGACTGGTCGGTGATGATGCAGGAGCTCGGCGAGTACCTCTTCGCGCCGCGGCGTTCCTTCGTCCTGTCGCGCACGGCCGACCCGGCGACCATCCTGGTCAACGTGGACGGCGCGTTCGTGCCCGAGGCCGGCTCGAACGGCTGGACGTTCACGGCCGAGTTCAACGCCATCTGGTTCGGCGACAACGCAGTCCCGCCGTACGGCTCGACCGTGCAGGTGTTCTACACCGCGCTGTGCCGGTAAGCTCAGTCCGCCTTGCGCTTCGAGAGGCGGATGACCATCTTGGAGCCGGAGCTCTTCACGATCCCCACCTGGAACTGACTCTCGAGGTAGGTGGCCAACAGGTGCTGGAATCGTTCGCGCTGCTCATCGATGGTGACCTTGAAGGAGCACTGGTGGGCGCCGCCCTTGATCAGCTTGGCCTTGTAGCCGGCCTTGATGAAGAACTTGGTCAGCGTGATCAGCGGCATGGGCTGCATTTCTCCCTTCCACTGAACCACCACCTGGATGCGGATCTTGCCCGGGCCGCTCTTGTTCAACTCCACGTCGTCGATGTTGCCCTTGCCGCCCAGCGTCTTGTCCAGCTTGGTGGCCATCTGCCGGCAGGCGGCGCTGAGCGCGCCGAGGTGGCCGGTGTTCGAGTCGCCCTTGCCGCGCATGGAGAAGTTACGCACCGCCCTTCCGCGCGCCTTGGCCCAGGTGCTGCACTGGCTGTGCGCCGGACGGCGGTAGTACCACCTGCGGTAGTAGTAAGGGCGCCAGATCCCGGAGCAACTGGCGCCGACCGTTATCACCAGCGACGCGTCCGAGTCGGGCCGGGTGCGCTCGATCACCTCGAACCCCCGATCGCGCAGCACGCCCTCGAGCATGATCGAGCAGGGCACCGACTCGGTGTCCAGCCAGGAGTAGTTGCCTTGACCCTTGATCTTGGCCTTCGGGCTTCCCGCCTCGGCGGGCGGGCACAGGACCAAAAACACCAGGGCGCCCCAAGCGAACCGTTTCATGACGATCACCATCCCGTCCTCGTGTTTCCCCAAGGCTATCAAATGTCCCCTGGAAGCTCAACTCGACACGAGAAGCTCCTATGATCATGACAAGACCTCGTCCGGACCCAGCACCGGTATTCCGGGGATCCTGTCGAAGTGCTTCTTGTTTCTCGTCAGCACCGGAACCTCGAGTTCGGCGGCCGTGGCGGCCAGCATCAGATCCTGGTTGCCGATCAGCTTCCCGCGTTTCTTCAGGCGCGTGTAGAACTCCGCTGCCATCCGGGCCGCCAGGGGGGAGAGGGGGACAGTGGGCACGTTCTCGACGAGCTTGGCCAAATGCTCAAGTCGCTTCTCGCCCGTGATTCCGGCGAACAGTTCGAACACGGTCACGGCAGAGAGCAAGGCCCGCCGTTCGATCAGCAGACGCTCGACCGAAGTCGCGCCCGGATCGACGCCGGCCAGGTAGTCGATCCAGACATCGGCATCGACAAGAATCATCGTCTCTCCGGATCCCAGTTGGCCCGGACCAGCTCGATCCTGCTGCGGACGTCCTCGGCCGTCTTCTGGCTCCAGGCGCCCTTGAGCGCCAGGACCTCCTTCAAGCCGTCCTCCTCTGACGCCTTGTTTCGAAGGTAGTACTCGAGTGCCTCGACGATCACCCGCGAATAACCGCGATAACCCTTGCGTGCGGCCAGCGCCAGGATCGTGGCCCGCAAGTGATCTGGAATCTCGATCGTCGCCCTCATTCAGCACCTCCTCGATCCAGTTTAGCATAAAGATGCAGATGCATACAAATGCATAACTACTTCGACCTTAGAGAGATCACGGAGCATCTCGGCGAACTGCTAGGTGAAGATGACGCAGTTCAGCCGGAAGTCCTCCCACTCGCGGGTCTTTTCCTCTGCCGCCTCGATCAGCCGCTGTTTCAAGGTCATGCCGGCACCCTTCCTTCCTAGTAAATATGTGTTCTAGCCTTCTTCTTTTTCTTCTTCCTGGTCGGTTCGGGGGCCGTGAAGGCCGCATCGAGCATCTTCCGGGGGCTCGTGAAGTGCTTGCCGAAGCCCAGTTCCTTGTAACCCATGCCCTGGGACATCATCACCACCTGGCTCAGGTAGATGATCGGCAGGTCGTAACTGACGTCGTACCTCTTCTCGACGGCCCTCTGGCGCATGTCAAGGTTGCCCTGGCAGATCGGGCAGACGACCACGACGCAGTTGGCGCCGGCCAGCTTGGCGGCCTTGAGAATGGCGTTCGAAAGCCTCAATACGGTGTCGGTCTTGGACAGCACCAGCGAGGCCCCGCAGCAGTCGGTGGCGTGGGAGAAGGGCAGGGCCATGCCGCCGCAAGCCTCGACGACCCGGTCCATCTTGACCGGCAGCTCCCGATCGTCCACGTCCACGCCGTGCAGCCTGGTCAGGCAGCCGTAGTAGCAGGCCGCCTTGAGCCCGGCCACGGGCTTCCTGGCGGATTTTTCGATCCTGTCGAGGCCGATCTCTTCGGTCAGGAAATCGAGCAGGTGGCGCAGCTCGACCGATCCTCTGTAGCCGGCCTCGGTCAGCTCGGCCAGGCGCGCGGAGAGGCGCGCGTCTTGGGCCGCCTCGTGGCTGGTGCACATGTGGCTGTGACAGGCCGGACAGGGCGAGAGCACCTTTGCGAGGCCCATCTGCTCCGCGCTGGCCAGGTTGCACCAGGGAAGCGCCAGAGAGACCTCCTCGGAGACGGCGGCCGCTGGCGTCGCGCCGCAGCAGTTCCAGTCCGCGATCTCTGCAAGCTGGACGCCGAAGCTCTCTGCCAGGGCGACAACCGTCTGGTTGTACTCCTTGGCGCTCGACGACAGCGAACAACCGGGGAAGTATCCGTATTCCATCTTCGTCACCGCTGTCCTCGGTCACTGAACCGTCTCGCGTTTGCGATCATACGCCTGATCCTCTTGCGGTTCTTTTTCTCAATATTGTGGGGCCTGATCGAGATCTTGCCCTTGGCGAACATGGCCGGCCCCAGGCCGGCGTCGCGGAAGGGGTGGCCGGTGCGGATGTTCTTGTTCATCACCACGCCCAGCTCGAACACGCGGCCGTGGGCGTTGAGCGAGCGCATGAACACCTTGTTGACCGTGGCCACGTCCGTCTCGGCGGGCGTATGGCCCTGGTCGATCACCAGCAGGCGCAGGGTGTTCATGACCGCGGCGATGTCGATGTCCAGCGGGCAGCGGGTGGAGCAGGTCTGGCACGAGGAGCAGTACCAGAACGTCGGGGCGGCCAGAAGGGTCTCGAGGTCGTTCATCCGGATGAGCTGTATGACCTGGTTGGGCATGAACGGCACGTCCTCCGCCACCGGGCAGCCGGCGGTGCACTTGCCGCACTGGATGCAGCATCCGATGTCCTCGCCCGAAAACTCCCGGATCAGCTCGCGGAACTCGTGGGGGTCCCGCCTGGTGCTTGCGCCTTGACTCATCGGCCACCTCTCACTCGAACGCGCTTCGGATCTGCGCGTAGATCTGATCGTCGCGGAAGCCTTCCACGTCGATGGCCCGCACCCGGCAGGTCGAGGCGCAGTTGCCGCAGCCGGCGCACAGGCTCTGCTGGATGCGGGCGATCTGCATGTCGTCCACATCGACGATCTCGATGGCCCCGAACGGGCAGACGTCGATGCAGTTGAAGCACGAGGTGCAGCGCTCCTCGTCCACCTCGGCTATGCGCGGCTCGATGGTCAGCTCGTCCTGGGAGAAGATGCCGCACACCCCCACCGCGGCCGCGCCGCTCATGGCCACCGTGTCGGGGATGTCGCGCGGGAACTGGCAGGCCCCGGTCAGGAAGATGCCCCTGGTGACGCTGTCGACCGGCTGCAGCTTGGGGTGCACCTCGGTGTAGAACCCGTACTGGTCGTACGGGATGTTGAGCTTCTTGGCCAGCTCGACAGCATCCCGGTTGGGCACCATGGCGGTGGCCAGCACCACCAGATCGGCGGTGATCTCCACCTGCCGCCCGGTCAGGGTGTCGGCGCCGCGGACGATCACCTTGTCGCCCTGCTCGTAGATCTTCGATGGCCGCCCGCGGATGTAGATCGCGCCGTGATCGCGCTGGGTCTTTACGTAGAACTCCTCGTAGCCCTTCCCCGGCGCGCGCACGTCGATGTAGAAGACGTAGGCCTGGGCTTCGGGATGGTGATCCTTGAGCATCAGCGCGTGCTTGGCGGTGTACATGCAGCAGACCCGCGAGCAGTACGGCATTCCGTTCTTCTCGTCGCGCGAGCCCACGCACTGGATGAAGACCACGTCCCTGGCCTCCTTGCCGTCTGACGGCCGGACGACATGGCCGCCGGTGGGGCCGGTGGTCTCGAGCATGCGCTCCATGTGCAGGCCGGTGATGATATTTTCAATATTACCGCCGCCGTACTCGCCGTACTTCGTCCAGTCGAACAGCTCGAAGCCGGTGGCCACCACGATGGCGCCGAATTTTTTCGTGACCAGCTCGTCCTCGTCGTCGAACACAATCGCCCCGGGTCCGCAGACCTCCTCGCATATCTTGCACTTGCCCTTCTTGTAGTACAGGCAGTTGAGCTTGTCGATGACCGGCACGTTGGGCACCGCCTGGCCGTACGGGGTGTAGATGGCCTTGCGCCTGCCCAGACCCATGTCGAACTCGCTGGCGACCCGCTTGGGGCACTTCTGGATACAGTCTCCGCAGCCGGTGCACTTCTCCATGTCGACGAAGCGCGCCTTCTTGCGGATGGTCACATCGAAATTCCCGACGTAGCCACGGACCTCCTCGACCTCCGAGTAGGTCAGCAGGGTGATGCTGGGGTCTTGGGATGACTCCGTCATCCGCGGGGTGAGTATTCAAGCCCCGCAGTCGAGCGTCGGGAACGTCTTCTCCAGTTGCGCCATGCGCCCGCCGATGGATGGGCTCTTCTCCACCAGGGTGACCTCGTAGCCCGCCTTGCTGATGCTCAGCGCCGACTGGATGCCGGCGATCCCGCCGCCGATGACCAGGGCGTGCTTTTCCACGGCCGACTTCGCAGGCGTGAGCATCCTCAGGTTGCGGGCCTTGGCCACGGCCATCCTGGTCTGCGAGATGGCCTTTTCCGTGGCCATGCCGTAGTCGACGTGGACCCAGCTGCACTGCTCGCGGATGTTGGCCATCTCGAACTTGTACGGGTTGAGCCCGGCCTTCTCGATGCACTTCATGAAGGTCGGCTCGTGCATCCGCGGCGTGCAGGCCGCCACCACGACCGCGTCAAGGCCGTGCTCCCGGATGGCCTCGGTGATATCGCCCTGGCCCACGGCCGAGCAGCAGTAACGCAGGTCGCGGACCACCACGACGTCGACGAGCGTACGGGCCTCCTCGACGACCCTGGACACGTCCACCACGGATGCGATGTTGGTTCCGCAGTGGCAGATGAACACTCCAATTTTCGCCATGCTTTCGCCTCTCCCCGGCTGAAGTTATTAAGGCTCTTGCCTCATGAGTTCTTCTCGATCCTCACGGCGCACACCTTGTACTCCGGAATCCCCGCGATGGGGTCCAGGGCGTCGTTGGTCAGCATGTTGACCGCGGCCTCGGCGAAGTGGAAGGGGATGAACACCACCCCCTGGCCCACCCGTTCGGTCACCAGCGGCTTGATCGTGATGGAGCCGCGGCGGGTAACGACCCGGATGGGCTCGTCGTCGTAGATGTCGTAGTGTTCGGCGTCGGCCGGGTGGATCTCCATGTAGGCGTTCTTCTGCTCCTCGTCCAGGCTGGGCGACTGCCGGGTCATGGTGCCGGTGTGGAAATGTACGAAAGAACGCCCGGTGGTAAGCTGCAGCGGGTACTCATCATCGCAGATCTCGGCCGGCGGCTGGTACTCTACGGCGTGGAACAGGCCCTTGCCCCGCGCGAACTTTCCCTTGTGCAGGTACTTGGTGCCGGGGTGATCCTTCGTCGGACACGGCCACTGCAGGCCGGCCCCCTCGAGCCGCTCGTAGCTCATGCCGGCGTACTGCGGGGTCAGCGAGGCCAGCTCGTCGAACACCTCGGACGGGCTCCTGTGCTCCATGGTGTACCCCATCCGGGTGGATACCTCGCAGATGATCCAGCTGTCGTCCCCGGCCTCGCCGGGCGGCTCGACCCCCTTGCGCACGAGCTGCACTCGCCGCTCGGAGTTCGTGAAGGTGCCGTCCTTCTCTGCGTAGGCCGCCCCGGGCAGCACCACGTGGGCGTACTCGGCGGTCTCAGACAGGATAATGTCCTGGACCACCAGGAAGTCGACCTTCTCGAGGGCCTGGCGCACGTGGTTGGAGTTGGGGTCGGACAGCGCCGGGTTCTCGCCCAGAACGTACAGCGCGCGGACCTCTCCGGCCAGGATGCCGTTCATCATCTTCATGATGGTCCTGCCCGGGTCGGGCGAGAGGCTCACACCCCAGGCCTTTTCGAACTTCTCCCTCGAGCCGGCGTCGGTAACTTTCTGGTAGCCCGGGTAGACGTTGGGCAGCCCGCCCGCGTCGCAGGCGCCCTGGACGTTGTTCTGGCCCCGCAGCGGGTTGACCCCGCCCGACTCCGCGCCCACCCGGCCGCACAGCATGGCCAGGTTGGCCAGCGACTTGACGTTGTCCACCCCGGTGGTGTGCTGGGTGATGCCCATGGCGTAGACGATGGACGACGATTTCGCCGTGGCGTAGGCCTTGGCGATGGCCCGGATGTCGTCGGCGGCCACACCGGTGATCTGCGCGACCTTGTCGGGCGGGTAGCCGTCGATCATTTTCTTGAGGGCCTCGAACTCCTCGCACCGTTCGGCGATGTACTCCTTGGCCTCCCAGCCCTCGGCCAGGATGACGTGCATGATCCCGTTGAGCAGGGCCACGTCCGTGCCCAGGTTCTGCTTGACGTAGATGTCGGCGAACTCGGCGATGTGGATCTTGCGCGGGTCGGCCACGATCAGGACGGCGCCTCTGGCCCTGGCCCGCATGATGCGGTCGGCGATCAGCGGGTGGGCCTCGGTGGTGTTGGAGCCGATGATGAAGATGCACCCGGCGTCTTGAAGCTCGTCGAACGAGTTGGTCATGGCTCCCGAACCGAACGCGGCTGCCAGACCGGCAACCGTGGAGCTGTGTCAGAGCCGCGCGCAGTGGTCGACGCTGTTGGTTCCGACCCCCGCGCGGATGAACTTCTGCATCAGGTAGTTCTCTTCGTTGGTCACCTTGGCCGAGGCCAGCGCGGCGATGCCGTCCGGCCCGCTCTGTTGCTTGATCTCCGAAAGCCGGCCCGCCACCGCGTCCAGGGCCTCGTCCCAGGAGCATTCTTCCAGCTCGCCACCCTTGCGGATCAGCGGCCCGGTCAGGCGCTTTTCGCTTCCGATGAACTCGTGCAGGCTCCAGCCCTTGATGCACAGGCTGCCCGAGTTGACCGGGTTCGACTTGCTGGGCAACACGCCGGTCAGCTCGCCGTCGTGCACCTGCAGGAGCACACCGCAGCCGCAGCCGCAATAGGCACAGATCGTCGGGATGGACTCGTAACGCACTCTCGCCTCCAGAGCCTCTATTGGATGGGAAAGGACCCGTCCCCGAGCTCGGTTACCGGGGACTTGCCTTCGGATTCGCCCGGCCGGTAATCGAGCAGTTCGGAGACCACTTCGCGCACCTTGCGGTACAGGGTCCGGACCGGGATGTCCATGGGGCAGGCCTCCTGGCACAGCCCGCAGTCGATGCAGCGGCCGACCATGTGATAGGCCCGGGTCAACTGGAAGGCCGGCAGCTCGGCCGGTATCTCGCCCTTCTTGACCAGGGGGTCGTCCTGCAGGGTGCACACCTTGCAGAAGCACACCGGGCAGGCGTTGCGGCAGCCGTAACACTTGATGCATTTTCCCAGTTGCTCGACCCACCAGCCGAAGCGCTCCTCGACGGCCATGGCCTCGACCTCGGCGATGTCCGATCTGTCCCAGAGTTTCCGGTTGGACTCGCCGAACACCAGGCTGGACGGCACCGTGTTCGGGCAGTCGCAGGCGCGGGCCAGCTCGTCGGTGCAGGGGATGCCCAGCACCTCGACCTTGTCCTTTTCGAGCTGCGCGTTCTTGAAAAGCTCGATCAGGGCGCGCTCGTCGCAGGCCCGGCACATGATCCCGATCTTCTCGTCCGGGTGCCGGGAGGCGATTGTTCGCAGCACCTGGGCCAGCTGGTACCGGACCCTGCCGATGGTCAGGTCGTCGAGCTCTGCTGCCCGGTCGGCCGTGAACAGGTGGGGCACCGGCTCGGCCGCGGTCCTTCGCAGGCCCAAGAAGCCGTCGATGGCCCCCTGCTTGAGAAGCTCGGATACCTTGTCCTTCAGTGCCTGCATGGCATCTCTCCGGTTCGGGCTCAAGCCTGGGCCTCGACCTCGACCTTGCGCCGGCGCAGCGGCGGCTTCTTCCAGAAGCGGACCTCTTTCAGCGGCGAGGGCCCCAGCGCTCGGATCTGCTCGGTGAACTCGTCGACCACCCGGGCGTACTTGTCCCCCTCGGAGGCGGCGATCCACTCCAGGCGCAGGCGTTCTTTCGGTATCCCGACGAACTCGAGCATCCGCCTGAGAATGGCCACGCGCTTGGCGGTGATGTAGTTGCCCTTGAGGTAGTGGCAGTCGCCGATGTGGCAGCCGCCCACGAACACCCCGTCGGCACCCTCCTGGAAGGCCCGGATGATGAAGTGCGGAGAGACCCGGGCCGAGCACATCACCCGGATGGTCACGAAGTTGGGCTTGTACTTCAGCCGCATGCCCCCCGCCAGGTCGGCCCCGGCATAGGTGCACCAGTTGCAGCAGAAGGCGACGATCCTGGGTTCGAACGTGGATTTCTCTTCACCGGACATGGGTCTGGCCCTCGCGATGGTCAGGGCGACAACTGGTCGCGACTCGTGGCCGAGAGGGTACCCGACTCAATAACCGGATTCAAGGGATTTCAAAGGAGTCGGGGATTTGTCGATCTCGTAGTTGCCCTAAGGATCTCCTGGACACCGAAAAGCTGGAAGATCCGGCCTCGTTGATAATGTGAGATCAGCGGCAGTCGGGGCAGTGGTCGAAGTGGGTGGGGGCGACGTCGATGCGGCGGGAGAACTCTTTCAGCATGAAGGTGGGGAAGTACTGCTTGCCGCAACTGGTGCAGGCCTGCATGGGCAGATCGCGGTGCCACTTGAGGATCTTGCGGATTCCGTCCTTCTCCTGCATGCCGATGCAGTTGGTGGGGCAGACGAAGGTGCAGGCGCCGCAGCCGATGCAGGCCTCGGCGGCCTCGTCGTAGGGGCTCTCCATGCGCTTGTTGCGGCCGCGGCCGGCGAAGTCGATGGCGTGGGCCTCGACGATTTCCTCGCACACCCTCGAGCACAGACCGCACAGGATGCAGTCGTTGTCGCGGTCCTGCTCCTGTACCGCAAAGGGGGTCATGGTCACGCCGTACTCGGCGGCCAGCTCGCGGACCTCGCGGGCGGCCGGGGCCTTGGCCATCAGCAACTGGAAGACCGTCTTGCGGTGTTGGATTACCTTTTCGGTATCCAGGAACACCTCGATGCCCTCCTGGACCGGGTAGTTGCACGAGGTGGTGACCCTCCGGCGGCGGCCCTTCTCGACCTCCACCAGGCACAGCCGGCAGGCCCCGTACGGGCTTAGCGCCTCGTGAAAGCACAGCGAGGGGACCTCGTAGCCGAAATGGCGCAGCGCGCCCAGGAGGCTGTCGCCGTACCTGCCCTCATAGGTGCGGCCCTCGATCTGATAGGTGACTTTTTCGCCTTTTACCGGATGGCTCATGGGGTCGCTCCTGGACTCTGGCCTATATGACGTCCACGGCGTCGAACTTGCAGACGTCGCGGCAGACGCCGCACTTGATGCAGTTCTCCTGGTCGATGACGTGCAGCTCCTTCTTTTCGCCGCTGATGCACTCTTGAGGGCACTTGCGTTTGCAGATCAGGCAGCCGGTGCACTCGGGGTTGATGGTGAAGGTGATCAGTTCCTTGCACACCCGGCCGCGGCACTTCTTTTCGTGGATGTGCTCCTCGTACTCCTCGCGGAAGTAGCGTATGGTCGAGCGCAGCGGGTTGGGGGCGGTCTGGCCCAGGGCGCACAGGGACGCCTCGGCCACCGTCTCGGCGAGTTCCTCGAGCAGCGGAAGGTCTTCGGCGACGCCATCGCCCGCGCAGATGCGGTCGACGATCCTGCACATCTGGGAAAGCCCTTCGCGGCAGGTGACGCACTTACCGCACGACTCGTCGGCCAAGAAGTGCAGGAAGTAGCGGGCCACGTCCACCATGCAGGTGTCCTCGTCCATGACGATCATGCCGCCCGAGCCCATCATCGAGCCGGCCTCGGTCAACTCGTCGAAGTCCACCGGCAGGTCCAGCTTGGCAGCCGGCAGGCAGCCGCCCGAGGGGCCGCCGGTCTGGACGGCCTTGAACTCGCGGCCCTCCATGATGCCGCCGCCGATGTCGTAGATGATCTCGCGAAGGGTCGTCCCCATGGGCACCTCGATCAGGCCGGTGTTGTTGACCTTGCCCACCAGGGCGAAGATCTTGGTGCCCTTGGAGCCGCCCCAGGGGTTGTCGCTCACGTCCCCGGTGCCGATCGAGGTGTACCACTCGATCCCGCGCTCGATGATCAGCGGCACGTTGGCCCAGGTCTCGACGTTGTTCAGGTTGGTGGGTTTGTCGTACAGGCCGGACTCGACGGTGTGGATGTGCTTGGCCCGCGGTTCGCCCACCTCGCCCTCGATGGACGCCATCAGGGCGGTGGACTCGCCGCAGACGAAGGCGCCGCCGCCCTTGTTGATCCTGATGTCGAAGTCGAAGCCGGTGCCCAGGATGTTCTCGCCCAGCAGGCCCATCTCGCGGGCCTGGAAGACGGCGATGCCCAGCCGCTCGACCGCGATGGGGTACTCGTTGCGCACGTAGACGTAGCCGCGCGGCTCGCCCGGATGGCCGATGGCCCAGGCGCCGATGACCATGCCCTCGATGACCGCCTGGGGGTTGCCCTCCAGAAGCGCCCGGTCCATGAAGGCGCCCGGGTCGCCCTCGTCGGCGTTGCAGACGATGTAGCGCACCCCGTCCTCGGTGTGCGCCGCCCGGCAGCTTTCCCACTTGACCCCGGCCGGAAAGCCGCCGCCGCCGCGCCCGCGCAGCCCGCTTGCGCGGATGGCCGCGCAGACCTCCTCGGGCTTCATCCCGGTCAGTACCTTGGCCAGCGCGGAGTAGCCGCCGATGGCGATGTAGTCGTCGATCAGGGTCGGATCGATCCGGCTGTTGTTGCCCAGCAGCGGGCGCATCTGGTTCTTGTAAAAGGGGACGTCGTCCTCGCACTCGTATGTGTTGCCGTCGGCGTCCTGGTACAGCAGGCGTTCGATCTTTTCGCCTTTGGCGATGGTCTGATCGAGGATCTCGTTCACGTCGTCGAGCCCGACCTTCTGGTAGAACAGCTTGCCCGGGTTGATGACCACCAGCGGTCCGCGCTCGCAGAACCCGTGGCATCCGTTCAACTTGAGGTCCACCCGGTCGGCAAGGCCGCGTTCTTCGAGACCTGCCCGGAAGGCCCTTGCCAGCTTTCCGGCCCCGTAGGCTATGCAGCCGGAAGTGCAGACCGAGATGGATTTTCGTGTTGGATCCCGGTCGGCCGTAAGCTTTTCGCGAAAGGCCGCCAGCTGTGTGACGTTTTTGAGTCTTTCGGATAGGGCCATGGCGTTATTCCTTCGGTTCCTTCGGCTTGAGCTTCCTGATGACCTTGCCCATCTTTACGGAGTCCATGTTGCCGTGGTACTCGCCGTCGATGATCATCAGCGGCCCCAGCGCGCAGGCGCCGACGCAGTTGACCGTCTCGAGGGTCAGGTTCATGTCCGCGGTGGTGCCGCCGGGTTGGATGTCGAAGTCCCGCTCGACCTGCTCAACCAGCCTGGGCGCGCCGCGCACGTGGCAGGCGGTCCCCAGGCACACGGTGCAGATGTGCTTGCCGCGCGGCTCGAGCGAGAAGGCCGCGAAAAAGGTCGCCAGGGAGTAGATCTTCGAAAATGACACCCCCAGCTCGGAAGAGACCTTCTTCAGGTCGTCCCTGGGCAGGTAGTTCTCTTCGTCCTGGATGTCCATCAGGATGGCCAGCAGGGCCGATGAATCCCGCTCGTGCTTCTCGAGGATGGCGTTGAGTTTCGCGTCGTCCATCTCGCACCAACTCCTTGTCAGAGAGCCAGGCCCTCGCGGCGTTCGAGCTTGCGGTACTCCTCGGCGACCCGCCGCTCGATCTCCTCGATGGTGGCGTCGGTAAGGTGGCGGAATCGTCCCTGGGGCTTGAGGTAGTCGACCAGCGGCCGCAGCTCGGGAGTGGGATGAGTAATGCGCAGCACGCCCTTGTCGATCTCATACAGCGGGAACACGCCCGTCTCGACCGCCAGCCGGCCGATGGCGATCGCCAGGTCGGGCCTCATGCGCCAGCCGGTGGGGCAGGCGGAGTAGACGTGCAGGTAGGCCGGGCCGCGCAGCCGGGCCGCCCGGCGCACCTTGTCGGCCAGGTCGAACGGGTAGCTGGGGCTGGCCGTGGCCACGTAGGGGATCCCGTGGGCGGCCATGATCATGGGCACGTTCTTCTTCCATGTCTGCTGGCCGATGCTCAGGGAGCCGGACGGCGATGTCGTGGTGGCGGCGCCGTAAGGCGTGGCCGAGGAACGCTGGATGCCGGTGTTCATGTAGGCTTCGTTGTCGTAGCAGACGTAGATCATGTCGTGGCCGCGTTCCATGGCGCCCGACAGCGCCTGCAGGCCGATGTCGGCCGTCCCGCCGTCGCCGGCCATGCCGACCACCTGGATGCGCCGCCGCGGGATCCTGCCCTTCTTCATCAGGATCCGCAGGCCGGCCTCGATCCCGGAGGCCACCGCCGCGGCGTTCTCGAAGGCCACGTGGATCCAGGGGACCGTCCAGGCGGTGTCCGGGTAGGACGAGGAGATGATCTCCATGCAGCCGGTGGCCGAGGCCACGATGGTGTTGCGTCCCAGGACGCTGTGCACCATCCGCACCGCCAGCGCCTCGGCGCAGCCCTGGCAGGCGCGGTGTCCGGACACGAAGCGCTGCTCGGCGGGCATCAGCCGGGCGGCGAACACGTTCATCGAGGTCATGGTCTCACTCCCTCAGCCCGATGATGCGGGGAGCCGGCACGCGGCCCGTCTCGGCCGCCTCGAACATGTCGTCGAACATGCCGTCGAAATGGGCGATCGGGACGTCGCGGCCGCCCAGGCCGGCCACGAACTCGACCACCAGGGGGCGATCTTCCCGGTGGTACAGGGCTGACTTGATCTCGGAGGCCACGGGCCCGACCGGGCCGCCGAAGGAGATGGCGCGATCCATCACGCCTAAAACCGGAACCTTGCCGACGGCCCGGAACAGATCGTCGAACGGGAACGGCCGCCAGAGACGCAGCCGCACCAGGCCGACCTTGTGGCCGCGCTCGCGCCGTTGGTCCACCGCCGTCATGGCCGTCTCGCCCAGCGCGCCCATGGTCAGCAGCAGCACCTCGGCGTCCTCGGCCCGGTAGGTCTCGACCGGCTTGTACTGCCGGCCGAAGTGTTTTTCGAACTCGCCCAGGGTCTCGACGATCGGGCCGTAGGACCCGGTCAGCACCTGCTGCTGGACGTGCTTGGCCTCGGTGTAGATGTCCGGGATGCCCACCGGGCCCATGGTGACCGGCTCGTCCACGTCCAGGCGCATCAGCGGCTCGAACGGGGGCAGGTACGCGGCGACCATCTCGCGGTCCGGCATCAGGACCGGCTCGACCGTGTGCGACAGGATGAACCCGTCGAAGTTGACGATGGTGGGCAGCGAGACCCGCTTGTCCTCGGCCAGGCGAAAGGACCAGATGGTCAGGTCAAGGGCCTCCTGGGCGTTCTCGGCGAAGATCTGCACCCAGCCGACGTCCCGCTCGGCCATGATGTCCGAGTGGTCGTTCCAGATGCTGATCGGGCCGGACAGGCTGCGGTTGGCCACCGACATGACGATCGGCAGGCGCAGGGCCGAGGCGATGAACATGATCTCATGCATCAGGGCCAGTCCCTGCGAGCTGGTGGCGGTATAGGTCCGGGCGCCGGCCGCGGCCGTGCCGCAGCAGACGGACAGGGCCGAGTGCTCGGACTCCACGGGGACGAAGTCGGCGTCCAGCTCGCCGTCGGCCACCAGCTCGGACAGGTGCTCGACGACGTGGGTCTGGGGGGTTATCGGGTAGGCGGCCACGATGTCCGCATCGCACAGGCCCACGGCCTCGGCGATGGCGATGGACGCCTCCATGCCGACGCGTTTTTCCATCACTCCTCCTCGTCCTGCATCCGGATGCAGCCGGTCGGGCACTCGTGGGGACAGATGCCGCAACCCTTGCAGTAGTCCAGGTCCGCCGCCGGGTAGTCGTCGGCACCGAACTGGATGCAGCCCTCGGGGCAGAAGATCTCGCACACGCCGCAGCGGATGCAGTGGTCGTTATTCCAGATCGGCCGCGACGAACGCCAGTCGCCGGTCCGGGTGGCGCGGGCGCTGCCGGGCACGACGATGGCGGTGCCGACCGCCAGCTCGGTCCACTTGGGTTTGGCGCTCTGGGGATTCACTTGGCGCACCTCCAGTTATTCGGCGTCCACGGCGTCCGCTACGGCGGCCTCTTTTTGGGCCCGGCGGAAGGCGTTGATGTTCTTCTCGGCCAGGCGGCCGAAGCGGGTTTTCAACTCGGCCTCGAGCCTGTCGACCGGCACCATGGGCTCTGCGGCCAGCGCGGCGCCCAGCATGGTGGTGTTGGTGATCACGCGGCCGATCTCCTCGCGGGCGATGTGGTTGGCGTCGACCACCGACAGCCTGGCGGTGAAGCCGAATTCCTCGCGGATCTCGTCGGCCGACCTGGACGTGTTCAGCACCACCAGACCGCCGGGCTGCAGGCCCTGGTCGGTCTTGACCAGGCGAAGCAGCGAGGGGTCGAGCACGATCACCACGTTGGGCTCGGAGATGGCGGTGCGGTTGAGGATTCTGGAGTCCGACACCCGGGCGAAAGCGATCACCGGCGCGCCCCGGCGCTCGGGGCCGAAGCTGGGGAACGCCTGTGCGCTCTTCCCGTCGGCGATGGCGGCCCGGGCCAGCAGCTCGGCCGATGTGACCGCGCCCTGGCCGCCGCGTCCGTGGAACCTGACTTCGTGCATGTGGTTACCTCCCGACTGCCCGCGCACCGTTTACATTCGCGACCCATTAGTGTCAAGGACAAATGCCTTGACACCCCTGGAAGCGGAAAGATATATTCCCATCCGCCGTCCGCCGGGCCCCGAGTTGCAGGGAAAAACTTGCACCCGGGTCAGTGACGTGTTAGCGCTGATGTATTGCCGGGGCGTTGTGCTGCAGCCAACGCTGGTGCCGTCGGCGGGCAGGCGCCAGGAGGGTTGAATGGTCAGTCCCCAGATGGTGATGTACGAAGAGGAGTTCAACCAGATCAGCGTCATATCCAATCGGTTGTGCAGCGAAGCAAACGCCAGGGTCGTGTTTCTGGTTGATAAAAACGGCCAGCTGATCGCAAGTGCAGGCGAGACGGAGCACCTGGACACGACGTCACTGGCCTCGCTGACGGCCGGCAACATCGCCGCCACCGGTGGTCTGGCCAAGCTGATCGGAGAGAAGGAGTTCTCGATCCTGTTCCACGAAGGGGAGCGCGACAACCTGCACATCTCCATCATTGCCGGCCGGGTCATCCTGGTGGTCATCTTCGACGCGCGTTCTTCGTTGGGCCTGGTACGGTTGCGGGTCAAGCGCTGTTCCCAGGAGTTGGGCGTCATCTTCGACAATTTGCTCCGCAAGATCGAAGATCCGGCCGCCGGTTCACCGTTCGCGGAAATCACAGACGAGGATATCGACAACTTGTTCAGTGACTAACGGCGTCCGAGGTTTCCGACATGTCCTTCATCAACTACTCTTCCCGCGAGATCAACTGCAAGATCGTTTACTACGGTCCTGGCTTGTGCGGGAAGACGACCAATCTGCAGTACATCTATGCCAAGACCAACCCGGAAGCGAAGGGCAAGATGATCTCCCTGGCCACCGAGACCGAACGGACGCTGTTCTTCGATTTTCTGCCGCTCAGCCTCGGGGAGATCCGCGGGTTCAAGACGCGCTTTCACCTGTACACGGTTCCGGGTCAGGTGTTCTACGACGCCAGCCGGAAGTTGATCCTGAAGGGGGTGGACGGGGTCGTCTTCGTCGCGGATTCCCAGATCGAGCGCATGGAGGCCAACCTGGAGAGCATGGAGAACCTCCGGGTCAACCTGGCCGAGCAGGGATACGACCTGAAGCAGATCCCGTACATCATCCAGTACAACAAGCGCGACCTGCCCAACGCGGCCTCCGTAGAGGAACTCTCCCGCCTGATCAACACCGACAGGGTGCCCGAGTTCCAGTCCATCGCCGCGACCGGCTGGGGGGTCTTCGACTCCCTCAAGGCGATCGCCAAGCTCGTGCTCCAGGAGTTGAAAAGGGGACGCTGACGCGCCTGGCCCGGCAGGTCTCCCCCTCGTCCGTTTCCCCACCCGATGATGTCCGGCCGGGGAAAAGGTGACTACGATCACGGATCTGGGCAGGGGGTCGAATGCTAGAAATTGGGTGAGGGAAAATGTTTGACAGGGTTGTGGAATCCAAGCTATCAATAGTCGTCCGGCAGTGCCGATTCATGGTCATATTCCGGGCTGTTATCACTCACTAGGGATCGATGAGGGCATGAGATCCGATCCCATCTGTGGAGGAATCAATCATGATCAGGGCGAGACACACTTTGACAGTAGCGCTGGGATTCTTGTTGATGGTCTCGTTTGCCTTGCCGGCGCTGGCACAGGACGAAGAGCCGGTCGGTGAGAAGCTGGCCAAGGACGACGAGCCCGAGGACGGCGCCGCCGCGCAGCCGGCCGGAGACGCCGCCCCTGCGGGCAAGGCGGAAAAGGGGCCGGGCCAGGAACTGAAGCTGCGCGGCCTCGAAGAGCGCGTCAACGAGCTGAAAGAGAAGATCTTTCGGACCAAGGCGCGCATCATGCAACTACAGGAGACGGTGGTCTCTGGAGCCATCGGCGCCGGCGCCCGGTCCGTGATCGTTCACTGCAACAAGATGGGCGGCTCCTTCAAGCTGCTCTCGGTGCAATATGCCCTGGATACGGCGCCGATCTTCAAGAAGGTGGACGTGAACGGCGATCTGGACGGCATCGAGGAGCGCGAGATCGACAGCCGCAACATCGTGCCCGGCAATCACAACATCGCCGTGCAAATGGTTTTCCAGGGAGCGGGATACGGATTCTTCTCGTACGTCAAGGGCTACAAGTTCAAGGTGACCTCGAGCTACACCTTCAACGCCGAGGAAGGCAAGATCGTCACCATCAAGGTGGTCTCTTTCGAGCGTGGAGGCATCACCACCAAGCTTCAGGAGCGTCCCGCCATCCGCTACGACATCGAGCTCGAAAAGCTCACTCCGGATCGGGCACGAACGCTGCAGAACACGAACGCTGCAGGAGAAGAGAAGACCGAGGAGGCCGGTTGAGCCGACCGCATTCCAGCGCGTTTTTCGGATGGTCGCGTGGATGCCGTGCGGCCGGCTCCTCCGCTACTGGGTTGGCGGTGTGCTTGCTCGTGGTCGTGGCGACCGCGGCGGCCCCCGTGCGGGCCGACGTGGACGACGATCTGGCCCGGATGGAGAAGCAGGTGGAGGCGCTCGAGGGCAAGACCAGGCTCATCCGGCTGGAGTACCTGCAGTTCAAGGACAAGCGGGACACGGGCCGCAACTTCGAACAATGCCTGAACGACGGGCAGGCCTTGATGCTGCTCAAGGACTACGTCCGGGCGGCCATCGTGCTCTACAACCTGGTGGAGAACGAGGCCCACCAGGACCTCCCCGGCTACCCCGACGCACTATACAACCTCGGCGAGGCGCTGTATTTCAACAGGAACTTCATCGACGCCCGCGAGTATTACCGGAAAGTGCTGAAGGATCCGCGCGGCCGACCGTACCGCAAGCTGGCCATGGTCCGGCTGATGCAGATCGCTCTGCGCATCCGTGACTTCGACAAGGTGGACGAGTACCACGAGCAACTGCGAGAGGAGGGCGGCGGAATTTCGCCTCGGGGTGAGTACCTTTGGGGCAAGACGCTTTACGCCCGGAACCTCCTGGACGGTGCCACCGAGGTGTTCGGCTCCTTCTCGCCTGGACAGCCCTTCTATTTCCAGTCGCGCTACTTCCTCGGGGTGATCCTGGTCCGCAACCAGGAGCTCGAACAAGCCCTGGAGGTATTCGACGCCCTTGTCGGTCAGCCCGCCAAGTTGGCTGAGGACAGCGAGGTCATCGAGCTGGCCCGCCTGGCCCGAGGGCGTATTCTGCACGACCTGGGCAGGGAGGCCGAGGCCCTCGACGCGTTCCAGGCCATCGAGCACGCCTCACCCAATTTCGACGACGCGCTGCTCGAAATCTGCTGGACGTACGTCCAGCGGGCCGAGAAAGACGAACATCTCGAAGATCGCAAGCGGTGGTTTCTCGAGGCCTTCCGGACCCTCGAGATCCTCGAGGTGTCCACTCCGGACTCGACCTTCGTCCCCCGGGCCCACTTGCTGAAAGGGCACATCCTGCAGAAGATGGGTCGTTTCGACGACGCGGCCGAGATGTTTTCCAAGGTCAGTTCCACCTATTTCTCGGTCAGGCAGGAGTTGGACGAACTGGTCGCCAGCCACGACGATCCGGTCCGGTACTTCAATGAGATAGCCGGCCGCAACCTGGACACCTTCGACCTGTCGGCCTACCTTCCACAGGTGGCCGTGCGCTGGATGACCCGCCAGGACGAGATGAGCGCCGCGCTGAGCGTGATGAAGGACCTGGAGACCGGCCGCCGCTTCGTGACCGAGGCGCGGGCCCTGCTGGCCCAGCTGGATACTCTGCTGGCAAACGAGAAGGACCGCATCAACCTGTTCCCCCTCCTGCGCGAGGGCGCCAAGCGGACGTTCGAGACGGAAAACGCCCGGGTGATCGTCGAACGCAACCTCTCCGGGTTCGAGGAGAGGGTGGTATTCAAGTACCTTTCGGCCGGCGAGCGCCGGACGCTCGATCAGACCCGCAAAGAACGGGAACGGCTGTCTAAGAAGCTGGACGATCTGCCGACTGATGAGAAGGAGACGGCCAACCGCGATAGGCGGATCCGCGACAGGTTCGAGGCGCTCGAAAAGGTCGTCTTCCAGTCCAGCATTGGGCTCAAGGGAATGAAGGCCCAGCTTTCGGCCATGGAGGAGTGGCTCAGGCAGAACAAGAAGAAGCTCGAAGGAAAAGAAGAAGGGGTGCGTGATCTCCGGGAGGAGATCCGCCGCGGCTGGGCCATGGCCAACCAGCTGCAGGCCGAACTGGACGCCCTGGCCGGTCAGCTGGCCACCGAAAAGATCCGCGCGGGCCTGGACTCCGAGGCTCTGAACAGTGAGGAGCAGCTGCGGAGGCGCTATACCGATGCCCTGGCCAAGGAGCGCACCCTGACCGCGCAGATCCACGCTCGACTCGGTCCCGAGGGCGCGGCACGGATCTCGCGGATCAACAGCCTGCGCCTGCGTTCTGAGAATCTACACTCCGAGCTGGGCCGGATCCGCGAGGGTCTCGATCGGCGGGTGGAGGAAGAGGCGGAAAAGCTGAAAGAGAAGGCCTTGTCCGAGAAGAGGGTCCTGGATGAATACGAAGCCGCCATGAACCGGCTGGAGAAGGAGTCTGAAAACCTGGCCGGCAAGGTGGCCTTCCGGGCGCTCGATGATGTGCGCGAGAAGTTCTACCGCTTGGTGCTGGACGCGGACGTGGGTGTGCTGGACGTGGTCTGGAGCCGCAAGATGAAGGTCACCCGGAAGATCTCCGAGCTGACCCGCAGGCAAGGCTCCGAGCGCAAGCGCCTGCTCGAGGAGTTCAAGGGTGTGCTCAAAGAGGTCAAGTAACACCTCGACGAGCCGTGTCGTGTGGGTCCTGCTGCTGGCCTTCGTCCCTGTCGCGGTCGTGGCCCAGCCCGGCGACATGGACGAGGAGGAGCGCGAGCTGGCCGAGATGCTGGCGATCGTCGAGGACTTCAACTCCCAGACGGACGCCTACAGGAAAGAGATCCAGCAGATCATCGAGCGCAAGTACAACGAGCAGAAGAAGGCCATCGAAAAATCGTACGAGCGGGCCATAGGCGAGCTGGAGAAGCAGGAGATCAAGCGGCGGTTGGAAGCCATCGAGGTCTTCGAGCGCTTCTTGGTAAAGTACCCGGACGATCCACGATACACCCCCGTCGTGCTCTGGCGCCTGGCCGAGTTGCACTACGAGAAGTCCAAGTACGATCTGGACGGGGAGGAGGACCGGTACACGAAGCTGCTGGCCGCTTTCAACAAGGGCGGGACCATGGACGAACCGCTCCCGCCCACCCCCCATTTCGAACGCACGGTGAGCCTGCTCCAGCGGCTGGTACGCGACTTTTCCGCCTACAAGCTGATCGACGGCGCCCACTACCTTCTGGCCTATTGCCTTTATGAGCAGAATGAGTACCTCGAGGCCGAGACCGTCTGGACGGAATTCGTCAACAAGTTCCCCGACAGCAAGTTGCTGCCCGAGGTCTGGACCCGCCTGGGCGAGCTGTACTTCGACGATCCGGACAAGCTGGACAAGGCCATCGAGACCTACAAGAAGGTTCTGAGCTACCCGGACAGCGGGATGTTCGACAAGGCGCTGTACAAGCTGGCCTGGACCTACTACAAGGTCGACCGCTTCGCCGAGGCGGTCGAGGAGTTCGACCGCCTGATAGCCTGGACCGACTCCGGCCCGGAGGAGGGCGGCGGTTCCAGCCGCTCGGATCTGCGCAAGGAATCCATGCTATACATGGCCATTTCGTTCACCGAGGACGAGTGGGAGGGCTCGGGGGTGGCCAATGCAAAGGCCTTCTTCGAACGCTTGGGCGGTCGCAAGTACGACGGCGAGTTCTTCCGCGAGCTGGGCGAGGTGTACGCCATAGACACCCGCTACGACAAGAGCATCGAGGCGTACGAGGAGGCCTTGCTGCGCTACCCGGTCCATCCGGACAACCCCAAGCTCATGGCCAGCATCATCGACAGCTACTACCGTCTACGCAAACGCGAAGACGCCGCTGCGGCGGAGGAGCGGCTGGTCAAGGACTTCGCCCCGGACTCGGAGTGGGGGAAGGCCAACCAGGACAACCCCGACGTCATCTCCATGGCCAACAAGCTGTCCGAGGACGCCCTGCACAGCGCGGCCGTCTTCCGCCACATGCTGGCGCAGCGGCTCAAGGAAAAGGAGCAGCCCGAACAGGCGCGCAAGCAGTACGCCGCGGCCGCGGTGGGCTACCGGGAGTACCTGAAGCGCTTTCCCCAGTCCCGCAGCGCCTACGAGCTGAACTACAACCTGGCGGATTGCTACTACTACTCGCTGCAGTTCGAAAAGGCGGCCGAGTCCTACGCCCTGGTGCGCGACAGCGCGGCGGGCAGCAAGTACCTGGCCGAAGCGTCCAATTCGGTGGTCCTGTCCTACCTCGAACTGATCAAGGAGGCCGAGGAGTCCGGCAAGCTTCAGCCGTTGAAGACATGGGACAGCAAGAACCGGCCCAAGGACCTGGACTTCACTGCCAAGGAGATACCCGATCTGCGCCAGAAGCTGATCAGCGCCTGCGATGTGTTTGTCGAGAAGCTGCCCAACGATGAGCAGGCCGGCAACATGGCGTTCCGGTCCGCGCAGATCTTCTACTCCTACGACCACCTGGACGAGGCCCGCCGGCGGTTCTCCGAGATCGTCTCCAGGTCCGGCGACGAGGACCTGGTCTCCAGCTCGATCAACCTGATCATCGAGAGCTACCTGATGGCCCAGGACTGGGTCCAGGTGGAGAAATGGAGCCGCAAGCTGGCTTCACTCACGCGCAACCCGGAGTTGAAGAAGAGCTTGAAGACCTTCGAGCTGGGCGCCCGGTTCAACCACGCCTCGAACATGATGAACGAGGGCAAGGTCTTCTACGAAAAGAAGCAGTCGGAGGAGGCCAATCCGCTCCTGGACAAGGCCGCCGCGGAGTTTATCCGGCTGGTGAACGACGATCCGGGCGGCAAGACATCGGACAAGGCGCTCAACAACGCCGCCCTCTGCTACACCTGGTCCAACCGCCCCATCTCGGCCGGCAAGATCTACGAGCGTATCGTGCTGGAGTACCCGAAAAGCGATTTCGCCGACAACGCCCTGTTCCTGATGGCATACAGCGCCGAGGCGAGCTATCAGTTCCAGCGAGCCATCGACAACTACCTCTCGCTCGTGGACAAGTACAAGGAGTCCAAGTACCGGGCCGATGCGCTCTACAACGTGGCGGTCGCCCTCGAGGGCGATCAGCAGTACAGGCGCGCGGCCAAGGCCTACGAGCGATACGCCAAGCTGTTCCCGGACCGGCCCGACGCGGCCGAAAACTTCTTCAGGGCCGGCGTCATGCTCGAGCGGCAGAAGGCGTGGCGGGACGTGATCAACCTGTACAAGCGCTTCATGAAGGCCTTCCGCAAGGATCCGGCCGTGCGCGAGCGGATGGTCATGGCCATGATGAAGATCGCCGAAGCCCATTTCACCCTGGGCGACAAGCGCGGCGCCCGGGATGGATGCCAGGCCACTCTGAAGATGTTCGGACGCAACGATCTCCCGGCCGGCGGCCAGGCGGCCGAGGCGGCCGCCAAGGCCCGTTTCCTGCAGGCCGAGAGGGCGCTTACGGGGTACGAGAAGATCACTTTCGCCGTGTCGGCCCGCAAGCTGAAGAAGACGCTTCAGCGCAAGGCGATCGAGCTGAAGAAGATGGAGAAGCACTACCAGGCGGTCTTCGACTACAAGCGCGTCCCGTGGACCCTGGCCGCCTACTTCAGGCTGGGCTATCTGTACGATAACTTCGCCGACGTGCTGATGAACGCGCCCTGTCCCAAGGGATTGAACCAGGAAGAGTGCGACATGTACAAGGGAAAGCTCGAGGAGTTCGCCGAGATGCCGATCAAGAAGGCGGTGGAGGCATACGCCTTGACGATGGAAAAGGCCAAGGCCTTCAAGGCCATCAACGAGTGGACGCAGAAGGCGCTCGAGAGCTTGAATCGCTTCGAGCCGCTCCAGTATCCGTTGCAGAAGGAGCCGGAGGCGGCCCTGGTGCTTGATCGCTATGCGTCCCAGCCACTGCTCCAGGTGGTCGAGAGCGGCATGAAGCCCTCGGGCAAGTGACACGACGCGGGAAAGGAATCCAGGTCGTGCACGGCATGAACAAGAGATCCTGGGCGTTGTCGGGGCTGGTCGCCTTGCTCGTGGCCGGTTGCGCCTCGACCCCGGAGCCCGTTCCGGTTGCCGTCGAATCCGTCGAAGAGCAGGACAGGCCCGGGACCATACAGCCCGAAGAGGAAGAAGACGTGGTCGCTCCGTTGACCGAGGAGGATGCGACCCAGGACTTCGAGGAAGGGGATGCGGATGCCACGCCGGCAGGAGGTGAGGCCGAAGCGCCGCCCGAGCCTCCCGAGCCGGACGAGTTGGCACTGAGCGAGGAGACCTCCAGCCTCCTGGCGTCAGCCGTGCTGACCGCCGAAAGCGACGTGTCCGGCGCTCTGCAACTCGTCGAGCAGGCCGCCTCCTCCAACCCGGAGTGCTACCAGTGCCACTACAACAAGGGTGTGCTGTTCGAGCGCCAGGGCAAGATGGCCGAGGCGGTGAAAGCCTACCACCAGGTGCTGAGACTGCGACCGGCCCACCTGGCCTCCGTCATCAACCTGACCAACCTGCACCTGCGCTCCGGCAGGACAGAGAAGGCCCGCTCGATCGTCACCGCGGCGGTCAGGAAGTCCCCCAAGGATCTCGGGTTGCGCAACCAGTTGGCGGTGGTGCTGCTGGCGTGCGGGCGAATCGACGACGCTGCCAGGCAGGCCAAGGGCGTGCTGCGCATGGACGAGCGCAACTCCGAGGCCATGATCCACCTGGCCTTGACCTACTTCCACAGAGGCAAGTACGAGTTGTCCGAGCGGATCCTGCTCAAGGCCAAGGAGATCGACAAGATCAACCCGATCGTGCCCAACCGGCTGGGGTTCGTCTATCTCGAGCAGGACAACCTCAACGCGGCCATCGCCCAGTTCAAGAGGGCGCTGGAGCTGGATCCCGATCTGCCCGAGGCGCACAACAACCTGGGGGTGCTGTACAACCGGGCCCACGATTTCGCCTCCGCGGCCGAGCACTTCCGCCTGGCCGTGGCCAAGGCGCCCAGGTTCGTGGAGGCGTACCTGAACCTGGGCAACGCGCTGCGCGGCGACAAGCAGTTCAAGGAAGCGGAGCAGGCGTACCTGAAGGTGCTTCAGCTCGTCCCCGGCGACAAGCGGGCGATGTTCAACATGGGGTTGATGTACCTGGACGACGATGTGCCGGGTTATGTGAAGTCCAAGCGCTTAACCATGGCGGCCGAGAACCTGAAGAAGTTCCAGAGGGCGGGCGGCCGGCACCCCAAACTGGCCAAGTACATCACCGAAGCCAAGAAGAAGCGGGACCGGGCCATCAAGTCGGAGGAGCGAAAACGCAAGCGGGAGGAGGCGAAACGCCTCAAGGAGGAGGAGGCGCGCAAGAAGGCCGAGGAGGAAGCCAAGCTCAAGGCCGAGGAGGAAGCCAAGCGCATGGCCGAAGAGGAAGCCAAGCGCAAAGCCGAAGAGAAAGCCAAACGCAAGGCCGAAGAGGAAGCCAGGCGCAAGGCGGCCGAATCCGCGCCGGGTCAGGACGGCAAGCTGGGAGGCGGAAAGGACGACAAGGACGTCGATGGAGTCGATGACGATAATAAGCTGGGTGGGGACGAAAAGTAGTTTTTCCCCAGGCAGTTGGATGATCGAACGGAACTTCTTGACCACTCGGGGCGCTTCGCCTATAAGGAGAGTCGGCATGACTGAAAAAGCAAGACGGTGGAGTTTTTTGGTTCTGCTGGCGGCGGTGACGATGGTTGCGGCCCCTGCGGCCGCAAAAAAGAAGAGCAAGGCCGTCAGGTCGGTGGTCATCGACGAGGTGACACGGGTGGAGGGCAAGATCCAGAAACCGGAAGTGTGGTATCTCTTGCCCCGTTCCAACTTGAATTTCGAGGGCATGCGGCTGGAAAAAAAGCTGGCGCCCAAGATCGAGCAGGCTACGAAAAAGACTCCCTTCTGACATTTCGACGGAGTACCAGATCGAGTGCGGGAACACACCGGAGGAGCGATGATGACGAAACGAGTACCGGTCTCGGTGAAAACCATCCTGGTAGTGCTGCTGCTGGCACCGGTGACGGTGTGGGCGGCCGAGGAGGCGACCGGCGAAGGCTTCATGAGCCAGATCCGCGACTTCTTCGAGGCGGGGGGCACTTTCATCTACGTCAACTGCGTCACCCTGGCCTGGGGCCTGGCCATCATTATCGAGCGGATGTTCTTCATCTTCTTCCGCTACAACGTCAACGCCGAGGCGTTCATGGCCCAGATCCAGAAGCTGGTCATGGCCAACAACATCGAGCGGGCCATCAAGCTGTGCAACGCCGCCCCCGCGGCAGCCCTGCCCAGGGTGGTCAAGGCGGGCCTGACGCGGGCCAACCGGGGCGCGGGCGAGATCCGCAACGCGGTCGAGGAGGCCATGCTGGAGATCGTTCCCGTTCTGCACAAGCGGACCGGCAACCTGGCCGAGCTTGCCAACATCGCCACCCTGCTGGGCCTGCTGGGAACCATCGTCGGCCTGGTCGCCGCCTTCGGCGCCACGGGCGCGGTCAGCCCGGAGCTCAAGGCCCAGATGCTGGCCGCGGGCGTGTCCGAGGCCCTGTATACGACCGCCTTCGGGCTGGGCATCGCGGTGTTCTTCATGCTGGCCCACATGTTCCTGGTCAACATGACCAAGAAGATCATCGACGAGATCGACCAATGGTCCGTCAAGCTGGAAAACCTCTTGGTTTCCAGGGGAAAAGGCGGCGTGAGCGCGCTGGATCGAACCGAACAGCCCTCGTGAGGGAACATGGCGGGTGCCGGCGCTGTCCCATGTACCCGTAAGCCGGCGAGCGGAGGGCGATGCAGATGAGAAAACCATCGGAACGCTCCAGTTCACAGACCAAACCGGTGGCGCTGAACATCACCCCTTACCTGGACATCGTAACCAGCATCATGCTGTTCATGATGGTCACCTCCACCGGCCTGGTCCAGATCGGCGTGATCAACGTCAACGCCCCGCGCTACACTGATCCCATTTCGGGCGGCGGACCGAAGGACGAGGACAAGAAGGACGAGAAGAAGCTCAACCTGACCATCGGCATCATGCATCAGGGACTGTTCATCGGTGCTGTCGGCGGGGTGCTCGGATCGTTGGAAGAGGGCGAGGAGGCCTCGGAGGATCAGCCACTCAAGCCGACCATTCCGCTGCTGACGAGCGATCCGGCCTGCGTAGAAGCGCTGGCCCGAAAGACGCCTCCGCCGGCCTCGTGCTACGACTACGCGCGGCTGACCGCCGAGATGATCAAGGTCAAGGACAAGTTCCTCAAGGAGACCAAGGTCATCATCTTTGCCCAGCCGGACGTGCCGTATGAGATCCTGGTCATGGTCATGGACGCGATCCGGCAGGACAGCGAGGGCCGGGCGTTGTTCTACGACGTGATCCTGAGTCCGGAAATCACCTGAGAGGGACTGGGGAGTCGATCGTGAGCGCCGAAGATCAGCAAGCCGGACACGACGCCTTCGACGGCCAGGCGGTCGACGAGCGGCCCAGGCAGCGACGGCGCCCGAAGCGCGTCGGCGGGACCGAGGTCACCGAACTGAACATGATCCCCATCATGGGGCTGTTCACCGCCATGGTGCTCTACCTGCTCAAGAGCTACTCCTCCGACCCGGTCCAGATTCAGCCCACGCCAGAGACCCGCCTGCCAATGTCCACCTCCAGCCTGGCGCCCCAGGAGGCGGTCCAGCTGGTGATCTCGAACAAGGTCATCCTGGTCGACGACAAGCTGGTGGCCCGGGTCAGCAGCGGCCGGGTGGCGGCCGAGTACAAGAGGAACAACGACCCGGCCCAGATGTTCATCGAGCCGTTGCACGAGGCGCTCGAGGCCAAGGCCGAATCTCAGAAGTTGATCGCCAGTTACAACAAGAAAAAGAAGGAATTGCAGTTCAAGGGGTTGCTGACCATCATCGGGGACAGGCGAATACCGTTCAGATTGCTGACCGAGGTCTTGTACACCGCCGGCAAGGCCAAGTACGGCAGCTACAAGTTCGCGGTGATCAAGAAGGGAAGCTAGTCCCGCAATCAACGCACTCGAGGGGTCTTGGAAGATGCCAGATTCACCAAAAGGCAAGATAATGCGCATCGGGGTGATCCAGGGCGGAAAGATCATCGAGGAGAAGCTGCTCCGTAAGCGGTCCACCGTGACAGTCGGCACGTCCGTCAGGAACACGATCGTGTTGGCGGCGGCCGGCATGCCCAGGAGCGTGGCGCTGTTCGAGTTGCGGGGCAACGATTACTACCTGGCTTTCGACGACAAGATGAACGGGCGGGTGTCGGTCGACGACCGGGCCGCCGATCTGCAGTCGCTCAAGGCCCAGAACCTGGTCAGGAAATCGGGTGGCGCCTACCACCTCAAGCTCAACGAGTCTTCCAAGGGGCGGGTTTCTGTGGGTGCCTGCATCATCCTGTTCCAGTTCGTCACCCCGCCGCCCGAACCGGTGCGGCCCATGCTGCCCGCCTCGGTCAGGGGTTACTGGACCCGCAACATCGACTGGCCCTACATGTCCACCTTCGGGGTGGTGGCGGTGACGTTCCTGTTCGTCATCATCTGGGCCAAGAACTCGCCCCAGCTCAGGGAGACCACCATCGAGGACATCCCCGATCGGTTCGCCAAGATGATCATGCCCGATCGGGAGATCGAGAAGAAGGAAGATGAAAAAGATGAGGGCGCCGGGGAGGACAAGCCCAAGCCCAAGAAGACGACCAAGAAGGTCGAGAAGTCCACCGGAGCCGTGGACGACAGCGAGGAAGCCCGGGCGGCCAGGGCGGCCAGGAAGCGGGCGGCCATGGAAAAGAAGGTCGCCGGCCGGGGGCTTGTAAAGCTTCTCGGCGCCGACGGGCCGGGCGGCATGGCCGGCTCCGCCGTGGCCGACGTGTTCGCGGAAGGTTCGGTGGGCGACGGTTCGGGCGCCTTCGACGGGGCCGACGGCGGATTCGACGTGGCCACGGCGGCGGGCCAGCGCGGTTCCAGGGGCGGGAGCGGAGCCGGCGAGGCCGCCTCCATAGGCGACCTGGGGACCAGGGGCGTCGTCGGCGGGGCGGGCAAGGGCACCGGCAGGAAGGTGGAGGCCCGCGTGGTGGCCCGCGTCACCTCCGCGGCGATGCAGGAGTTCGACTCCGATTCGCGCAGTCAGGCCGACATCAAGAAGAAGGTGCGCCAGCGCCTGGGCGGGATCAAGCGTTGCTACGAGAAGAGACTCAAACGCAACTCCGAGTTGCGCGGCAAGGTGGTCATCCGGTTCGTGATTCACCCGGGCGGCAAGGTCATCGAGGTCGAGGTGGTGGAGAACACCACCGGCGACAGCGAGCTGGCCGCATGCATCAGCTCCAAGGTAAAGGCGATCCGGTTCGGACCCACCGATGGCGGGGAGACGGTGGTCACCTATCCCTTCATCCTGGCCCCGGGTGGATGATCCCGATAAACGGCGAGCCGCACCGGCCGGCCCTGGCCGGCGGGGGATTTTTTCGCCTCCGAGCGGCTGAAGTTCGAAAGGTGGATACATGAAAGCCCTGTGGCTGCGCGAGGTTCAGGCGATACTCGCCAAAGAGGACTTCCGTGAGTGGTGGCAGGTCCTGATCGACAAGGAGCGCGAGCGGGAGCGGGCGCGCGAGCGCCACGAGGAGTTGCTGGCCCAGGCCAGCCTGACCGGGTTCAGGGCCGAGTTGACGCAGAAGAATGCCATCGACGCCCTGTACCAGTCCGGTGAGTTGGAGGACTCGGCGGCCTTGCTGCTGGCCGAGTCCGCCGAGATCGAGAACAAGGCCTACGAGGCGGTGGCCGACTTCGAAAGCAAGCGGCTCCTGGTCTCCGACCTGTATTCCCAGATGGGCGCCGCGGAGCACAATTTCCTCAGCGCGCAGTCCGAGATCGAAGAGATCGAGGCCACACTCGAGGAAGCGTTCGACGAGGAGCGGCACAGGGAGATCTCCCGCAGGCTCAAGCGAAAACGGGAATTGCTGTCCGGTCTGGACCGCCGGTTGCATGAGGCGTCGGCCACCTACGAGCGCGGGAGCAGTCGCAAGGTGAGCATCTGGGAAGAGGTCGAGCAGTTGTGGGCCCGCAGCCTGGACATCAACCTGGGCGTCGCGGAAAGCCGGGCCAGGGGCCGGAGGGTGCGCAAGACCGCCGAGCGGCTGTTCCAGGAGGCCGAGCAGCACAAGCAGGCCGCGGAAAGGCTGGCGAGCGAGGCAGAGGAAGCCAGCCGTGAGATCGACGAGATCATCGAGGCAGTCGAGCAGCAGCGCTCAAAGGCCAGGCGGCTGTTCGGTTGCATCGTGGGCGAGGAGTTCTTGTACTGGCCGCGTCGGGAGAACGACAAGGAAGTATACTGCATGCCCGTGGGCGATCACGCCGCCGGGTTCAACATAGAACTTCAGGCCAGGAGCCTGTACCTGGTCAGTCGCCAGCAGGGCGTTGAGTTCATCGAACCCATTCCCCCGAACGGCGTCGAAGAAGCCGAGGACAGCCGACTCGATGACTTCTTCCTGGCGAGAGGACGAGAGGTGGACTCATGAACAAGTCCGAGGAACTGCAGAAGTCACGCCTGTTCGAAGGGCTCTTGCCCGAAGAGATCGAGATGTTGAGCGAATTGACGCAGCGCAAGGAATTCGAGTCCGACTCGGTGGTGTTCGAGCAAGGCGAGGCGAGCGACTCGCTGTATCTTCTGGTCGAAGGCTCGGTGGATGTGGTGCGCAAGCGCGACGACGGTTCCGAGCACGTCATCGCCACCATCGAGGCCCCGAATTTTTTCGGGGAAATGAGCTTGATCGACAAGGAGTACCGATCGGCCACCATCCGAGCCAGGACCGACGCGAGAATGCTTTGCCTGACCAACGAGAACCTGCACGGTTTCGCCCGGGTGTACAAGAACGGGTTCACCCTGGTGGTCATCAACATCGCCCGCGTCCTGAGCGCCCGCCTGCGTGAGACCAACGAGAAGCTCGCGGCGAAGATGTGACCAGGGTTTTGATCTATTGTCGGCCGGCCATTTGGTATGGCGTGCTCGCCGTGGCGGTGGGGATCGGCGATCCCGCCATGGCGGCGACGAAGATGAGAGGGTTCCCCGTCAGGCTGGAAGGGACGGTCGACACGGCGCCCCCGCTGGCCGTCGACATGGATGGCGACGGCAAGCTCGAACTCATAGTCGCAACCCGCCATCAGATCCACGTACTCGAGGCGGACGGCAGCCCGGTCGAAGGGTTCCCCGTGATTCTGCCGCGTGGCGCGGAGCTGGCAACTCCCATGGCCATCGGGACGCTGGGCCCGGCCGGCCAGCCGACCATCCTGTTCGGCACCGCGGACGGAGGACTGGCCGCCATCGAGTCGTCGGGCGCCATGCGCACCGGATTCCCCCTGAAGCTCGGGGCCAATCTGGCCGGGGCGCCCAGCCTGGGTGACCTCGACGGCGACGGGCGGCCCGAGATCCTGTTCGGGACCAAGGACGGTCGGTTGCACGTCGTCTCCGGGGACGGCAAACCGGTGCGCGGTTACCCTGCCAGGGTCGGCACGCCGGTCTCGACCGCAGTGACCCTGGGGCGCTTCGATCCCAAGGGCGACAAGATGTTGTTGTTCGGGGACGCCAAGGGCCGGCTGCACGCCTGGATCGGACCCGGCAAGGAGGCGGCCGGTTTTCCCTACAGCGCCAGTTTCGCGGTGGCCGCCCAGCCCGTGCTGGGCGACCTGGACGACGATGGGCGTTTCGAGGTGGTGTTCGGGTCCAAGGACTACAAGATCCACGTGGTCGAGCCGGACGGATCCGCGGCGCCCGGATTTCCGGTGACCACCGGATACCGGATCTACTCCTCGTGCGCGCTCGCGGACATCGACGGCGACGGAGTGGTCGATCTCCTGGCCGCGTCAGGAGACGGAAAACTCTATGCCTTCGGCGCGGGCGGCCGGAGACTGCCGGGCTTTGCAGTCAAAATTGGCGGCCGGCTCAGGAGCGCTCCCGTGGTCGCGGACATGGATCTGGACGGCCGGATGGAAATCGCGGTCGGGTCCGACCGCAACCGGCTGGTGGTGTTGCGCTCCAATGGAAAGAACTACCCCGGCTTTCCAGCCCGGATGCGGAGCAAGGTGGAGGTGGCGCCGTTGCTGGCGGACCTGAACGGAGATGGGCTGAGCGAGATCGTGGCCGTCAGCAAGGACGGAACCCTGGAGGCCTTCCGGATGCTGAGGAAAGGCCGGGGCGTCTCGGCGATCGTATGGCCGACCGAGGGGCGGGATGCCGCCCGGTCCGGAATCGTCCACCCCAACCCGCCGCGATACGTGAGCCTGGCAATCTCGCCGAAAGAGCCGGCCACCACCGATCAGCTCGAGCTGGGATATCGGTTCTTCGACATGGACGGCGACCCGGAGCCGGCCGGTCTGATCAGCTGGTACCGAAACGGCAAGCCGGTCGAAAACCTTCGGGGCGTCCGCAAGGTTCCGGCCGGAAGGACCAGGAAGCACGAGCGCTGGCATTTTTCCGTGCAGGCCGGTCCCGGCCAGAGAGTGTTTTCGATCAAGCCGGTCGGGATCCGCAACACCCCCCCACAGGCGCCCGGGATAACCCTGCAGCCGCAGCCGGCCCGGACCGGAGACGACCTGGTCATGAAGGTGGTCGAGGAATCGAAGGACGTGGACGGCGATGAGATCCGCTACCGGATCACCTGGCTGAAGGACAGGCGGCCCCGGAAGGGCCTCAACCGCTCGAGAGTGGCGGCCAGGCTCACCGCCAAGGGACAGCGCTGGACGGTCGTGGTCACTCCCTCCGACGGGGAGGTCAACGGCCAACCGGCGCGCGCCTCGTTGGTGGTGGCCAACACGGCGCCGTCAGCCTCGAGGGTGCGGCTGGTCCCGGCCCGGCCGGCGGTCACCCGGCCGGTCCGGGTCGAGGTGAAGAAACCCGGCCGGGATCCGGACGGCGATCCGGTCAGCTACCTGTACCGCTGGTTGGCGGACGGAAAGGAGCTCAACCTGCCCGAGACCGGGGAAGTGCTTCCGGACGGGATGGTCGCCAAGCACGGCAAGCTCCGGGTCGAGGTGACCTCCTTCGACGGCCTGGAGCGGGGAGGGAGCGCCGATGTGACCGTCGAGGTGGTCAACACGCCCCCCGCCGCCCCGCAGGTCCGGATCGAACCCGCTTCGCCCGGGACCGGTGACGACCTGGCCGTCGAGGTGATCCGGCCCGCGGAAGATTCCGATCGCGATCCCGTCAGCTACCGGTTTGCCTGGCGCCGCAAGGGAAGGCCCTATCGCGGCGAGCACGCCTCCGCCTCCCGCCTGCCCTCGTCCGAGACCCGCCGCGGTGAACGCTGGTCGGTCGTCGTGATTCCGAATGACGGGGAGAGCGACGGCAAGTCCGCCCGGGCCGAGGCTGTAATCGGCAACACTCCGCCCGATCCCCCCGTCTTGGTCCAGGTCGATCCGCGGCCGCCGACCGATCAGGACCTGCGGATCCGGGTCGTCGAGCCTCCTCGAGATCCTGACGGCGATGAGGTCTGGACCGACGTGGTCTGGAGCCTGGACGGCCGTGAGTTGGGCAAGGGCAAGGACCTGTGGCAGCTGCCTGCGGACAGGACGAGGAAGCACGGACGCTACCTGGCTCACGCGGTGCCTTCCGACGGCACAGATGCCGGCCGGCCGGTCCGGTTGTGGTTCGAGGTGCGCAACACGCCCCCTCCCGTGTGCGCCGTGGCCATCGAGCCTAAGAAACCCGGGACAGGCCAGGAGCTGGCCGCCAGGACTACCCGCCGTCAGGCCGACGCGGACCACGACGAGGTGGAGATGCGCTACCGCTGGTACCGGGACGGCGAGCCGGTCGAGCCGGGCGCCAAACCCCACCTCGTCGACGGCAAGCTGGTCAAGCGCGGACAGCGCTGGACTGTGGTGGCCGTCCCCTTCGACGGGGAGCAGGAGGGTTCGTCCTGCGAGGCCTCGACGACCATAGTCAACCGGGCGCCGGGGCCCCCGGTCATCGGCCTCGTGCCCGAGCGCCCGACCGCCACGGACTCGCTGGTTCTGAAGATCATCCGTCCGGCCAAAGACGTGGACGGGGATCCGATCCGGCTGCAGAGGTCCTGGACAAAGGACGGCCGGCCGTTCGCGGCCGGCGACGGAGAAGGTCCGATCCCCGAGGGCGCTCTGCACAAGGGGCAGCGCTGGGTCGTGACCGTGAAGGCCTCGGACGGAGAGCTCACGAGCGCGGCTCCGGTGCGGGCCGAGGTGCGGATCGTCAATTCGCCTCCCGGCAGGCCAAGCGTGGAAATCCGGCCGGAAAAACCCCTGTCCTCGGACGACCTGCGCTGCCGCCTGGCTGCGGCCACCGGGGATCCGGACGGCGATCCCGTCGAGCACGAATACGAATGGTTTCTTCGGGGAAAGCCGGTGCACAAGGGCGCGGCTTTGCCGGCCGGGCGAACCCGGAAGGGTCAGCGCTGGCTTTGCAGGGTCATTGCTTCGGACGGCGAGTTGTCCGGACCCGAGGCCACGGCCGAGGTCGAGGTGGGAAACGCCGCGCCCACGGCCCCGAGAGTCAGGATAGAGCCTGCCGATCCCCGCGCGGACCAGGTGCTGCGCTGTGTAATCGACGAGCCGGCCGCTGATCCGGACGGGGACGAGGTCCGCTACCGGTTCCAGTGGTCCAAGGACGGAGTTGTCCAGAAATTCGCGGCCGAGACGGATCGGGTGCCAATTCGCTTGACTAGGCCGAACGACTTCTGGCAATGTAAGGCTTCGGCCTTCGATGGCCATTTACAGAGTCCGCCGTCCGAAAGCCGGGAAGTGCTGGTGGGCGCCGGAGAATGAACCCTGCCACAGACCGTTCGCCCGGGGCCGAGCCGGGCGGACGATGGATCGGGAGGATCCGATGACACGCTGGACGATTGCAGCAACCCTGGTGTTGGCCTTGTTGGCGCCCCCTGTGTTCGCCCAGACGGACGAGGAGGGCAAGTCGCGCTCCGAGCTGGACTTCGAGAGGGCGGCCGGGATTTCCGACTCCGAGAAGATCGAGCTGGCGACTACGTATCTGGCCGAGATGAAGTCGGTGCTGGGCACGGTCCTGGAACTTCTGAAGACCGCCCGCGAGGAGAAGGACATCATCAAGATCAACTGTGTCAACGAGAAGCTGACCAACATCAAGGGATTGCTCCGGATCTCGGAGCAGGCCGACATCACCTTGCAGGAGGCCGTGGCCAAGGGAGAGAAGGACGCCGCTACCCACGAGTTCCACAAGATCTCGATTTCGCACCAGAAGATCAGGGTGCTCAAGACCGAGGCGGAGCAGTGCGTGGGCGAGTTGGCCTTCGCGGTCGGCAAGACCACGGTCGAGGTCGAGGTCGACGAGGACCTGGTTCCCGAAGACGATCCGACCGAGGTGGATCTGCCCGAAACGCCGGTTGTCCGGCCCCCGGCGGCCAGTCCCTACCAGTAAAAAAAAAGTAAAAAAAAGTTTGCGGGGTCGGGTGAATTCTGCTAAGAACGGAAACCCGGATTAGCAGAATCGGGCGTGGCTTGATTTGCATCGTGAACCGGTTTCTACTGGGGTGGTTTTAACAACGACTGTTTTCAGCGGTGGGTATTCAGCAATGGAAAAGACACGCATCAGCACAAGTCTCTCCTTCTTGGCCATTGCGCTGCTCGTCGTCGGGGCACCCGGCGCGGCGGCGGCTCGCGGCAACGGCATCAAGGCCGGGAACGGCCGGCTGCACTTCGGCATCGACCTGGAGCTGGCGTTCGACTCCAACCCGAGCTACAGCTCCACGAACGGGTTCTACGACATGATGCTGCGCACCCGGCCGACCATCGCCCTGGAGTTTCCCTCCGAGACGATCTCGTTCGAGCTCGACGGCAAGGTGGGCTACGACTACTACTTCGGGGTGGACAACTCCAAATCCTCGAATTTGAGCACGGTCAGCGGCGAGGCCGACATGCAAGTCGGCATCAACCCCAACGGCCAGTTCAGCTTCTTCCTGATCGACACCTTCTCGCGCTCCGGAGACCCTCGCTATAGTGCGCTTGCCGGTCGCTTCGACCGGACCGACAACGAGGTCAAGGCCCTGTTCCAGATCAAGCCCGGCGGCGGGGCGCTGATGTTCGATCTCGCTTACGGATTCTTCATCGACTGGTTCGATGAGGTCGGCAACACCCTGGAGCAGAAGGCGAACTCGATGGCGCTGTCGAACTACGGCCACCGGATCTATTTCTCGGGCAAGTGGAAGTTCCTGCCAAAGACCGCCCTGACGCTCGACTTCGACTCCGACCTGAGGCGCTACCCCAACGAATACTCGATTTCCGGCGAAAGGGGAAGCACCCCGGAAGTCAACGCCATCAGGACCAGCGTAGGCCTGCTCGGCCAGATCAGCCCGACCATCTCCATCGTGATCAAGGCCGGCTACGGCGACTCCCTGATCGGCGGCGCCAAGATGTTGGATGGCACCGCATACTCCGGCAAGGACTACCGCTCGGCCATCGGCCATGCCGAGATTACCTACAGGTTTGGCAACACTCTCGTGCAGGGGGGCTACAGCCGCAACTTCCAGCCGGTGGCGCTGTACGCCTACTTCGGCCAGGACCGTCTCTACGCCCGGTTCAGCCAGCAACTCATGGGCCGCTTCACCATCCTGGCGAACATCGGCTTCGGCCTGCTCGACTACGGCCAGTCCGTCGACGCGTCTGACGAAAGCCGGTTCGATTACTCCCTCTCGGGCGGCGCCTCTTTCGGGTACCACATCCTGGACTGGCTCGATCTGTCGCTGGGCTATCACATCCAGGCGCGGTTCTCGGATTATTCTCAACCCCTTGCCGGAGCCGGTGGGATCGACTACACGAGACACATGTTCACCTTCCGGGTGGGTGTGGACTACTAGGCCGGTGGGTGGATCGTGAATCGATTGTCCGTCGCTTTCGTGGTTCTGGGGCTGGCCCTGTCGGCCTGTTGGTTCGCCAGGACCCCCGAGACGCCGCAGCCACCCGAGCGGGCCTTCGTGCCGGCCTCCACCCTGGGGTCCGGGGACGTGTTCGAGGTCAAGGTGTACGACGAGAAGGAGCTCTGCGGGATCCACCGGGTCTCGTCGGCGGGTTCGATCGATTTCCCGCTCATCGGCCGGATGCAGATCGACGGCCTGACCAGCGCGGACACGGCCGAGCTGATCCGGCGGAAGCTGGCCGAGAGCATGCTGCGCGACCCCCAGGTCAGCGTCTTCATCAAGGAGTACAACTCCAAGAAGATCTCGGTCTTCGGCGAGGTGTCCAAGTCCGGCACCTTCAAGTTCGATGACGGCATGACCGTCATCCAGGCGGTCAGCATGGCCGGCGGGTTCACCAAGATGGCCGCCAAGGACGAGACCAACGTCACCCGGCTGGTCGAGGGGGATGAAGAGAAGTACCCCGTGCCGGTCGAGGCAATCGCCCAGGGCAGGGCCAAGAATTTCTTCTTGCAGCCCGGCGATATCGTGTATGTCCCCGAAAGCATCTGGTGATCCGATTCCCCTGTCCCGGCCCTCGCTGGGAGTGGAAGAGGAACGGGCGTGCGTGCGGGTCCTGCGCTCCGGGACCCTTTCGCAAGGGCCCGAGGCCGAGGCCCTGGAGGACGAGTTCGCCCGGCGGGTCGGCGCTGCACACGCCGTGGCCGTTTCGTCCGGAACGGCGGCCCTGCAACTGGCCCTCTTGACGTTGGGGGTGGGGCCGGGCGACGAGGTGGTGGTGCCAGCCTACACCTTCATCGCCACCGCAAACGCGGTCAACTCGACCGGCGCCCAGGTGGTGCTGGCCGACGTGGAGGAGGATTCGCTCAACCTGGACCCCGCAGCTTTGGCAGCTGTTCGCGGGCCCGGAACCAGGGCGGTGGTTCCGGTTCACCTGTACGGCTTGCCGGCCGACATGGAGGCCATCCGCGCTGCGGCCGCCGGCGCCGCCCTGGTCGAGGACGCGGCCTGCGCCGCAGGTGCCGAGACGGCAGTGGGACCGGTCGGAAGCTGCGGGCTGATGACGTGCTTCAGCTTCCACCCCCGCAAGGTCATCACCACCGGCGAGGGCGGCATGGTAACCACCGGCGACGCCGGCCTGGCCTCACGCCTGCGCTCGGCCAGACAGCACGGTCAGGGCCAAGAAGGCGTGCTGGAGCCAGGCTACAACTTCAGGATGAGCGAGCTTGCTGCCGCCGTGGGGCGCGTGCAGTTGCGCAAGCTGGACGAGCTGCTGGCTCGCCGCAGGCAGGTGGCCGGGTGGTACCGGGACCGCCTCGGTGAAGTCGCCTGGCTGCGGCTTCCCGACCGGGGCGATCCAGCGGGGCACATCTATCAGTCCTTCGTGATGCGGATCCGTGACGGTGCGCCCGTATCGCGGGAAGCTCTGCTGGAAGGTCTGCGCGAGCGGGGGATCGGTTGTCAGGCCGGCGTGAAGCCCATCCACTTCCACGAGCCCTACCGCTCGGCTGCGCGGGGCCCGCTGCCCGTGTCGGAGCAGGCGGGACGAGATGCGATGTTCCTGCCCATGTACTCCGGCCTGACCGAGAGCCAGGTGGAGCGGGTCTGTTCGGCGATCCGGCAGATCGCCGGTTGTTGACCCGCCGGCGGGTGCCGGGATAGCCTGGGCTTCATGGCACACCTGGATCGCGAGATCGCTTCCCAGCCGGACGTCGTCGCCAGACTGCTCGATCGCGAGGCGAAGCGAGCCTCGCGCATTGCAGCGAGCATCCGCAAGGCCAATATCAAAAACCTGTTCATAGTGGCCCGGGGCTCATCGGACAACGCCGGGCTGTACGGGAAATACCTGTTCGGCGCCCGCAACCGGATGGTGGCGGCCCTGGCTGCGCCGTCCCTTTTCACGCTCTATCGCCGGCCGCCCTTTCTTGCGGGCCACCTGGTGCTGGCCATTTCCCAGTCGGGCGGCTCGGAAGACCTCCGCCGGGTGGTCTCCGAGGCCGCCCGCCAGGGGGCCCGCACCCTGGTGATCACCAACCAGCCGCGCAGCCCGCTGGCGGCCGAGGCCCAGGAGGTGATCCCGCTGCACGCCGGCGTCGAGCGCTCGGTGGCGGCGACCAAGACCTACACGGCCGAGCTCATGGCACTGGCCATGCTCAGCGCGGCCCTTGACGGCGGCGCCCGCGAGTGGGGAGCCCTCTCGCGCATGCCGCAGAAGCTCTCGGACGTCCTTCGGCGATCCGAACGTATCGCAGCCGGGGCCCAACGCTATTGCTATGTGGAACGGATGGCGGTCATAGGACGGGGATTCAACTACGCCACCGCCTTCGAGCTGTCGCTGAAACTCAAGGAGCTGGCATACGTGACGGCCGAGCCCTCCTCCAGCGCGGATTTCCGCCACGGCCCCATCGCCGTGGTCCAGGAGGGTTTCCCGGTGTTGCTGGTGGCGCCCAAGGGTCGCACGCTCGGCGACATGCGGGATCTGGCCGGCTCTCTGGCCGAGCGCCAGGCCGACATGATGGTCATATCGGACGATTCCCGGATGCTGCGCAAGGCCCGCACCCCGATGCCGCTGCCGGCCGGAGTGCCCGAATGGCTCAGCCCCCTGGTCGCGGTGGTGCCGGGCCAGCTCTTCGCCCGCCACCTGGCCGCCGCGCGCAACTGCCCCCTGGACCGCCCGCGCGGGCTTACAAAGGTGACCAGCACGCGGTGACCTGAAGATTTTACCACAGAGGTTGCAGAGAACGCAGAGACAGAATATTGAGGACCAGATACTCAGACTCCCTCTCTGTGTCCTCTGCGTTCTCTGTGGTTAAGGAATGAAGGCTCCGGGCTCTTCGGCTGGCCTCAATCGCTCGGCGATCGCCCCGACCAGCTTGTCGAGGTTCTCTCCACTGACCGCCGAGAAGGCCAGGCAGGAGATTCCCCGCCCGGCGAGCTGATCTCGAACATCGTCGACCACGTCGCGCACTTCGGTCAGGTCCAGCTTGGAGACGGCCGCCAGCCTGGGCTTGTCGGCCAGCTCGGGATTGTAGCGGCGCATTTCGGCATCGAGCATGTCCAGCCGCTCGATCAGCGGTCCGGCCCCGGCCGGGTCGCCCGGCATCCAGGTGGTCAGGTGAATCAGAAGGCGGCAGCGCTCGACGTGTCGCAGGAAGCGGTGGCCCAGGCCGCGGCCCTCGGAGGCGCCCTCGATCAGGCCGGGCACATCGGCCATTACGAAGCTCGTGTGTTCGCCCAGGGCCACCACGCCCAGGGTCGGGACCAGGGTGGTGAAGGGGTAATCGGCGATCCTGGGTCGCGCCCGCGAGAGCCGGGCCACCAGGGTGGACTTTCCGGTGTTGGGAAATCCGACCACCCCTACGTCGGCCAGCAGCTTCAACTCGAGGCGCAGGCAGCGCCGCTCGCCCGGCAGGCCGGGTTCGGCCTTGCGCGGGGCCTGGTGGGTGGAGCTCTTGAAGTGGATGTTGCCCCGGCCACCCTTGCCTCCGCGGATCGCCTTCGTCCGCGCCTGGTGGTGGTCCAGGTCGGCCAGCAACTCGCCGGAGTTCGCGTCGTAGACCAGGGTGCCGACAGGGATCCTGATGATCACGTCCTCGGCCGATGCGCCGTAGCGGTCGCTGCCCATGCCCGGCTGGCCGTTGCGGGCCCGGTAGATGCTGGTGTAACGCTGGTCCAGCAGCGTGGTCAGACCGCTGTCCGCCTCGATCACGATGCTGCCGCCGCGCCCTCCGTCGCCCCCGTCCGGTCCTCCCCGGGGGCGGAACCGCTCGCGCCTGAAGGAGACGCAGCCGTCGCCGCCCCTTCCCGACTGGACCTCGATTTCGACCTCGTCCACGAATTGCATGCGAGAGCCAAAAAGAAAGCCACGGCGAGATCACCGTGGCCTGGTTTACGGATCACGCGGCGTTCAGTTGGTCACGGCCGGTTCGATCCAGGCCTGCTTCTTGTCCCGGCCCTTGCGGCCGTATTGCGCCACGCCGTCGACCAGGGCGAACAGGGTGTAGTCTCGGCCCATGCCGACGTTGCGTCCGGGATAGATCCGGGTTCCGAGCTGCCGCACCAGGATGTTGCCGGCCCGGACCTTCTGGCCGCCGTAGATCTTCACCCCGCGATGCTGTCCTGGGCTGTCGCGGCCGTTACGGGTTGCGCCCTGTCCCTTCTTGTGTGCCATGACCGAAACTCCCTCTACTTCCTCAGTTGGAGCCCTGGATGCCGGTGATCTCGACGCGGGTGAAGGCCTGGCGGTGGCCCTGCTTCTTCTGGTAGCCCTTGCGCCGCTTGAACTTGAACACGATTACCTTCTTGGCTCGATCCTGCAGAAGGATGCGTGCATCGACCCTGGCGCCTTCGACCACCGGCTTGCCGATCTGGACGTCCTCGACGTCGCCGATCATAAGCACGTCCTCGAAGGTGATGTCCTTCCCTACCTCGCCGGGGATCTTCTCGATCTCGATCCGATCGCCCTCGGAGATCCGGTACTGCTTGCCACCGGTTCTGACCACTGCGTACATGGTTGCTGCTCCTCGCCGTAACCCCGGAGAAAAGGAGACTTCTGTCCCCAGGGAGCAATAAACTATGGAGTTTTCGGGAAGTTGTCAAGCAATTTTCGCAAGCCACGGCCCAGCGGGGCGGTGTCGATTACGCCCCGGTCGGTTATGATGGCGCTGATGAGCGAGGCCGGCGTGACGTCGAAGGCCGGGTTGAACACCTTGACCCCCTCGGGTGCGATCGCGTCTCCGCGCGAGGCGGTCACCTCGGCCGGATCTCGCTGTTCGATCGGGATCTCAGCACCGCTTTCGAGGGAGAGGTCCACGGTGGAGAAGGGCGCCGCCACGTAGAAGGGGATCCCATGGCGTCGGGCGAGCACGGCCAGCGAGTAGGTCCCGATCTTGTTGGCCGCGTCCCCGTTGGCCGCGATCCGGTCGGCGCCTACGATGCAGGCGCCGACCCCGCCCTGGCGCATGACGTAGCCGGCCGCGCTGTCGCAGATCAGGGTGACGTCGATGCCGTCTGCGAGCAGCTCCCAGGTGGTCAGCCGGGCGCCCTGCAGCAGGGGCCGGGTCTCGTCCGCGTAGACCCGGATTTCCTTTCCGGCCTCGGCGGCCGCACGGATCACGCCCAGGGCGGTGCCGTACCCGCCGGTGGCCAGCGCGCCGGCGTTGCAGTGGGTGATCACGGTGACCGGGTCGGGCAGCAGGGCAGCGCCGTACCGGCCGATCGCCCGGCAGGAGGCGATGTCCTGCTCGCGGATGGCCTGCGCCTCGATGAGCAGGCCCTGGCGGACGGCGACCACGTCCTGTCCCTGAAACTCGTCAAGCCGCTTGCGCATGCGGTCAAGGGCCCAGAACAGGTTGACCGCCGTGGGCCGGGTATCGGCCAGCCTGTCTGCCGCCTGCAGGACCTGGCCGAAAAGTTCCGCGGGGTCGTCGCCCTGGTATGCGAATGCCGCCAGGGCGCAGCCCAGGCCCGCCGCCACCCCGATCTCGGGCGCCCCCCTGATCGCCAGCCGTTGGATCGCGTCGGCCACCTCATCCACGGTCTTCAGATCCACCCAGCGCTCCTCGGCGGGCAGCAGGGTCTGCTCGATGATCCGCACGCTGCCGTCGTTCCAACTGATGGGGGAAAGCATGAGCCACCTCCTGGCCGGTATCCTAGCCGGCCGTGATCTCGGGATCAACCGTCGCCGCCGCCTTGTCCGCTGAACCACCTCCACATGGGCATGAAGCGGATCCTGCCATGCACACCAAACCACGACGCCTCCTCCTCCCGCTCGTTACTTTCCGTGATCACGAGCAGTTCATCGCACTTCAGCCTTTCCGACGCCTTCAGGAGGGAGCGGACCTCTCGTTCTTTGGTTCTTGGGTCATCGAGGTTCAGGCAGACCTGGATCAGCTGTGTCACGCGGAGGCCCTGCTTCACGACGAAGTCGACCTCATCTTGCTGAGGGCTCTTCCAGAAGTAGACCTCCAACTCTCCGCTCAGCGCACGCCTGTGGAGCGCGATGGCGACGATGTTCTCGTAGAGCTTGCCCAAGTCCGGGCTGAACCGGAAAGAAGTTGACGTGACCAAGCCGTTGTCCGTGCAGTACACCTTCCGATTCGACCGGATCTGCTCCCGAACCTTGTACGAGAAGCGGCGCAAGGAGAAGAACAAGAAAGCTTCCTCCAGGTGTCGCAGGTACTTCTCGACCGTGTGGACGCTTCTGAACCGTGTAGCTCGTGCCAGCGTATTGTATGAGTACTCCTGGGCGACGTTCGACATCAGGTAGGTGGCCAGGTCCTCCAGCCCCTGGGGAGAACGTATCCGGTGGCGAGCGACGATGTCCTTGTAGAGGATCGACCGCAGCAAGGTGATGAGGTAATCGCGGCGGTTGATCTCCTTGAGCAGCGGCTCCGGATACCCGCCCGTCTCAACGTACCTGCGGAGCGCTTCCGCTTTTTCCCGCTCCGTAAGTTCCCGAGCCAGCGAGTGAAGGTACTCGGAGAACGAGAACGGGAAGAGGACGATCTGAACGTGGCGTCCGGTCAGGTGGGTTGCAAGCTCGGAGCCGAGGAGATGAGCGTTGCTGCCGGTGATGGTCAGGCGATATCCCTGGCGCTGAAGGCGGTTGACAAACAGCTCCCACCTGGGCAGGTTCTGGACCTCGTCCAGTAGCAAGTGTTTCGGCTTCTCGTACAGGGAATCCAGAACCGCGACCAGCTCGTCGTAGTCCTCAAGTTGGCTCAGTCTCTCGTCGTCGAAGTTCACGTAGCCGAAGCTCCCCAGTTCCTGAACCGCATGCATGGCGAAAAACGACTTGCCGGCCCTTCTCGGCCCCATGATCACGTTGATGAGGTCGCCAGAGAACTTCCGCGGATCGATCTCGCGTTCGATGTATCGCTCCTGTAGCTGCTGCTCGATCTCCCTTTTCTGGAGTAGCATGACGTCCCGGAACATGTCTGTGCTCCCTTGCAATAAATTGATTGTAATGCACAAAAATCCCAACATTTGTGCAGTATACTTGGCGACCATGCACCTGTCAACTTGGGAATTTCGTCATGTCGTGTCTATTGACCTTGCTCAGCCTGCTCTGGTACGGTTGCACGGAGTTATTCCGGAGGGTTCCGGCGTGCGGTTTTTCTGTGCTTTTCTGATCTGCATGCTCTGGCTGCCGCCCGTGACCCGGGCGGAGCAGCGCCAGACCCTGATCGAGCAGGACGTGGTCCGCGAGCAGGTCGAGGGACAGCCGGCCATGCGCGGAAAGCAGCGCATCTGGTTCACCGACGAGCACATCCGCAATGAGATCGCCTTCGACGACCATGTCAGCGTGGCCATCCTGGACCTTCAAGCGGACCGGATCGCGCTGATCCCGGGCAAGGAGCCGCAGTACGTTGCTCTGGGTCTCGACGACTACCGCCGCCTGGTGGCCATGCGCCTCAGCGCCGCCGGTCTGAACGACGATGCGGCAGAGCCGAAACTGGAAAAAACCGGAGAAGTAAAAAAGATCGGCGACTGGCTGTGCACCAGGTACGTGTTCGAGCAAGGCGGCCGGCTTCCGGTCAAGTCAGAGCTGTGGGTCGCCGCCGACACCGGCGTGGACTTCGCCGCCTGGCTGCGCCTGATGGACGCGCTGGGCCTGACCCGCACCCTCGGCCGGATCGGCGAGTTCGTAGGCCAGATCGAAGGAGTTCCCATCGAGGTGCGCACCGAGCAGACCGTCTTCGACCAGACCCTGGTCACCACCACCCGGGTCCGCAAGATCACCTTCGGTCCGGTGGACCCGGCCCTGTATCAGGTGCCCGACGGATACGAACGGATCGAAGCGGGACCCATCCCGGGCAAGGACGACAATGCCCAGCCCGAGAAAAAGGGAGGTTGACGTGCCCGAATTCGAAAACATCCTGGTCGAGAAAGCCGCCCCCATCGCCACGATCACCCTGAATCGCCCCAAGGTGCTGAACGCGCTGAACGGAAAGACCCTGGACGAGCTGGAGTGCGCCTTCTTCGAGCTGAAGTCGGACGACGCCGTCAAGGCCGTGATCTTCACCGGGGCCGGGAACAAGGCCTTCATCGCCGGGGCCGACATCAACCAGATCGCCGAGTTGGGACCGGCTGGCGGTGTCGAGTTCGCGCTTCGCGGCCAGCGCCTGCTCGATCTGATCGAGAACCTGGGCAAGCCCGTCATCGCCGCCATCAACGGCTTCGCCCTCGGCGGCGGCTGCGAGATCGCCATGGCCTGCCACATCCGCCTGGCCTCCAAAACCGCGAAACTCGGCCAGCCCGAGATCAACCTGGGCATCATCCCCGGCTTCGGCGGCACCCAGCGCCTGGCGCGCCTGGTCGGCGAGGGCCGCTGCATGGAGCTCGTGCTGACCGGCGATCGGGTAACCGCCGACGAGGCCCTCCGCCTGGGCCTGGTGAACAAGGTGGTCCCCCCCGAGGAGCTGATGGACGCGGCCCGTGCCCTGGCCGAAAAGATCGCAGCCAAGAGCGCCCCCGTGGTCAGCCACTGCATGCAAGCCGTCCACCACGGCCTGGCCTGCACCCTGTCCGAAGGCCTCAACCTGGAAGCCCACCTCTTCGGCCTGTGCTGCGCCACCGAGGACAAGGCCGAGGGCACCTCCGCGTTTCTCCAAAAGCGCAAGCCGGCGTTTAGGGACAAATAGAGAGGATTTGGGGTCACCCTTTCCTCGTGTCTTTTTATACGCGCCGAAATGTGTCCCGGTGCCTGCGAGTCAGCCCATCATGATCTGCAACCTATTGGAATTCATGCTAAAAATTTCCATGTCAGCCCGGGCATGACAGTTGCATGTCCTGGCCGGCATGGACGAGGTGATCGTCATCGGCGCCGGGCCTGCGGGGGCCACGGCGGCTTGTGAGCTTTCGAGGCGGGGGATCGGGGTCAGGCTGTTGGAGCGTTTCCGGGTGCCGCGGCGCAAGGTTTGTGCTGGGGGGCTGCCGCCCAAGGTGATCGGGGCGCTGGGGGCGGACGTGCGGGATCTGATCGAGCGGTCTTGCGACCGGATACGGTTCAGGTTCGCCGGGGGGCACCCGTACGAGTTGAGGTTCAGCCGGCCGGTGGTGCACGTGGTGCAAAGGGAGCGGCTGGACGAACGGCTTGTGCAGGCGGCGGTCGGAGCGGGGGCGCGGCTCGAGCAGGGGGTGCGGGTGGGGCGGATCGAGTTGGTTGGAGATGGCGTCAGGTTGGAGACCAGCGAGGGAGTGTTACAGGCGCGGGCAGTGGTGGCTGCGGAGGGGGCGGCCGGGGCCGGGGCTCGGTTGCTGGGGCGGGAGGGGGTGCGGGTGTGGCCGGCGGTGCAGGTGCTGGTGCGGGGTGGGCCGGGGTTGATGGAC
>SDBT01000215.1_pt1 | contig 84133 bp, 52 predicted proteins | sample 2277101 | NCBI WGS metagenome assembly SDBT01 (sample SAMN10404973, study PRJNA504765) | marine sediment metagenome | isolation source: marine sediment core GS10_PC15, 103 cmbsf | place: Arctic Ocean: Southern Knipovich Ridge | collected 2010
CGGAAACGTTCTCGATCGTCTCGCTGGCCAGCAGTGCGTTGGGCACCGTCAGCAGGTGGCCTTCCAGCGTGCGGACGCGCGTCGCGCGGAAGCCGACCTCCTCCACGCAGCCCTGGTAGCCGGCGATCTTGATGCGGTCGCCGAGGTGGAAAGGCCGATCGGAAAACAGCACGACCGCCCCGAAGAGGTTGGCCAGCAGGTCCTTGGCGGCAAAGGCAAAGGCCAGGGCACCGACGCCCAGTCCGGCGAGCATCGGGCCGATCTGGAAGTGGAAGATGTTCTGCGTGATGAAAACGACGGCTACGATGACCACGAACAGGCGCATGGTCTTTCGCAGCAGTGGTACGAGTTGGTCGTCCAGGAGGGTTTCGGTCTTCGCCGTCCATCGGGCCAGGAAGAGCTCGACGATGTCCGCCATGCGGTAGATGAACCACGCCACCGCCAGCGTCATCAGCGTCGCGCACGTGCCGAACCAGAACTGCTTGAAGGTGAAGTCCTCTGCCGCCTGCATCTGCGGCTGGCTGGCCGCCTTGCGGGCTGCGTCGCCCAGGCCGATCTGGTCGAGTTTCATGAATCCCGCCGCCGCCAGCAGCGCGATGCCCAGCGCCAGCAGCGTCACCGGCCCGGCCATGCTCGACAGCAGCATGTGCAGCACCTGCAGCCGGTCGCGCCGGCGCAGGCGCTCCGCCTGTCGCTCCAGAAAGAAGGAGAAGATCTTGCCGACGACGAATCCCGTCAGGATCATCCCCAGCAGCGCCCCCCACCGCCACAACTCGATGCTCAGAAACTCCCTCGCGAAGAAACCCGTCGAAACCGCCGCTGGCAACATGTGCATGATCTGCGTTTCCTTTGATACGCCCTTATGGCAGGCGGACACTATAGCACGTATGGCTGGAGGTGTCACGACAGGCCCGGACCGATTGGATCTTACCGGTCGGACGAGTTGGGGGGCTGCAGTTCCAGGACACCGAAGGGGTTACCGCCATACGGTGGAAACCGGGGCACAGGAGCGGATCGGCGCCCTGCATGACCCCTTTGACTTGCACGGGCAGACAGCGGATAATGAATGCAAGTCGGGGGCGGTCCCCGACCCCCCAGAGCGTTTGGCGCGCGGTCTGCCCTTTTCCGTTGAGCATGGCCCAGGGCCTTGGGTCAACGGAATTCCGTTCAATCAACTGTTATGCTCGCACAAAACGATCCCCCTCGTTTGTGTGATTCGTCAATGAAGCGTTGGCTGATGGAAGCCGATAAGGTCGTAATGATTGACGGTTGCTTCCTGAAGTGCTTGGGAAGGATCTTGAAAAACATTGTCGATGAAGAGAGGATAATTCATATCGATTCCCTGCCTTTACACGGGAAGTTTGGGGATGTGTTCCTGTATACCGATGTCCCGGAGGCTGAACGGACCGAAGTTGCACAGGAGGTTGCCGATAAGATTTTGACCATGCTGAAAGAAGAACGTGCGTCCGCTGAATAGTGGAGGCTAATGGGGGATAGCCCCAAACAGGATGGTCGGACATGCGAAGCAGCAGGATGGAGAATCATGCATGACAGCGGCTCAACCCGACGGCGAGAACCCAAGCCAGGGTCAGACGCGTCGAGTCCGGGACGATCCGACCTCCAGAGCATGTCCGCCGGCCAGATCAAGCAAGCCGTTGCTGAGAAGTACTCCGAAGTTGCACTGACGCCGAAGGGGAAGTTCAATTTCCCCGTGGGGCGCAAGTTCGCGGAAAGTGTGGGCTATCCCCCAGAGGTGTTAGACGGATTGCCTGCAACGATATGGGAGTCGTTCACCGGGGCGGGTAATCCGCAGCCCTATGTTGATCCGCAGCCTGGGGAAACCGTACTGGACCTCGGGTGCGGCGCAGGACTAGACCTCTTTTTGTACGCCAAGGCCGTGGGTGGAGAAGGAAAACTCTATGGCCTGGACATGTCTGAGGCAATGATCGCTAAAGCCGGGAAGAACCTTGAATCCGGCGACATCCGCAACGTGGAGTTCCTCAACGTTTCGGCCGATACGATCTCGCTTCCCGATGCGTCGGTGGACCTCGTGACGGCGAACGGCATATACAACCTCTCACCCGATAAGGACGCGGTGATGCGGGAAGTCTACCGTGTGCTCAAGGATGGCGGCAGAACCGTCTTCGCCGAGATCGTACTGAAATCGCCGCTGCCCGAGGATATCCGTAAGAACATTGATGACTGGTTCCGCTGCATCGGCGGAGCCTTGACCAGAGCGGAATTTCTCTCCCGCCTGCGGGAGGTGGGTTTCCGGAATGTGCAGATCCTGTGGGAGGGCAGAAACGCGCGTACCGGCCACGAACTGGCCATCTGCGCCGTCATCCGGGCTGAGAAATAGGTTGCCATGTCGCCGGCGCAGCCTTTGGCGAAGACGGAACCGGTGCCGACCCGCCGGCACTGATTCCGGCACTGATGAACTTGTGTGGTGAGTGCTGGCGGGATAGTCTGCGGGGCCAGCGCGGTCGAAATAGACTACCGCCAGGTCGGGCGGTACCATGTCCACGAGACGGAATAGGTGGGGCCCAAGCTTGCTGGACAGGGTGATGTTCCTCCCAGTATCATTCGATGACGTTCAACGTCAGCGGGGATTGAGGAATAGAGGCACACTATACAAGCCCTGCGAGCGACCTGGGCGACGGGAAGGTGAGACAGGATATGCCGGGCAAGGAGAATTGGGTTCAACGAGTTGGGGCGGCACGCCTGATTGCAGTGGGCTCCCTGATACTGCTGCTGTTGGCGTGGACCATGCGACTGGAGCGTTGGAAGGTTATTGCGATGAACCTTCCCGCCTTCCCCTCCTTCAGTCCGGGAGAGTTTGGCCCGCCCAGTATGTTTTGCGTCGAGGTTCACAAAGAGCCGCTCCCTTCAGAGGCAGACCTGGATCGAATCCGGTCCTACTTGATGCAGCAGACGTTCTCCCAGGAACTGGGCCGTGCGGCGCAAGCTGCCGCGGGTGGACGGTTGACGCAGCAGCAGATGGACGCCGTAAAGGTCCTCGATGTATGGACGGCTAGGACGGACACGCTGCAGGTGTGGTATGACGGCCCGTTACTGTTACCTGTTTGTGATGACAGTCTGGGGTGGGGCAAGCATGTCGTCGTTCTTCCCGGGACGATGAGCAGCGAGGAGGCCGCTGAGGAAGCAGACACACTTCGGAACGAACTGGCCGAAGCGATAGCCAAGTGCATAAGAGATCGCCTGGCAGGTCTGTCGCCCGTTGCATCTGCTCCAGCGTCTCAATCCCCAGCAGGCCCAGGCCCGCCCCGATAGTGCGGGCGGTGGGTTTCCGGAATGTGCAGATCCTGTGGGAGGGCAGAAACGCGCGTACCGGCCACAAACTGGCCATCTGCGCCGTCATCCGGGCTGAGAAATAGGTCGCCATGTCACCGGCGCAGCCGCAGGCGAAGCCGGATCGAGGGTTGCCCCTCCCGATGTATCCCGAAGTCACGACGGGACTTCCGTCCCGACCTGCGTCGGGACTCCAGCATCGGGATTCATCGGGACTTCCGCTTTTGCTCCAGCCCGAACACTGCTTTTTACTTCGACGGATGATACAATAGGATCATTGGAAAGGCCCACGATGATTGTGGACCCGAGATTACATGGGAAATGCTGGCTGAAAGGGCTCCCTATGTCGCATTCCACGAGAAGGCGGATTACTGCTTCCATGTTGGCCCTGCTTGGGCTGGCGATAGTCTGCAACGCATGGGCAGCGGCAAGGGCCAAGAAGACACCCAAGAGTTCCGCTCCGCCCTGGGCCGGGCCGAAGCAGGTTTCGACGCCGGTCGGGCCGGATGAGTTGGGCTTTGATCAGATTGTCTTCGTAAAACGCAAACAGTACTCTTCGGACCACTACTACACGGACATCAACAACGGCACCAGCGGGGACCGGTTCCTTCCCGACAACGGCATCTATGTCTATAACCTCCGCACGAAGAAGGAGCGGGCGGTTGTGACGGCAGCCGAGCTGCCCGGCGGCAAGGGTTTCATCGGCAAGATCACCCTGTCCTTTGACGCCCGCAAGGTGCTGTTTGATTTCCGCGAGACTCCCCGCTCCGGTTTCCGTATCTGGGAAGTCAACATCGACGGTAAGGGCATGCGTCAGGTTTCGCAGCCGCCTAAGGATGAAGCCGAGAAGGTGGCGCGTTGGCGCAAAGGGTGGCACACCGATGACGTTCATCCCTGTTATCTGCCCGACGGCAAGATCATGTTCTCTTCCACTCGCAGTGAACACACCGTTCTCTGCGGTGGATCGGCGGCCTTGGTAGCCCCGACGCTGCACCGCATGGATGCGGACGGGACAAATGTGGAACAGTTGACCCGCAGCCCGGTCAGCGAGTTCTGTCCGGTGGTTCTCAACGACGGGCGCGTCATGTACCACCGCTGGGAATACATCGACAAGGGCGCGCGTGTCGGCAAGTCGATATGGACCATGTATCCCGACGGGGGCATGCCGCAGGAGGTATACGGCGTGGCCGACGACACGACGACGGTCTACATGTACCCCCAGCCGCTTCCCGGCAATGACCGCCGCATCGTGGTTGTGGGCACGTGCCACTTCCCGCAAGGAGGATGCGTGGGAGCGATCATGCTCATTGACCCCAACCGCGGCAACCGTGCCCGAGGCCCCGATCCGGACGAAAAGGGCTATGTCCAGTGGGACAACCGATATGCCGTCACGAACCTCACCCCGCACACATTCGTGGAACGTCGCACCGAGCCGGGGTGGCATTTCCGCACCAAGGCAGGGGGCTATGTGCACGACCGCAACGGCCGCAGCGGCCACCTCTACACGCATCCCTGGCCTGTCAGTGACACGCAGTTCCTCGTCTCGTACAAGGTCAAACCCTCCGATCACTACAAGAACGTCGCCAATGCATACGCGTTGTATCTGCTGGATACGAAGGGCAACCATCGCCTGATTCACAAGGACGAGAAGCTCTCCATCTGGCACCCGACGCCGCTGGTTCCGCGGAAGGTTCCGCCGAAGATTGCCCCGACCCAGGATACGGCCAGCGCCAAACGCGGCAAGGCCCTGTGTGTTGTGGCCGACGTCACTCTGGGCATGGGGGGGGTTAAACCGGGCCAGGTCAAGTGGCTGCGAATCAACGAGTCGATTCCGCGATACTGGTCCACCGGCAGAAGGTGGGGCACCTCCCTGAGCAGCGCCGGCTGGAAGGGCGCCCTCTGGCCACGGGTGCAATGGGGCGTTGTGCCCGTTGAAAAGGACGGATCGGCCTACTTCGAGGTCCCCGCAAACCGCAGCATCTTCCTGCAGGCCCTGGATGAGAACTTCAGGGAACTCCAGCGCGAGAGAACCTATGTGACCTACAAGCCCGGTGAGGTCCGCTCCTGCAGGGGCTGTCACGGGGAATCCCGCCGTCTCGGTCCGCCGGTCGCCGACGCAACACCACTGGCACTTCAGCGGCCACCGAGCGTCCCCCAGCCGCAACCGTGCGATCTTGTCGCCAATGGCGGCGACGGCCTGGCACAACAGACCATTCACTACCCCGCGGACATCCAGCCCATATTCGACGCCAAGTGCATCTCGTGCCACGGCAAGGGCAAGAAGGACCCCGCCGGAAAACTCAGGCTCACCGGGGAAGTGACCACCCATTACAGCACCTCCTACGAGGAACTTGCCAGGAAGCAATTGGCCGGCCCCATCATTCCGGAATTCACGTCATTTCGCCAAGGTGATCGGGGCAATTACAATGGCGCTTATCTGCCGCCCAAGAGCCTGGGGTGCTACAAGAGCACCATGATCGACATTCTGACCAATCGGGCGCACCCGAAGAACGCCAAAGACGACCATACCAAGATGCTCACGCCCTACCAACTGATGATCCTGAGCCGCTGGGTGGATGCCAACTACCAGTTCTTCGGCAGCTATTACGGCCGGCGTCATGGCCATTGGGTGAAACCGGATCCCAAGAAACCATTGTACGATCCGGCGGATTTCCGGCGCAAAGCAACGTTCGCCGAAGCGATCAGCAATCGCGCTCCGGAGTGGCATAGGTAGTCAGTCGACGCGTGCCTCTCTTCATAGAGCAGTCACTTTACGGAAGTGATGCGATCACTTCTTTTCGTTGACGTGAAAGACCCGTTCGATGATCTCATAGATCGCCGGGTCGTAATCGCGTAGCTCAGCCTTGACGAACGGGTAGAAGTCGTTGACGCCGAAATAGGCTTCGCAGGTCTCGGAGAAGTACTCTTCCATGCGTGTTGCGGCGTAGGCTTTGACGCGCGTATCTCGTCTGCTCTTGCTGTGGAGCACCTTCTGATAGAGCCCTTTTGCCAGCGCGCTCTTGTACGCCTTGGCGACGGCCTTCTTATCTTCTGCACCGACTTCGCGGTCGTGGTAACCATGCATCAATTCGTGCAGCAGCACCCACGGGCCGGTTGGACGTGTTCTTCTCAGAATATTGATGTTGGTGATCTGAACGCAATGCGCCATGTCCGGGTTGCGGCCGTGATCGGTCAGCCATTTCCTCTTCCAGTGATACTCAGCCGTTCCCCTGCCGGGGGTAACCCATATCGGAACTTTCCGCAGCTTCTTAACCGCCTTTTCAGGCACGAGCGTCTCAATGTGGCCCAACTGGATTTCCGCGTTCTTCAGCGCGTTGTCGAGTACGTCCTGATCGCCGCGGAGAAAGTCCTTGTGAATATGAAACGCCCACCCCTTCACATCGACGATTTCGTAATCCTTGTCGCTGGAAGGTTTTGTCTTTCGCTTGGATGCGACCTTTATCCCGTGCTTATCGCGCAGTCGTTGCCAGTAGCTTTTCCAGTACTTGTCGTAGTAGTCGTTAGCGGCCTGTTTGATATGTTTGGGGTGCACAACTTTTGGCGCTTTGGCCGGGTCGAAGCCCTTGAGGTGCTCCTTGCCGGCGCGGTCGCGGGGTGAAACGAAACGCCATTTCGAATCGCCCAGCACATCCTTGCAGAGCTTGGCCAAGCCTGTGTCGTAGGTCTTGAGCTGCTTGCGGGTGTGGATGTGGTTGTGGTCGTGGTCCATGGTCCGATTGGTGTCATACCAATACTGCACACCTTCGGCCCAGTATTCAGACCGGTTCTTTCCGGCGTAACATTCCTTCTTGCCGCCGAACACGATGATCACTTTGTCCTGCTCGGTGACCTTGACCTTCGAGTTGGTGGGTTTGTCGTTGACGAGGATATCACCACCGTCGAGACACTTCTTGATCAGCTCAGGCGGTTCATCAGGGAACGATTTGACCAGCGCATCAAACAGGCTGACCGGTGTCTTGCTCTTGACCCGGCGGAAGCGCTGGGCGGCGCGGCCGTCATTCCAGATACCTTTTGCTTTTGCCTGTTTGTAGGTTTCGGTCAGGCGTTCCTGCAGTTCCTTGTCGAATCCCGCTCCGTGGATGACGTGGCCGAACTCGTGGATGAGAATGCTCTCGAGTTGCATGCCGCCCTCGTATTCAAGCACATCTTCTTCGGCGAAGACGACGGTGGGGCGGCCGCCCTTCCAGGAGAGGAATCCGCGTTGTCGCCAGTTGTAGAAGTCGAGCTCCTTGCCGGTCTTCTTGGTGGTGAACTGCGGCAGATCGGAAGTAAATTCCTTGTGGCCGATGAGGATGCACAACACCTTTCGATCGCGGATGCGCTGGGCGATCTTCGGATTGATGTCTTTCAAGATCATGTCGAACTGGTACGCCGCTTCGCGGTGGGCGTGGTCGGAAACGCGATCCGAGGTAGCGATGAGGATGTTCTGAACCAGTGTGCACTTCTTGTAGAAGGAGGTATCCAGCTTGTATTCCTTGGCCTGCTCGTCCGTTGGGGGCTTGATTTGGGCTGCTGCGGCACCGGGCGCGCCGAAGGCTGAAGCGGCGACCATGGCTACCAGCGGCGCAACGACGCACCATCCAAGAGTAAGGCGTGCAAGCGACGTTCGTTTCGAGAACTTCATGGGGAAGCTGATCATTGCAGGCTCCTGTGATAAGACCCATTTGGGGTCACTTGTCGCAATGGGCATTGATAATTCTACGGATTCCTGGAGTTCGGGGCAAAGCATACCTGTCTCGGGGCAAAAAGTCCCAGGCTGGTTTTCATCCCAGCTGCGACCGGGGTTTCGCCCTTCCGTCCTCACTGGCAAGATGTTAACCTGAATTCATCCCCATCAAGGAGTTCTGGCAATGAACAGTGGACATGAAGGCCCTGTCGCCGGCGAAACCCGGCGAGGTTTCATCAAGAAGACCGCCACCGCGGCGGTCGCGCTTTCCGGCGTGGGCTTCCTCTCACCCACCGCTTATGGACAGGGCCGCCCCGCCAAAGTTGCCTTGGTGGCCGACCCGGCCGACAAGCTCCTGAAGCAACCCCCGGTGCTTTGGGCAATCGAACAGCTGCGGGGTCGGCTGAAGTCTCAGAACGTCTCGACCGAGCTGCATACCGGGCTGGGAAGTGTCTCGCCGGACGCGGTGGCTGTTCTCATTGCCGGACGTGCCTCGAAACTTGCAGGCGCCGTGCTGAAAACCGCCGGGGTGTCCATTCCAGACGTTCCCGAGGCGGTGGGGCTGGTCCGTGGCCGCTCCGGCGACCGGTCCGTATTGCTCGCGTCGGGCTCCGACGTGCGCGGCCTGGTGTACGCGATTCTGGAACTGGCCGACCGCGTCGAGCATGCCTCCAATCCGATCGGCCAGTTGCAGAGGCCCGACCGCATCGTCGAGCAGCCGGCCAATCCGATTCGGAGCATCGCCCGGTTGTTCACCAGCATCGTGGAAGACAAATCCTGGTACTACGACAAGTTGTTCTGGGAGAAATACCTTTCGATGCTGATGACGCAGAGGATCAATCGCTTCACGATGACCTTCGGGCTCGGCTACAATGCGCCGCGACGCATCCGGGATTCGTACTTCTACTTCACGTATCCGTTCCTGCTGGCCGTGCCGGGTTACAAGGTCAAAGCCGTCGGGCTTAGCGACAAGGAGCGCGACCGCAATCTGGAGATGCTCCGCTTCATCGTGGAGCAGACGACCCGCCGCGGACTGCATTTTCAACTGGCCCTCTGGACCCATGCGTATGATTTCCGCGACAGCCCGGACGTGAACTACCGCATCGAGGGCCTCACCCCGCAGAACCACGCCGCGTATTGCCGTGACGCACTGCACATGCTGCTGAAGAGTTGCCCCAAGATCGACGGCGTCACGTTCCGCTGTCACAGCGAAAGTGGCGTTCCCCAGGGCTCCTACGAGTTCTGGAAGACGGTCTACGACGGCGTGGTCCGCGCCGGCAAGAAGCGGCCGATCGACATCCACAGCAAGGGCATCGACTTCAAGCTGATCGACATCGCCCTGGCAACGGGCATGCCGGTCACCGTCTCGCCGAAGTACTGGGCCGAGCACCAGGGCCTGCCGTATCACCAGGCCGCCATCCAGGCCCGCGAATGGCAAAAAGCCAAACCGGGGGAAAGCATGGAGCGACAGCGGCGTTTCACCCGCTACGGGTATGCCGACTACTTGCGCGAGGATCGCCGTTTCGGCGTGCTCTACCGCATCTGGCCGGGCACGCAGCGACTGCTGCTCTGGGGAGATCCCGCCATGGCCGCCGGTTACGGTCGCTACGCCAATATCTGCGGCAGTCTCGGAGTGGAGCTGTGCGAGCCGCTGTCGTTCAAGGGCCGCATGGGCTCCGGCCTGCCCGGCAGCCGCGACGGCTATGGGGACGCTTCCTTGCGGCCCGAGGGAGGCGATTGGACAAAGTATCTCTACACCTATCGGATCTGGGGGCGGATGCTATACAACCCCGACACGCCGCCAGAGGTGTGGAGTCGCTTCCTGAAGACCGAGTTCGGCAAGGCAGCCGGCGATTGCGAAATCGCCCTCGGCCACGCCAGCCGCGTGCTCCTGCTGATTACCACCGCGCATACCCCTTCCTGTTCGAACAACGGCTACTGGCCCGAGATTCACCGCAACTTGCCTATTGTCAGTGGCAATTACTTCGGCAGGATCAGCCCGCTTGATCCGGCCCTGTTTACCACGGCCCAGAAGTTTGCCGACGAGTTGGTCAGCGGCAAGCGAAGCGGGAAGTATTCTCCGATGCAGGTGGCCCAATGGCTCGAGAACCTCGCCAAGGTGGCCAACGTCCACTTGGCCCGGGCTCGGGGCAAGGTTGCCGATGCCAAGGATCCAGCCTTCCGCCGGCTGGCGATCGACACGGAAATCCAGGCCGGCACGGCGACGTACTTCGCCGAAAAACTCCGCGCCGCCGTGGCCTATGCGTTTTACCGGAAAACGAAAGACGGTGCCGCCATCCGGGAGGCACTGAGGCGTTACAAGGCCAGCCGGGACGCATGGGCGAAGCTGTCCAAGACCGCCAAAGGCGTCTACGTCCCCGACATCACCTTCGGTCCCAACAGCGTGCTCCGCGGCCACTGGGCCGACAGGCTGGGGGCGATCGACAAGGACCTGGCCGACATGGAGAAGCAGTCGAAAGAAAAACCGGGCGCCGCCGCAAAGGGCGAGAAGGATGGTGTTTCCTGGGCCCGCGCCATCTCCCGCCCCGGCTTTCTCGCACCTGACCGCCAACTCCGTCCCCGCTGCCAGCACTTGCCGCCGGCTACGTTCCGCCCCGGCAAGGGGGTCCCCGTCGAAATCGCCGTTGAAGCCGGCTACCGCCTCTCCTCAGCCGTGCTGCACTATCGCCACGTCGACCAATCCGACGCGTACCAGACTGTCGAGATGGTCGCCCGGGGCCGGCGCTGGCGTGCTGAGATCCCGGCTGAATACACCAAGTCCCCCTATCCGTTGCTTTACTTCGTCGAGCTTCACGATCCCCGCGGGGCCGTTTGGCTCTATCCCGGCCTGAACGCCAACCTGGCCAATCAGCCGTACTTCGTAATACGTCGCGCCTGACTGTTGCCTCCGTGAGAATAGTGAGATCCTGGAGGCATACCATTGTGCGACCAATCTGCCTCGAACATTCCCCTGCTCACCGGCTGGCCCGGTTGCGCCCGGGCAGCCGTCATCTTCCCTCGCCACGCAGAACCTTGTCGCGTTCCTTCTTCACCTCCCCCAACAGCTTCTGCCAATCCAGGTAATGCGTCCGGGACAGGAGTTGCGGGCGGTACTGGCCGCCGGCTGCTTTGGCGTAGGCTTCCCACTCGGCGATCGCGTCGGTCAGGTGACGGACGGCCTTGACGTGATATTCCTTGCGCTTCGGGTCGGCCCGGAATACGGCCAGGGCAGCGGCGCCTCGGATCTTGTCGGCGTAGTAGCGCCCGAGGTAGGACATGGACTCCATGTCCGTCAGCGTGGCGGCCAGTTCCTTGCTCGCCCCTGGAGCCTTCCTTAGCGAGGCCACCCCCGCCAGCGTCGTCTTGGCCAGCCGGTCCAGATTGTCTGCCACGTCCATGGGCGTCATGCCGTCGAACGTCCCGCCCTTGACAACGGCCGACGCGTAGTCCCGCACCGACAGGATGCCTGAACCCGCCAGCGGCGGATAACGAAAGAAGTGTTCGATGTCCAGGAACCCGCGGTTGAAGACGCACCCCTCAGGCGCGAACTGCAGGTCGTTGACGCGGAAGAAGAACCGGTTGACCTGTGGCACGATCCGCGAGGCCGCCGCCCATGTATCGTAAAGAAGCTTGGCGTCCGTCTTGGCGAAACGCTGCTTGAGGCGTTTCTCGAAGTAATGGCGACTCAGCGTCAGGTCGTACCCCAAACGCCCCCAGAGCATGAACCGATACCAGTGCTTGTGGACTTCGAGCTCACCGGCCAGGTCCCTGTCCTTGCTGACGAACTCCCGCCCCCAGACGTAGCCGTCAGGCCCCATGTAGAACCCCGCCTCAAACCGCATGAGGTCGCGGGGCACGTTGTGGAGAAACTCGCGCACGTAGTTGGGGTCTCCCCACCGGTGGACGAAGATGTCGTCGTTGCGGAGGTTCAGCCAGCAGGGGACCTTGTACTGTTCGAGCTGTTGGCGGTATTCCTTGTCGAGGTAAGGCGACGTCGTGGTGGAGTACAACCTGGCGCGGGCATACTTGTGGCCCGTGTTGAACGGGCCGTCGAAGTCCTTGAACGCGTCGACGATTCTGCCGAGATTCGCCTGGTGCTGCCGGAAGATGAAGCGGATTTCCCGTTTGGGGTCGGCGGCCTTGGCGTCCATGACGCCCTGCCCATACGTCTGCCACAGCCACTTCTCGATGCTCGAGCCCTTCAGGGCCCGGCGGTCGACATGCTCTCCCGCCGTCACGCCGATCCCGTCGACCTGCGGATACGTCTTGAGGAACTGGCCGATGCAGTACCGCATGTACGCGATGGTCTTGGCGTTGTCGGGCTGGTCGTCGATTCCGTGCTTGCCCCCGGCCCCGAACGTGTAGATGTTCCAGTGGAAGATGTGAATCTCGATCCCCCTGGCCTCGGCGTGGTTGAACACGCCAGTCCAGAAGGCGATCTTCTGGGCCAGGGACATCTTCTTGACGACCTTGACGTTGGCTGGGTCGAATACGTCGATGCTCGCCTTGTTCCAATGGCGGTCGCTCCTGGTATCCACGTCCTTTCGCAGAACGCACACATCGTCGTAGTTGACGCCCGGATACTTGTCCAACTTCACCAGCCCCGGATATGGGTGCGTCGTCCAGAGCGTCAGCACGTTGTAACGGTTCCGCGCCATCGTATCGAGGAACTGCCTCCAGAACGCAAATTCCCACATGACGGGGATGTTCTTCTGGGCCGACGTACCCGTGTCGTCATAGCTCGGGCCACGAGCGTCGAAAGGAATGTTGAACTTCAAGCCGCGCCTGAAGATGTAAGGCTTGCGGGCCTTGTCGACCACGGCGGCCAGGGCCCCGCCCAACCTGATCGTCTCGGCCAGTTCCAGCCCACCGTACATGGCCCCAAGCGAATCACCCCCGACAACGCGGATGATTCGGCCGCCCTCCCTGCGGATGCGAAAGGCCTGTGGGCCCATGCCCGCGGCGCTGATCTGGAACATGATGCGAACGCCGCCGGTCTTACCGCCCACCTCATGGCCCGTTTCGCGCAGCGCCTCCCGGATGTCCCCGGCCGCGAAGGCAATCCGGGGATCGCCCTGGTCGTACACAAGGGCCACCCCGGGCGTTGCTGCCCGGCCCGTCACAACGGTACTGCAAAGAAGAACAAGTGCGACACTGGTGAACATGGCAACTCGCTGCATGGATGGTCTCCTTCTCTGTTGGTCCACCGTGCGCCGACTCTTTGCTAAGGCAAAGGAAACCGTCCCCTTGGGCCCCGTGTGCCGTTGGGCCAAGGCCGCGCGGCGGCTACTTCAACGCGCCAACGACCTTGCACGAGACGCGTCCCAGCGCCCCGCAGTCGCCCACGTACGTGCCGGCCGTCTTCCCAGCCGGCGGGGTGTACATCTTGGTCACCGCGCCGCTGAGCACTACGTCGCCGGCTTCGAGGGCAAATCCGCGACGCAACAGCGTGTTGGACAGCCACCCCAGCGCCTTCCACGGATTGCCCATCACGTTCGACGTCGGCCCGGCGTAGACCTCCTTGCCATCCTGCGTGCCCTTGATCGTCAGCTTGTCCAGTTCGAGCTTGTCCGGATCCATCGCCGGGCCCAGCACGAAGCGGTTGGCCGCGGCGCCGTCGGCGATGACGTCGGCAACCTTCCGCGGGCCCAGGTTGCCGTCGAAGCGGTTGGAGGGCAGGTCGAAGCCCGGGTGGACGCTCTTGACATAGGGGCGGAGGTCGGCAATGTCGGTAATCGGCTTATCGATCCGTTTGGCCAGCACGAAAGCAACTTCCACCTCGAAGTGGAACGTGTGGTAGTCGGCCAGGTCAACCGTCCCGCCGTCGGCAACGCCCTGGCCGGTGTAGAACCGCCCGTAGGCCGGCTCGTTAAGCCCCCAGGCCTTCTGCGCGCCGGCGCCGGCGAAGGCAATCTTGTAGCCGATCACTTTCTTGCCCTCGTCGGCCAGCGCCGCTGTAAGCCCGTCCTGGACCTTGTAGGCCTCCTCGATAGACAAAGGCCCGAACTTGGTCGTCACCGGCGCGATGGCCTTGCCGGTCTGCCGCACGCTCAGAACATGGGCGACCTTCGGGTCTCGGGCCGTCGGGCCGCACCCGACGAGCAAACCTGCGAAAATGACACCAACCATCCCAATACGATACTGTCTCACAATACCTCTCCCTTCTATCCAGAGATATCAACCTACGCGGAAACGATGAGACGTATTGTATTGCGAGAAGAGACATTTTCAAGCTCCCCGCGCGAATCGCAAAGCAACCGCCTGTCGACAAACCACGTACCCGCACTCGTCCCGCGCAGCCGCGGGCGAAAGTGGATTGTTGCGGCGCAGCCGCGAGCTTGGGGGAATGACGGAACGCCGCCGCTTGCGCGACGGCGTTCCCGTGGCCTGCTTGACTTAGGCTTTGTTGACGTTGATGGCCTTGGGGCCTTTCTCGCCCTGTGTCACCTCGAACGTGACGGCCTCACCTTCCGCGAGCGATTTGAAACCTTCGCCCTGGATTTCACCGTGATGGACGAAGACATCAATGCCATCATCGCCGGTGATGAACCCGTAGCCCTTGGAGTCGTTGAACCACTTCACCTTACCTGTAGCCATAACATGGCTCCTTCAGAAATCAGCACATTGGATTCGCAAGCCAGATTATCCAAGGCTACTGATCCGCGGCGGTGAAGAGCAAACATTCACTGGGGCGGGTTACCCGGAGTGCCGGTTGCAAACGAAAACGGGCGCCATGCGTGTTCGCCGACAATGCAAAGCACCGTGCTTCGGCCACTGCCGGCCCTGTTGTCCATTTGTCTTTCGCGGTAATTATCGGCTTCTTCGCACCGAAAGTCAACACAATAATCGAGGCGGCGTGCCCTCCGCGGGCGAATGGGTTGCTTGGCCCTGCCGGGAAATGTTCGCCGAGGATACATTTCCCTTAACGGGCTATGCGCCCCCCGAAGATCCTGAAGGCGGTTGCGGGAGGTAATCCTCGAACCACAAATGGCATTGATAGGGCCTGGACACAGGATACAATCATCCGAAAGGCGCGCGACGGTCCCGCCACGGTGGGGTCCGCCACGGCGGATCGGAGTTTACCCGCCACGGCGGGGTCCGCCACGGCGGATCTTCGACGTGGGTAAGAGGCTGTCTGGGGAGTCCCGATCTACATGAAACGGCCTACGGCAGTATGGTTGGGCATCTGGATGCTCGTGATCCTCGTGGTCGGTGGCGTTGTGATGCTGTGGCTGCCCACGGAGGATATCCGGATTGGAGCCCTGGCCGCCGGCGCCACACAGGCGGTGCGGGACCTGAACGAGACGTACAAGACCGCCCTCGGCGGCCAACCGGCCTACCACGGCTATGTGATTGACGGAGCCTTCGATTTTCATGCCGTCAAGTCACGAATGGGCGATGTCGCCGTTCCTGTTCTCTCAATGGATCAGGTTCGGCCCTGCGACTGGCGGAAAGAACGCGGGGTGGTGCAGGGCTTCGGGCCGCAGTACATCTACCTCGTCAAGAAGACCGACAAGCAAGCTTTGGTCGTGAAGCTGGAGCTGATTCAATGCACCCGCCTGTGGGCCGACGTCAAGATCAGCCACTCCGTCGGCGGTGTCACGTACCGCCTCAGTCGAGGCCCGGCAGGGCCCTGGAAAGTCACAGGCAAGAAGGATGAGCACCAGATCGTTTACTAGTCCGGCGGATCACTCGCCCCTGCAAAGTCCAACATGACTTGCCTGCCCTGAGCACCGGCCGTGGGCGGCCGCCGGTTAGCCGCCGGATGAAGTCGGCTGCTTGCGCCGGGCGTCGCGAAGGGCCGCCATATCGATTCGGTAAACGTGGATGACATCGCTGCCCTTGCGGGCCTGCGGGAACTGCTTTATCTGGCGGAACAGGGGCGCGGCCAGCCACGCCGGGGACTCGGCGTTCACGCCGGCGATGTCCTGGTGCGAGACGGCGATATAGGCCTCGGTCTCTTCTGCAATCCCCTCCGCACCGGCGATGTGATCCAGGAACGTTCGCCTGTCGGCAAACGCGGCGTCCTGCAGCTTGCTTCCCTTTGTTTGGGTGTAGATGCTGACCTGTTCGTTTCTTACGAATATGTAGTCATCCGGACGAGTGTTCTTGGCCAGCCAGAGCCCAGCCTCTTGCAGGTAGGCGTCTCCTTCGTGAATCGGCCGCAGCGAGTGCAACGCCATGCCCGCAGCCATCGCGCCGACGATCAGGGCGGTTGCAACGCGCCTTACGAGTGCCGGCCTGGCGGTTATCCGTTCCATGATGACCACAGCCCACTGGACGAGTATCATCACCCCGGCTGCGGCGAGGGGCGCAAACAAAGCCGCCTGGAGCAACATGTACCGCCCGGACATTGTGTGCCTCAGGTTGCGCACAATCACAAACGGTGTGAAGGTTATCGCCCATGCGACCATGAGAAAGGCCGCCGGATAGTTCGGGAAGATCCGGATTCGCAGCGGGAGCTTTACTCCCAGCCGCACCAGGACCCACGTGAGCAGCCACACACATCCGGTCGCTCCGAGCACCGGGTGCATCCTCTCCATGAGCTTTGGCACGATCTGGAGGATCGCTCCGGCCTTGCCCGCCCAACCGGTTGCCGCGCAGGCCAGGAACGGCCCCTCGGCACCTGCAAGCTTCAGATATTCCTTGATGGGCCACCGATTCGTGAACGTGCCGATTGTGATCATGTAGGGCAGGCTCAGCGCGAGCAATACGGCCAGTGCGGCGGCGCTGCTTGCCAGCGCGAGCTTCCACGTTGCTTTGCGCCGAAGTGCGTATGCCAGCCACAGCGCGGCGACTGGAACATAGACGAAGAACCCCTCCGGACGGACGATGTAAGCAGCCGCGGTGCACGCCCCAGCCGCCGCCGCCAGGCCGACCGCCCGGGTGCGGCCTTGCTTCATCTGCCGCGCCGCCAGCAGGGCCAGCACCACCGCCCACATCTCGAAGCACAAGGCCAGTGGGTCGGTAAGAACATCCGCGCCGAGTTCGGCCCATTTTCGGCCGAGACCGAACAGCAGTGTTGCGATCCACGCGATCCGCCAATCGAAGGCCAGGCCTGCGAACACCCACAGTGCGGCCAGGGCTGCGATACTGGCGGTAAGTGCGATGATCTGGCCGGCCAGCTCCCACCGCAGCGGACCCGGCGGCCTGCCAAAGGTCCCGAGCAGGTCATATACCCAGGATATCGCGGCCGGGTAGCCTGGGTGAATGCGCTGAGTCTGCATCATGTGAACCGGATTGTCTTTCCATAACTGGGCAGCTTCCACGTAGACCACTCCGTCGGGGGCCATCACCTCTGTGTGGTGGATGAGCCAGATGCGCAGGCCCGTGCAAGCTGCCAGGATAATCAGCAAGATGAGAATTCGATTGCAGGGTTCCTGGGCGCACCCGGCGGCAAGCGGCTGGGTCTGGCAACGGTCGGTCTGAGGATCGGTCAATGTATTTGGTCCCATCAGCTGGGCGGTTCGCCGCGGCCGATCTTGCGGGCCACGACCACGAACGTGTCGAAAAAGTTGACAGGAACGGTAGCTTTCAGCAGGCTGAAGCGCCCGCCGGGTCGCCTGGGGTCTTTTTCCCCGTTGCGGGGCGGAATAATCCGCACACGTTCCAGGAGATAGCGGATGGTGAACTTTCTGGAGTAGGTCCGGCGCTGCACGACCTGAAAGCCGCACTCGTGCAACATTCTTCTGAGGGTGCGATTGTTGAAGTAGTAGAGGTGGCTGCGGATAAGGTGCGGCCAGCTGTGCCCCAGCGTCATGGCAAACACGCTGCTGATATCGGGCGTGGACAGGAACAGATAGCCGCCTTCCTTCAGCAGCGAGGCGGTCCTTTCCAGAGCCGCCTTCGGGCTCGCCAGGTGCTCGATGACGTCCCACATGGTAACGGCGTCGAACGAGCCGTGCGGCAGGTCGGCCGTGTCCAGCGGGCCGCAGTGGATTCTGTCCCGGCTGATGAGCTCCTTTGCCAGAGCCGCGGAGGCTTGGCCCGGTTCGATCCCGTAACATTCAAATTCATCGCCCAGCGTGTCGAGAAACAGTCCCGCGGAGCAGCCGACATCCAGAACCCGTCCCCCGCCGACGTATCGATTGACCAGCTCGGCATCCCTGGCCGCCGTTATCCGCCGAGAGCCCTCTTCCAGGAGGTATTCCTCGGTGGACATCTCCTCGTACTTGCGGGCCAGCGCCTTGCCGGGGTCTCTCGGGTTTGCATAGATCAGGCCGCACCCATTGCACCTCACAAGCTGAGGATGCTCACGCTGTTCGCCCAGAACGGTGAAATCGCTCTGGGCCAGCGGACGCATCCTGCGCCCTTCGAGATAGACCGTGCACTCGTCGCTGCCGCACAGATTGCAGCCCACGTGCTCCAGCTCGTCAGGGCCCAGTTGCGCGGCCGCCCGCCTTACCGGGTAGGTGACCCGCCCCTTCATCAGCAGCGAGGTCAGGCAGAAGGGAACAATGAGCATGAGGTGCGGGGAGATCTGCAGGAAGTAGCGGCTGTTCTCTTGGGCCACCATGCAGGAGAAGACAGCCGTCATCACCAGGGCTGGCACGGAAAGGACGGCAAAGGGACCGAGCCACGTTGAGGCCCGCGGGTCGGAGGCAGGGGCCGTCTTGCGTCGCTTCCTGACAGCGCGCAGCACCCAGGTTACAATCGCGACCAGCCAGCCGAGATACAGCAGCCAGTACCCCCCGCGCGTAAGCCCCTGGAACCAGTAGGAGACCTCTGTGAAGAACCCCTCCAGGGGGACCGGCTCACGCAGTGTCCGCGACCCTTTGGCCATCAGGTGCCGCGGCAGGCGGGAACCGTAGTTCCAGAACACTTTGTGGCCGCGTCTGACCGCTTGCAGGTAGAGGCCGGGCTCCTCGATGATGAGCCTGCGATAAACCTTCACCGACACACTCCCGTACCGGCTGATCCAGCGCGGGGTAAGTTCCGGGCTGAAGCCGGCAAACAGGTATGGGCGGTCCCGGGCGTCGGCGATATCTTTCTCGACCGCGGCGGCAAGGTCTTTCTCGCCGAGCTCGACCAGCTTGTGGTGCAGCGGGCGGAAGTCATACGGCCAGAACTCCGCGCCGAGCTTCGTCCGCTTGTAGCAGATGCCGAACGCCTTGGACAGCGGCCAGGGGTGCGGCTTGCCGTCGGGCATGGTTATGGGAATCGCGTTGTCGTAAGCCCACAGGTACCACTGTGGCACGTCGCACCGTTTGAGAAAGCGGCGGACCTTTTGGTTGTCCTGGCCCATGGCATCCTGCACGACCATCATGGCGGCCGGCCCGGCAAGGTTGCTCGTGCCCACCACGCCGGCGGCAAGGTAGTTCTTCACCGACAGCCCGCCGATGACAATTACCGGGCCGATCAGGCCGACCGCCGCGTCGCGACACAGCCCCAGCCACCTGCGCCGGGCGCTGCGGCTGGCGAAGAATGCCGCCACCACAATCGCCGCCGGGGCCGACAAGGCGTTGACCGTTGACTGCGCGACCAGCAGGCCCGCGAATATCGACAATAGCACCAGGTTCCGGATCGATCGCTCCGTTACCGCGCGGACCAGGAAGTATAGGAACAGGCTCGTAAACAGCAGTGTGTGGTGGTCGTAGTGCGATCCGACCGACATCAGTTCCCAGGGAATGTAAGCTACCGAGTAGATCAGCAGAATGCCCGCCGCCAGGAACCGGTTGATCGAAAGACGCAGACACGCCAAGTAGAGGAAAACAACGGCTACGCAGTCCATCGCAAAGACAACAAGCAGATTCATGTAGAGCACGTGCGTGTTGTGGAGCCCGAACAGGCGGAACGTGGCGGAGTGGATCAGATACGTCACCGGCGGCTTGAGGGTTGTGAATCGCAGGTACTCCCACAGGTGCTGGGTCAGGGCTTGGTGATAATAGAACAGGTGGTCGGTGAAGGCGGGGGCCCTTATGGGCAGCAGGTAGTAAACCAGGCCCCGAATGAATATCGCTGCAGCCAGGACGATCATCAGCGGCAGGAATTTGTGGAGTTTTGGTTTGCCGTGTATGGTCATTCCGCCGGCCGGGCCCTGTTGTCGGCGCCGGCTCATTGCGCCGCCGCAACTCTTGTCCGGCGAAGTATATGTGAAGGCACGTCGCGTTGCCAACGCGAATGTCCCGCCCGAACCGGCCGGGTCAGAGGTGGGGCAAGGGGCCATATGTGAAATTCTCGCGAACACTTTGCGCCCTCGTGTGTAGAATAAGAGTGGTGGGGAATTTGTAGGGGTCCTTGGCTGCACGAAAGTGGGAAGGACAAACCGATGATGAGAAGATACTTGCCGATGGTCTTGGTCCTTGTCTTGGCGTTTTCGGCGGCTGCCCAGGAGGCGCCGCCCGCGCTGATGGTGAAGATCGAGGGCAAGAGTCAGCCGCTGGGGATTTCGAAGGTCGCCTGCGAGTCGCGCATCGTCGGCCGCGTCGCCGAGACGAGGATGACGCTGACCTTTGCGAACCCGCACAAGCGTGCCCTGGCCGGCGACCTGTACTTCCCGCTGCCGGAAGGGGCCACCGTCAGCGGCTACGCGCTCGACATAAACGGCGTCATGGTGGACGCCTCCGTCGTCGAGAAGGACATCGGGCGGATGGTCTTTGAGGAGATCGTCCGCGAGGGCGTCGACCCCGGTCTGGTCGAGTGGGTCGGCGGAAACAACTTCAGGACCCGCGTGTTCCCCATTCCCGCCGGCGGCACCAGGACCGTCCGCGTGGACTACGTCACGGAGCTCGGCGGCGGCAAGGACGGCCCAGCCTTTCACCTGCCGCTGAACTTCAAGAACAAGCTGAAGGAATTCTCACTGCGCGTGGAGGTCGTCAAACCGCCGGCCGAGCCGAAAATCAAGCAGGGCCGCCCGGCCAACTTCGCGTTCAAGAAATGGCGCGACAGCTTTGTCGCCGAAACCAGGCTCAAGGATGTCCTGCCGGCCAAGGACCTGATAATCACCCTGCCCGACGTATCCAAGCAGGCGGTGCTGGTCGAGAAGGCCACCGACGGGCAGTACTACTTCTGCATCTATGATGACGCCAGCCAGCCGCGCGCCGCGACCGCGGCGGCTGCGCCGAAACGCATCGCCGTCTTCTGGGACGCTTCCGGCTCGCGCGGCCTCGCCGACCACAAGCGGGAGATCGACCTGCTGAAATCGTACCTGATGGGCAAGGACATCATCGTGGACCTGGTGGTGTTCCGCGACGTGGCCCAAAGCCCCAGGCGATTCGTCATCAGGGGCGCAAAGGCAATGGACGCGCTGGACAATCACGAGCTGATCGCCGCACTGAGGAACGTCCGCTACGACGGCGGCACGGCCATGAGCTCCATCGCGCCGCAAACCACCGCGGACCAGGCGGAGGTGAACTTCCTGTTCACCGACGGTCTGTCGAACTTCGGCCCCGACGATGAGCCGATCTTTGAAGGGGCGCTGTATATCTTCTCGAACGATGCGGGGGCGAATCACACTTACCTGCGCTACCTGGCCATGCGGTCCGGCGGCGGACAGTATTTCAACCTCCAGCGGCTGGGCGATAAGCAGGTTCTGCAAAGCATCGGCCGGCCGGCGTTTTCGTTCATCTCAGCCGCGGCGAAGTCCGACAAGGGCGACGCGACGGCGGCCCTGGAGATGTATCCCAAGCTCCGCCAGCCCGTTCACGGGCGGTTTACGCTGGTGGGCAAGCTCCCCTGCGAAGCAGCCGAAGTCACTCTGGGCTACGGCACCGGGGGCGAGCCGGATCTCAAGCGCGGTTTTACCGTGTCGCGCAAGGATGCGCCGGAAGGTGACCTGCTTCGCCGCTGTTGGGCGCAGAAGAAGCTCACCGAGCTGATGGTCCGCCGGGAGGCCAACAGGGACCGGATCATCGCGCTCGGCAAGGAATTCAACCTGGTCACGCCTTACACATCTCTTATCGTGCTGGAAAGCATGGAGCAGTACGTCCGGTACCGCATCCGCCCGCCGAAAACCATGCCCAAGTGGCGCACCGAATACGAGAAGGAAATCGACACAATCGAAGCCCAGAAGAAAAAGGCCGAAACCGGCAAGCTCAAGACCGTCCTGGCCATGTGGGACCAGCGCCTCAAATGGTGGGACCGGAAGTTCAAGTATCCCAAGGATTTCAAGTACTCGCCCCCCAAGCCCACCACGGCGCCGACTTCGCAAGCCGTGGTTCCAGAGCAGCGCCTGCGCGCGATGACCGAGGAGCTCAAGCGCTCGGGCGAGCAACTGAAGCGTGCCATGGCTAAGGCGGAGCAGCTTCTTGCCAAGGCTGATACGCTGGAGGGGAAGGCCGCACTGGCGCAGGCTAAGGCTCAGCTCGTTAAGGCTCGGCTTGAATTGGAAGTAGGTCTGGAGGAGTTGAATGGGGTCCAGCAGATTCTGGCGGCTTTGCGTGACGGGCAGGTCGTCCTCCGCACTCTCGCGCCAGGTGGTTTGAGGGCAGCCTCGCAGCCCGGGGATGGCGTCATTTATGCCGCTGTAAAAGTTGTCGATCTGAGCAGCCTAATCAACGTCAATGCCGATAGCGATGGCGATGGCCCTGGGTTTATCCTCACCACCGCCGGAACCGATCGCGAGTTTAGCACCGCCGGAGGTTTCGACGCGGGGGGGGGATTCGGCGGGGAGCAGGAGCCTGGCGTGGGTCCCGCAGTTGTGGTCAAGGCGTGGGACCCCAAGGCGCCGTACCTTTCAGCCCTGAAGAAGGCAGCGCCCGAGAAGCGCTTCGCGGCCTACATGGCCCAGCGCAAGAAGTACGGCAAATCGCCCGGCTTCTTCCTGGACTGCTCGGAGTTTTTCTTCAGGAACAACCAGCGTGCCCTGGGCATGCAGGTGCTTTCGAACATCGCCGAGCTGGAGCTCGAGAGCCCGGCCCTTCTGCGCGTTCTGGGCCACCGCCTTGCCCGGATCGGCAAGCTGGACCTGGCCGTCCTTACCTTGGAGCAGGTGCTCAAGCTCCGCCCCGATGAGCCGCAAAGCCATCGCGACCTCGCCCTCCTGCTGGCCGCCCGCGCGCGGGAAATGCAGCGAATCCTTGCCGTAAAGGACATGCCGCGTCAGGCGGCCCAGCGGATGTCAGCCCAGATCAGGGCCGACTACGGGCGCGCTATCAAGCTGCTGAACAAGGTGGTCATGGGGCATTGGAGCCGCCGCGACGATTTCGAGGGGATCGAGGTGATCGCGCTCATGGAGGCCAACCACCTGATTCCGCATGCCAAGGCCGCCGGCCTCAAGGACATCCCGCTGGACAAGCGGCTCATCAGGCTGCCGGACGTGGACGTCCGCATCGTGCTTACCTGGGACGCCGACAACACCGACATCGACCTGTGGGTCATCGAGCCATCCGGGGAAAAGGCCTACTACGAGCACCAGCGTACTACTATCGGCGGGCTCCTGTCGCAGGACTTCACGAGCGGCTACGGCCCGGAGGAGTACGTCCTCCGCCGCGCGATGAAGGGTACGTACACGGTCAAGGCGAACTATTTCGGCAGCGATGCGGCCAAGATGCTCGGCCCGGTGACGCTGCGGGTGGATATCTTCACCAACTTCGGCCGCGACAACGAAAAGCGGAAATCCATCACCCTGCGCCTCAAGGACGCCGAGGAAACCGCCACCGTCGCCGACATCAAGTTCTGACCCCGCCGGGAGGGGGGTCCTACAGCAGCGGCAGGGAGACGGGGCGGTTGGTTTCGTAGCATTGCAGTGCAGCCAGCGCCACCTCGTGGGTCTTGATCGCGTCGGCGAGATTGCAGTGGCTCTCGGTGTCGCCGCGGATGCACTCGACGAAGTGGTCCATCTGGCCCTGGAACGGGTGGTGCGTGACGTCGGCGCTGTCGGGGCAGATGTCCGGCAGCTCGACCCATTCGGTCTGCCCGGGGAACTGGTGGCTCCAGACGCGGTTGTCCTTGACTGTGCCGCGGTCCCCGAAAATCTCCACCGGAAACTTGTACGGCTGGATGCACTCGAAGTTCACGCTCACCTTGCCGACCACGCCGTTGTCAAACCGCACCAGGACGACCTCCAGGCCGTCGTATTCCATCGGCGCGGCCTCGTAGAAACGGTTCTCGAAGGGGTTGAAGCTGTGCGGCGTGCCCTTGCGCCGCCCACCGGCGTAGGCAAAGATCTCCACGGGCGCGGCGGCCTCGAACTCGCCCGGCGCGGCAAACCAGCGGAGCGCGTCGATGGCGTGGCAGCCGGCGACGAGCATCGCGCTGCGTCCGGTCGATGCTTTGCGGCCGTCTTTCCATCCGACCCACCAGTCCCCGCAGAAGCTCTGGTAGTCTGCCTCGACGTAATACACCCGGCCGATGGTGTCGGTGGCGATCATCCGCTTGAGCTTCTGGAACAGGGGATTCCAGCGGAGGACGAAGCTGACGACGGTCTTGACGCCGGCCTGTCCGACGGCGTCGCGCATGGCCTTGAGCTCGTCGAGGGTCATGGCGGCGGGTTTTTCGATGACCACGTGCTTGCCGGCCCGGGCGGCGGCGACGGTGTTCTCGGCGTGTACGTGCTGCGGCGTGCAGACGCAGACGATGTCCACGCCGTCGTGTGCGAGCGCACGGTCGAAATCGTCGTAGCACGCGACGTCGAGGTCGGCCTCGGCTGCACGCTCCTGGGCGCTGGCCAGCCGCCGGCTCGAGACGGCCACGATCTGGGCGTGCGGATTGGCTGTGAAAGCGGCGATGTGCTGGGTGGACACCCAGCCTGCGCCGTGAACGAGGACACCCAGCTTGCGTTCGGTCATGTTGGTTCCTTTCCTATGCGGCCCGTTACGAATAGAACGTTGCGTATCGCTCCATGGCGTCCATCAGGGCCGCGACGTTTTCCAGCGGCGTCCCGGGGTACAGGCCGAAGACCATCATCAGCCCGCCCTCGCGGCTGGCGAGCTTCTCGACCTCCTCGCGGATCAGCGCGTCGATGTCGGCCGGGGTGCCGAAGCGGGTAACCTGCTGGCGGTCGACGTCCAGATCGATGCACACCTTGCCGGCCAGCTTTTCGCGGATCCAGTCGATCCCGTTGACGAGGTCCTGGAGATTGATCACCTCCACGCCGCCGTCGATCAGGTCGTCCAGCAGGGTGCGGATATCGCCGTCCGAGTGCATGTGGATGATGCAGCCGGCCTCGCGGGCAGGGGCCATCAGATGCTGGTAGACCGGCTTGATGTAGCGCCGGAAATACTCCGGCGAAAGCATGGGCCCGACCTGCATGCCGAGGTCCTCCGGGTAGCCGATCCACGTCGCGCCCAGCGCGAGGAACCGGCGCACCACCGACAGGTTGAACTCGCCGACCATCACGATAAGCCGCAGCAGCCGCTCGTCGGAGTCGGCCATGTCCAGCAGGAGGTTCTCATACCCGCGAAGGTCGCACAGCGTCAGGAACGTATGCCCGTGCGGCAGGGACGCGTGGGCGATCCCGCCTGCTTTGCGCGCGCCGGCGAACCGTTCGCCCACACTGTCCCAATCGACAGCGTGCCGCCCGTCCGTTTGCTCCACGTCCGGTGCGGCGAAGTCCTCGAACGCGGCCCAGTCCGCGAGCGGATGGGTGGTAACCGTCCCCGTGATGCCGTCGTCGGTGGTCTCCCACACGCAGCCCCACGGGTCGGTATACGGGCGGCCGGCCCGGGCCTCGGGATTGAGCTCCGGCTCGACCGGCCCGTCGGACGGCTCGAAGTCCGGAAACAACTGCCGGTGGGCGGCCATCAGCTCCCCAAGGGCGTCCTGCGGATAGTGATGCCAGCACGCCGCGTTGACGTGGAACCGCATGGGGATGACCTCAGGCCGCTCGAAACGGACGGCCCGCAGCATGTTCTCATCGGCGTTCATAAGTGATGTCCGAACCAGGCCTTACGCTTGGCTAGAGCTGTGAGGGATCGAACTCTCCTGGTCCTCCTTGTTTCGTACGCTCCCACAGATCCTGCGACCATCTGTTCATCTCCATCATGTGCATCATGAGGATTACCGCCCAGATCAGGAAGACAATCGTAAGCGCAAGGCCGACGATGCCCAGGATCAGGCCCGCTTTGGCCTTGCCGGCCCCGACACCATTGGCTTTAGCCGTCCTGCGGCCCAGGATACTGAGGATCAAGGCGGCAATACCGGTGCCCAGCGGCAAGACGCACGGGAAGATGAACAACGCTGTCCAGGAGATGGCGGGTGTGATGATCCCGAGGATCATGCCGGCGGTCGCCCGCCCGTTCTCGGCTGGTGCAACCGGCGCGGGCGGCGTCGTCGATGCGGGTGCTGGTGTCTGCGGCGCTTGTGTCATTTCGGCTCTCCCTCTGTCAAACAGGCATAGATCTATTCCCGTCAAGGCTTGCAAACAATGCTCTACTTGCTGAGAGGTTAAGACATCGCCTGGATTTAGTCAATTGCACGAGTTGTGAATGGCCGGAGAATGCGGGGAAGCTGTCGGGCGGCTCATCTTCCCGGGCCCGGGGACGTTGCGACCCGGAAGAACCGTAGGCAGATTGCTTGCGGTCTCGTATAATCCTGCCGCCGTTGTGTGTTGGAACTGCGCCAGGACCGAAAGGATATCTTCATGGCTGAGTTCTCAGTGAGTCCAGCCGGCGAGAAGTTCGAGATACCCACCAAGGCGGACCATGGGGGCGAGTTCGAGCGGATCGAGAAGCTCGCCAGCCAGGCCCGCGGGGAGGGCAAGGAAATCGTGGTGGTCGTGGGCGTGGGCTTCGTGGGAGCGGTGATGGCGGCGATCGTAGCCGACACCGCCGACGAGGAGGGCAAAGACAGCAAGTTCGTTATCGGCTGCCAGAGGCCGTCCACGCGGAGCTACTGGAAGATCCCGCTGCTGAACCGCGGCGAGTCGCCGGTCAGGGCCGAGGACCCCAAGGTCGATCCGATGATCGCGCGATGCGTCCTGGACAAGAAGACCCTGGTAGCCACTTACAACAGCGACTGCCTGAAGCTGGCGGACTGCGTGGTGGTGGACGTTCAGTGCGACTATTCGAAGCCGGACATGGGCGACATGCGCACGGGCGAGACGGACATGGCCGCCCTTGAGACGACGATGCAGACCATCGGCGAGAAGATCCCCGCGAGCTGCCTGGTCCTGATCGAGACGACGGTTGCACCGGGCACCACGGAGTTCGTGGCCTGGCCGATCCTGAAGAAGGCATTTGCCGCCCGTGGGCTGGAGGCAACGCCCCTGCTGAGCCATAGCTTCGAGCGCGTGATGCCCGGCAAGGAATACGTCGCCAGCATCCGCGACTTCTGGCGGGTGTGCAGCGGCTGCGACGATGAGGCGCGACGGCGCGTGGTGAAGTTCCTGACGGAGGTGCTGAATACCGACGACTTTCCGCTGACGGTGATGGACCGCCCGATCGAATCGGAGACGACGAAGATCGTGGAGAACTCGTACCGCGCGACGATCCTGGCGTTCCTCAACGAGTGGAGCCTCTTCTCGGAGCGCAACGGCGTGGACCTGATAAAGGTGATCGAGGCCATCAGGGTCCGCCCCACGCACAGCAACATCATCTTTCCCGGCCCGGGCATCGGCGGCTACTGCCTGCCGAAGGACGGCGGCCTGGGCTACTGGGCCTACAAGCACATTCTGGGCTTCGAGGACGGCGACAGTGTATTCAAGATGAGCACGGTGGCGATTGACATCAACGACACTCGCGGCCTGCACGTGGCGACGCTGACCCGCGATGCGCTTCGTAACATGGGTAAGTCCATCGCCGGGGCGAACGTGCTGATCTGCGGAGCCAGCTATCGCCAGGACGTCGGTGATACGCGATACAGCGGCTCGGAGATCGTGGTGCGCCGGCTTACCGAAATGGGCGCGGAGATGCGCGCCCACGACCCGTACGTCGAGCACTGGTACGAGTTCGAGAAGCAGGACACCTACCCCGCGGTCGGGGGCTCGCGGGCGAAGTTCTTCCGCAACCAGGAGCAGTTGGCGGACCTGCTGGTGCAGAAGGACCTGGCCGAGGCATTGAAGGGCGTCGAGGCCGTTATCCTGGCCGTGCCCCATGCACCGTACCTCGAGCTGGAGGCGGACGAGGTGGTGAAGATGGCCGGCGGGCCGGTGGCCGTGATCGACTGCTTCGGGATCCTGGATGATGCGAGGATCCGCCGGTATTTCGAGCTTGGATGCGAGGTAAAGGGCCTGGGCCGGGGGCATATCCAGCGGATAAAGGAGGAGGTCCGCAGGGCAGGAAAAGAATAGCTGCTTGTTGACGGTTGGTGGGAGTGGGCCTATAATGAGCGGGTTCTAGCTATACGGATTTTGCGGTTAACGCATTAAGGAGACGATACCATGGCAAATGACAAGCTGACCCGGCGCGAGTTTGTGCAGGTCTCGGCTGCCTCGGCTGCTGTTGCGGCGGCTGCCGGGACGGCGGGGGCGGCCAAAATCGATCCGAAGAAGATCCCCAGCTACAACCCGAAGATGGAGTATCGCCGGCTGGGCAAGACGGAGATGATGGTCTCCGCGGTATGCCTGGGCGGCCATTGGAAGAAGATCGAGAAGGCCGTGCCCGGCGTGTTGAAAAGCCGCAGTTGGCTGAGCGCCAAGATCGACAGCGACGGCTTCAAGAAGAACCGCCGCGCGATCATCGACCGCTGCATGCAGCACGGGATCAACCATGTTGACGCGTGCACGAGCCAGGAGGTGCAGGCGTACGCGGAGGCGATTCGAGGCCGCGAGGACAAGTTTTACATGGGCGCCTCCTGGTATCAGGAGGAGCTGCGCAACGGTCGTTGTCGCACGGCCCCGGCGCTGCTGAAGACGCTCGATAAGGCCATGAAGATCAGCAAGCGCGAGTACTTTGACATCTGGCGGATCACGATGCATGAGCAGAGCATCAAGCACTCGGATGCAGAGGTCGAGCAGATGGTCAAGGCGCTGGAGACGGCCAAGAAGCAGGGCAAGGTCCGTCACATCGGCTTCTCGAGCCACCATCGCCCTCACATCCAGAAGATGATCGAGAAGTACGACTCGCTCGAGGTGATCGTATCGCCCTATACCGCCAAGACCAAGAAGCTCGCGAAGGACAGCGTGTTTGACGCCATCAAGAAGTGCGACGTGGGCTGGTTTGGGATCAAGCCGTACAGCAGCGGCTCCCTGTTCAAGGGCGACGGTACCCCGACGGGCCCGAACTTCAAGGCTGACAATGACCGGGCGCGACTGGCTCTGCGGTACATCATGGGCAACGCTCAGATTACCGCGCCGATTCCGGGAATGATCTTCCCCGAGCAGGTGGACAACGCCGCCAAGGCCGTCCAGGAAGCCCGCGAGCTCACCAAGGCAGAGGCCCTCGAGCTCGAACAGGCCATGGATGAAGCCTGGGCGAAGCTGCCCGCAGATTACCAGTGGCTCAAGGATTGGGAGTACATTTGACCGATCCCGGGCAGCCAACCCAAAGTCTCAGGCGCGTTGGGCGACTTGTCTTGGTTCTGGCCGGGCTGGGCATACCCGCGGGTATTGTCATCGCAGTGGCCGGCTGTGAGTTGCGGATAGTCCCCACGTACACCCCCATAGACAACAGCCGTTGCCTCGTCTGCCACAAGCAGTTCGACGTCGAGCCATTCGCGGTGGGGCATGCTCGGCGCGGCATATCGTGTGAGGACTGCCACGGGATGTCCGACGGGCATGCCAACGACGAGGCCCACCTGACCTCGCCGGACGAGATGTACGCCAAGGAGACGATCGTTGCGGCATGCATGGAGTGCCACAAGGACGTAAAGCTTCTGCCTAAGGATGATACCGCGTGCCCCCGCTACCACGAGGCAGACATAATCAGCAAGCAGGTCTGCACGGAGTGCCATGGTCGGCACGGCCTGGCCAAGCGCATTGTGGAATGGGATAAGGACACCGGCGAGCTGATATGGGTTAAGAAGAAGGAGCCGGGCCAGGAATAGGGGACAAAGAAACGCCGGGGGCCTCGTCTTCAGGCGGGCGTGTCCGCAAGGTGAGTAGAGGTGGTTCACTTGACTGTGGGTATGTGCGCAGCTATAATGTTCAGATTCAGATTCAGATTCAGTCTAGCCGGACTTTCGCGGTTAACGCATTAAGGAGACGATCCCATGGCAAATGACAAACTGACCCGGCGCGAGTTTGTGCAGGTCTCGGCTGCTTCGGCTGCTGTCGCGGCGGCTACCGGGGCTGCGGGGGCGGCAAAAGTCGATCCGAAGAAGATCCCCAGCTACAACGAGAAGATGGAGTACCGGCGGCTGGGCAAGACCGAGATGATGGTCTCCGCGGTATGCCTGGGGGGCCATTGGAAGAAGATCGAGAAGGCCGTGCCCGGCGTGCTGAAGAGCAAGAGCTGGCTGAGTGCCAAGATCGACAGCGAGGGCTTCAAGAAGAACCGCCGTGCGATCATCGATCGCTGCATGCAGCACGGGATCAACTATGTTGACGCGTGCACGCGGGAAGAGGTGCAGGCGTACGCCGAGGCGCTTCGAGGTCGCGAGGACAAGTTTTACATGGGCGCCTCCTGGTATCAGGAGGAGATGCGCAAGGCTAACTTCCGCACCGTCAAGGCGCTGCTGGGCACGCTCGACAAGGCCATGAGGATCAGCAAACGTGAGTACTTTGACCTCTGGCGGATCACGATGATCTCCGGGAGCAGCAAACACACCGACGGAGAGGTCGAGCAGATGGTCAAGGCGCTGGAGACGGCCAAGAAGCAGGGCAAGGTGCGTCACATCGGCCTGTCGAGTCACGACCGGCCTCACATCAAGAAGATGATCGAGAAGTACGACTGCCTCGAGGTGGTGGTCTCGCCGTATACCGCCAAGACCAAGCAGCGCGCGAAGGACAGCGTCTTCCCCGCCCTCAAGAAGTGCGACGTGGGCTGGTTTGGGATCAAGCCGTACAGCAGCGGCTCCATGTTCAAGGGCAGCGGGAAGCCGACGGATCCGAACGCCGAGGCCAACAATCGCCTGGCGCGGCTGACCCTGCGGTACATTCTGGGTAACGCTCAGATTACCGCGCCGATTCCGGGGATGATCTTCCCCGAGCAGGTGGACAACGCCGCCAAGGCCGTCCAGGAACATCGCGAGCTCAGCAAGGCTGAGGCACTCGAGCTCGAACAGGCCATGGATGAAACCTGGGCGAATCTGCCCGAAAACTACCAGTGGCTGAAGGATTGGGAGTACATTTGAGCCGCGGCGAGTAGCCGATTCGCGAGTGCACTCATGGTCAGCACCAAGAGCTTCGTTCCGGCCGTCCTGTCGGCTGTTATCTTGGGGTCCGTTGTCTCAGCGGGTGCCGGCACCAAGGAAGGGCAATGGCCGCGCTTTCGAGGCCCGAACGGCTCGGGCATCAGCAACGCCACGACCGTCCCCGCCAAGTGGACGGACAAGGACTACAATTGGAAGATCACGTTGCCCGGGGGGGGCCATTCCTCGCCCGTGGTGTGGTCGGGGCGCATCTACGTGACCTGCAGCGATCGCAGGACGGCCAAGCGGACGGTTCTCTGCCTTGACCCGGCCGGCGGCAAGACCCTGTGGCGGCGGGATTACGCGTCCAAGCGTTTTACCCAGCACCGCGACAACAGCTATGCGTCGCCGACGCCCGCGGCGGATGCCAAGGGCGTGGTGATCACGTGGACAACGCCCAAGGAGGTCATCCTGCTTGCCCTGGACCCGGACGGCCGGGAAGTTTGGCGCCGCGATCTTGGGCCGTTCGTGGCGATTCACGGCAGCGGCAGCTCGCCTATAATCGTTGGTGATCTTGTGGTGCTGGCCAATTCGCAGGCGGACCCGAAGGCCCTGCCGAGCGTGTACTCCGCGCCGGGTGCGCCCAAGAAGGCGGGCACGAGCTTCGTGATCGCGGTTGATCGCAAGACCGGCAAGACGCGATGGCAGATCAAGCGCAAATCGTCCCAGGCCGCGTATTCCACGCCCTGCCTTTACCAGGCCGACGGAGGGCGCGCGGAACTTGTGTTTTCGAGCACGCCCCACGGGATCGTCGCGGTCGATCCGGCCACCGGGAAGATCAACTGGGAAATGGGCGACGTGTTTCCCCAGCGCTGCGTGTCTTCGCCGGTGACGGCGCCGGGGCTGGTGATCGCCGGGGACGGGTACGGAACCCGCGGGACCCGTTTTGTGGCGATCCGTCCGCCCTCGAAGGATGGGGCCCGCAAGCCCGCCCGGGGGCCCCAGGGGCCTAAAATGGCGTACGAGATCAAGAGGCCCGTTCCGCTCGTGCCCACCCCCCTGGTCAAGGGAAACCGGTTGTTCCTCTGGGGCGACGATGGCACGATTGTGTGCGCCGACGTGTCGAACGGTAAGGTGATCTGGCGCGAGCGCATCCGCGCGCGGTTCTACGGCTCGCCCGTGTACGTCAACGGCCGTCTGTACTGCATCTCCAGGGAGGGGGACGTGTTTGTGTTGGCGGCCGCGGACAAGTTCGAGCTTCTGGCCCGCGTGCCGCTCGGCGAGTTGAGCTATGCCACCCCGGCCGTCTGCGATGGTGTGATGTATCTCAGAACCCGCTCGAAGTTGTTCTCGCTCGGCGGCAAGAAACCGTCAAAGCCGGCCCCCTGATACTGCCCGGGCCTTGCTCGCCATCACGGCTCGCGTATGTCGGGGCGTTTTGGGGACGGATCGAAGAACCGGGCGTTGCGGCCGATGCGATTGTAGTCGCCGATGTCCTGCCGGCCCTGCTCCGCCAGCTTCCCCAGACGCTCCACCACGTCCTTGTGATCGGCGGCCACGTCCTTGGACTCGCCAATGTCCGCTTCAAGATCGAACAGCAGAGGCTGCTTGATCTCGATCACGTCTTTTCGATGGATGTGCCGGGTCCAGTTGGGCGTCCACGGCGGGTTCGCCGGGCGAGGAACGTGCAGCTTCCATTTTCCCGACCGAACGGCCTGGAGGTGCGTGTGCTGGTAGTAGTAGAACGCCTTTGTGGGGCTGCGTGCGCCTTTCTCGCCGTGCATGAGGGGTGAGATGTCATGGCCGTCGATGACGCGGTCGGTCGGCGCTTTTGCGGCGGCGAGGCGCGCGATCGTGGGCAGCAGATCCATGGTGGAGGCGATCTCGTCACAGACCTTGCCCGCCGGGATTTTCCCCGGCGCCCACATGATGCAGGGCACGCGCAGGCCTCCTTCCCAGGTGGAGGTTTTGGCGCCGCGCAGCGGCAGAGCGGAGCCGCCATGGGCGCCCCGGATGGCCCACGGGCCGTTGTCGCTGGTGAACACAACATATGTGCGTCGATCGAGCTTGAGCTCTTTCAGGGCGTCGAGAATGCGGCCTGCGTTCCAGTCGATCTCCTCGATGACGTCCCCGTAGAGCCCGCGCTTGGATTTCCCGCGGAACTGCTTTGACGCACCGAGCCGGGTGTGGGGCATGGTGTGGGCCAGATATACGAAGAAGGGCTTATCCTTGTTGGTGCGGATGAACGCCACCGCCTCGTCGGTGTATCGCCGGGTCAGGAGATTCATGTTCGCGGACTTCTCGATCAGCTTGGCGTTGCGGTACAGGTTTACCACGCTATCGTTGCTCGTGGGCGTGCCGAAGAAGTAGTCGAAGCCCCGGTTGTTCGGCATCAGCTCCGGCTCGAATCCGGTTTGCGTGTGCCCGGCCAGGTCCCATTTGCCGAACGCCGCCGTGGCATAGCCGACCTTCTTCAGGATATCGGCTATGGTGATCTCCTTCGAATGGAGGCGGGGGTGAACCTCCACGCGATTGTGTTTCTTCGCGACGCGCAGGGGATAGCAGCCGGTCATCAGGGCGGCTCGGGACGGCCCACAGACCGTCTGGGCGTAGAAGCTGGTGAACCGCATCCCTCCCGCCGCCAAGGCGTCCAGGCGGGGCGTCCTGATCTGCCGCGAGCCGAAGCACCCCAGGTCCTGATAGCCCTGATCGTCCGTGAAGATGATGATGAAGTTCGGCTTGTGGGTCTCGGCCTCCGCGCCGGTGCCGGTGCGGGCCGGCACTATCCCTGCGGCCAGACCCATCCCCGCCGCCTTCAGAAAGTCACGCCGCGTGCAACTTGCCGGACGTACGCTGTTCATGAGGTTCATGTCAAGTTACTCCACGCGAGATTTCGGCTCACAGCTATTGCGGGCCGTCCACGGTGAGTCTACCACGGCCGGGGACAATCGCAAGCTCAGGGCGGCTCCCAGTCGCCCGCAGCACGCACAGTAGGGGTTGAATATGCGTCGCTTTGGTCTGTGGCCCGTCAGGAGGTTTTCTCCCCAGGCGCGGTTTTGGGCACTTGACGGGTGTCTGCGTGTGTGCATATAATTCCCCTGTGGGTGACCGGGTGCGCCCCGCGCAGGGGATATTCCCGGGAGATGGGTTTGAGAGAGCTTCGGAGATACTGCCCGGTCGGCTTTGTCCTTGCCGCCGCCTTTATTGCGGTCGTATTATCGGGCTGCCGCGCAAGTGACAGGGCCCAATGGGAAGCCTTTTGGGGCGGGAGGCGCGCGCCGGCGCCCATCGGCGACTCCACCGACACCTCACCTGGCGGCGTAGAGCCGGTGCCGGCCCCTCTGAACCTGCTGCTGCCGACAAAGATACGCATTCATCCCTTCACCGGCACACGGACATTCGAGGAAGCCGAAAACATCAAGGGGCTTGACGTTCGCATTGAGGCCCTGGACGCCTGGGACCACACCACCAAGGCGTTCGGGAACTTTCGCTTTGAGCTGTACAGCTTCATGCCGAACAGCACAGAGCGCAAAGCCAGCAAGTTGGTTACCTGGGAGCTGTCGCTGACCGACCCCAAGGACAACTTCGTCCATTGGAGCAGCATCAACCGGGCCTATGAATTCAAGCTTCAGTGGGATCAGGGTATCGCCGTGGGCCAGCGATACGTTCTAGTAGCTGTTTTTACCAGCCCCTATACCAAGCGTCTGTTTGCGGAACGTATCTTTGTTGCAGGACAGTAGAAACGGCTAGACAGGAATGGGAGACCATGAGTAAGTCGATTGTGACGGTGCTGATAACTGCGGCGCTGCTGGCGTGTGTGTGTGCCGGCTGCAACAAGTTCACTCGGATACGCTATGAGACGGTCAATATCGGAACGCCTCAGGATGAGGTGGAGGTGATCCTCGGGCGGCCGAAGGTAAAATTCTCCGACTCGTGGACATACGTGAACGAGAATCCCTACTACAAGGCGGTCATCCAGTTCAAGGCAGCGCGCGTTTCCGACAAGGCCTGGTACGGCGAAAAGGGCATGGACGACCACCCAGACAGCAAGTTCCACAGGAAGGGCGGGCCCAAGGAAACAATTAAGAAACGCACCACCTCCCCGTAACGATGTGTGGCCTTGTGGGGAATCAGTGGGCCTGGTTCGCCGCGTCTTTGGCAGCCGGCCGTGCCTTCTGACTTGCGGCCTTCTTCATCGCCTCGGCAGCCTTCAGCGCCTTGGCATCTGCCCTCGATGTGCTGGCGTCGCGGTAGTTCAGCGTTATCAGCAGGCGCATCACGTTTGCGCCGGCCTGTGACTTGATCTGCAGGTCCCGTTGTGTCATAGCCAAGGCGTTCTGCGTTGATGGCCTTGTCGTCATCGGGGGCCTGGCTGGGGCGGTCGCGGTGCCAGTCCGGTATTTCTTCTGCCCGGCAAACGGCTCGCCGCCATTGGGCCGCTGCCTAAAATCGGGCCTGTTGGTGAGGTGGGTTTCCGCTTCAGCGATGCCTCGCGTGGCCTTCTGGCCTGCGACTGTGCCGCGGGCCGGGGCAGTAACTACAGGCGCCGGTGCCGCTTCTCGATGTATGCCCGCGAGCTCAACACCAGCCTCGCTCGGAGTGGGCCCGGGCTTGGGGGTCGCCTCCTTATCACCCACGCCGGGAGTCTTCGGCGCCGGTGCGGCCTTGGCCTTCGTGACAGGCTTGTCCTCGGCCTTTGGCGGTTGTTTCTCGCCGGCGTATGCGACAGCGACCTTCCGGCCTCGCGTAGTATCCGTTGGCTTCGCGGGCTTCGGCTTTGCCTGCCCTGGGGGGAGCTTTACCTCATCCCCGGCCTTCTTGCCGGCGATCTGATCATCCTTATAGTCGTCGTCGGCCTTCCTGCGTGCAACCATGGCAAGCTTGGGAGTGCGGGCGGCGGCTAGGTCGATCCCGGGCGGAATCGCGTCCTGAGAGACCTTCTGTTGCTCGCGAATCACATTCAGTTCGTTCTTGACCTTGACAGCCTGTTGGGGCGACGCGAACACCTCGTACTTCACCTGGCTGACGGTTGTCTGCTTGGTGTTGAAGAAGCCCATGCGAGCTTGGAAGCGTTTACCCGGCACGGCGCTCGCCGTCGTAGTGACGCTCACCGGGTGAATCCCGTTGTACTCCAGCACGTTTTCCACGTCGGCCTGGGCGAAGGCGAGGCTGTCGGTGTAGATGACAATGTCACCCTCGTCGAGGCCGTCCTTGCTGAGTCTCCCTGCCGCCTGCCGAGCGATAGCCAACGTGGTTGCCAGGCTGCCCTTTGACCTCATGGGGGCAGGCTGTCCGGCACCGGTCTTTGACACGTATGACGTGCCACCGTTCTCTATCGAATCCTCGCCGAGTTTCCCGCCTCCCGGCCCGCCTTTGCCAAACTTGGCAAGCAGCGTTTCCTTGGCGAGTTCCTCTCGCAGGCCGGTCTTTGCGACCTTTTCAAACGTCGTGTCGTCAACTGTCTTGCCGTTCGTCTCGGCCGCATCGCCCTTAGGGGTATCCTTCGTGTCAAGGGCCACCGTTCCCAGATTATCGAAGGTATCCACCAGCTGCTTCGACGGCAATCTGAGCATGATGACAAGGCTGAGTCCGGCGGCGACAAGCACGACCGCGGCCGCGGCCAGGTTTATCCACTGGTATGAGCGTGGCCGCCGCAGCGTGCCGAGCAGGCGCACTCGCTCTCCCCTTGCCACGACGCGTGCGGCGAAATCTCTCGGGGGCTGGGCCGTCGGCAGCGTGCGGATCAGCTCGCGGGTGGCGCGGAGCCTGTCCATCTCCCTGGCCAGCTCCTGGTCGTACTGGAGCACCTTATCCAGGCGCTGCTGCCTGGATTCGCTCAGCTCACCGTCCAGGTAAGCTGAAAGATCGCCGGAATATTCTTCTCGCTCGCTCATTATTGTTCAACCAAGCACGTTAGCTTGTTCCTGAGCAGGCACCTTGCCCGGTGAAGCCGGCTCTTGACCGTACCTACCGGAAGTTCCAGGACCTCGCCGATCCGGGCGTAGTCCATGCCTTCTATGTCCCGCAGTACCACAACCAGGCGGAACTCATCTTCAAGATCGTCCAGGGCGGCGGCTACAATATCGGCCGTCTCCGCGGACATCACATTCGTCTCGGGATTGGCCGTCCTGCGCTCGGCTAACTTGGCTGTCAGCGACTCCGCCTGCGCTCCATCATAATCGTCGCAACGGGTCAGGGACTGAAATCTTATTCGCCCGTTTCGGCGACGATGTGAAATCGTCAGATTCGCCGCTATGCGAAACAGCCACGTATAAAACTTGCTCTGCCCGCGGAACTGATCCAGCCTCTCAAGGGCCTTCAGGAATACTTCCTGGGCCAGTTCCTCAGCGTCGGCCCGCCGGCCGCACATCCGAAATATCATGTTAAACACGCGCGACTGGTACTTAGTTACCAGTACTCCGAAGGCCGCCATGTCGCCCTTGCGGCATTTGCTCACCAGGCTGACGTCGTCAAGGCTGATCGTCGTGGCCTTGGCTGCCTTCTCGCCGGCTAGCGCTTTATCGCCGGCCAATATGTTCGACGCTTGTTCCGTCACAAGGTTCCCTAAAAAATCCACCCGGCCCGCAAATATCCGCGCAGAGGCTCCTCTGAAATATAACACCGCCCCCACCCATTGGTCCCGCACTATTTGCGGAGTCCACAAGTACTACGCATATAAGGATATCCGCGTTCGGACGAAAACGCGCAGAAAGAAATCCCGGCAGCCCCGGGCGCCGGGATTCCGAATGCTCGATAATACGGTTGATTGTCGGTCAGGACTCTTTGGCCGCCTCCTGCAACTGCTTATCCTTGGCCGGACGCTGGCCGACGCCCTCGAAGTAGAGGTGTTGGTCCTGTTCATCGCCGCCTTCGTTCGGCTTGGCGCTTACAATGATCTTGGCCTTGTCGGCGTAGCTGTCGCGGAGAATCTCCTCGGAGATCGGGTCCTCGACGTAATTCTCGATGGCCCTGCGAAGTGGGCGTGCTCCGAAGTCGGGGTTGTAGCCCTTTTCAATCAGGAACGCCTTGGCCTCGGGAGTCAACTCCAGCTCCAGGTTGTGGTCCGCAAGACGCCCGCACACTTTCCGCATCTCGTAATCGACAATGATGTCCAGGTCCTCCCGCGTCAGGGCCTTGAAGACAATAACGTCGTCGAGACGGTTGAGGAACTCCGGCCGGAAGTGACGCTCCACTTCCTTGTTGAGCATATCCTTCATCTTCTCGTAGGTGGTTTCTTCATCGCGCTTGCCGAATCCGAAGCCGCCCTTGTTCTTGATCATCTCCGCGCCGATGTTGGTCGTCAGGATCAGGACGGTGTTGCGGAAGTCGACCCTGCGGCCGAAAGAGTCGGTCAGCTGGCCTTCTTCCATGATCTGAAGCAGCGTGTTGAAGACATCCGGGTGGGCCTTCTCGATCTCGTCCAGCAGGACCACCGAGTAAGGCCTGCGGCGGATGCGTTCGGTAAGCTGCCCGCCCTCTTCGTACCCGACGTAACCGGGCGGCGCGCCGATAAGCCGTGAGACGTTGTGCTTCTCCATGTACTCGGACATGTCGAGCTGGATGATGGCGTCCACGTCGCCGAACATGAACTCCGCAAGGGCCTTGGAAAGCAGTGTCTTGCCGACGCCCGAGGGCCCGGCGAAGATGAAGCTGCCCATCGGGCGGCGTGGATCTTTCAAGCCGGATCGGGCCCGGCGGATGCTCTTGGCGATGATAACGATGGCCTCGTGCTGGCTGACCACCGTCTTGTGCAGTTCGTTCTCCAGCTCCAGCAGTCGCTGGGCCTCTTTCTTCTCCAGGCGGGTCAGCGGCACGCCGGTCATCTTCGAGACGACCTCGGAGACCACCTCTTCATCTACTACGCCCTCGACCTCGCTGGTCTTGGCCTTCCACTCGCGCTGGATCCCGTCCATCTTCTCCTTCAGCTTTTCCGCCTCGTCGCGAAGTTCCGCGGCGAGCTCGTAGTCCGCGTTTTTCACCGCGTCGTCTTTGCGGCGCTGAAGATTGTTGATGTTCTCCTCCAGGCTGGTCAGGTCCGGCCGCTTGGTCATGCTCTTGAGGCGGATCCTGGCGCCGGCCTCGTCGATAACGTCGATCGCCTTGTCCGGCTGGACGCGACCGGTGATGTACCGCCCGGAAAGCTCCACCGCCTGCTCCAGCGCGCGGTCGGTGAATTCCACCTTGTGGTGCTGCTGGTATCGGTCGCGCAGGCCCTTGAGGATTTCCAGCGTCTGTTGCTTCGTCGGAGGGTTGACGATGATGGTCTGGAAGCGCCTCTCCAGCGCGCCGTCCTTCTCGATGTACTTGCGGTACTCGTCCATCGTGGTCGCGCCGATGCACTGGACCTCGCCGCGGCTCAGCGCCGGCTTGAGCACGTTGGCGGCGTCTATGGCCCCCTCGGCGCCGCCCGCGCCGACCAGGGTGTGCATCTCGTCGATGAACAGGATAACGTTCTTGGCCCGCCTTACCTCGTTCATGACCGCCTTGATGCGCTCCTCGAACTGGCCGCGATACTTCGTGCCGGCTACCATCATGGCCAGGTCGAGCGCGACAATACGGCGGTCCTGGAGGATCTCGGGGATCTCCTTGTTCACGATCGTCTGCGCCAGGCCCTCAACGATGGCCGTCTTGCCCACACCCGCCTCGCCGAGCAGCACGGGATTGTTCTTCGTCCGACGGCAGAGGACCTGGATGACCCGTTCGATTTCATCGGCCCGGCCTATGACGGGGTCGAGCTTGTCCTCGTCGGCCAGTTCTGTCAGGTCACGCCCGAAGCTGTCCAGCGCGGGGGTCTTGCTCTTGGTGTGCCTTGCTGACGTTCCGGTGCCGCCGGGTCCCGTGGCGCCCCCGAGGGCGCCCTCGTCAAGCTCCATGCCCGCCCCGAGCAGGTGCAGCACCTCATCGCGGATATCTTCCAGCTTCATGCCGAGGTTGAGCAGCACCTGGGCGGCTACACCTTCCTGCTCCCGCAGCAGGCCCAGCAGGATATGCTCGGTCCCCACGTAGTTGTGATTCAGGTTGCGGGCCTCCTCGATGGCGTACTCGATAACCTTCTTGGCCCGCGGGGTCTGGGGCAGCTTGCCCATGGTAACCATGTCGGGTCCGGTCTTGACCTGCTTCTCGACCTCCATGCGGATCTTGGCCAGGTCCATGCCGAGGTTCTTGAGCACATTGGCCCCGACCCCGGAGCCCTCCTTGACCAACCCGAGCAAAACGTGCTCGGTGCCGATGTACTCGTGATTGAATCGCTGGGCCTCTTGGTTGGCCAGAGCCATAACCTTGCGGGCCCGGTCTGTGAATCGTTCAAACATCGCTTGTGAACTCCGATCTATACAACCGCGGGGGGGGGCGCCCACGCCCCTTAGGCCCAATCCATGCCGGATGCGCCTGTAACCATCTTAGTCCGTGGCGGCTCGTTCTTCAAGGCATATCGGCTCCGGCGCGTGCCGTCGCTCCATTAGTACTATCGGCAGCATCAGCGCGAGAATTGACCCGTACCTCAGGCCGGCCGCATTCCCGCTACGTGCCCGCCGCCAGCGCCCCACAATGTGCCCTTACCGCGGAGGTCAGGCCCGCCAGGTTGTATCCGCCTTCCAGCACGGATACGACCCGTCCGGCCGCGTGCTCGGAGGCTATCTGGAGGCAAATGGCCGTCAAATCGGCGAAATCCTCATCCGTCAGGGCCAGGCCGCCCAGCGGCTCGTCGATGCGCGCGTCAAATCCCGCGGAGATTACCACCAGGTCGGGTTTGAAGCTGTCGAGGGCCGGCAGGAGCTGCTGGCGGAAGGCGCCGACGATTTCCCTTCTGCCGGCGCCGGCCGGGACGGGGCAGTTCAGCGTTGTGCCCAGGCCGCGGCCCGTTCCCGTCTCGTTGCTCAGGCCCGTGCCGGGGTACATCGGCCACTGGTGCGTGGAAAAGTAAAACACGGAATCGTCGTCATAGAAGATATCCTGGGTTCCGTTGCCGTGGTGCAGGTCCCAGTCGACGATCAACACCCTCGAAATCTCGTACCTTCGCTGTGCGTACCGTGCGGCAATGGCGGCGTTGTTGAAGATGCAGAACCCCATTCCAGCGTCGGCCGTGGCGTGATGTCCAGGCGGGCGGAGGATGCAAAACGCGTTTGCGGCGCGGCCGTCAAAAACGGCATCGACGCCCGCCATCGCCCCGCCGGCGGCATGCAGCGCAGCGGCCAGCGAGTCGCGGCAGATAGGCGTGTCGCCGGTGCTGAGATTGCCCCGCCCTGCGGCGATATCGGCCTTTGCGGTCTGAAGGTAGCGGCTGGTGTGGCAGGCGAGGATGTCTTCGTCTGTGGCCGGACGGGGCGAGAGGCGAAGCAGCCCGGCCGCGAAGTCTGCGCCCTGGAGGGCGTTTAGGGCCGCATCGCACCGTGCTGGCGCTTCGGGATGTCCCGGCCCGGTCAGATGCTTCTTGTAGATCTCGTCATAAACCAGTGCCGTTGTGGCTTTCATGCCCTGGAGTATATCACGGCGGCGGGGAATCGCGAGTTCTTGGGGTCCATCACATCGCGGGCCGGGTTACACTTCCTGCCGTGGATATTTCGATAATCATTCCCGCGTTCAACGAGGCCGCGAAGATAGCCGCGGACGTTGAAGCTGCGTCTCGCTTTCTGGCTGACGAGCGGCTCGAAGGTGAGATAATCGTTGTGGACGACGGCAGCACCGATGACACCGCCGCCGTCGCCGACAGCGTTGTGGTGCCCGAGGGCATGGCCCGACGGGTGATTCGCTGCGACGGCAACCACGGCAAAGGATATGCCGTGCGTGTGGGCGTGGCCGAAACTTGCGGCCAATACGTGCTGTTTGCCGACAGCGGCCTGTGTGTGCCGTACAAGAACGCCCTGCAAGGGCTGGAGCTTATCCGCAGCGGGCAATGCGACATTGCCCACGGCTCCAGACACCTCCCGCAAAGCACGTCGGTCAGGGGCAGGAGTTTGTACAGGCGGATGGTCACGCGGGTCTTTCGCTGGATTGTGCCCTCGTTCATGCACGTACCCCGCCATCTGACCGACACGCAGTGCGGGTTCAAGCTCTATCGCGGCCAGGTCGCGCGGGAACTGTACGCCCAATGTGTTTGTGACGGTTTCCTGTTTGACGTGGAGGTGGTGCTGCGGGCCGCGCGGGCCGGATATCGAATCGCAGAGTTTCCCGTCGAATGGCGCAGTGACCCCGACTCGCGTCTCCACCCGCTCCGCAGGATCCCGCAACTGCTGAGCCAACTGTGGACCATCCGGCGGGTCGTGCGCCGCCTGAACCAAGCCGGGCCTCACGCTTCCTGACGGCGATAGTCGCAATCTGCGTGATCGGCGCAGTACCGGCGAACCTCCTGTTCGCTCATTACCACAAACGCCGTCGAAAGTGCGTCGGCCAGAGCGGCCGATGGGGCCATTGCCCATGCCGCCGCCGGCGCCGCCGGTTTGCCGTCTCGCGGATCTATGATGTGAGGGTTTTCCGCCATCTGGGCCGAGCAGCTCAAGGCGCGATCGCACAGAACGAGCTTTTCCCGCGACGCGCCTGGTGCAATGGGGCCGCCAAGCGCGGTTACCCAGCCGTCTGTGTCGGCCGGTGAGCCGATGGCATAGACGCTGCTTTTTCCGCTGTGGACGATGGCGCAGTGAATATCCCACTCGGCCAGCAGCGCCGCCATATGGTCCACGGCGTATCCCTTGCCGATGCCGCCCAGATCGACGGTCACCCCGTCGGCCTTTGCGGTGACGGCAAACTCGTTTTCGTCGATCGCCAGCAGGTCCACGCCCCGATCGGTTCCGCAGGCCGTCACGTCGAACGCGCCGGACGTTTCATCGAATACGCGCCGGGCAAGCTGCAGGCACTCAAACGCCGCGATGCCGACGATTACCGACTCACCGGCGTGCAGCGAGTTTATCTGCCAGATGTCGCTGCCTTCGATAAAACGGCTTAGTTCGGTCTCCAGTTGATCGAGTTCGTCAAACGCGGTCCAAGCCACCTGCTCGGCGTATTGGGCTTCCTGTTCGCAGGCAATGACCTCGAAGATAGTGTTCATCGCCTCGTGCGAGAACCGATGGGCGTGGAGGCCCGGGGCCACCTCGATGGTCCCCCAGGCGAATGTTGCGTCGCTGTCGGTCATTTCGGCTCGGCCTGGCGAAGCTGGTCGATGAACTTTTGCCAGAGATCCCGGCGGATGTAAACCCGCAGCAGGACATTCCGGCGGAGGCCGTAGTGTTCCATCTGGTATTTGTCGCGCAGTCTGAGCTCAATGTCCGCGGCGATGCCGTGGGAAACACCGGTGATGACCATTGGTGCATCCACGTCTCTGTCGGGCTTGGGGAGCTCGCCCCAGTATCCGATCCGGCTTTGGTTGAACCGTCGCAGGTACCACGGCAGCGGCCAGTAGTCGTCCTCGGCGGCGATGACGTTTATACGCATGTTGTAGCCGTCCGGATGTATCGCGGCGATCTGATGGGCCCGTTCAGCCAGGCGCAGCAGGTCCGTGCTGGTCTGGGCGTACACGTAAGGGTTGCGCCAGTCGGCGCAGAAGCGGTGATTTGCACGGCGGGCCTGTTGGGCGAGCTGGAATCCCGCAGCCAGCATCAGCGCCACCGCAAGGACCTTCAGTGGGATCTTGGGCAGCCACCGCACGACGGCCGTCGCACCCAGTCCCGCCAGCAGGATGAGCCCGTGCAGAAAGCCGAGCATGCACCACGGGGTCTTGTAGTGAAGCGCTGAGTACACGACCACCATAAGCACGGTGTAAGCGGCGACGAATCGCGCAAACGCGGCGCTCGCGTCGCCCAAGCCCTTGCGGGTTATCGCCGCGACGATCCCGCAGACCGCGAGCAGCAGAATCAGGCCCTCGGACCACCACGGACCGGGCGCGTCGCGGTAGAACGTGAGCATCCGCAGATAGAAATACCACGGATGCTCATGCAGTCCGCTCGAGCCCTGTCCTCCGGAGCGTCCCAAATAGGTTGCCAGGGTCCGCAGCGAATCGAGCGGCCCGGAGCGGTTGGTGAAGAACGAAGAATGGAATACCACGGAGACCAAACACGCAAGGCCCAGGCCGCACAGCACGTGCAGCAGAAACCGAACACGCGACGCCTGCGCCTTGGTCTTTCCGGCCTGGTGATCTTCTCGACCGGGACCGGTCAACTTGGCGGCCAGTAGCCCTGCCGCCATCGCGGCGTACGCTATGATGCATGTTTCCTTTGTGGCATGCATCAGTCCGATGCACGCGCCGCATAACAGCGCCCAGACCAGCCGCCCGCTTCGCGCGTATCGCCAGCCGGCCACGATGGCGCCGAACGTGAACGCAACCAGCAGTATCTCCTGGATGTAGTAGCGGCTGTAGAACACCATGGCCGGCGATATCGCAGTCAGAGCACCCGCGCAGACGGCTGCAAACCGTCCGATGCCGTCGCCGATCCCCCACAACAACGCCACCAGCAGAACGCCGAAGATCACGGTCACGATGCGATAGTGGACCTCGGTCGTCTCGGGGTAGGTGATGGGGCGGCTCAGCCAGACCACCGGCAGCGTCAGGTAGTTCAGCGTCGGGCCGTGGTATTCCTCCGGGTTGTATTCATAGACGCCCTTCTCGTAGAGTATGCGGAACTTTTCCGTGTGGACCGCCTCATCCGTGTGCATCGGGCGGCGGGCCAGCTCCGGCAGGCGCATCACCAGCGCGGCTGCCGCCACCAGAATCAGTGCGCCGAACAGAATTGTCCGTTTCATTCCCGTCATCGCCGCCAATGATACCGGCAGCGCCGCGCTGTGGCCACTTGCAAGATGCGTCTTAACTCGCCATTATGATGGCCGGCGGTATGATACTGGATCCTCTGCGAAGTGTGGAAAGGACCTGACGATGAGCTGCGAGGTGCATGAGAAGATCGGGAAATTCGCCGTTGTGCCGGTTGTGGCGATAGACGATGCGGATGCGGCCGTGCCTTTGGCGGATGCTCTTATCGCCGGAGGCCTGCCGATTGTGGAGATCACGTTCCGCACGGAGGCCGGCGCCGCCGTCATGAAGAAGCTGAAGGACGAGCGCCCGGACGTCATGCTGGGCGCGGGGACGATACTGACGGTCGATAACCTGAGGCGTGCCCGGGACTGCGGCGCGACGTTCGGCGTGGCGCCGGGATTCAACACAAAGGTCGTTGGAGAGGCCCTGGAGCTTGGTTTTCCGTTCTCGCCGGGCGTCATGACCCCCAGCGACGTTGAGGCAGCGCTTGACATGGGCCTGACGGTGCTGAAGTTCTTCCCCGCCGAGGCCTCCGGCGGCGTGAAAATGCTCAAGGCCCTCGCCGGGCCTTACGGGCACACTGGCGTGAAGTTCATGCCCACCGGCGGCATCAATGCGGGCAACTTCCTGGAATACCTCGCCCTCGATGTGGTGCTGGCCGTCGGCGGAAGCTGGGTTGCCAAGCGGGATGACATCGCCGCCGCCAACTGGGATAAGATCAAAGCCAACTGCCGCCAGATCTGTGAGCTGAGGAAGGACCACTAGCCGCCACTGTCCGGGCTCCAACACAGACCCGCCGCGGGCGAATCACTTAAAGGTCACCTCGCATGTTGCGGATGCCTTCATGCCGAGCGTCACCGAGCCGTCGTCGTTCTTCTTCATGCTTCCGCCGCCCGTCAGCGTGGCGACGTCGATCTCCTGGCCCGGCGGCGGATAAAGTGCGTGCGTCCCGTCGGCCTTGGCCCTGACTACGGCCTTGGTGGCCCGGCCGTCCTTCCACTCGATATCCACTTCCGCGCCGCGCCGAGCGCGGAGGCTCCTGACATGACCGGTCGGCCAGGCGGCTTTCGGCCAGGCGGGCAGCAGGCGGAGGGCTCCGGCATGGCTTTGCAGAAGCGCTTCGGCGACGCTGGCGGTCATGCCGAAGTTGCCGTCGATCTGAAACATCGTCCCGGTGAAAGATGACATCATGTTCGGCATCACGTGTCCGCGCATGTGGCCGTCGAGCGTCTTGCCGTAGCCTTTGGCGTCGCCCAGGCGCGCCCAGTAGTTCAACCGCGTGCCGCTGCACCAGCTACCCAGCTTTACGCGACGATGTTCGAGGGATTTCTTCGCTCCAGCCGCGAGCTTGGGAGTTGCCCAGGGGGTTATCTCATCACCCGGACACAGCCCCCACAGATGCCCGAGCTGGCCGGTATCCAGGCTGTCCGGTTCGCGGTCGTCGCGCCATTCCTGGAGCCGCCCGGTCTTCTCGTTGACCTGTGACGGGATGAGCTTGCCGCGCATCTCGGTGAGCTTCTTGCGAAACTCCTCGTCCGTTTTCAGGATCTCGCTCGCTTCGATGCAGTGCGAGAAAAGGGCGCGAAGGATCTGCATGTCCATGGTCGGGCCCATGCAAAGTCGCCCGACCTTACCGTCGCTCATGCGAAAGCCCTGCTCAAAGGAAATTGCGGGAGAGGTCACCAGGCGGCCGTTCTTATCTTCGGTCAGGTAGTCGACGAAGAACTCAGCCGCCTCCTTCATTATCGGATACGCCTTCGCCAGGAACTTCTCGTCCCGCCCAAAATCGTAATGCTCCCAGAGATGATGGCACAGCCAGGCGGCGCCCATCGGCCACAAGCCCCACGTGGCCCCGTCGACCGGCGCCGTGCCTCGCCAGAGGTCGGTATTGTGATGGGCCACGAACCCGCGACAGTTGTAGTGGGTCTTGGCCGTTCGGCGGCCCGGTTCGCGCAGTTCCTCCACCAGCCGCAGCAGGGGCTCGTGGCACTCGGCCAAGTTGCAGGTCTCAACGGGCCAGTAGTTCATTTCGGCGTTGATGTTCAGCGTCCACTTGCCGCCCCATGGAGGGCGCGTGTTATTGTTCCAAATCCCCTGGAGGTTCGCCGGCTGCGTCCCCGGCCGGGATGAGGCGATCATGAGATACCGTCCGAACTGGAACGCCTGGGCGACCAGCAGCGGATCGGCCTTGCCCTGCTTCGCGGCGGCGATCCGCTGGTCGGTGGGTTGGCTGGCCGCTTCGTTTCCGCCAAGATCGATCTTCACCCGGTCGAACAATGCCTGGTGATCCGCAATGTGGGCTTTGCGCAGGTCGCTGTAAGATTTGTTGGCAGCAGCATTTAGAGAATTCTGGCACAGCCCGGCGGGATTCGCGGAGACATCCTTGTAATTCTTGTAGGCGGTGGCCGCCGAGTAGATGATCTTGGCGGTCTTGGCTTCCTCGACGGAAAAGTACTCCTTGCCGGCTATCACCTTGCCGCCCTCGAGGATCACGCGAACCCTCGCTTCGAACCGCGTTCCCTTGGTCTTCCACTCGCCAAGAAGCCCCTCGTTCTTCTGGGCGTCGACCTGGCCGCTCAGCGAAAGTCCCGTGTTGCCCTGCACGGCGATCGTATGCGGGTGGGGGCTGTCCAGCGACAGCGTGAAGAAGAGCTGCTTGGGCTTGTCACAGGTCAGGTGAATCACGATTACCTTATCGGGATGTGATGCGAACATTTCGCGCGTGAACGTCGCGTCGCCAATCCGGTAAGTGACCCGTGCGACCCCGGTCTGGATGTCGAGCTCCCGGCGGTATTCGTCGGCCTTGTCGTCGCCTTCGAACCGGATCTCCAGGATCCCGAGCGGCTGATACGCCTGCTGGTTCTTCGGGATGCCCAGCATCTGCTGGTCGCCGAGAGTGATAGCCTCTTTGAACTTCTTTTCGCGGATCAGCTTCCGGATTCCGGGCAGATGCTTCAGGGCATTGGGATTGTCATATGAGTGCGGGCCGCCGGTCCAAAGCGTGTCCTCGTTCAACTGGAGCCGTTCGGCCGCGACACCCCCGAACACCATTGCCCCCAACCGGCCGTTTCCCAACGGCAGCGCTTCGTGCCACTCCTTCGCCGGCTGGCGATACCAAAGCTTCCAGGTATCCGTGGGCTCCTTGGGTTTCTCTTGCGCCGGGGCCGGGCCCGTCACGGTCAACAGCAAGAGCGTCACGACGCTTACGGCTAGAACCAATCGCTGTTTCATCTTCATCTCCTGCCGGACGGCGACTTCTTCGGCTTTTGCCGCGCGGCTGTGCGCAGGTGAAAGAACTTGTAATAGTGGGCTGTATGTCCCGATTTCTTCTGCGTCTTCAAGTACTGGTAAAGACCGGGCAGCCGGTAGTCCTTGGCGGACCGTGCGGGTGGCGTGACCAGATAGAAGAAATCCTTCGGCAGGGCGCCAACGCGGGATTCCAGCTCGATAAGGACCTGTCGCTGCAGGCGCAGGGCCTCATACTCATATATCTCGTGCGCGAGGCCGAACTCTTCCTGAGTGCGGATCAGGCCCTTGTCCACAGCAAGGTCTATTGCCCGGTGCTCGGGGGAGCGGTAGACGTTGGCTGTCTCGAAAATGAGCGTGGTAATGCGGCGCGGCCCCTTGAGCTTTGTGCTCAGTTGGATCTCCACGGATCCGTCCGCCCACTTCGCAAGACCCGCGGGGATGTCATCCCTGGTCACAAAGCGATAGCTGCGGACATTCTTCCTGGACTTGATCTCCTTGACCATACGTGCGTACGTGGGGCTCGTGTCGCGGAGCCACTTGTCGGTTTCCTCATCCGTCTTGAAGGAGTCAAAGTCAACGGCCCCGGCGGCCATGTGTATTACCAGCGCCGCCGCTCCGCACAGAACATAACGGTATGTGCTCATGGGGGTCTATTCTCCTTGTCGCTGAATAATCCAGCTAACCGGCTGCTGCTTTCTCTTCGCCAGCCGCTTCCTGTTTCCAGACGAAGTCGAACCGCTCAATGAAAGGCAGAAATCCTTTCTTGCGGCCGATGTGTACTCCCCACTTTATCATCCCGCCTTTGTCGCTATCCGTGAACGCCTCGGGGCGGTAAGCGGCGGCTCCGTTAGGAACATTCTTCAGGTCCTGCATCTTCGTGAACTTTATGCCGTCATCCGCATACTGAAGTGTCCTGCTTATTCCCTTCGGTCCGATGTTCAACATGGCGACGACACCCTTGCCGTAAGGCCACACGAGCACTTCGTGGCCGCCGCGGATAATCGGATTGCGATCGTGTTTCACGTACGGGCCTTCGGGCTTGTCGGCGATGGCAACGCCCATCTTTGTGTTGCCGGGCGTGTTGTTCCACTGCCTGCCCTTGTAGTAAACCCAGTATTTTCCACCCCTTACGATCAGGCAGGCATCGTCGACGCGCATGCTGTCGAATTCATTGGGATCGTCGCCGGCTTTGAGAATCGGATTCGTTTTCAGCCTTTTCCACGGCCCGTCGGGCGAGTCGGACACGGCGATCCCTATGGCCGTCTTCGTCACCTTGTTGCCGGCGTTTCGAAACGGCTTGGGAACGGCCGTATAGAACAGCCAGTACTTTCCCCGTGCGACCAGGATGTTCGGCGTGAACACGCTCTGCTCGTCCCAACTGCCCTTCGGCCCGCGAGCCAGCGCCTCTGCCTTTTCGGTCCACGTGTGGCCGTCGGGTGAAGTGGCGTACCAGACAGTGGCGTCGTATCCATGGGTCACTTTGCCCTTCGTGTACCAGAGGTAGTACAGGTCTCCAACTTTGATGACGTCGCTGGGATCGCGCCGCATCGTGCCCTTCTCTGGCCCGATGCCCTTCGCCGGGGAAAACGTGATCCTGCTTGTTGCTTCTTGCGCCACGGCGCCCCCGATACACGCAAGGAAGATTGTGATGGCGGCCCAACGCACGACAGACCCCTTTCATTCCAAACCAACCAGGCATCAGCCCGCAAGAGCCCCGCCTCCACTTGGGGGTATCAATCACACCGTAGTGCTTGCGGTCGCGGCGGCGGGCCTTGGTCCGCGTGAATTGCCCTACAGCGTCACGGCCTGGCCGGTTTCGACGCTCTTGACCTCAGCCTCGACTATGGTCATCGACTCCAGCGCGTCGGCGCCGGTTACGATGCTCGGCTTGGCGCCGGTGCTGATGCACTCGACCATGTACTGGAGCTCGGCCAGATAGCCGTCGGCGCCCTCGCAGTTGATCGTCTCAGATTCGCCATCCTTATAAACGACGAGCGGGCCCTCGCGAGTCATGACGTACTCGGCCGTGGCGCGTTCGAAGTTGACGCAGTAGCCCATGTTGAAGCCGAAGCCGGGGGCCATGCCCCACGAGCCCTCGGCGTGGATGACCGGGCCGTCGTCGTAGATGTAGTTGGTCAGCACGTGATCGATATAGCCGGTGTGGCCGACGTAGCCGAAACTGCTGACGGCCTTGGGCATGCCGAAGACGAACTTGATGAAGTCCGTGTCGTGCAGGTGCAGGTCCAGCATCGCCCCGCCGGACATCTTTCCGTCGCCGAACCAGCCCGGCGGCAACTCGCCCACGCGCCGGAAGGACGCATCCTTGACCTTGCCGTACGCGCCATCGGCCAGCGCGGTCTTCAGCCAGGCCCATTCCGGCCAGAATCGAATGCACAGCGCCGGCAGGAGGATGCCCGCCGCCGCTTCAGCGGCCTCGACGATCTGCCGGCCTTGCTCGGCCGTGCGGGCCAGGGGCTTTTCGCAGACGCAGTGCTTTCCCGCCTTCAGGGCGGCGACGGCCAACTCGGCGTGGAAGGGCGTCGGCACGCAGACGTCAACCACGTCCACGTTGTCCATGCCGATCAGCTCCAGCGGGTCGGTCGTGCCGGTGATGCGGTCCATGTCGAGCGACTCAGCCCCGCCTTCGATGTTGGCCCACCCGCCGGACAGGTCCCCCGCGGCGCGCTTGGCGTCGATGTCGGCCACGGCCACCACCTCGGCATCGTCGATCTTGCCCCAGTTGGCGTAATGCATCCCGCCCATCATGCCCAGTCCAATAACGCCCACGCGAATCATCTTGAGTCTCCCTTATCCGAGGGTTTTCAGCACGAAGTCTCGGGCGATCTTGATGTCACCGACGCGGTCGTCGCCGGCCTCTCGCTCGATGCTCAGGTACCCGTCGAAGCTGCCTTCGCTCAGGGCCGCGAAGAACGCCGGCCAGTCCACCTCGCCCGTGCCGACGACAACTTCCGCACCCCACTCGCCGGGGGTCTGGGTGAGGGTCGCATCCTTGATGTGCACGCCCTTGAGGTAGCCGGACAGCACGCGGACCGACTCCACGGGATCGCCCTTGGCGTAGAGGATCATGTTGGCCGGGTCGAAGTTCACCCCCACGTTGCTCTTGCCCAGCCGGTCCAGAAAGCCCTTCAGCGTGGTCGCGTCCTCCTGGCCGGTCTCGAAGGCCAGGTCGATCCCCGCTCCGGCAAAGACGTCGGCAATCTGCGACAGCCGGTCTGCGAGCTTGTCGTAGGACGGGTCGGAGGGCTCTTCCGGCAGGAAGCCGGCGTGGAAGGTCATCAGCTTGAGCCCCATCGACTGGGCGATGGGCACGGTGGCCTGGATGTTGGCCCAGTTGGTATCCCACGTCTCGTCGGGGACGATCCCGCCGGTCTGCTTGATCACATCCAGCGTGGAGTAGTCCTCACCCTCGCAGCCGAACATGCCGGAGACGACCTCAATGCCCGCCTCCTTCAGCAGGCGGGGCGCGTCGGCCCACTTCTCGTCGGCCCGCAGCGGGTCCAGGCCCAGTTGAATTTTGTTTATTTCGAGCTGCTGCATCTGCCCGATCAGGTCCGCAGGGTCCGTCGGCTGGAGCGACCAACTGCACACCGCCAACCGATGCGCCAAGCACTCTTCGCACATTTTAGGCTCCTTTCCGCGGGCGCCGACAGCTTGCGGCGCCTTGAAGCGTCACGATAACCGCCGCTATTTAACCGCGTCAGCCCGGTAATTGAAAGAAAAAGTCCTTGGGCTCAATGAGTTGGCGTCCCTGCTTTGCCGGAGAAACACCTGACGGTACCGTCCTGCATTGTCAGGTACAATCGGCCGCGGGCGGCAATCAGGCCGTCCCATGCCGGCAGGCCGTCCAGCTTGAATTCGGATAGTTTCTTGCCGTCGTCGGCGGCTACGGCCCACAGGAGCGTGCCCTTCTTTCCGGCCAATGCCTCGCGCTGTGCTTGGAGCGCGTCGGCCGCCGCGGGCGTGTAGGGATACGGAGCATCCCCGGCGGCCACACCGAACAGGTCGGGAGGCCCGGCAACGAAAAGAATCCTGTCGCTGAGAACCATGCTCCGCCCCAGCAGCGCGATCTTGCTTTTCCACCGCGAAGGAATGTCCGGCTTCTTCTGATGCCACGGTATGGGTTTTCTGCGTCTGTTTATCGCAGTGGGGCCGAAAGCGGACCGGTTTGCGGCATAGAGAAGGTACTTCATCTTCCCCAGTCCCACGTGGCTGCCCACGTGGTCGTACTGATTCAGGCGGCCGAAACCGTAGATTCTCCGCTGGTCCATTACCATCAGGCGTCCGGAAGGACGGCGCTCGCCCGCGGCGAACCAGCGTGTATAGCCCCCGGGCATCCCCGTGCCGTACTGCCAGTAGGTCCGGTGCCACCAGGTGTCATCCAGGAAACCCGCGGAACTGAACAGGTGCGGCACGTTTGGGGGCAGGATGGCGCCTTGCTTGTTAAAACGCATCTGCCGCATGAAGATATTGGTTCCATCACTGGACAGCACATCAGGGAACGACGCTTTCGTAATGCGCTTCTCCACGAGTTTCCGTCCCGTCGCAGCATCCAACGCATGGAAAAACGATCCGTCCATAGAGGTCGTTCTGCCGACGATAGCATACACCTTGCCGCTGAGAACAAGAACGCTGCCGTGCACCGGCCAGACCGATTCAACTTTCCCATACGCCACGATCCGCCGGTCCAAAGGGGCCGCCCGGTATCGCCAGGCCAGCTTGCCGTCTCTTGCCCGCAAACAGTAGATCCAACCGTCCGCGCATCCGAATACCACTGTCCCCCTGTGAATGGTCGGCGGTGAATCCACGGCACCTCCCGCCGTAAAGCTCCATATCGGCTTACCGGAATCCGCGCTGAGGGCATGGACGGCATGATTCTCGGGAGCAGCCGTTATGAGCATACCGCCCGCGACGACCGGCGCGGTAAGACGGCCTTTCAGTTTGGTCTCCCACGCGGCCGTCAGCTTGTCGCCGACAACGGTTTTCGCGACACCGCTGCGAGTTGCGTCATGTCGGTATGTAGGCCAGTCCTGGGGATTGGCTGACGATCGACGATTGCCGATTTTCCCGTATGCCGGGCCCTTTTCGAGACGGGTCTTGTTTGTTGTATCCGCTGCCGGATTGGGATTGGGGGCCAGAGCATTGAAGCTCTTGAGATACGTTTCGATACTACACGCGCAGGGATGATGCGGAACGTACAGCAATCCGTTGGCCGGCATCAAGCCGTATTGACATGCTGCCCGCAAGAAACGGTCGGTGTGCATCGTCCCGGCGGCAAGGCTGTAGAACTCTGTAGAACGCTGACACAATATGAGATAGTTCTCTGTGGCCTTGTTGCGATAACACCGCCAATGCGTCGCCGGATTACGTATTGGTGATTTTGAGGGAGCATGTTTGCTCTTGCCGGTTTTCAAGTCAAGCCCAACGGCAAGCCCCGGTTTCATGGACCTGATAAACGCCTTATTGTCTATCACGAACACATCAGCCGGCCCCCTGAAATTCTCCACGGAATTCACGCTCCACAGTTTCTTGCCCGTCGCGGCGTCATAGGCAATTGCCTCCCCTTTGTTTGAATGCGCCGTATGTGGAAACATATGCCAACTCAACGATCGGCCGTCTTTGTCTTTCTTGCGGCTTGCATCGCCAACTTCGCGATCAGCACAAATAACCACGTCCTTGCCCGCGACCAACGTAGGCGCCGACGAGCCGGGACTATCAACGCTCACCAGACGCTCGGCGCGCCAAAGCTCCTTGCCGTTCTTTGCATCCAACGCAATAATCGCTCGTTCGTTCTGAAAGAACACCCGCCCGCCGGCGACCGCCATGGCTGTCGGCATGATCTGGCGCGTATCGGCGTCGTCCTTCTTCCAGAGCAACTTTCCGCTTTCTGCTTTGATCGCCACAAGATGTTTGAGCGGCGCTTTCTCCCGCCAGATCCGCCAGTGCTTCTCGGGGTTCCCCGATGTCTTACCTGTTCCTTTCATCTCGGTCGACATTCTGCCCGTATCTTCCAGTTCATACGGCGCGCGATCGCCAACCACGGCAAATATCACACCTGCGAGGACCGCGATTTCCATCGCGTTGTCAGTGTTCCTGCATTCCCGAATGGTCTCACCTGTCGCCGCCTTCAGGATGCTGACGGGCTTTCCGTACCCGAGCGTTACATAGACGCGATCGCCGTCGGCAACCAATCGTCTCGCCAATGCTGTCGGCCCGGTCCTGAAGGGGCGAAAATGCCCTTCCCACGGCCCGACTGATCGCTTCCACAGCAAGACACCGCTGAACGCGTCGCGGGCGACCAGCCGCCACTGCGGCTTGAAAGCAATCGAAGCAAGCGGCGCTTCGTCCAAGATGGAGAAGATTCGCCCCTTCGCCGAAACCATGGCGCTGAGACTGTTTAGATGATCATGGCTTCTGGCGTATTTCGGCCCGGAGATCCACTGGTAGCGTTTCGCCGGGCCGACAACCGTGTCCCTTGCGACCGCGTTGTTGTCGGCCCCATGCAGGAAGTGCGTCCACTCGTCGATGTTTTTCGGCCAGGGCTTGGGGGTCTTCTTCCCGCCGACATAAGCCACCCCCAGCGGCGCCAGGACGCGCATGACCTCTTTCATCTTCACGCTGCCCAGTTCGTCGGCCACCAGCAAGTTGACCAGGTTGTCGACGTACGGCAGCCGCCGGCCATCGAACTTGGCGATCGACACCGGGCCGTAGAGGCCCTTCGACCGGATATGCTCGCGGGCTTTGGCGATATTGGCTGCGTCGGTGTCCAGCCCATGCACCAGGTAGGAGTCGTTGGCTTTAAGAGCGACGATCAACGCCGGATCGTCGCAGCCGATCACCACAACCAGCCCTCCCTTGACGCCGCTGGCTTTGAGAATATCTTCTGCCGATTGTGCATGTGCCGTCGGTGCAAGAAACACAGCAAGCGATACAACGTAACAAGACAATCGTTTCATTGTTTCTTGCCTCTATAGCAGACGATTCTGCCGCTGGTGGTTGATATGTACAGGCGGCCATCGGTGGCAATCATGCCGTCGAAAACGGGGGAGAAGGTCAGGGCCGTTTGAGCCAGCTTCTTGCCGTCATCCGGATCAAAGGCCATGAGCGCCGCGCCCTTTCGACCTTCCAGTGCGCCGGTCGGATCGTCCGGGTCACAGACATCCGGCGTTCCTGCGGCAAACAGTACACGGCCGGTGCGAACCATGGCCCGGACCCTGACCGGTATGACGTTCACCCATTTTGCCGGTTTCGCCCTGGCAAAACCCACACCAAGGTTCCAGCATGTCTGAAGCTTGCCCGTCTGAGGAAGCCACCGGATGAACTTGGGACCTCCCCTGCCGTCACTCTTGACCGCGGCAGGCCGGTTATCGTTACGGTCCGCGAAAAGATAGTATCCATCCGTTGCGGGAAAGCCCTGCGGGCTGAGCATATTGCGTCGGACAAAGTACTTCACGGCATAGGTGTGCGTATCGTCAAAGACAACGAGTTGTCCGGCTTTGGGCGACTGGTGGGCAAAGTTGAAGGCGGGCCAGCGGTCTGTGTATATCCAGTAGTTGCGGTTGAATCCTGAAGTATCAAGGAACCCCGCATTGGAAAAGAGGTGCCTGCCGAAATCGCGCTCACCGAGATTCCTCACCGTAAGCTTGCCCTTGATGGGGGTCGGCTGCTTTTTCAACTGCTTGTCAAATGCGTTATGGAAGAGATAGATGAGCTTACCATCGGTAACCAGGATGTCCGACTTTGAGCCTTCCATCGCGTACGCATTGTCGTCGCGCACTTTCAGATCGGGATAGGGACCATCCATGGTGGTTTCGCAGAGTTTCTTTCCCGTGGCGTAGTCGAGCCCATACAACGTGATGCCGCCATCAAGGAATGATGAACGGCCTGAGGTCAAATACACTGTCCCATCCAGTATCAATACGCTGCCATGGACAGGCCACGCGGATTCAAGCTGTCCGAAGGCCACGACGCGCCTGTCGCGGGCCGCGGCGCGGAACCGCCACGCCAATACGCCGTCCGATGCCCTCAGGGCATACACCCACCCGTCGGCGGAACCAAATATCAAGTATCCCTTGTACCAGGACGGTGCGGAGTCGACGCGGCCGCCGGTGGTGTAATCCCAGATTGCCTCTCCCGTATCGGCATTGAGGCATACAACCTGGCCGGCGTCTATCCGGGCCACAAAGAGGCGGCCATCGGCCATGACGGGTTGTGTCAGTTTGCCGCCCAACTTGGTGTTCCAGGTCTCGCTGACCTTGAAGCCGACCGTTGCAGGGGTGCTCCCGCTTCGTTTTGGATCGTGGCGGTACATGGGCCAAGCTGCCGAGGCGGGGGTAGAGGGGGGAACTTTGCCGTAGGCGGGGCCTTTGGTCAGTCTTGCACTCTCACTTTTTGCCTCTGCTTTCACACCGGCTGCGGCGGGTGCGGTAGCGAGGAAACCGCCCATCTTGGCGCCGGCGTAGCAGAAGCATGGGTGCGGGGTAGCGTATAGCAGTCCGTTGCAGGGCAGCATGCCGTAGCGGCAGGCGCCGCGGAACCAGTTATGGCGTGAGTGTTTGTTGCCCTTAATGTCAATGAGCTCTGTGGCCCTTTTGGGAAGGATAAGATAGTTGTCCGTGGCTTTGCTCCGGTAACACCGGGCGTGATGTCCGTGGGTGATGACCGGGCCCATGTTGACGGTCCGCCCGGGTTTGCCGGTCAGGGGGTCATAACCGGTTATGCTTTTCGGTTCCGCCGGGCCCCGGCCATACCATACCAGGTTGTCCGCAACAAACAGGTCGGGTGGATTGGCGGCACCAAAGCCCCTTGCACCCGGAAGTTTCCACAGGATGCCGCCGTCTTTGATAGAAAGGGCCACAAGCTGCTTTCGGTTCGCACACAACACCACATCCTTGTAAACGACCAGTGTAGCATCGGTGCTCATCACGGATAGACCCACGCCCGCGTCCTGGGTCTTCCAGCGCCGCTTGCCTGACGTCGCATCGATACAGACGATGCTCTTGCCGTCATGGAACAGGACGTTCTGTCCGCTCATGGCCAGTGACATGGCGACGATGGCAGGAGTCTTGAATTCCCATAGCCGCTCTCCCGTCTTGATGTTGACGGCAAGAACCCTCACGGGGTCAGGCGGCTTCTTGGCTGTCTTGCTCCTCCGCGTGGCCGTTTGCTTCTTCGGTCTTACGAGGAGCACCATCGTACCGTCCTGACAGATGATCTCGTCAGCCCTTTGGGTTCCCTCGTACGTCCTGAGTGTCTTTCCCGTTGCCGCGTCCAACTCGGTCACCGGAGCGCGGTACCCCAGCGTAACGTAGAGGCGGTCGCCGACAGCCACCAGGCGGCGCGGTGCACCGAGAGGAAGGCGGTTCCGCTGACTGCCCATGGTCCGCCAATCGGCTTTCTCCATCGCGGCCCGCTTCCACGCCTTCCAGCCCCAGAGCGGTATCTTGCGTTTCCAGAGAATCACGCCATTGAAGGCATCTCTGGCAATGAGCATCCACTTATCCGGAATCCGCTTGTCGATGATCCCGGTGGGGCCTTCGTCGAAGATGTAGAAGAGGCGGCCACGCGAAGAGACCATGGCACAGAGGCTGGCATCGTATTCGTGGCTGCGGCTCCAGAGAGGTCCGCCGATCCACTGAAGATGTTTCGGAGCACCCACCACGCGGTCGTGGGCCACTGCGTTGTTATCCGCCCCATGCAGGTAGTGGGTCCACTCGTCAATATCCTTCGGCCAGGGTTTGACGGTCTTCTTGCCGCCGACGTGCGCCACGCCCAGCGGCGCCAGGACGCGCATGACCTCTTTCATCTTCACGCCCCCCAGTTCGTTGGCCACCAGCAAGTTGACCAGGTTGTCAGCATATGGCAGGCGCTTGCCATCGAACGTATCGACCGACACTTTGCCGTAAAGGCCCTTCGACTGGATATACTCGCGCGCCTTGGCGACATTCTTCGCGTCAGTGTCGAGGCCGTGGACGAGATAGCGGTCATTGGCCCGCAGCGCCACCGTCAACTTCCCATCACCGCAGCCAAGATGGACCACAAGCCCTCCCTTGACGCCGCTGGTCTGAAGTATCTGCCGCGCAAGGTCATTCTCTGCCTGCAAGGTGCAGGCCGACATGCACAAGACCGCTGCCACAAGGACTCTTCTCATCATTTTTCCTTCGTTCGACTGCCGCTCAGACATATCAGGTTGCCGCTGGTCAAACTGACAAACAGATTGCCTTTCGCCGCGATCATCCCGTCGAATACCGGCGGGCTGTCCAGTTTGATCTCGCGGGTGGTCGTCCCGTCGGCGGTGGAGATCATCGCCAGGCGGCCGCCCCGCAGGCCGGCCAGGGCCGCCAGCCCCTCGTCGGGATTGGAGAAGCTCCGCCCGCTCTTGTCCTTGCGGGCCACGTCGGGCAGGCCGGCCACGATCAGCTTGTCGGCGGTCAGGACCATCGAGCGGACGATCATGGGGTACTTCCGCGACCAGGCGAACGTCTTGCCTCGGGCGGCGGGTTTGGCCCCCTTGGCGCCTCGCCGGGCTGCTGGGCCCGAGGGCTTGTCGTAGACCTTCACCGAGGAGAACAGGTGATAGCTGTCGCCCCGGTGCCCCATCCAACTACCGACGTGTTGCTTCCTGCCGTATCCGTAGATCCGTTGGTCGTCGAAGCTCAAGATTCGGCCGGCGGGCACCTTGCTCGAATTGTTGCTCTTCATGTTGGCCCAGCGGAAGTACCCCGCCCCGGTATCCGTGCCGTAAAGCCAGAACGCCCGAATGAACCACTCCTCGCCGAGCAATCCCGTGGGGGAGAACAGGTGCGGCCGGGTGCTGGGCACTTCCTTGCCGGCAGAATCGAAGCACATGTGTTTCAGGAAGACCGACTTCCCGTCAGCCGAGAGGATGTCGGAGATCGTCCCTTGCGAATCGAACGTGCCCCTTACTTCCTTGCCCGTCTGTTTGCCCGTCACCGGGTCCAGGTGGCTGATGACCGAACAGGCCAGCATCTTTCCCGTCAGCGGATTCAAGCGATAGAGGTAGATTCCGCCATCGAGGTACGACGACCGCCCGGCCGTGAACACCAGTTCGTCGTTGTGCAGGAGCACCGACCCATGCACCGGCCAGGACGATTCGAGCCGGCCGTGGTTGACGATGAGGTGCTCCTGGGGGGCCGCGTGGAATCGCCAGACGAGTTGGCCGTTGCGTTGATCGAGGCAGGTCACCCAGCCGTCGGCCGAGCCGAAGACAACCAGGCCCTTGTACAGAGTGGGGGCGGAATCGATCCTGCCGCCGGCCGTATGGCTCCAGGACTTCTGGCCGTTGTCGGCCGAGAGGGCGTGCAACTGATGCGAGTCGACCGAAGCCACAAACACCTTGCCACCCGAGAACACCGGCTGGGTCAGCCTGCCGCCGATCTGGGTGGACCACTTGAGCTTCACGGAGTTCGGCACGGCAGCCTTGGTTGCCCCGCTGCGCGCAACGTCGTGGCGGTACATCGGCCAGGCTTGGCCGTCCGCGGATTCGCCGGGGGGAGCTTTCCCGTAGGCGGGCCCCTTGACCAGCCTGCCCGCCTCGGAGACCGGCTTACCTTTTGCCGAGCCCGGCAGGCTGGCCGACAGGGCGTTGAACCCCTGGAGACGGGCCTTGGGGTGACAGCCGCAGGCGGACGGGGGCGCATACAGCATGCCATTGGCCGGCAGGATGCCGTACTGGCACGTGCCGCGGACCCAACTGTTATTCCCCGTCCAGCCTTTCTGAAGGTCGATCAGCTCGATGCCGTCGCGCCCCGTGAAGATGAAACTGGATGACGCCTTATTTCGATAGCATCGATGATGCACCATGCCAACGGGCCGGGCCCGAGCGGAGAACTTCTTTCGCACCTTGCCCGTGGCGAGGTCGTAGCCCTGGCCGAACCCCGGACCCAGCCAGACGGTCGAATCGATGGCGAACACGTCGACCGGGGAGTTGTAGCCCTCGCCGCACGGGGCGGACCACAGTTGGCGGCCGTCGGCCATGGAGTAGGCGATCAGTTCATTGGCTCCCCGCCTGCCGAACGACGGGATATTGAAACAACTGACCCCCCACAAAAGGTCCGTAGTCGCCGCCGCGCTCGCCTGGGCGGTTATCTTGCGGTCGGCGCAGAGGACCACGTTTTCGGTGATGACCAGCGTAGAGGTCGACCAGCCGTAGCGCTTGGCGGGAGTGCGGCGTTTGGCCAGCCACTTCCGCGTGCCGCTCCGCGCGTCCACGCGCGCGATGCCGCTGATGTCCTGGTAGAACACCTTGTCGCCGAAGGCCGTCAGGCTCAGCGGGAGGATGAAGTCGGGTCCCTTGGCGTTCTTCCGCCAGAGCTCCTTGCCGGACTCGACGTCCAGGGCGATCAGGAAGCGTGTGGCGGTCGGCTTGGACTCGCCGCGCTGGGAGAGCCCCTTGCCGGACCGCTTGACCTCCGACGTGCCCACCATCAGATACAGCACGCCGCGGTGGCAGACGATCTCCTCGGTCCGCTCGGTGCCCTTGTAGGTCTTCAACACTTTGCCCGTGGCGGCGTCCAGTCTCGTCACGGGTGCGTCGAAACCAAGCGTTACGAACACGTCGTCCCCGACGGCGACCAGGCGGCGAGGCAGATGCGCGGGCCCGGATCTAAAGTGCCGCAAATGGTCGTTCCACCGGGCGATGGGCTTTTCCCATAGCTTCACGCCGTTGAAGGCGTCGCAGGCGACGAGTTTCCACTCGGCCGGATACCACAGGGAGATCAGCGGCGCAGTATCGACGATGTAGAACAGCCTGCCCTTGGCCGAGACCATCGCGCTCATGCTCGCCAGTTCCTCGTGGGTCCGTCCCCATCGCGGCGGGCCGGCCCAGCGGAGGCTCCGCGGGGGACCGATGGCGGGATCTTCGGCAACGGCGTTATTCTGCGGCCCGTGAAGGTAGTGCGTCCATTCGTTCATGTGCGCCGGCCAGGGCTTGACGGTCTTCTTCCCGCCGACATAAGCCACCCCCAGCGGCGCCAGCACGCGCATGACCTCTTTCATCGTCACGCCGCGCAATTCGTCGGCCACAATCAGGTTGACCAGGTTGTCCACATACGGCAGCCGCTTGCCGTCGAAGGTGGCCACGGACACCCTACCGTAGAGCCCCTTCGACCTGATGTGCTCGCGGGCCTTGGCAACGTTCTTCGCGTCCGTGTCGAGGCCGTGGACGAGATAGCTGTCATTGGCTCGCAGCGCCGCGGTCACTTTGCCATCCCCGCAGCCGATATGAACGACCAGGCCGCCGGTCGTCCCGGTCGATTTGAGGATTTCTTTGGGCGATGGGTCCGCCGCCTGCAAGGCGCCGGTGCAGAACAGCAACCCAACCGCTAATCGACTAATCATGGTCCTGCTCCTTTCGCATTGGTGGCCGGGGCTATTTAGCACCGAAACAAATGATCTCGCCCGCAGCCGTAGCTACGTACAGGCGTCCGCTGGCCGCTGCAATGCCGTTGAACACCGGCGGCGAATCGAGCTTGTACTCGGCGAGCTTCTCGCCCGTGGCTGCCGACACGACCCACAGCAGGCCGCCCTTTCTGCCTTCGAACGCGCCCAGCGGGTCCTTTGGGTCAACCACGTCCGGGGGACCGGCCACAAACAGCAGGCCCTCCGCGGCGACCATGGCCTTGACCCGTATGGGGATTCGTTCGGCCCACGTCTGCTTGCCGGTCTGCTTGTCCACGGCGAACAGGAGGTAGCCCTTCTTGCCGGGGGTGAAGTACACCTTCGGGTCCAGGCCGCGCAGGCTGTCAAACATCCTTACGTGGTAGGCGGTCTTCTGGTCGTGCACGATGAGCCTGGCGTAGCCGCCCTTGGGGGTCAGCGACCATGGAATCCGCTTGAAATACGAGCCGTCGAGGAAACCGCCCATGGGCTTGAGCCTGAACCGGCCCCCGCCGGTGGGCGCCTTCTGTTTCTCGAGCTTCGTATTGAAGGGGGTGTCACGCATGTAAATGAGCGCGTCGACGCTCTGAAGGATGTCCGGCAGGGCGCCCATCGGCAGCAGGTAGTTTTGCGAAATGTTGTCGACGCGGTAATGCGGCCCATCCAGCTTTGTCTGATGGCGCATGGCGCCGCTGACGGCGTCCAGTCCGCACATGCGGATACCGCCGTCCAGGTACGAGCTCCTGCCTGCGGCGAAGTACGCGATGCCCTCGCGCACCAGAACGCTGCCGTGCACCGGCCATACCGACTCGAGCTGCCCGAAGGCGGCCATGCGCCGGTCCTCGGGCCCGGCCCGGTAGCGCCAGGCAAGTTGGCCGTCGGAGGCGCGCACGCAATAGACCCAGCCGTCGGCCGACCCGAAGATCACCGATCCCCGATAGTAAGTCGGGGGCGAGTCGATTCGCCCGCCCGCGGCAAGCTCCCATGCCTTCCGGCCGTCCGAAACGTTCAGTGAGACCAGATGGTGCTCGTCCACAAGCGGGACGAAGAGCTTTTGGCCTACGACGACGGGCGGGGCAGGCTTCGATCCCAGACGCGTGCGCCACAGGAGCGTGGGCTTGGGCGGCACCTTGGTCTTCACGGCGCCGCTGCGGGTCGCATCGTGACGGAACTGGGGCCAGTCTTCGGCGCCCGCCGCTGGGCCCTTTGCTTTCCCGTAGGCAGGGCCCCGTTCGAGCAGCCCTGTTTCGCCGCGGCTGGCCCGCCGGTACCTGGCCGGAATCGCCGCCGCCAGCGCGTTGAAGCCGGTGAGCTTCTCCTCGATATAGCACCGGCACGGATGCGGAGGCGCGTACTGCAGGCCGTTGGCGGGCATCATCCCCACGTGGCACGTCCCGCGGACCCAGTTGTTCACCGTGTGCTTGCCCTTCTCGAGATCCACGAACTCCGTGCCGCGCCTGCTCGCCAGGATGTACCGCACCGTGGCCTTGTCCCGGTAGCAGCGGTGATGGTGATGGGTCTTGAAGATCGGTCCCAGGGGCACCTTCTTACTGAGCTTGCCGGTGTGCAGGTCGTAGCCGTTGGCGCTTACCGGCCAGCTGCTCCTCTGCTGCCTGGCGGAGCCTGTTTCGAGCTTGCCGCTTGCTGTCTGGTCACTCCACGTCCAGACCAGGGGGCCTATGACAAACACATCCTTCCACTCATACCACAGGTGGCCGAGGAACTTCTTGGGTTGGGACCACAGGGCCTTGCCGGACTTGGCCGAAAACGCCGCGAGCTTGTAGGGGCTGGCATGCACGACCACGCCGTCCTTGACGATCAGCGTGCCGGTCCACAGCCCCCGCGCGTTGATGCGGCCGGCCTTGCTGTCGCCCGGGGCGGGCTTAAACGGCGTGCGCCACCTCTGTTTGCCGGTCTTGAAGTCGACGCCCACAATATCCATGCCGTCGATGAACGCGACCACCTTGCCATCCGTTGCGATATCCAACGTGGGATCGAGCTTGGCCGGCTTGACACTGCCGCGCATCGCTTTCCATCTGATGTAATCCGTGGTGGTGCCGATGTAGCCGGTCGGGGTAATCCATAGTTGCTTGCCGCTGCGGGCGTCAACCGCCGCAACGTGGACCCGGCCCTCCCGCAGCACGGACAGGACCAGCGTGCCGGCATGGTGGAGGATCTCCCCGGTCCGCTCCGTCCCCTTGTAGACCTTGAGCACCGCGCCCGTCTTGGCGTCCAGTTCGCTGACGGCCGCACGGTATCCGAGCGTCACGTACACCTTGTCGCCCACCGCGACGAGCCGCTTCTCAATGTTGAGCGGCATGTCGCCGGGCCTGGTAGCGAACCAACTGTGTTTCCACGTACGCCACCCCCAGTCCTTGATCGGAACCTTCCACAGCATCACCCCGTTAAACGCGTCGCGTGCCGCCAGCGACCACTTATCCGGCAGCGGATGGTCGCCCGTGAGGCTGATGGGGGCTTCATCCACGATATAGAAAAGCCTGCCCCGCGCGGTGACGAGTGTCCGAACGCTCGAGTCGCTTTCGTGGGAGCGCATCCACACGGGATCCGCGACCCACTGATAGTGTTTCGGCGGGCCGACCACGCGGTCCTGCGCCACCGGGTTGCCGTCCGCTCCGTGCAGGTAGTGCGTCCACTCGTCGATGTCCGCGGGCCACGGCTTGACGGTCTTGGCCCATTTCCCGCCTTTAGCCAGATACGCCACCCCGCCGGGGCAGAGCACTCGCATGACCTCGTCCGTCGTCACCGCGCCCAGGTCGTCGGATACAATCAGGTTGACCAGGTTCTCCACGTACGGCAGACCCTTGCCGTCGAAGGTGTCGACCGACACCGGGCCGTAGAGACCCTTTGACCTGATGTGCTTGCGGGCCTTGGCAACGTTCTTCGCGTCCGTGTCGAGGCCGTGGACGAGATAGCTGTCATTGGCCCGCAGCGCCGCGGTCACTTTGCCATCCCCGCAGCCGATATGAACGATCAGCCCACCCTTGACACCCGTGGCTGCGAGAATCTGCTTGGCCTCTTCTGCGGGCGCACGGGCCGCTGCGAAGGAAAGCACCCATCCCGCCGCCAGAGTCGCTTGAATCCAACGCGTCGTCCTCATCGTTTGCACTCCTCTTTGGTCTACTGTCCCGCCGCGGCGAAACACGTTATCTTTCCGTTCTTGAGCGAGACCAACAGGCGCCCCCGGGCGACGGCCAGGCCGTTGAACACGGGCGGCGAGGCGAGCTTGTGTTCCTCGAGCGTGCTGCCGTCAGCCGTCGAGAGAAGGCGAAGGCGGCCGCCCTTGCGGGCCTCGAAGGCGCCGAGGGGATCGGCCGAATCGACGACGTCCGGAGGACCGCACAGGACCAGGCGGTTGGGCGTTATGGCCATGGCGGTGACGCGAATGGGCACGCGATGGGACCACATAGGGACTCCCTGTCCGGGGGACACCTTGAATATGAGGTATCCTTCTTTGCCGGGGACGAAGTAGTTGTTCGCGTTAAGCAGCTTCATCGAATCGAACATCCGCACCCCGTACAGGGCCGCGTCGTCCTGGACCAGCAACCGCCCCAACGCGATGGCCATGTGCTCCTTGGTGATCCGGGGCTTGGCCATCGCCTGGTACAGGCCCTTGGTCATGGGCGGACCGTAGTACCAGTAGTAGCGCTTGAAGTAGGTGTTGTCCAGGAATCCGCCCAGCGGCTGTAGATGCGCTGGCGCGGGGGTTTGGCTGATCTTGAGTTTGCGATCAAAGGCGCGGTTGCGCATACAGATGAGCGAACCGTTGAGTTGGAGGATGTCGGGCAGGGCGCCTCTGCCGCCGGAGGCGTTGTAGCCGGCGAACCAGTCCGCCTTCGTCAGGTCGACCTCCGGGCCGGCGATGTGGGCGCGGTGGCGAGATTCGCCCGTGGCGAGATCCAGGCCGTGGAGATAGATGCCTCCGTCCAGATAGCTCGACCGCCCGGCGACACAGTAGACCGTGTCGTCAAGGATCAGCACGCTGCCATGCACGGGCCAGGCGGATTCCAATTGACCCAGTGCGCCGACGAGCCGATCACTCGGGGCGGCCCGGAACCGCCAGACCACTGCGCCGTCTGACGCCCGCAGACACGTGACCCAGCCGTCGGCCGACCCGAAGACGACCTTACCCTTGGCGTAGGCCGGCGGGGAGTCCACGCGCGAGCCGGCAGTGTGGCCCCAGAGCTTCTTCCCGCTGGCGGCGTCAAGTGCGTAGACGGCGTGGGCGTCGACGGAAGCCACGAAGACCTGGCCGCCGACTGCGATCGGCGCACTGAGCCGCCCTCCGAGATCCGTCTCCCATACCGGTTTCAGGCGTTTTGGCAGGCGCCCCTTCGTTGCGCCCGACCGCGCAGCGTCGGCGCGGAAGGCGCCCCAATCTTCCGGGCCGGCCTTGGCGCCGTCGGCGTGTCCCCGGGCGGGACCGGCCAGGGGCTTGGCGGCGGTAACCGGGGCCGTGGGGGACGCGCCGGGGCGGGCTGGCGCCAGGGCGCAGAAGCCGCTCATCCGTTCGTACCAGTAGCACTTGCACGGCTCGGGCGGGGCATACAACAGGCCGTTGGCGGGCATCATGCCCAGGTGACAGATTCCGCGGATCCAGTTGTTCACCGAGTGGGGCCCGCCCTCGAGGTCGACGAACTCCGCGCCGCGGCGGCTGGCGATGATAAACTTCGAGGTCGCTTTGTTGCGGTAGCACCGGTGGTGGTGGTCCACCTTGAAGATGTTCCCAAGGGGCACGCGCTTTTTCACCTTCCCGGTCTTCAGATCCAGGCCTTGTGCTTCGGAAACTCCTCCCCGTTTGCCTGGGGCCGGACCCCATGTCCAGACCAGCAAGTCGATGACGAAGACGTCCTTCCAGGAGAACCACAGACCGCCGGGCATTCTCTCCTGACGCGTCCAAAGCGAGGCGCCGTCCTTGGCCGACAGCGCGGTCAGGATTCCATGCTCGGCGTAGAGGACCACGCCGCGGCTGAGGATCAGCGTTCCGGCCCACAGTTTCGGTCCCTTGGCCTGCGGCTTGGTGCGCCATCGTGTGCGGCCGGTGCGCCGGTCCAGGCAGACGATCTCATTGCCGTCCATAAAGCAGACCGCCTCACCGTCGGCCGCCGCGTTGAGGACCGTCTGCTTTTTCACCCTCAATCGCCCGGTTTCCTTGGCCGTCCCCGCGTAGCGGCTTGCGGTCGCCCAGACGGTCTTACCGGTCTCGGCGTTCAGGACGATCAGTCGCAGCCCGCCCTTGCCCGGTACGGTCAGGATCAACTGGCCGTTATGATAGAGAATCTCCCGCGTCCCCTCCGTACCGGCGTAGCGGTGGAGGACCTTGCCCGTCGCGGCGTCGAGCCGGCTGACCGGAGCCCCCATCCCGAGCGTCGCGTACACGCTGTCGGCCGTCGCGACGACACGCCGGTGCACGTTCACGGGGATGGCATCGGCCCGGCTGCGATAGTGCGTGTTCTTGTACTCTCGCCAGCCCCACTTCTTCACGGGCCTCTTCCACAGCAGGACTCCGTTGAACGCGTCCCGTGCGGCCAGCAGCCATTTGTCGGGCAATCCGTTGGCTCCGGTCATGCTGATTGGGGCCTCGTCGACCATGTAGAACACGCGTCCGCCGGCGCTGACCAGGGCGTTGATGTTGGAGTCGGTGTCGTGGTCGCGCTGCCATTTGGGCCCGGCAAGCCACTGCATCCGCCGGGGCGGGCCCACGAGCCGGTCGGCGGTCACGGGATTGCCGTCGGCCCCGTGGAGGTGATGCGACCATTGGCCCATCTCCGCAGGCCAGGGCTTGACGGTCTTCTTCCCGCCGACATAAGCTGCCCCCAGCGGCGCCAGCACGCGCATGACCTCTTTCATCGACACGCCGCCCAGTTGGTCGGCCACCAGCAGGTTGACCAGGTTGTCAGCGTAGGGCAAACCCTTGCCGCCGAAGACGTCGACCGACACCGGGCCGTAGAGACCCTTTGACCTGATGTGCTTGCGGGCTTTGGCGATATTGGCTGCGTCGGTGTCGAGCCCATGCACCAAGTAACTGTCGTTGGCACGCAATGCCGCAGTGAGCTTCCCATCCCCGCAGCCGACGTGGACGACCAAGCCTCCCTTGACGCCTGTTTCTTTCAGGATCTTCGATGCCTGGCCCCACGCCCGGCCGTGGAAGCTCAACAGCACAAACACCAGCAGTCCAATTGCCTGAATACGTGGTCTGATCATCTTCTTTACTTGGCCCGTGGGTCTTTTCGCAGCGGCAGCAGAATATGATTGATTGTGTCGGCGCACGGATCACGCACTGCTTTTGCATTCTTCTTGGCGTTTTGCGGCTTGAAGGTCTCTTTGCCCTTGATGATCTTGGACAGGCCTTCGAGCCATTGACGTTTCTGCTCCGGAGCCTTGAGCGAATTCCCCGTTGCCTTGATCTTGACGGCCAGTAGGCGGCAGTCCTTGATATTGCGATCGCCGGCCACCGATGTCTTCAGTTCGGCGGCAACCCGCTCCAGGAGGGGCTTGACCAGCTCTGCTTCCGGCGGCATCTTCTGGCCGGCCAGCCTGGCCAAGGCAGGCAACGTCGGATTGGTGGTGACGCGATACCTGTGGGCGAAGTACTTCCCGTCTCCCTGCGCCTGTTTCCAGAGGGCCAGGGCCCATTGCTTTCTCTGTTTCCTGTCCTTGATGTAAGCCGCCGTGGATTTGATCGTAGCCGCCATCATCGCGGCCGCTGAATCGTTTTCCCGCGAGGCCTTGGTTCGCGCGGAACTCAAGTGGTCTTTGAAGGCCTTCTCCGTGCGGGACAGCATCGCAGGCAATCCTTCAAGGGCCATGCGGTAGGCAATCAGTGCGGCAGGTACATCAGACTTCTCTTTTTCCAGGAACGCCAGGACCTCGCGGATGGCCTGTTTATCCTTCGGCACCGGCAGTTTGGCGATCTTTGCCAACATCCGGCCCTTAACGGTCTTGTTGTAGAGGCCCTCGGCGGGGCAGCCGGGCTTCCCGGCCTTCGCGTGCAGCGTAGCTGCGAAGGTCTGCCAGAACCGAATCTGCTCCTGCGGAGTGGTGGCCGTGGCCTGGGCCGAATCGACGAGCAGGAAGTTGTACGGGTTGATGGTAAGGGCGCTTTCCAGCAGCTTCACGCCGCCGGCCTTGCGGTCGGATTCAGGCAGAAGGCGGAACACGCCATGGGCCAACGTCGAATCGAGGTACGACCGCATCCCGTAGTTCACGGCCCATGCGACGGACTGGTGGTAGACCATGGGCTTGCGTTGACGGAACGAAACCGAGATGCCGTTCTTCCTGCCGGTTCGCTTAACCACGTCTTCGGCGAACCAGGGCGTGAATGGTGTTGTCTTCTCGTCGCCGCCTGTTGCGTACTGGCCGCCTTTGCAGCTATAGGTCTTGCTCTTGGGGTCATACCTGAAGGCGACCATGGCGCAATGGCCCGGCTGGCTGGCCGGGCTGGCCGGAATGCCCAGAGTGTTGTGGGAGCGCGATGAGATAGCGCCCATCGTCCCGCACACGCCGCCGTCCTTGAGCATCATCTGGATGGTGCTATAGGTGAATGGGTGCGGCTTCAGGCGTCGCGCGGATTGCATGGGATGCTGCTGGGCTACGCCGCCGATGTACTCACCGTACGTTCGGAACTCGCCTTTGTCGCGAAATGCCAGCCACCGCTCCTCGCGTTCACGCAGGGGTTGGTTATTCACCGCGAGCATGGTCAGGATCGGCCAGGGCGCAGTGAGAGGAAACCGCGGCCACTTGCGCTGGGCCTGAATCTTCGGAGGGAATTTGTATTCATAGTTACGGATGAGATAAGCGCATCGCTCCCCCGGTGACGGTAACGGATCACGCTTAGCCGGCAGCAACCCCTTGGCCTCGTAGGCGGTGCGGAACAGCATGTAGGCCGCATGGATGTTCTTGTATTGCTGACCGCGGACCATGTCGCGGCTCTTCCAGTGCACGATGCGCTCGCCACAGTCGATCTGGACCGTCTGTCCCTTGGCCTTCATATAGGCATTGAACTTCTCCTGCAGGGCTTTGCTGGCGAGGACATCAGCGGCGTAAAGCGTGCGTTTACGCTTCTCGATGACCGGGACTTTCTTGCCCTTCTTCTTTGGGGCCGGGATGGCGATGCCGCGCTTGTCGTACTTGAGTTCAGGCAGCACTGTTTTGTGTCCGATCACGACCTCCTCTTCGATCGTGTTATCATCAAGAAAGTTGATGATGTGGTCGTTCATGTCGAGCGTGCGACCGGGCTTCTTCGTGTCTACCCGCTTGCGTGGATCGCCGTTGATGACCAGCGTCAGCGGTTTGCGCGACGTGATGTCGGCTTTCTGTTCCAGCTTGGCATGCACGATGGCCGTTGCCAGCGCGAGCTGGTGATACTTCTCAAACTTGGCCTTGCCCAGGTCCAGCCGCAATGAGTATAGCTGCAACAGCACATCCGACGCTTTGTGATGGGCGCCATATACGCTGGCTTTCACTTGGGGGTCGGCGTCTATCCAGGCAAAGAAATCATCCGGCAGAGATTTCCCTTGCGCTTTCAGCTCGCCCTGTGCCTGCGCCTTCGCGTAGGCCAGAAACGCCTCTCGCACTTTCGGCGTAAAGGAGTATTTCTCGTCCTTACAGATTTGCAGCAGCTTGTTCTTGGCGGATTCATTACTCTTTGCGCCGGCCCGCGCTACGACGCTCAGCAGGACAGCCGCTAACAGTGCGATTACTCGAATATGCAGTCTATTCATTTTCCTTTAATCCTGTCCCACAACAGAGGACGGTCCCGCGGGGAGGCGAACTCATCCTGAGAGTAGAGATAATTCACATAGGGCGTCGAGCTTAAGCGCGGCCGGTACGGCCAGTTCAGGAACCAATTGGGGTCGGGATCAGATATGCTCAGCACGTCTTTCAGGCTGCGGAAGTGACAGTTCGTATCGACCCAGGCTATCAGCTTGCCGAGCTCTTCCTTCGTGAGCTTCACGCCGTTGTGCTTGCCGTGAAGGTGCATGTTGATCAGGGGGCTCTTGTATGACCATTTCGTCATCGGAGCAAAGGTGGGGTACTGTTCCCAGATGAAGAAGTTGCCCGCGATGGTCGGCTTCCTGTGCTTGATCGTGGCGGCATTATTGACCGCGTTATCGCCGCAGGTGAGCGTGATGTACGGCTCGGGGAAGATGCCGCCCCAGCGTTTCTTCGGGTCCGGGCGAAGTGTGAGATCGAGCTTCTTTTGCGCCTTGCCCTTGCCCTGGTGACATTTGCCGCAGTTCTTGTCGAAGATCGGCTGGATGTCTTCAATATAGCTGAGCGTCTTGACGCCCCATGACGGCGGTGTGATCTTGTCGGGCGTCCTGTTTGCCAGGTTCCTGATCTTCCCGGGATTGGGAGCATTGAGCTGCCCCTTGTGACAGCCGACACAGCCCCTCCGTTCGCCCGGCATGAGGTTGACCCAGGATCGCATGCTCTGCAGGACCAGGCCGTTCTTGTCGAGGAGTTGGAAGTAGATCGCCTTTCCCGGCGGGGCCTCAAAATAGAAGGATCCATCTTCGGCGATGGGCACGGTCCCCAGGACGCGTTTCAACCGCGTGTTACTCGATATCGCAATCGCCGGTCCGGCAAGAATGGCGCCGTCGCCCCAGGGCTTGTCGATGACCTTCTTGCCGGGATTACCGCCCCTGAACTTCGGGCCATCCAGTGCGACGCTGCTGCCGCTGCCAAACGGCGAGCCGCCGCCGTCGACACAGCCCGCCGTGTAGTTCCGCTGTACGCATTCAATCACCCGCAGGTGCTTGGCCTTGCCTTTGACGTTTGCCGGCATGCCGTCATAGACGTTGGCGCTGTAGAGAATGCCCGGCGCCACTGCCTTGCCGTCTTTTTCCGATCCGGGCCAGTCAGTTATATTCGGACGCATTACCGGTCGCCGTCGAGGCCGGAGCGGCTGGGCGTAGATGACGTTCTGCCGCCCCTGGTAGATCAGCTCCCGATTGCCATGGACGTCCATCAGGTAGAGCTTGAACAGGCCGCGCCGCCCGTCCCGCGCTGAACTTACGTGAGAATTGCCCGTGCGAGCCGAGACCAGCAACAGCTCCGCGCTCAACGGATAGGGCGACTTGTACCCGCCGACTACGCCGGATGTGTGGTAGTCGCTGGTCACCGGGGGCGTCGGCACGGGCCCGTCGCCGACCTCGGGCCAGGGGACGTCCGGGGTTACCTTCTTCAGGCCTCGGGGGAAGTTCAGGCCGGCGGCGACGTCCAGGACCCCGACGCAGCCTCGGTACATGTCGTGATGCCCCATGCCGGTGAACATGACCAGCGATGTCCCCGGGATAGACCGCGCCTCGCCGAGATGGTCGGGGTAGACGCTGTGGTTGCCCCAGTAGGTGTTCGATGCCGTACCGTCCGGACTCATCGTCCACAGGCTCTGGATTCGATTCAGGCCGCGATCGTTATACTCCCATCGCGTGTAGATCACTCGCCCGTCATTCAGGATCGAAGGCGAATACTCCGGCTCGCTCGAGGCGCTCAGCAGGTAGATGTTCTTTCCGTTCGAATCGCAGCGCGCGGTAATGTGCTGCGGCGCCCACGGCGCGCAGCCGCCGGTGACATTCGCCCGTGACGTCAGGAAGATGATATTGCCGTCCGGCAGATAGACCGGCTCGATATCCGAGTATCCGCCCGAGGTGATCTGTCGCAGCCCCCGGCCGTCAACGCCGATCTCGTAGAGGTGGTATCCCTTGTCGGCCTGCGGTTTCATGCAGAACAGCACCTTCTTACCGTCGTACGAGACATCGGGTCGCAGGAACGCCGCCGGCTCTGGGCCCGGGGCGAGCTTGCGCCGTTTGCCATCGGGCGACAGTCCCTTCAAGACCGCGAGTTCGCCGCCGTGTGATGCGCACATGATGCTGCGGTAGCGACTCTGGTGCTGCCATTGGCCGCCGCGCGTGTAGGGAACGTCAACGAATACGAGTTCGTCAAAGTCGATTTCCGGGCGCTTGAACATCAGCCCGCGCTTCACCTTGCGAACCGCAACGTACAGCTCCCAGGCCTTCAAGTCGTCCTCGTCGGCGGAGGTGGACATCTTCTGCGCTTTATCCTTAAGCTTTCGCAGCGCCGCCAGATCATCCGCCAGCTTAGCCCCGGCCACGCCGTCGCGGACCATGCGCGACGCGATGTCTTGGGCCCAGGCGATTTCCTGCTGCGCGCGGGCCAGAAGGGGTTTTCTCTCGGACTGGTGGAACCAGTCCTTCTCGAGCGTCGACGACAGCTTGGGCACGAATGGCCGGGCCGCCGCCTTCCCTGAGATCGCCTTGCCCCGGAACAGCGCCTTGATGTCCGCCTTGCACAGGGGGATGTTGTAGAGCCGTACATCGTCGATTCGACCGGTAAACCGGTACGCTCCGTTCAGGCCGCCGATCTGAACGTGCGTAACACGGGGGCGCAGGGCGGCCGGGGCCAGCGTGCTGGCGTGCATAGCCCGCGCGCCGTCGTTGCTGCGGATAATCGTCTTGCCGTTGACGCTGTCATTGACGAACACCACGTGGTACCACACGCCGTTCTTCCATGTCAGCGGGCGCGTTGCGAATGCCTGCCACGCCCCGCCGTTCTGCCAGCCGAAATGCAGTCTGCCGTTGTGCACCTCCACCTGCACGCGGTGGTTCAGCGTGCCGTTGGACCAACTGAAGAGCATCCGGCTGGGGCCGGCCTTGTGCTGGATCCACATCGACAGTGTGAAGTCCCGCACCTTGCCCAGGACGGCGGCGTGGCGGCCCAGGTCCACAAACGCGCTGCCGGGAAGATTCAGCGACCGGCCGATCCTTCCTTTGCCCGATGAGCCCGCCGTGGCGCCGCTGAACGAGCCGTGCAGGGCATTGGGCGACGAGTCGTTCACCTTCCTGTCGGTCGCCTGGTCGTCCATTCGCCAGTGCCCCACGAGAGCCTTTCGCCCAGCCGGCGGCTCCCCAGCATGTGTGATGGACGCTGACAGCACGAACAGGGCTGAAAACGCAATCAGGGCCTTCATTCGACAGTTCCTTTCCGGTATTTCCTCCGTGATCCCTATATTCTACAGCTTTGCGGCCGGGGTTTCCACGCCGCCGTGGAGTCCCGATGTACACTTCGGAGAGCTCGGTTGAGCCACAGGTAAACGTGGTTGATACGGGCTGCGTGGGCAAGCATAATAGTTGCAGGATGTCTTGAGCGGGCGGCGATGAAGTGAGGTGTAATCGATTATATCGGTGCGGATTTGCATGCCTGTTGGCGATAGTGCTCGCAGTTGCTTCGGTCGCTCGCGCCGAGGGTCGCTACGAGTTGTGGCTCCGCGACGGCACGCGGGTGACCGGCCGGCGGCTCGAGGGGCTCTTTGACCCGACGAGGCGGCCAAGGCTCGACGGCAGGGAGCTGATCAGGCCGCAGGTTTACCTGCTCGCGATTCACGACACTTCGCTGCGCTCGCGTCTGAGCGGGCCTTACGTGGAGCTGATCAACGGTGACGTTCTGCCGGGTGTGGTCTACGCGGGCGTGCCGGCCGGTTCGAAATCCACTCTGGGCTCGCAGATCATCATGAAGGTTCCAGGGCCTTCGACGGAGCGAAGGTGGCGGCCCGGGCAGCGTGAGGAGTCCGGCGTCGCAATTCAGTGGCCATTGGTCAAACGGTTGGTCCTCTGGTCCAAATCGTCGCGCGGCCTCGAGCCGGGCGTCATGTGCCTTCGCGACGGGCGCCGATTCACTCCCCAGGCCATTCGGCTGTCACAAACCGGCATCACCGCGCTGACCGACGACGGTGTCTTGCGCGTCGCCTTCTCAGAGTTAGGCGAGGTCCACTTGCCAAGGCGCGGCACCGCTAAGGCCGTCCTTGCCGACGGCGTGTGGTGGCGCGGCGATGCAGCCAACCCCGTGGTCCGCCTCTGCACCACCAACGGCGCCCGGATCACGTTTGCCTTTTCGATGGCCCGTGTGCAGGGAGGCAGGGCGCTCTGGGTGCGGCCGCGGTGGTCGCGCCGGGCGATTCATCTGGACATGCAGTCGATCGTGTGGATGACGTTCCGTTCGGGCGATGAGGTGCCGCTGTCGCTGATGCCGGCCGAAACGCTGAAGACCAAGGCCCTGCTGCATCACTGGCCGTGGCGCCGGAACCGCAACGTGCACGGAACAGACCTGCGCTGCGGGTCGATGGCGGCAGAACTGGGCGTCGGAACGCACTCCTACAGCCAGGTGGCGTTCGATCTACCGGCCAAGGCAAAGACGTTTACGACCTGGGTCGGTCTGGACGTCGCCGCCGGCCGGGGCGGATGCGTGCACTGTTCGGTGTATCGCGACGCAGTCAGGGGGCGCCCGCTGTGGCAGGGGCGGTTCATGCGCGGCTCGTCGTCGCCGGTGCGCGTGGGACCGCTGAACGTAGCGGGCGCCAAGCGGCTGGTCCTGGTTACCGACTTTGCCCACGAGGGTCGCCCGGCCGGGGCCGACCCGCTCGACGTCCGCGACTTCGTCGATTGGCTGATGCCCCTGGTCACGGTGGACCGCGCGTCGCTGCCGCGGCTGGCCGATGATATAGCCCATTGGATGCCCGACAAGATCGAAGGACACACAGACACCCCGCTCGTTCCCGGCACGAAATGGCACCTCCACGATCCCAACCGCCCCCAGCCGAAGCGGGTTGAGCCGAAGTACGACGGCAAGCTCGTGCCGGCTCCCGACGGCGCCACCATCCTGTTCGACGGCAAGGACATGACCAAGTGGAAGAGCAAGATTTGGAAGCTCGCGGACGGCTACATGCAGGCGACCAGAGGCTATCAGGAGAGCGTGGAGCAGTTCGGCGACATCCAACTGCACGTGGAGTGGTACATCCCGACCGGCATGGGGGGCACGGGCCAGGGCCAGCTCGGTAGCGGCGTGTACATGATGGGCAGGTACGAGATCCAGATCATCAACTGCTACAACAACTGGACCTATGCCGACGGCGCGACCGGCGCGCTTTTCGGGCAGCATCCGCCCATGGTCAACGCGTGCCGCCCGCCGGGTGAGTGGCAGAGCTTCGACATTTATTTCAAGGCTCCAATCTTCAAGGGCCGCAAGCTCGAACAGGCAGCCTACATGACCGTCTATCTCAACAATGTCCTGATCCACGACAACGTGAAGCTCCTGGGCGCGACTGAGTGGCGGAAACTTCCCAGGTACACCCCGCACGGGCCCAAGGGGCCCATTCTCCTGCAGGCCTTGGGCAGCCCCGAACGTTTCCGCAACATCTGGGTCCGCCCGCTTGAAAAGAAGCTCGGGCCGAAATAGAGGCCGGCGCTGTTGAGAAGATGCCTCCAGCAGGCCATGGTGTACATTCCGCCCAGATCGGGTACCATCCAGCCTGATGATTAAGCACGATATTACCAGCGGCATGTGGGGCCAGCGGGGTTTGTGAAGGAATAGGCTGAGGTATGTGATGGACGACAATGCGTTAATGGAACTGATTAAGACGCACCTGCCGGAGGAATTGACCGCCGAGCAGGTCTCCGAGATCCACGCGAAGTTGGCCGACTGCCCCCAGATCCAGGAGGTGCTGCAGGAGGAACTGTTGCTGGCGCAGGGCCCGGCGACGAAATACGCCCCACCTCTGACAAGCTTTGACGAGATAGTCGCGCGCATCGAAAGCCTCGCAGCCGCCCGACGGCGCAAACGCCGGCTGACCTCGGTGCTCACGGTGGTATTTGTGCTGGGGATAGCCGTCACGGCGATTGTGATGAACTGGCCTCGCGATTGGGGCAGGCCGCCGGTTGTGGCCAGGACGACACGTCCTGCCGCCAGTCGGAGCAGGCCGGCCACGCGGGTGGCGACGGCGCCCAAGGTCCGCCCGGCCGACAAAGGCGTTGCGACGGCGAAGGAACCTGGCGGGAAGACCGTGGTTACATCGACGACCCGCAGCGCCACCTCGAAGGTGTCCCGCGACTTTGGGATGACATGGCGAGAGTACGTTCCACCCGGCGAGGCCGGAGGCTCGAACTGGCGGCAGGTGGTAGCAGAACTATTCCAACGCCTCCAGGGAAAGGCCCCCGCATGGTCCAAGGACAACAAGTACTATGAACTGGACGGAACCTATTCGCTGGGCATCGTTCCGGTGCCCGGGCGAATGTTTCGTCTGGGCGTTCACCAGAGCCAAAAGTTCGACCTGGAGTTCTGGGACGGTAACGACGGCGTTCGCATTCTGATCGAGCCGAAGGTGGGGCGCATCCAGGCGCATTCTCTGACCCGCCGGGACGCCCGGGCCAAGCCGACAGTAACCGAGTCCTTCGACGATCTGGGCGCATGGCGATGGTACCGGCTCGGCACGATCGATCTGCGATACCAGAACGGCCAGATACTCGTCTGCCGCGGCCAGGTCCCGCTGCTTCGCGCGCCAATGCCCAGACCGCCCACCGCGGGCAGCCTGACCGCTTCAGGCGTGCGCCTGTGGCTGGCCGAGGGGAGAACCTGCCGGCCGCTGGTCTTGCCCGTCGAGAAGATAGACGAGACGTTGATTACCGACGCGCCGGCCGCGAAATTCACCTGGGAAACGAGGCCTGCGGACAAGACGAAACTGTCCATGGGTCCGGGCGATGCGGTTACCCTGTCCAGCGAGAAGGATAATGACATCGGGCGGGCGGGGTTTGTGCTGGACGTTCCTCCGATCACCGGCATGGAGGTAACCATGCATGTACGGGAGTGCACCCCGCTGGCGGGCATATTTGTGCACAGGAAGAACGCGCAGGACCAGATTCGGATGGTCTTGCACAAGGACAAGCGCGTCGTCGGGTCGGGCAACAACCAGGAGATGGCTGAAGACATCCGCATGGGGCGGGTCGTCGACAAGGAGTTCTGGATCCGCATCCGCTGCGGACTGGATTTCCTGATGGTATGGGTTAGTCCGGACGGCAAGCGCTGGTGGCCGCGAAGATACCAGACGTTCTATCACTCGCCGAAGCAGCTCCAGATCGGCCTTGAAATTCACCCGGGCAAGGGTCCACGCAGTATCGCCGTGGACGATATCAGAATTCGCCGGTTTGAAGCGATCCGCCGCATGGTGGCCCCGGAGGCGGGACTCCTGGCCAAGGCGACCGAAGCCCTGACGGGAGCAGCCCTCAATGCCACGAGCAGGGCGACGGCTCTGGCGATCATGGACAAGGCCCGGCCAAAGGATGTTGACCCGGCCAAATGGCAGAAGGCATGCGACGTGTGCCTGCTGGGCGGCCCACACGCGTCAGTTCGGCTGGGCGCCGCGAGGGAGCTCTTCCTGGCCGCCGCTGGCCGTGGGGCCGATACCAACGTCCAGGGCGTCCTCGCCGCCGCGAGGGAGCTTATGGAGATTACCCAGCTCGAAAGAACCGAGCTGCCCCAGCTGCTGTGCGATGTTTTTGACGTATTGGGCCGGAGCTGTCTTGAAGCCGGAAACCGTCAGATGCTGAAGGCCGTCATGGAGGCCGGCTACCTGCACCCGGGTTCCATGGGCCTGCCGAGGACGGTATCCTCGCCGGTGGTCCCGCCGCGCCTTCTACGCCTGTACCTGCTGGATCTTATGGCCCGCGGCGAGTGGGAGTCCGTGCGTCTGGAAGCGATGCGGGCAATGTTCCTCTCGCGGGGCCGTGAGGCCCACGCGCCCATTCGCTTAGCCCAATGGGCCGCGGCCAGAGCACAGGCCCGGCTGGGCGGCCAGGGCGGGCTGGATGAGGATCCCGAATGGGCGCATCCCCTCGTGGTCCACTCCGACCATGCTACGCTGAATGTTATGGGCGAATTCCTGGCTCTGGTGCGCGAGAAGCATTACGAATCGGCCTGCACGGCGATTACGGGCCGAACACTGCCCGACGCGCTGGTGTCGCTTGGCGGCGATGAGGACGTTCTGCGGACCAGCCATTTCAAGGTCCGCGAGGTCATCCGTACCACGCCGGAATTGCGCCAGATCCTGAAGGAGCGTTACAGCGAAATCGGCATGATCCGCCTGGAGCGGGCCCGCAGGCACAACGACCTTGAAGCCCTCATGTCCCTGGCGGCACAGTTCTACGGGACGGAGCCCGGCTTTGCAGCCATGCACGTGCTGGCCGACCGCGACCTGTCAAACGGGAACTTCTACGGGGCAGCGGGGCGGTATCAGTTGCTCCAGGCCGAACAAGACTACCCGAGGCGCCGCGATGCAGCGGTCAAGTTCCGCTTGGCCTCCGCGATGTTCGGGCGCCTGGTCGGCGATCCGCCCACGGAGTCGGTCGTTGTGCCCGGCAAGACATTCTCTCCAAAGGAATTCGAGCAGATGGTGCAGCGGCTTGTGACCGAGCACAAGGCGGGGGCCCCGGCTGCGCCGGCTGCAGTTGAGGCCGCTGCCCCCGGGCCCAGGGGGACCGGTGCGAAGCTTACCCGACTGGCGGACGTGCCTGGGACGCCTGTTGCGCCCTCGCGTCTGGGGGGCCGACCGACCGCCTTTGCAATTGACGGCAATTGCCTTGTCGTCAACCACTTCGACAAGCTGCTTGCGATCGACTGGCCGTCCAAGCGGGCCCTGTGGTCCTCGCCGGAGAGTAAGCACATCGACCGCTGGCAAGTCAAGCCTCTGCGGATAGGCAATAGACTGTACGTGCGGTCCCCCCAGAAGGGCGGCCCACTGGCGTGCTTCGAAATGAAAACGCACAAGGTCCTGTGGAGCAAGTCCTACGACGATTGTGTGCTGTCCGGCCCGGTCCTGATCGACTCGTGGCTGTACATCATCACGGCCACCAGCGACGTGTCAAACGCCCTGTATCTGCATCGTATTTCTCCGGAAACCGGCGAATCGTCCCTGCGATCTGAACTTGTGCGGGTCCGTGACGAGCGGTCGGCAATCGGTCGGCCGGCGGCGGTTGACAACGGGATTGTCTTCCGCGCGTTGGGGTCTCTGGTCAATTGCAATCTTCGCGGCGACGTCCGGTGGGCCCGGCGGCTACTGTTCGTGCCACCGGACACTATGCCGGAAATGCACGCCGGCGTGGGCCTTGACGACATGCTGGTCTTGCAGGACAAGAAGGTGATCTTCACGGCTGGGGGCTGTCCCTATGTTATGTGCGTGGTTGCTGATAGCGGTAAGTTGTTGTGGTCATTCATGATACATTCCCCGGCCCGGCTGGTTGGGTTGGTTGGCGACAGCGTAATCGTGGCCGAGGCCGACAGAATATGTGCGCTGGATGCCACCTCCGGGAAGATCCGCTGGCAGCGCCGCTGTTCGACCAAGGATACAGGAATCCTGCCCGCCGAGAAGGATACCGTCGTATTGGTCGGGCTGGCGAAGCAGTCGTCCGGACACAAGGGCACTTCGTTGCGGGGTCGATACATTCGGTGGATCTCGGCCAAGGACGGGCGCGTGGTCAAGGAGCTTCGGATCGATGGTGATCCGGCGATCTACGATGTCTGGAAGCTCTTCAGCGACGGCAAGCGGTTTTTCGGCGTGTCCAACTTGGGAGCAGGCAATTCGAAGGGCAAGGTATTCCAGATCGACATCGCCGGCTGAGGCACGCACGTAGGGGCTGAAGGCGACGGCCTGGCGGATATCTTCCGGGCGGGTCAGGAGTTGCTCGTCCGTCTCCAGGCTTTCGAATTCCGCCTGCCTACCCCCCTTGGGGGCACGGACTCCTTACCAGAGCCGGCGGAGGGATCGGGAGTGGAGATAATCGGCGAAGAGCTCGGCCATGTCGCGGGACGTGTCGCAAACCAGGCGTTCGCATTGGTTGGCTTTAGCGATGGACTCGAGACGGTCGTTGAACCGCCTCATTGCATCCAGATATGTCTTGCGCGTGTCGTCGGGACAGGCGTGGATCTCGATATCGTCTTCCAATCCAAGAAAACGTATCGTACCCGGCATCCTGAATTCAATTTCATCGTTGTGCAACACCTGCATGAGTACCACCTCATGATTGTCGTAACACAAGCGTTGCACTGCGTCGTTCAGATCGTCGAGGTCCACGAAGAAATCGCTGAGGATAACAATAATGGCCCGGCGGCCCGCACGGGCTGCAAGATCTATGAGCGACGGTCCGATGTGCGTCTTTTTAACCGGTTCGACCAAGTCCAGCATTTCGCTCATGTTAATGATCTGGGCGAGCGAATTGGAAGGCGTCAGCGAATTGACGACATGTTCGTCAAAGGTGGTCAGTGACACCCGGTCGGATTGCTCCACGATCAGGTTTGCGAGCGTGACAGCCATGCGCGAAGCATACAGCAACTTCTGAGTATCCCCTGTCCCGTAGCGCATCGAGGCGGACACATCCAGCATCAGGTGGCATACCAGGTTGGTGTCCATCTCGTACTGCTTGATCAGGTACTTCCTGTGGCGGTAGTACACCTTCCAGTCCAAGTGCCGCACGTCGTCGCCGGGAACGTAATCACGGTGGCCGGCGAATTCAATCGCAAACCCGTGAAATGGTGATTTGTGGGCACCAGCCAGCGTGCCTTCAACCAGTTGCCTGGGCTCAAACTTGATGCGCGCGATACGCGTCAGCACCTCCGGCCGGATATACTTGCTCATAATAGCCATAGAATTTCGTGCTACCTCTCTAGGTTAGCTCCTAAGCAAAGCTATCTGAAACCTAAGAATCCACAATCACGCAATTCCCTTATGCCGTCGGCCTGGCATACTTCTTATCCGCCGGAATCTCTTTCAGCAACATGTCGATAATCTCCTCGCTGGTGATTCCGGAAGTGATGCCCGTGTAATTCGGGGCGATCCGATGGCGAAGGCAAGATCCAACTATCCAATTGATATCCTCCACCGAAGCATTATACCGCCCGTGAATCAAGGCACGTGCCTTGGCACAGCTTATTAAAGCCAAGACACCTCGAGGACCGGCACCCCAGTTAATCCATTTCGTGATGTGTTCCGGCGTTTCGGTATCGGGAGCAGCCTGATCCCGCACGCTTGTCCCGGGCCGGGTGGCCCGGACCAGTGACCAGGCATAACCGATCAGTTGATCAGAGGCGGGCATGCGCATGACCAGCTCCTGGGCTTCGAGAATGTCGTCAGCGTTCAGCATCGGCTTAATATCGCTAAGTGCCCTTTCGCCAATCAACCCAGTGGTGACATCCCGGACAATGTCCCATTCCTCGCTAATGGAAGGATAATTCACCCTGACATACAACAGAAACCGGTCCAATTGGACTTGAGGAAGAGGATAGGTGCCTTCCTGTTCCAACGGGTTCTGCGTCGCAAGTACGAAGAACGGATCGGGTAACCGATAATCTTCCCCTCCCGCGGAAATCATGCGTTCCTCCATGGCCTCAAGCATGGCGGCCTGAGTTTTCGGAGGGGTCCGGTTGATCTCGTCAGCCAAGACTATATTGGCAAAGATCGGCCCCTTCAGGAATTTGTAGCCGAGTTGGTTTGTGGTCGGATCTTTCTGGAGCACGTCGGTGCCCGTAATGTCCGAGGGCATGAGGTCCGGCGTGAACTGGATACGGTGGAACGTCAAGTTCATCGCCGTGGCCAGCGAATGTACCATCAGGGTTTTGGCCACTCCCGGGACTCCCTCGAGCAGGGCATGGCCTCGGCCCAGCATGGCCACGACCATCTGTTCGATCGGCTCCTGTTGCCCTACGATGACCTTCGAGACTTCGGTCATCAGATCCTTGTAGACTTCGGGCCATTTTTCTACTGCGGCTACGTCACTCTTCTTATCTTCGGTTTTCTTTTTAGCCATTTTTATATTCCTGTCCTCTTGGAGCTTTGCTCAGAATTCTCCGCAATTCTCCATACATTACGTACGTTTCTGTCAGCAAACTGCCTCACGCCGTTGGTACGGCATACTCCTTATCCGCTGGGATTTCTTTCAGCAGCATGCCAATAATTTCTTCACTGGTGATTCCGGAAGCGAGGGCTGCATAATTCGGGGCGATACGATGGCGAAGAGAAGGTCCAATTACCCAATTGACATCATCCAGGGAAGCATGATACCGCCCGTGAATCAAGGCACGTGCCTTGGCGCAGCTTATCAACGTTAAAACACCTCGAGGGCCGGCACCCCAGTTAATCCATTTCGTGATGGCATCCGGCGCTTCACCACCGGGAGCACCGCGACTCCACGGGCTTATGCCGGGCCGAGAGGCCCGAACCAATGACATGGCATAACCAACCACCTGATCGGAGACAGGCACGCGCAGAACCAGTTCCTGGGCGCTGAGAAGGTCGTCAGCGTGCAGCACCGATTTAATATTGCCAAGCGCCCTTTCACCAATCAATCCGCTGGTGACTTTCTCGGCGATGTCCCACTCCTCGGGACCGGAAGGATAATTCACGTTGATATGCAACAGGAACCGGTCTCGCTGGGCTTCAGGAAGAGGATAGGTACCTTCCCGTCCCAGTGGATTCTCTGTCGCAAGCACGAAAAACGGATTGGGCAACGCATAATTCTCCCCTCCCGCCGAAACCATGTGTTCCTGCATGGCCTCCAGCATGGCGGCCTGAGTTTTCGGCGGCGTCCGGTTGATTTCGTCAGCCAAGACTATATTGGCGAAGATGGGCCCCTCTACGAACTTATAACTGGGCACGTGTGTAACGGGATCTTCCTGGAGCACATCCGTGCCGGTGATGTCCGAGGGCATGAGGTCGGGCGTGAACTGTATACGGTGGAACGACAAGTCCATCGCCCTGGCCAGCGAAAGCACCATCAGAGTCTTGGCCACTCCCGGGACTCCCTCAAGCAGGGCATGGCCTCGGGCCAGCATGGCCACGACCATCTGCTCGATCACCTCCTCTTGACCTATGATGACCTTCGAGATCTCCGCCGTCAGGTCTTTATAGGTTTGACCCCATTCTTCTACTGCCGCCAAGTCGACCTTGGCCTCGGTTGTCTCCTTCTTTGCCATTCGTCTTTCTCCATTCTCCGGCCCCGAATCGCGATACGGTGCGATCCGGCGGCCTTCTCTCAGTCCTGATCTTCGAAGTAGCGCTTCAGCAGTTCTTCATAGCCCTTGGGAAGGACGATCTTGTCGCGCGACTTCATAACCTGGCGAACCGCCGGGGGCAATGACGTGAACCATGCACGCCGGTCGCCGCCTCGGGCACGCGTCAGCGAGGCATCGCTGGCGTCGCTGCCGGTCTCTGACTCGCCTTCGCTGATGTCCTGGTACTCGCCGTTGCCTTCCTGACGTTCCATGTTTTCCGTAAAGGGGCTGTCGCCCGTGCTGGACCCGCCGCCAGCTCCCCCAGGACCGGCAGGGGCTGGTGGGCCGGGCATGTTACCTTGACCCATGCCTTGACCCATGCCCTGGCCTTGACCCATGCCTTGGCCCTGGCCCATGCCTTGACCCTGGCCTTGACCTTGACCTTGGCCCATGCCTTGGCCCATGCCTTGACCCATACCTTGACCCATGCCCTGGCCTTGCCCGGCCGCTGCTGCTGCTGCAGCCTCGGCGCCGGCGGCCGCGGCGGCAATCATCTGGGATGTGCCCATCGGGGAGGTCGGCACCATGCCCGAACCCATTGGCGTGCCCCCGCCAGGCATTCCTGCCCCAGCGCCTTCGCCGGCACCTTCGCCGGCACCTTCGCCAGCGCCTTCACCAGCGCCTTCACCGGCGCCTTCACCGGCACCTTCGCCGGCACCTTCACCAGCGCCTTCACCGGCACCTTCACCGGCGCCTTCACCAGCGCCTTCGCCGGCACCTTCGCC